>Ga0070707_100000781_pt1 | contig 31474 bp, 21 predicted proteins | sample KBSK5502metaG_FD_65468 | JGI IMG/M metagenome (GOLD analysis project Ga0070707, IMG submission 65468) | Corn, switchgrass and miscanthus rhizosphere microbial communities from Kellogg Biological Station, Michigan, USA - KBS K5-50-2 metaG | ecosystem: Host-associated > Plants > Roots >... | reverse complement strand
CCAAAGCCACAGGCTTGGCTCAAGGCTGAATAGCGATCAAGGTGATGAAGGAGGAAAAAGTAGTAAAAAGAGGCTGACACCGGAGGTGTATGGCCTATCGAATTATGCGACACGGCCTATCTATCAAAATCGCGTGGCGAAAGCAGAGAAAGCCAAAGCTGAGAAGCGATTCAATGAGATCAGGAAACTAGCAAGGATTTTTCTCTTTGACTTATATGATGAAATCGAGAGGTTCCCTGGATCGACGTCTACGCGAGGGTTTGTGGTGAAGACAGGGCTTGAGTACCTCAACAATCTGGCGCAGGATGCGAGAAATGAGCCGTCGCTTCAAAGCGAATTGGCGGAAGGTTACACGAGGGTGGGCAACATTCAGGGACATCCATACTACGCCAACCTGGGTGATACTGCGGGCGCTGTGCAAAGTTACCGGAAGGCGCTGGAGATTCGTGAGTCATTAGCTGCAGCCGATCCGGCGAATATGCAAATCCGCAGAGATTTGGCTACGACGTACATCGGACTTGGCGATTTGATGTCTTTGACCGGCGACATCAAAGGTGGTCTGGAAAATATCCGTAAAGCGCTAGCGATTCGTGAGAAACTTTCAGCGGCTGATCCCGCCAACTTCCAAGACCGCCTCGATCTCGCAACTACCTATCAAACATTAGGTGGCCGGTTAGGCAATACGAATATTGCCAGCCTCAACGACTATGCTGGCGCTTTGGAGAACTACCTTAAGTCGAAGGCCATTTTTGAAGAATTAGTAAAGGTCCGTTCTGCGGACATCAAGATGCGCCACCAACTGGCAATCAGCCATTTTAAGGTCGGAACCATGTATGAGTTGGATGGTGAAAGCTTTATGAAGGTGAACGATATATCGAAAGCTCGTGAACTCTACTACAAGGCTTCCGAACTTTATCGCCCTGGACTGGCGCACTACGAATCAGTAGTTGCATCTGAGCCGACCCCAAAGTACCGTCGCGACCTCTCTGTAGGGTACGAGAGTTTCGGTCGCATTCTGATGAAGACCCAGGACAAGGCTGGAGCATGGGAGCATTTCAGCAAAGCGTTAGCGATTCGTGAGGAGTTGGCTGCTGCTGACCCGAAGGACCAGGGAGCTCGAAGCGACTTGGCATTCATTCACCGAGCCATTGGTGACTGGATGAAAGAGGCTGGAAACCAAGCCAAGGCTCTGGTGCATTACCACAATACTCTAGCTATTACCGAAGCCCTCTCTGCGGCTGACCCAAGTAATCGGTATCATCAGGGAAACCTCTATCAGGCGCTGGAGCGTTTGATTAAGCTCTCGACCGAGATCGGATCAAAAGCCGAAGCCCGCACCTACACGGATCATTTGTTGACACTCCAAAAAGAGCGTGCCGACCGACGCGAAGCAATAGCAGGCGACCTGAGCGACTACGCTTCGTCGCTGCTCAATTACCAATCAACAGATCCGTCGAGTCTGGCCGCGGCATTGTCATACGCTAAACGAGCCGCAGAACTGCCAGGAGAAAGTGATCCGGAGATCCTCAATCTACTAGCCACGGCTTATTATCAAAACGGCGAGCAGGCGCGTGCCGTCGAGACGGAGGAGAAGGCACTTACCTTGTTGAAGGGTTATTCGCCGCTGCGTCGAGAGCTGGAAGCCAATCTTAGGAACCCTCGCCGCGGGCCGAGCATGAACTTCGAGCGGTACATCCGGCGCGAGGTGTTGGGCAAGCTCTCAGTGCCGCTGGTGTGGGGGCTGGATGAAGTGGACCGGCTCTTCACCTGCGATTTCGGGAGCGAGGTCTTCGGCCTCTTTCGCTCCTGGCATAACGAGCGCTCGCTCGACCCTTCGGGGCCGTGGCGACGGCTCACGCTCGCGATTGCCTACGCGACCGAAGCGCATCTCTTCATCACTGACATCAATCAATCGCCGTTCAATGTCGGCACCCGGCTCGTGCTCGATGACTTCACTTTCGAGCAGGTGACTGAACTCAACCGCCGTTACGCCTCTCCGCTGCGAGACCAAGCAGAGGTGGCGCGCTATTTCCGTTTAGTGGGTGGGCATCCCTACCTCGTGCGCCGTGGCCTCCACGAGATGGCGACTCACGGCAATGATCTCGCGACCTTTGAGGCCCAGGCGGATCGTGACGAAGGGCCGTTCGGCGACCACCTGCGCCGCATCCTGGTGCTGCTCGCGCAGGATCCGGCGCTGTGTGATGTGGTGAAGGGAGTGCTGCAAGGGCACCCGTGCCCTACGCCGGAGAGTTTCTACCGGCTGAGGAGTGCAGGGGTGATGGCCGGGGATTCGGCGCGCGAGGTGAGACCGCGCTGTCAGCTCTATGCCACCTACTTGGAGAGGCATCTGCTCTGAGCGCAGCGGTAATCCCTCGTAAAATGTCCAGCGACCTGTCAGGTTGCTGATGACTTCGCCTGAGGCCCAGGTCGGAAACAACAGCAACCTGACAGGTCGCTGGACATCGTGCCGCGATATCAATGATTACTTGACATCGCCCCGACCTCTGGCTTAACTTGTAGCGCCTGCTGCCTCGCGACTCGCCCTGGCAGGCTCATCGTTAACAACCCAGAGGTTCTCAATTCATGGGTAAGGGAAAAGCTGGTCGGAAGAAGAAGCGGGTGGAACGGCCGCCCGATACGAGTAAGCGGAAGTTCGTCATTTTGGGGCTCGGCACTCTGGCCACCAGTGGAGCGGCTTTGGCCGGATACAAATCGGGTTGGTTTGGCTCGCCGCCGGCCCCTCAACCGACGCCTCTGCCGACCGTCGCGCCTACTCCGAGCCCGTTGGCTACGGCCACACGGGCAGCCAGCAGCGCTTTCCGCCCGGCCACCTATCCCGCAGACCGCCAGAACGCCGTTCGCGCCGCGGACGAGATGCTCACCTTTTTTGCGCGGGATATGCGCAACCCGTCGATCTTGATCCACGCGGTCCGCGGCATCGGCAAAGATTTCGCCATGGAGGATGGCACGAAGGCCGTTGACATTTTGTGCGCTGGCTATGCCGCTGAGAAAGAAGTCAACGGGAAGCGATACGTCTACTTCCCGCGCAGTGTCGAGGTCCACGACAACAGCTTCCTGAAGACATTCCTGGAGGCGGGAGTCAGCCGCGACCAGCCGATCCGCGTCGCGGGCAACCAGTACACGCTCCGCGATCTGGGCGAGCATGCTAAAAGCCTGTTCCGCTGCGACCCGCAAGACCTCTTCCGCTACGACAAGGATCTTATTCACGAGCACCTGCCCTGGGGGTTGATCGCTTTCTCGATCCTGGTCCCACCGTCGCAGCCGTCGTGGACCAATGCTTACGGCGAGACGATCAATCTGCCGGAGGTCATCGACCGCAGCTTAGCTGCTTATGAGCGAACCTGCACGCTGGCGCGAGAGCCACTGGAGAAGAACCAGAATGAGTCCGATCTCTTTCGTAAGGAGATCAAAGAGTATAGCTGCTTCGGCATGCACTCTGTCTACGGCTATCTCGCCTGCTATCAGAACGGGTATCGCGACAACGATCTGGCCGAACGCCTGCGCCAGATGTTGGACCTGGTGACGCTCAGGTTGAAGGGCGACCCGGAAGCGATCGACCGCGAGTACGCCGCCGAGCTGCAGAAGAACCCCGCCTCGGCGCAGATCGTCGAGGTCGTCCGCGTGCGGGCGCAGATCAAGTTCCTCGGGCACGCTTTCGAGGCGATCAATTACGCGCTGCTCCACCGGTTCTTCACCCCGACCGCGGAACAGAAGCGGCGGATGCAGGCCGGAGAGCGCCTCCTTTACGAGAATATGGTCAAGATGCGGGGCTTCGACCTGGAGGCGATCAGACGCATGCACCCGAGGCTTGAGAAGGAAGTGAGCGACGTGATGATCGCAGTCGGACATGCGGCGCGGGCCATGAAACTCCTGACGCCTCAGAACCCGGACCTGTTGGCCAAGAAATAATCATCAGAGGTGCCATCATGAATGATCACAGAAAGCAAAAACTCTGCTTGCCGCTCTTCTTCGTTTGCGCCTTGGCGCTCGCCGCCGTGGCGCGCGGCCAAGCCCTCAGCGAACAGTGTGAAGCCTTAGCCGAGAAGCCGGAGGCCACCGCCGAAGTCACACGCCTCCTCGCCGCGCTGAAAGACAAGGAGTCGAAGGCCCGCTTAGGGGCGGCCCAGCAACTGGGCAAGAGCTGTGATCAGCGCGCGGTCAACCCGCTGATCAATTTACTCAAGGACCCTGATCCGCTCGTGCGCATCGCCGCGGTCGAGGCCCTCGGTCAACTCGGCGACCGGTCGTCAGTCGAACCGCTGATCGATGCGTCAGGTGATGAGGAATGGCGGGTGCGCCAGGCCATCGGGCGCGCGCTCTGCGCCTTCCAGTATTACCCGGCGAGCTACGCGGCGCTCAACAAGGTGGCGAACCCTCAGAACGGGCCGCTCGGGGATGAGGGCGATATCCGCGCCCGCTGCGCGACCGTCATCGCCATCAATCAACTTCGCGACGTTCGCTTCTCGCGCAAGGCCGTGCAGTTCCTCTTCGCTTTTTTAGATGACCAGCGGCAAATCGTCCGGCAGATCGCCGAACAGGCGATGCTGGAACTCAAGAACACCCGCAACGGCTCGCACGAACTGATCGGCCTGCTCAAGCAGAGCAACAATCCGCAGTTCCGCGAGAAGGCCGCCTACTGGCTCGGCAAACTCGGCGTCGAGCGGGCCCGCCCCGCGCTCGGAGAAGCCTCGGTCGGCGATCAGGACATCCGCGTCCAGCAAGCCGCGAAAGAGGCGCTCGCCTTAATCAAAAAACAGGCTGATCAGCAATAGTCCGTGGTCCGTGGTCAGTTGTCAGTTGCACGCCATGAGGAACTCGTGCTAAGTAAGCTATGGACAACTGACCGCTGACCACGGACTAATTCATGGATTCCATCAAACTCGAAATCTACCGGTCGCTCTACACCTCGGTGGCGGAAGAGATGGGCGTGAGCCTGCGCCGGACCGCCTTCTCGCCCAATATCAAAGAGCGGCGTGATTACTCGTGCGCCGTCTTTGACCGCCGCGGCCGGCTGATTGCGCAGGGCGATCACATGCCGGTGCACCTCGGGTCCATGCCCATGTCGGTGCGGGCGGCCATCGACCAGTGCGAATTAGGTGCAGGCGATGTGGTGATCCTCAACGACCCCTATGCCGGGGGCACGCACCTGCCGGATGTGACGATGGTGGCGCCGGTGTTTGCGAGTGGGCGACGGGGCGACAGGGCGATGGGGCGAAAAGAAAGTAAATCGCCCAGTCGCTCTGTCGCCCCGTCGCCCACTCTGCTTTTCTATGTCGCCAACCGAGCGCACCACGCCGACATCGGCGGGGCGAATCCGGGGTCGATGGGCGCGGCGACGGAGATCTATCAGGAAGGCCTACGCATCCCGCCGATCCATATCGCTCGTGGCGGGGCGATCAATCACGAGGTGCTCAATCTCCTGCTGGCCAATGTGCGCGCACACGAGGAGCGGCAGGGCGACTTGGCCGCGCAACTCGGGTCACTGCGCGTCGGCAGTGAGCGGCTCATCGAGATCGTTGAGCGGTACGGATTCAAGGAGAGCGACGAGTATGCCGGCCACCTGGTGGATTACGCCGGGCGGATGATGCGCCGGACGCTCGCGAACATCCCCGACGGCCTTTACCGGGCCGAGGACTTTCTCGACGATGACGGCGAGACGGATCGACCGGTGCGCATCGCGGTGAGCATCAGGATTAAGGGGGAGCGGGCACTGGTAGATTTCACGGGCAGTGCGCCCCAGGTGCGCGGAGCGATCAACGCGGTGGAGGCGATCACGGTCTCGGCCGTCTATTACGTCTTCCGCTGCTTGATCGCGGGCGATGTCCCGGCCAGCGCCGGGGTGCTCAACCCGGTCGAGGTGATCGCTCCGCCGGGGACCATCGTCAATGCGCTGCTGCCGGCTCCGGTCGCTGGCGGCAACGTCGAGACCTCGCAGCGGATCGTGGACGTTTTGTTGAAAGCCCTCGCCCGTGCCGTCCCAACTCGCATCCCCGCGGCCTCACAAGGCACGATGAACAATCTGACCATCGGTGGCTGGGATGCGGGGCGGGGCAGGGAATTCGCCTACTACGAGACGGTAGCCGGCGGTATGGGCGCCCGGCCGCACGCCGACGGCCTCTCGGCGGTGCACACGCACATGACCAACTCGCTCAACACGCCGGTGGAGGCGCTGGAGTATGCCTACCCGTTGCGGGTGCGGCGGTATGCGATTCGTCGCGGCTCGGGTGGCGCGGGGCGCTACTGCGGTGGTGACGGTGTGGTGCGTGAGATTGAACTGCTTGCCGATGCGCGAGTCTCGTTGCTGGCCGACCGCCGCCGCTTCACCCCTTACGGCTTAGCCGGTGGCGAGGCCGGCGAAAAAGGCCGGGCGGTCTTGGTCAATCAAGATGGCAGGCGCAAGAAACTGCCCGGGAAATTCTCGATCTCGACCCGCCGGGGGGCGCGCCTGGTGATTGAAACGCCGGGTGGCGGGGGGTATGGTCAGCCCTCCGCGAAGAAGAGATGAATCGATCGGGATTGCCCGCCGGCTGTTTTTATCAGATAATCATCCCGCTTTACCGTCATCGCTGCATCGAGACTCTCATGATAAGCTCGCGCTGCTACTGTTAGGCAGCGCTCGGTCCCGCACCATCAGCAGGAGTTGGCCATGAGTCTACGTGTCCCCCAGAAACGGCCCATCACTGTGGGGCCGCCCCCGTCCGAGAGTAAGATTTTGCCGGTGCCTGAGATCACACAGGAAGAATTGAATTGGTGCTGGGCGGGCTGCGCCGATATGGTCTTGACCTATTACGGCGAAGCCATCACTCAATGTGCCTTGGCTGCCTGGCTCTTTCAAATGCCGGACTGCTGCTCGGCGCCATCGAGCTGTGATAAGCCCTGTCAACTTTCCGATGTCTCCCGCGTTTACGAACAATGGGAAGTCCAAGCAGATTTCCAGTGCGAGGCGATCTCCGCTGCGGACTTGCAGTCGGAACTTGATGCGGGCCGGCCGGTCGCGGTGGCCTTCCAATGGACGGAGGGGGGAGCTCATATCGTGATCATTTGCGGCTGGGAGCAGGATCAGACCGGCCTGCTTTTCAACGTCAATGACCCGGACCCGGCGAAAGGCTCAAGTGTGCATGACTACGCGGACCTGGTCTCGGCCTTCGGCCTGGGGACCTGGAGATGGACCTGGACAGGGATTGAGAAACTTGCGCAGGATTAAGACAGGAGGCGCTGATGGCTCACGCGGACTCGCTCCCAGACGTCGTCCTTGACGGGATTGCCCAACAACTCGGCCAATACCTCCCTCGCCTGGCGAAGCCTCCTTTACCTGGCGCTCAGGGAATTGAGTTGTGTGAAAGTTTCGCGCTCTGGAGGCTCGGTCGAGATTCGCTCACCGCCTCCGCGCAAACCGGCGACGACCTCTCGCAGTTGGCCAAGCCCACCGGGCGCTGGCATCATCAGCTCAAGGTGGATGGACAGGCCACCATGTTTGCGCGCTCAACGCAGAGCGACGCCGCCAGCTACGTCGTGCGGGCAGTCTCTGTCTCCCCGCTGGCCGAGCGGATCGATCAGGCCATTGACTGGGTGGATCAAAACATCCAAGCCCGCCTGTTCGCGCGGTTGCTGGTTGTGTCTGCCTACAGGGTGCATGCGTTCTGGTTGGTGAGCGACGATGAGGATGATGACCAGGTGCTGATCATTGACGCCCCGCCCCAGTTTACTGACCTCCGACCACTCCAACTTTTCAACTCGCGAGCGTTCCTTGAAGCGCTACTGCGCGAGCCGCAGGTGATCGGCATTGATCAATGAATAGGCGCGACCTTTGGGGACGCGCCCTCGGCGTGGTTTGATGACGGCCGGACCGCAGCCTGACCGCATTAGGCAAAGCTCCTGCCTCGCGCCGGCCACCTCCGGGATGAGGCGGCTCAGCGGGCTTTGCTGCAATTGCACGTGTGTTACCACTACTTCCCTATTGAGGTCTGAAGCTCCATTTCCGGGGCACACCCAGGGGCAGGACCTTCTCGCTCTCCCCTAACTCGTCACTCACTTCTTTGGTTTCGGAGGTTTCGTAGGGCATTCCGGACAGGGGCCATCCACACAAATACAAGTATTGTCGCAACAACACTCCTGTGCAGGCGGGTCGCACCCCAGCACTATCGAGACCTTGATTTTATTGACCACGCTCTTCACACAAGCCACGCTCTTAGCCACATTGCCGGCGAGTTGCTTCTTGGTATTGATGCTGACAACTCCAGTCAGCGTCACGATCCGGTTTTTGGTAGCGACTCTGATGTCCATGCGTTGAAGCTGAGAGTTTTTCGAGATGGCATCCTTGACGTTGGCCGCGAGGGTCGCGTCGTCAACGTGGGCACAGTCCCCCACCCCTGCTTTGGGCTTCCCCCCGCCTTGCGTGCTCTTCTTTTGCGCCGGGGACGCGCCGACCACCACAAACAGCGACCACAGGCAGATGATTGTCACCCACTTCGCCATTGATCTCTTCGTCATTTTCGTTCTCCTTTTATCGGAAATGGTCAAGCATGGTGATAAAGCTCCACTTCAACTGCTTACCGAAGTAAATCGTCTTTCCATCAGGGGACCAGACCAGGTTGGAATAATAGAGCCTTGGATCGTTGTTGGCGGTGATCTTCCTGGCTTGACCGCCGACCGCGGGTATGACCCAGATATTGTCTCGCCCATCCTCGCGTGAGGTGAAGGCAATGGATCGTCCGTCTGGCGATAACCGGATGTTAGGAGGAAGAAGATTGAAGTATACAGATTGGTGGAGACGTGCTATCTGACGCTGGCCGTCACCGCCGGCAGAGACTCGAATCAGACTAACTTCAGCGGCCCCGCCTTTGCCCTCACGCGCGACCAGGAGCAGATCATTGCCAGATGGGAACCAACCGATCAGTCGCAGGGAAGACTCTGTCCGGAAGATGATTTCGGATTTCCCGGCCCCGGCCTCTGCAAGCCAGACGCTCCGAGTGTTTTTCTCGCCGGCAGGCTCGCCCCTCAGCTCTGAAGTAAAGGCGATGCGCCTGCCGTCCGGCGACCAGAGTGGGCATTGAAGGATCATTTTCAAATCGGGATTGCTGATGATCTTACTCTCCCCCGAACCGTCGGCCGAGATTATCCGAAGGCCGGCTTCGCCAGGCTCCTTTGATGAGTAGATGAGACTGCGACCATCAGGCGACCAGCTATAAAATCTGGTCTGTGTCCGCAGGTAGGGCAGGAATGAGATACCGAAGGCGTCAATGCCGTGCTTGGTGAGTTGCTTTTCATTCCCCCCGATGGCCCCGACCGTCCAGATGTTCTTCAGATCGCCTGCGGAGCGCAGGAAGGCGAGTTTGCTGCCATCGGGTGACCAACTCGGATCGAAACCATTGGCCGCAAGCTGAGCCCGCTGCCCCTCGGCCTCTACCGGCTTGGTCAGGATCGAACATTTTTCTAGCTTATTCCCCCGGCTTATCTCACGGGCGGCTTGAAAGGCGATCATCTTCCCGTCAGGCGAAATATCGGGCCAGAACTCAAGGCCGGCATCGGAGGTGACCTCGAACTCTTCACCCGCATCGATTCTCACTCCCCAGATGTCGGATTCCTCTTTTGAGCCGGCGTAAAGGACCTTCGTCCCATCGGCCGAGACCCCTAAGACGAAGCAGTCGCTCTCCCCCGAGGTGATGGGCAGAGGTTGGCGGCCATCCAGGTAAGCGGCGCAGATTTGATAGGTGCCGTCGCGGTTGGAGCTGTAAATGATCCTCTTGCCGTCAGGATGCCAGACCGGATACTGATCCACTGCCGCATCGTTGGTGACTTGAACGGGTGGGCCTCCCCTCATCGGTATCACCCAAATGTCGGATTGCTTATCTTTGGTATCAACGTATGCAATGCGATCTTCGCCCGGCGAGAGGTTGACTTGTTGAGCCGCGGAGGTGACCGGGTCGAAGTGGGTCACCTGGGTGACCTGCCCCGAAGTAACATTGAGCGCGAAAAGATTGCGGTTTGACTCGTAATAGATGGTCTGGCGATCTTTCGACCAGAGTTTCAGTCGGGGGTCGTTATTCGTCTTGGGCAGAGTCACGAGCAGGGTTGGCATCTCCCCGAGGACAGAGGTCCGCCAAATGCCTGCCTGGTCCCCGCGATTTTTTGAATAGAAGGCTATTTGCTGGCCATCGCGTGACCAGAGCGGCATCGAGTAACCCCATTCGTCCTTGGTGAACTGAATCGGCTCCCCCTCACTGATCAGCTTGAGCCAGATGCTTCGGCTATTGCTCCCGGCCTTGGTTAAGGAGTAGGCGATCATCTTCCCATCAGGCGAAAAGGTGGCATCGCTAAAAGGCTCGCTGGCCGTGGCCTTCCAATTGGCGAGCTGAGCGGGCCGTAAAGATGGCAATCCCGTCCCGGCCTGCTGGCGGTCTCTCACCAGAAACCACACGGCCACTCCGAGGACGGCCACGATGAGGAAAAGAATCAACCCGAGTAGTGGGGCCGAACGCCACCCGGCCATCCTGCTTGCGGCTTCTGCTTTGACGCTGCCCGTCCGACTCTGTGTTCCCATGCCGCTGGTCCGGCCCAGCTTCGCCTCAAATTCCAACTCCTGTTTGAGGTCCTTCAAATCGATCAGTAGGTCCTTGCTGGTTTGATACCGCTCCTCCTGGTCTTTGCGCAGCGCCTTGCTGACGATGCGCTGCATCTCGGCCGGGAGTTCAGGCACGGACTGGGCGAGCGGCGGGGGCTCGAGCATGAGGATGGCGGCCATGATGTCACTCGCCGTGGCGCCCGTGAAGGGCAGGCGGCCGGCGATCATTTCGTAGAGCACCACGCCCAGGCTGAAGATGTCGGTGCGGGCATCTACCTCCCGCCCGCGTGTCTGCTCGGGTGACATATAAGTCACCGTGCCCATCACCGCTCCTGGTTCGGTGAGGCTTCCGGCCGAGGTCGGGGCCTCAGTATCGACCGGGGCTGTGTAGTGCTCGGTCAGCTTGGCCAAACCGAAGTCGAGGACTTTGACCACGCCGTCAGGCCGGACCATGATGTTTTCGGGTTTGATGTCACGGTGGACGATCTTCGCCGCGTGGGCGGCGGCTAAGGCGCTGGCGACTTGAGTGGCGACCTCAAGCACTTCGCGCAAGCCCATCGGGGTAGCTAGCATCTGACGCCGCAGCGTCTGGCCGTCGATGAATTCGGCGGCGATGAAATGGACCTCGCCGACCTCCCCGATCTCATAGATCGTGATGATGCTCGGGTGATTGAGGGCCGAGGCGGCTTTGGCTTCTTGCTCGAAGCGGCGCACCCGCTCCGGGTCTTTCGTATACTGACCCGGGAGCAGCTTGAGCGCGAGCTTACGGTTGAGGCGTGTGTCGAGGGCCAGGTAAACCTCACCCATCCCGCCTGCGCCGAGGGGGGAGAGAATCTCGTAGCGATCAATGCGAGTGCCCACTCTGGCCATCGCTGGCCTCCCCGATTGTTGATTAGCGGGCGGAGTCTACCATGCCGAAGTGGAATTATCTATACGTAGTGGTTGAGTCGCTTGAGTCAAGGCCGCGGTGGTTTCATTTCAGGCCTTCGACCAGATAGAGGGTCGAAAGGACGTGACTGTAGCTGTAGACGTAGGACTGGCCATCGGGCGTCAGCGCGAGACTGACGATCCCGGAGATTTGATCGGGGTCAGGCGGCATGATTTCTTTCCAGAGTTCCTGGCGCCCGGTCGCGAGGTCGTAGCGATAGACCTTGGCCGGCAGCCCTCGCAGGCGGGCCAGATAGAGTGCGCGGCCGTCACTGCTCCAGCCGAGGGCCGATTCGCCCGGATCGATCCCGGGCAGTGGGCGCGGCGGCCCGCCGTCGAGCGGATATAGAGCCGCCTTGCCACCAGGACTGCCATCGGGACTGAAAGCTGCCGCCAGCTTGCCGTCCGGCGAAATCAACCCGGCGCTCAACTCTTCGGCCAAGAAGGGCTGCGGAGGGCCGCCCGTCACCTCTTGGGTATACAGCCGCGGTTTGCGATTCATCTCGCGGCCCGTAAAGAGGAGCCGTCTGCCGTCCGGGAACCAAGCGACCGACTGAGCCTGATAAGATTCAATCCCACCGCGCTCAAGCAGCTTCGTCTCCCCCGCCCCCGTAGGCAGGAGGGCCAACTGCTGGGTGGATGTTTGGGTGAGGAGCGAAACCACCCATTTCCCATCCGGCGACAGTCCCAGGGCCCGCCCTTCGCCGAGCCGGACGGCGGGGGAGCCATCCGTGCCGCGGAGGTAGATGGCGGAGTTTTCTCCGCCCCCCTCGCCCCGCTCATCGAAGAGGACGGTTTTGCCGTCGGCCGATAAATTCCTGACCGTGGAACTATCGAACCAGGAGAGGTCTCGTTCTTTGGTCTCTCCCGGTGGCAAGGACATCATCGAAGTTCGGTTGAGGTCATGCTCCAGGAGGACGCGGCCGTCGCGGGAGATATCTTGAATCGCGAGCTTGCCGGGTACCCGGACCACCAGGCGCTGTCTGCCCGAGAGGTCCACGGCGTACAGGGCATGATCTCCTGAGAGGCCCGCCGTGAACCACACCTCGTCGCCCGCGGGTGCCCAGGCAATGCCTTGAATGGATCGCCAGCCCTCTGAGAGGGTCTTCTTTTTGCCGCCTAGGTCCACGACCGCCACCGACCAGCGGCCTGTGCCGGAGCGCTCGTGGAAGGCGATCAGGTCGCCTTTCGGGGAGAGCCGAAGATCACTGATCACGTCCTGGGTTTCGTAGACCGTCCTCCCGATCGGAAATTCAATCCGGCGTTGCGGGCCGAAGAAACGGATGACGGCCAGACTCTTGCCATCGGGTGCCCAGTCGGCCGATTGGACGTGATCCAGGAGTTCGCGGGGGACGCCGCCGACGAGTGGAACTTGGGCCAGCGTGGCGGAGCCGTCAGACCGAATCAACTGAATGGCCATCTCGCCAGTTGATGAGATGGCCGCGATCCCGGCGCTGGGCAGCCCGAGCGAGCGCGATTCAGGGTTCCCGAGGCGGGTGGTGAATAGTTCTCGCGGCTTGCCTTCCCACGAGGCGGTGTAGACCACCGTCTGCCCATCGGGGGCGAGCCTGGCGCGCGAGAGGTTGCCGCGCCGGAAGGTGAGCCGATTAAATGATGGGGATGCAGGCGGCGCCTTGCCGGTGTACCTGCCTAAGAAGAAGGTCAGGCCGAGGAGCATTATGAGCGCCAGGCCCAACATGCGACGCCTGGCCGAGAGCACAGGCGCTGAGGATCGGGGGGCTGCGGGTTGCCACACCTTGCCGGAGCCTGACGCCTCCGCAAGGGATTCGAGCGCGAAGGCTAGATCACTGGCCGACTGGAAGCGCCGCTCCGGGTTCTTCTCCAGACACCGTCGCACAACTCGCGCCAAGGCCGGACTAATGCTCTGATTCGTCTCCGCTAAGTCCGGCGGCTCCTCAGTGAGGATCGCGTTCATCGTCTCCACCGCGGAATTGCGGCGGAACGCTCGCCTCCCGGTGAGCATCTCGTACAAGATGGCGCCGAAGGCGAAGAGGTCTGAGCGGTGGTCCACACTCGGCCCGCGCACTTGTTCCGGTGACATATAACCGGCGGTCCCCAGGATCACGCCGCTCTGCGTCTGCCCGGAGGCCGTCGGCGCCTCGGTGAGGGACTCGCTGGCGACCTTCGGCTGGGTGAGTTTGGCGAGGCCGAAGTCGAGGATCTTGAGGCGCTCGTCTCGGGTGATGAAGAGATTCTCGGGCTTAAGGTCGCGGTGGACGACGCCCTTCTCATGGGCCGCGGCCAGCCCGAGCGCCACCTGCCGCGCGTAATCCAGGGCCTGGCGCGGACTCAGCGCCGTCCCTTCGATCACTCCGCGCAGCGTCTGGCCTTCGAGCAGTTCTGAGACCAGGTAGGGCGAGCCTTCGTGCGTCCCGACGTCGTAGACCGTGAGGATATTCGGGTGATTGAGCATGCCGGCCGTGCGCGCTTCTTGCTCGAAGCGGCGCAACCGGTCAGCGTCGGCCGCGAAGATTGGCGGCAGAACCTTGACGGCCACCTCGCGGCCGAGCCGCGAGTCGCGGGCGCGGTAGACCTCACCCATCCCGCCCTTGCCGAGCAGGGAAAGAATCTGATACGGGCCGAGGCTGTGGCCCACTCCGATCCGGGGCTGCCGGTCGGCGACCTGCTGCGCGGCGACCTGCAGGGCGGGCGCCTCGATGAAATCGCCGGCCCGCGTCTGGTAGACGAGCAGCGACTCGACTTCGCGGCGCAGCGACTCGTCGCCCGCACAGGCTTCCGCCAGGAAGGCCGCCCGCTCATTCTCCGGGCGTTCGAGGGCGGCGTAGTAGAGCTTCTCGACCTTGGGCCAATCTTCAGACTTCATCACAGAAAGTGAAAAGTGCTGAGTAGAAAGTAGAAAGTACTGAGTCAGCAATCTCACTTTTCACTCAGCACTTTCTACTTTCTACTCATTTTTGCTCAATTCGCGCAGGAGCCAGACTTTCGCCAGGCCCCAGTCGCGCATGACGGTATCGGGTGAAACTTTCAGCACCTCGGCGGCCTCCTCCACGCTCAAGCCGCCGAAGAAGCGCAACTCCACCACCTGACTTTTCCGGGCGTCAATCCTGGCCAGCGCCGTCAACGCGTCGTCGAGCGCGACCAAGTCTGCGCTGCGCTCCTGCGACACGACCAGGGCCTCGTCCAGTGAGACCTGGTGCGCCCCGCCGCCGCGTTTGAAGTAGTGCCGCGAGCGGGCGAAATCGACCAGGATGCGCCGCATCAGTTGCGCCGAGACGGCGAAGAAGTGCGCCCGGCTCTGCCACCGCACTTGACTGGAATCGATCAAGCGCAAGTAGGCCTCATTCACCAGCGCCGTCGTTTGCAGCGTGTGGCCGGCTCGCTCTCCGCCCATGTAGTGATGCGCCAACCGGCGCAGCTCGTCATAGACCAGGGGGATCAACTTCTCCAGCGCCGTCTCGTCTCCCTGGTTCCAGGCCAGGAGCAGTTGGGTGACTTCCTGTGGCGAGGGTGTCGTCATCAAGCTGACCTCAAGTGATGAGCTTCGCCCTGAATGTCGCGAATTATAACACTGGCGGGCCGTTCTCTCACGATTTGCCAGCGCTGGCAGAATTTTTTTCGAGCCGTGCCAGTTTTTCGCCGCGATTCACGCCTTAGCAGGTGAGAGCCACAGCGCATTGGCCCCGTCGGACGACCGTTTCCGAAACATCGATCTTGCGCTTTGGCATGACATTATCAATGAAACCGCAAAGGAGAAAGATTATGCTCACGAAAAGAATCTGGTTGGCTTTCATCATCGCCGTCGCGCTGGCCGCCCTCGCCCTCCCCGCCAGCGCTCAGTCTAGTCCGGAGGCATCCGCTCAGGGTGGATTGTCCGATCTGCTGGACCGGGAGAAGGAAGCCTTGGTCGGCTCCTGGCAAGCCACTTTTACCTCAAGCGACACGCCCGCGTCTTTCCCGCCGCTCCCGGCTCTCTTCACCTTCAATCCGGGCGGCAGCTTCGTAGAGACGGACGGCGGCGCGTTGGTCGCCAGCCCACCTCCGGATCCCACGTTTGGCAGCCCTGGGCATGGGGTATGGCGCAGTCTGGGCGGTCGCCAGTTCGCGCTCAAAATGATCATCATCGTCGTCGGCGGGGATGGCACTCTCCTCGGGAAAGGGACCGTCCAATTGACCATTACGCTCGATCCCGATGGCAACCACTTCCACGGGGAGGGCACCTTCAAGTTTGTCGATGCCGATGGGCACCCCATCCCAGGCGCGGAAGGCCCCGAAAAGATCAGCGGCCAGCGCATTGAAGTCGATTAAAGCAAGATTGAAACAAAAGATAGACCGCGGATGAGGCGGATCGAGCGGATGGGCGCGGATCAATCCCAAAGCATCACCCGCCTCGATCCGCTCAATCCGCGTCATCCGCGGTCCATCTGGTGGCGGTTGCAGGTGCAGCCGTAGCCCTGGCTCTCAGGGGTCGAGCGTGGTGACGGCCTCGCTCAGGCGCCGGGATTTTCCAGGCGTCGTTTGAGTCCGCGAAGGAAGCGTTCAAGCTCGATGACGGCGCGGGTGTGGGTGCCTGACCCGATGAGCTGTCTTTCGTCCCGCGCCTCGACTTCAAACTTCACTACGTTCTTGACGACCTCGACGATTTTCGCCGTCGCCGTCACCTGCTCCCCGAGCGGGGTCGCCGCCAGGTGGCGCACGTGGACCTCGACGCCGACCGAGATGTATCCCTCGGGCAGGTGCGGCTGGATGGCCCCCGCCGCCGTCACCTCCATCAGACAGATCATGGCCGGGGTGCTGTAGACTGCCGGCAACTTTCCATCCAAGGTGGCGATCGTCAATTCACTGGTGACCTCGATGGTCTTTTCTCGGCTGAGGCCGAGCCTGATCCCTTCAAACATCCGCCCTGCTCCTTTCGTCATCAATCATCGTCAATCGTCATCAATCGTCATCAATCGTCATCAATCGTCATCAATCATGGGGCCGCCGCTGATGCGCACGCCCCGCGCCAGCGGCAGGCAACTCGTCACGTGGAGGCGGTCGATCTGCGTGCGCGATTCGTCCGTGTGCCAGAGCCTGACCCAGAAGGTGCGCGTGCGGCCGTGGACGACGAAGATCGAATCGTTGCGCACCACCGGCACCGGCCCGAATTCGCCGCCGCCCCGCAACGCCTCGAAGAGTTCGCCGAGGTGCGGCCTGAACTCCTCCCGCTCGACCGTCACGCCGCCCTCATTGATTTCGGCCGGCGGCAACTCGACCGGCTCTGATGATTCAAGCAGCAGCCGCGCCGCCGCCCGAGCTTGATCCCGCTTTTTGTGGATCGCCATCCATCCCTCCTCTTGACCCCTTCGGCCGCCCGCCTCATTTGGCCGACATGGCCTCTCTTAACGTGGCCGCGCGAAAACCCTCCGGGGCCAGGCCGCTGCGGGCATAAAAATATAGAGCCGCCTGGAAGACGCCCCTCAGTGTCGCATGCACGATGGCCAGCAGCAACAGGTAGACGATCGCTGAACCGACGCACACCATCAAAGCCGTACTGCTCCCGATCCCGGCCCCCACCACCAGCAGCAAGATCGCGGGCAAACTGAAGATCAGCAGGACCAGGCCGAAATTGAAATTGCACAGCACTCCCTGGCCCCAAGCCCGCTTCAAGAGTTGCGCCGAGCCACGAAGCGCCGCGACCGGCGACCTCTGCTCGATCACCAGGACGGGAACTACCAGGAAGCTCACGGCCGCCCACGAGAGGCCGAGCAGCCAGACGAAGAGCTTGCCCACCCGGCCCAACCGGTCTTCGAGCACACTCAGCAACAACCCGACCGTCGCCATCACGAGCGCCCACCCCGCGATCAGGTGGAGACAATAGAACGCCGCTCGGAAGCCGTCGGCTAAAGTGGTGCTCTCCCCTTGCATCCGCCTGGCGGCCGAAGCCACCACCGCCGAGTTGAAAAAGGTGATGATCAAGTAGCAGGTGAAGTAGAGCAGGAAGATCACCCCATAAATGATCACCTGCTCGGCGCCCGAAGCGTCGGCCTCCGCCGAGGCCTCACCGCCACCCAATAAGGCAGGCACGGCCGCCGCGCCTAACACGATCAGGCAACAAACGCCCGACAGGAATGGGAAGCAGAGCAGCTTCTTATCTTCCCTGAGCAACTGCCAGGAAGCACGCATTAAAGACCAGGAGCGAGAAAATTTTGTCACCGCCTTCCTCACTTTCTATGGCAGGAGATGAGCCGGATGGCCATCCGCCAGATCGCCATCAAGACTCAGGTGCGACGAGAGAGTAATCAGCGAGGGCTGAATCCGCCAGTGATTATGGCTTTGTTTTTAAGAGGTCGATCGGCACGCGCGCGCCATACTTGGTCGACCGTGAGAGCCGCGCGAAGTAGTCGTAGGCGAGCTTGGAGATCTTGGCGATCGCGTCGCCTGCTTGCTCTCCCGCGACGTAGTTGCTCATCACCGCGATCGCGAACGGCCGGTTCGGCACAAACACGATGCCCCAATCACACGCTGCTCCTTCGATGCCGCCCGGCTTGTTGGCAATCTCGACCCCCGGCGGGAGCAGCTTCGGGATCGAGCTGGACTTCGGCAGCTTGATCGTAGCCAGCACCTCACTATTGACGGCCCGGCTCACCACCTCTCCGCGGTAAAGCATCTCCATCAGCCGCATGGCTTCTCGCGGCGTCGCGGTATTCTCATCCCCACGCGCTGAAGCGGCCTGGTCGATCATCTTGCGCCGCAGCCGAATCTGTTTGAGCCCCAAATCATCCAGCGTCCGATTGACGTTCGCCATCCCGACTTGGTCGATCAGCAGATTAGTCGCCGTGTTGTCGCTGAGCACGATCATCAAGGTGGCCAGGTCGCGGAGACTCAAGTTCGAGCTGTGATCGCCGAAGTATTGGATGACGCCGCTGCCGCCGATCTGATCTTTCTTTTCGACCCACCGCTGGTCGCCGAGGGAGAGCTTGCCCTCGGCGGCTTGTTTGTGAAGTTCGATCAGGATAGGAATTTTGATCGAACTGCCGGTGGGGAAGACGAGTTGCTCGTTGATCAGAATCTCTTCGCCGGTGGTCAGGTCTTTGATCGCCACGCCCATCACGCCGTCCAAGCCCGTGATCACGCGCTCGACCTCGCCTTTGAGCTTCTGACGTAGCGCTGCGCGATTTTCGTCTTCCGCGTGGGTAGCGCAAACAAGTGGCAGCACAAAGAAGCCAGCGAGGAGCAGCGCTTGGAGTTTCATCATTGATTACCTTTCAGGTAAGCGGGTGCAGCGAAAAACTAGTCGGCCCTTCCATTCAGCTGTCTCAACATCTCACGAAGGAGCGCGAGCGGTGGTTCTTGGCCTTTGAAATTCTGCCGCCAAGCGGTGGCAAATTCTTCCTCTCCCATCTCATTCATCACACGGGCGAGGTCTGCGAAGATTTGCCCGCCCACAGCCACGGGCATTTGATACTCTGCGGCAATTACCAGTGCCCGCCCAAACCAAGATAATGCTTCAGGTAAGCGGTTCTGCTTCCGACGAAGGGTTCCAATTTGCGCTAAAGTGTCAACCATCAAGGGTGGGTGTCGTAGACGATCTTTGATCTCCAGCGCTTTGCGATACCACTGCTCAGCCCCATCGAACTGCTGTCGTAAATATGCGATGTTTCCTAGTTGATGGTGTTCGTCGGCAGCGTTTCGTTCCAGCCCTAAACGTTCAGCTATTTGCAGCGCCTTGCGATACCATTGCTCAGCTTCATCGAACTGCTGCCGTTCTTGCGCAAGCAAACCTAACTGGTGATACTGGTCAGCAGCGTTTCGTTCCAGCCCTAAACGTTCAGCTATTTGCAGCGCCTTGCGATACCATTGCTCAGCTTCATCGAACTGCTGCCGTTCTTGCGCAAGCAAACCTAACTGGTGATAGGTACTAACAGTCATTTGCTCTAGTCCTAAACGTTCAGCTATTTGCAGCGCCTTGCGATACCATTGCTCAGCTTCATCGAACTGCTGCCGCATCTGGGCGATAACGCCCAAACGATGATAACTGAGAGCTTCTTCTTGCTCTAAACCATAGCGTTCTTTTATTCCCAACGCCTTGCGGTGCCACTGCTCAGCTTGATCAAACTGCTGCCGCTCCAAAGCAATCATCCCCAATTCTTGGTAGCTTAAAGCTTGCCGTACCTCATCCCCCAGCTTCTCTAAGATTGCCAAATTCCGCTGCTGATAATTTTCAGCCTCCTCCAATCTCAATTGTTCTCGAGCCACAGCACCCAGCATGAATAAAGAGTCTGCTTTGAGAGTAAGGTCCCCTGTGTGGTGGCTGTGCTCTAATGCGTCACGTGCGGCTTGTTCAGCTTGCTGAAGATGACCTAGGAGATAGAAAGCAGATGCAAGCCTTCCATAAATTCCTGCCAGAAATCGCTCATCCAGATTTTCCTGTTGGCTATATTCCCGGAGCAGTCCTTGATACAAACTGACCCTCCGCTCCAAATCACCGCGATCCTGGAAGTAGAGAGGTTCAGCTAATTCGGTCTGCACTGCCCTGGCTGGCATCCCAATTTGCTCTGAACGGAAATCAAAAACGCCGCTTCGCCAAGACCAAAAATCAGGCGCGTGGGTAGCGAGTTCGCGCAGGCCATGTTCCCGCACCCAGAAGATGACGGCGTGCGGCACTTCGGCGAATTCCTCACGCTGTAGGTTCACGTAACCCGTCAACTCTGGCAGCGCCTCTTCGGCGTCGTAGAAGAAGACGCAAACTCGCGGCGGGGCAGGAAGGTTCTGAAGGAGCAGGACAGGGTTCTTCTGTTGGGCGGACAGGGTGAATTCCACCACAGGCAGCGGGAGACGCTCTTTGAGGGCACGCACAGCAGCTTCTCGCTCGCTCACGCTGCGGTAGAGCGCGAAAGCTAGCAGACTAGAATCAGTGTCGCGAATGAGCAAGCTGAGCAGGTCGACTTGCTCTGCAACTTCCGGGCTTGCGACTTCCCAATCGACTGCCATCGCCTAGTCCTCTGGAAGCAAGAGAGGTTGAACCACTGGGTGCACATCGTACCAAATTTCGTCGTTCTGATACTCCAGCACGCTCAAGTTGTGGAGTAGCGCTCGATACGCCTCATCATTTTCTACCCACTTGCTTTCCTGCACTTTCTTGAGCAGTTTAAGTTGCTCTGTGGTCAAGGTGACTTGGTAGTCGCGACGGTGGCTGCGCGCAGCGCGCTCTACGGCATCGCTGTCAATCTGAGGGCGATCCGATTTCCTGGCCTCTAAACAAGCGCGCCGGGCGAGTGAGATCAACTCTCTGGGAATGCCACTGCTGCAATGGGCCAGCGCCGTGAGGGCGTCAGGGGTGAAGAGCGATGCATCCGCTCGTTTGACCAATATCTCGCGCAGCCGCTGAAGCCCCTCTTCGTTCGGCTGTCCGTCACGCAATTGCGTTTTGAAGATTGGCAGAATATAGAGGTTAGGGAAACTGGTCTTCACCTGCATGAAATCATTGTCGTGGCGGAGCGCGATGGGGAACGTATAGATGATGTCTACCTCTGGAGCGAGCAGCGAGGTGGCATGTTCGTAAAAGAGTTTCTTCGCTGTCTCCAGGTCGGCCTTGTCGAGATCTTCGATGACGACGAGCGTCCGCTTGTGCGCGTTCCTCTCGATCTCCCGCGCCAAGAGGTCAATGATTTCCAGCAAGTCGTTGAGCCGGTGGGTGACTTTCTCGCGCACGGTCGTGCGCGTCGCCGCCTCAGTCCCCAGTTTACTGGATAACTTCACCGCCTTAACATTGATTTCAGTGCCGATCTCTGCTTGCGCTTTTATCTCTAACTCAACCTCTTTCGTGATTTCATTGGTGAAGAGGTTGATTTGAGTCAGCACGTCCGGGTTGATCTTCATCAGCCCTTGCCCGCCGACTGGTTCAGTGGCTTTGCGGAATAGCTCTAACGCGAGCGAGAGGATAACATCAACATAAGTGAGATCGAAGAGGCTCGGCTTCTTTTTGATGGAGTAGTCAACGACAAAGAAGTCGGGCTGTAATTCCTGCACGAGCTTGGCTAGTTCAGTGCTCTTTCCGCTGCCGCGGTGTCCAGTGAATAATACTTTCTGCTTATCGTAAGTGTCTTGCAGCAACATCCTCATGTCCGGCAGAGGGCTCAGGCGGCGCGCGACGAAGAATTCTTTCAGCTCATTCTCCGTTTGCAGCGATTGCTCCGGGTTAAGCAGGTTGAGCGCCTCCCGCAGATTAGTAGCTTTCGTCATCATAACAAGATCATACACGGCTCGGTGCCGCCGTGGGAATACGTCAATTCACACGCCGCTCATAGCCTTGCCAGTACTTCTCTCGGAGTTCTTTCTTCAAAATCTTCCCGGTGCCGCTCTTCGGCAACTCGCCCTCAAAAATCTCAACCGACTTAGGCACCTTGTAATCAGCCAAGCGTGCCGCGCAAAAAGCAATCAACTGGGCCTCGGTCAAACTCGCGCCCGCCTTGAGCGAGACGATAGCTCGGACCGCCTCGCCCCATTTCTTGTCCGGCACGCCGATGACGGCGGCCTCGCGCACCTCCGGGTGCGCATAGACCACGTTCTCGACTTCGGTCGAATAGACGTTCTCGCCGCCCGTGATGATCATATCCTTCTTCCGGTCCACGATGTAGATATAGCCGTCTTCATCGACCGTCGCCATATCGCCCGTGCGCAGCCATCCGCCGCGCAAGGTGCGCTCGGTCTCGTCGGGGCGCTTCCAGTAGCCGCGCATGATGTTCGGCCCGCGGGCGACGATCTCGCCCACCTCGCCCGGCCGCACCGGTTGGTCACGTTCGTCGAAGACCTCTACCTCCACACCGATGATCGGCCGGCCGCATGACTTCAGTCGCCGGAGGAGCTGTTCCGGCCCTTCGATGATGTGGTCCGCGGATGGGAGCACGGTCAGGAGCGGGCCGGATTCGCTCTGCCCGTAGCCTTGCCAGAAGGCGCAGCCGGGGAGCGTCTCCATCGCCCGCTTGAGCAGTTCGACCGGCATGGGTGAGGCGCCGTAGAGGACCCACTTGAGGCTGCTCAGGTCGTGGCGCTTGACCTCGGGGTGGTTGATCAAAAAGTTGATCATCGTCGGCACGAGCATGGTGGCCGTCACGCGGTGGCGCTCAATGACCTCCATCAACACTTGAGGGTCAAACTTCTCGATGATGGCGTGCGTGCCGCCGGTCAGCGTGGTGTTCAGGACCGAAGGGAAGTCGGCGAGATGAAACATGGGCGCGGCATGAAGGTGGACCTCTGCCGTGCCCAGGTTGAGCGCCACAATCGAGTGGAGCGAGTTCATCCATAGATTGGCGTGGCTGAGCATGACGCCCTTCGGCACCCCGGTCGTCCCGCTGGTGTAGAAGATGCCGGCCAGGTCATCTTCGGATTGCTGGGGGGATTGCCGGGGAGATTGCTGGGGAGCTTGCTGGGATGTGGCGTGAGGCTTGGCCTCTGCCTTCATCAACTCCTCGTAACTGATAAATCCTTCGGCCCCGTTCGTGGCGACGTAGCTGCGGACGCTGTGCAGCCGCGGCCGGAGCGTGGCCGCTAAGGGTTCGAGCGCTTCGTCTGTCACGAGCGCCGCGCATTCGGCGTCATTGATGATGAAAGCGAGTTCGTCGGCCGCGAGGCGCGTGTTGAGCGGGACGATGACGGCGCCAAGCTCGAAGCAGGCGAAGACCATCTCGATGAAGTGATGGCAGTTGAGCATGAGCAGCGCGACCCGGTCGCCCGGTGCAATGCCGAGCCGCTCAAGCCCGCTGGCGAGGCGGTCGACGCGCGTGCGAAGCTCACGATAGCTTTGGCTGTGGCCCTGGCAGACGGTGGCCGTGCGCTGTGGGAAGAGGCGTGCCGCCCGCCTGAGCACTTGCTTGAGGATCATCGTCAACCTCCGGGGATGAAGTTCGACCGATTTTCTTCCGCCATCTCTGCCTGGAGCCGAACCACGGGCACAGAGTAGGAGATTCTTTAGTCGGAAGCAAGGAGAGCCGCGCCGGCCGCTCACTGGAAGGGCTTCGGCTAGAGTTTGACAGCGCTGACCAGAGTGTAGTTTTGGTTCACCACGCGACGACGCTCGTGTCGTTCGAATGAATCACCCCGCTTCCGATTGAAGCGCCATCCGATTATCGAATGCTGACTTTGACCGTGTTCGCCGCTGCGCCATCCACCGTCAACACCACCTCAACTTCGCCGCGCCCAATCAGACTCCGCGGCACGCGCAGGTTGACTTGATCGAGCCCGACGAAATCTGGCTGCGCCAAGGCCGCCAGCACCTGCGCCTCCGCTCCCCCGATCTTCGCCGACACGGATAAGAGACTCTGGCGGTAACGGAAGCCCGTCCCGAAAAGCACCAGAAATAACTGATCACTCTCCGGGCCAAGATCTATCGGGAGCGGAATGAGCTTGTTCGACGCGGCGTCGAATTGCGCCACGGGCTCAAACTGCTGGGCGCCATCCGCCCTGACTCGCAGCACGACCGCGCTGGCGACGCCTTGTCCGTTAGCATTGGCGGCGAACAAGCCGGGCGCGGTCTGGACGAGTTGCAAGGCGCCGGTCGAGATTCGCCCAGTGCCGCTGATCACGCTCACTGTGGCCGGGCCGAGCGCAGTGCCAGGTGGAATCTGGTAGTTGACTTGACCGGGCGAAACGAAGAAGAGCGGGGCTGGGCGTTCAACCCCCAGGCGATCTGTGATCAGCACCTGAGTCCCGGCCAGCACGGTGGGCAACGGCAGCGTCGCTGCCACTTGGGTGTCGGTCGCCAGGCCGTTACCGAAAGTGGCCACGATGGACTCCACCGCCAGCGTTGCCGAACGGAAACTAGCGGCGGAGACACTGGCCACCTGGTTGCTGCCCAACTCATTGACAAACACACCGCCCCCGTACGTCGCCATAAAGAGCGAGGTTCCGTTAACGGCGAGTGGACCGGGGGTATAATGCGGCAAACCCAGATTGATCGGATTCCAGGTCTGCCCCTGGTCGGTTGAAAGATAGATATTACTCTCGACACCGCTGCGAATTGCCACTGCAACCAGCTTCGTGCCGATCACAGCCAAGCCGCTCACCCCAGTCCCTTGCAGGTCCGAAAAGCTTGTCTTGATCCGCGTCCAGTTGGCTCCATTGTCGGTCGAACGATAGATGCCGCCAGGCGTGTAGTAATCAACAGCCGCAGTCCCGGCAAACAGAGTGTTACCCATGACGGCCAGCGAGTAGATGGGGGACTGTGGCAAGCCGTTACTGGTTGAGGTCCAACTCCCGCCGTTGTCAGTCGAGCGATACACGCCCGTCTTGGCCGCGACGAACAAATTCGAGCCGATCGCCGCGAAGTCATAAACGAAAAGATCCTGCGGCAGCCCCGCGTTGGTCGGCCCCCAGCTCTCTCCGTTGTTTGTTGACCGGTAGAGGAGACCGTAAAAGCGGGCAAACACCGTCTGGCCGTTGATGGCGAGGACGTCGATGGACAGGCTGGGCAACCCGTTGTTGGCCGGAGCCCAGTTTTCTCCATTGTCGGTTGAACGAAAGATGCCGCCGCCGTTGGTTCCGGCAAACAGGGTAGCGCCGTTGCCGGCAACCGAGAACACAGCCCGATTCGTCAAGCCGTGATTGATTGGAATCCAAGTTCGCCCATTGTCGGATGAGCGCGCGACTCCGCCCTCAGGCACTCCAGCCAACAGATTCCCGCCGCTCGTCGTGAGCGCGAGCACATTGGCCACTCTGAGGCCGATGTTGGTTGACTCCCATTTCCCTGCCAGTCCGGCCAAGCGAAAAACGCCACCCCCGTCGGTTCCAGCAAACAGGTCCTTACCGCTTGCCGCAAGTGACTGAACACTGGTCGTCGTCAGATCCGTGCCGACCGGCGACCAGCTTTGCCCCAGGTTGGTTGTGACAAAGACGCCGCTAAATAGGGTCCCGTCATACAAACGCTCACCGCTGACGGCAAACGCGGTGTCGACCGTGAAAAATGGTAAGCCGTTGTTGACCTGCGCCCAGCTCTGCCCCAAATCGCTGGAACGAAAGACGCCGGAATAGACTGTGCCGGCGAACAGGTGTGTTCCCACTACAGCAAGCGAACTCACCCTACGGCTAATTAAGCCATTGCTCGCCGGCATCCAGAGTTGCGTCTCGCTCGACCAACGATAGACACCAACTTGGTCCATTCCCGTATAGTGGCTAAGGTCCATTCCCGCAAACAAGTCGGAGCCGACCGCGGCCAGCGCCTGAATCGGCGCTTGCAACGACAAGCCCGCGTTGATCGGCGTCCAGCTTTCGCCGAGATCAGTTGAGCGAAAGACCCCCCCGTTGCTTGCGGCGGCGGCATAAACATTCTGGCCGCTCACAGCCAGCGCGGGAATGGAGAGCTGGAAACCCGCATATTCCAACCCCTTGTTGACTGCCACCCAGCTTTCGCCTTGATCGAGCGAGCGAAAAACGCCGCCAAAAAACGTTCCAGCAAACAACACCCCGCCAGTCTCGACCAGCGCGAGGATTTCTGTCTCGGGCAAGCCTTCATTCACCGCCGTCCAGCTTCGCCCCTGATCGGTCGAGCGGAAGATACCGCCATCCTGCGTCCCCGCAAAGATGTTCGTCCCAGTGCTGACGATCGCCTGGATATGCCCGCCTTCCGGCCCTGGCGTTTGTGCCCAAGGGAGGTTGAGCGGAGTGATAGTCAATGTCTTCTCATTGGATCCGCCGCCGGGTGAGGGATTGAAGACCGTGACACTGGCGCTGCCCGCGGTCTCGATGTCCGCCGCGGTAATCGTCGCCGCCAGCCCGGTGCTGCTGATGAATCTCGTCGCCCGGTCCGCCCCGTTCCAGCGCACCACTGAGTTGCGGCTGAACCCGGAGCCGACGATCTGGAGAGTGAATTCATGGCCGCCCACCAGCACTGTGCGTGGCATGATCAGGCGAATGCCCGGCGACAGGTTGCTGCCATATTGAGAGATGGTGACGGTCTTCCCGGCAATGGTCAGCGTCCCGGAGCGTGGGGCGGGGCCGGTATTGGCGGCGACCGAGAAGGTGACGACGCCGTTCCCAGTGCCGCTGGTGTTGGAGGTAATCTTCAGCCAGCTTACATTGCTGCTGGCCTGCCACGCGCAGCCGCTCGCAGCCAAGACACCGATACTGATTGTCCCACCCTCGACTACGATATAGTGTCTAGTCGGCGCGACGGAAGCGCATTCGGCTTGAGCGACGATCAGCGTCTCTCCCGCTGGCGCCGCCACCCCAGCCGCTTCTTCGGCAGCCTCAACGCTTCGCGTCAGCCCTCTAGTCACTTCGGGCTGAGCAGCAGGCGAGGCGATGCCCAAAGCGCGAGCGAGCATCGCCATCGGCTGGCCGTTCGGCTGCAACGCCGCGCTGGACGAGGCGCTTTGCGCGATCAGGCAGAACACCGGACCGAAGCGCAGACAACGATGCCAGTATCTGCGCAGCCGGCCGATCAAGGCCCTGCTTGAGTGCGAAGGCCCGGCCTCTTTCCCACGAATTTGATTGGCCATCATTCGGTTCTTCATCGCTTCCTCCTTCACCCTCGGCGGGGACTTGCTGGGTCACCAGGCCAGAGTGTCTAAGTCGCTCGCAGGTTTATCTTCCTCTTTCTCGCATTGGCTGCGGATGCGTGGTTGGAGCAAGCACCCACTCACGCTTGGAACTAAGCTTGGCCGGGCTCACCCCAGATAGCGTAAAAGAGCGCTGAAATAGCTCACGCCAACCAAAATAATTTCGCTTCCCGGCTCTTTCGGCATCTCCGGGAGAGCGGTCTCTGACCGCCCCGTCGTCGACTGCCTGAATCAGCTTCTGTGGCCTCAGGGCAGGGCATCACTTGCGAGAGCTTCGTTGCGCGTGAGGTGAGGAGCACAATCGTGACCACCTCATCTCCTCACCAAAGCTGAAGGGACTGCCTGGAGTCGGCGAGACCACCGGTCAAAATCGCTGCCCCGTCAGTGGGCAGCGCCGGTGAAACGGAATAGCCAATAGCGGTGAAATGGCGGATCAGATCTCTGCCAGTGTTGCTATCAAGTAAGAAGACTGCGTGATCGCGGGCTTGGCTTGAGTGTGGCAGTGAAACGTGATGTAAACTCGCTGACCCTTGGCAGTCTACGCTACCTATCAAAAGCAGTCAATCCGCCGCGCCCCAGCGAAACCCGGTGCTTGACCTTTGGCCAAGCTCACACTTAAACTCAGCTTCTGAGCAGGATCAGGACACAATCCAACACCATTCGCAGCGTGTGCGTTTCAAAGCCTCTGTGAGTGTGCTTAAGCACGGGAAAGACTATGCCACATGATCTCTTCAATTCGCTTCAGAGCTTCAACTTCGGCGCTGGCCGCACGGGTCAGTTCTACTCTTTGCCGCAACTCGAAAAAGCCGGCGTCGGGCCGGTCTCCAAATTGCCGGTGAGCATCCGCATCGTGCTCGAATCCGTGCTGCGCAACTGCGACGGCAAGAAGGTCAAGGAGGACGACGTGCGGGCGCTGGCCAACTGGCAGCCGAAAGCCGAGCGCACGGCCGAGGTCCCCTTCATCGTCGCGCGCATCGTGTTGCAGGATTTCACGGGCGTGCCGCTGTTGGTCGATCTGGCCGCCATGCGTTCGGCCGTCGCCAGGCTCAGCCGCGACCCGCAGCTCATCGAGCCGCTCGTCCCTGTGGACCTGGTGATCGATCACTCGGTCCAGGTCGATTTCTCGAGCACGCCCGATGCGCTGCGCAAGAACATGGAGATGGAGTTCAAGCGCAACCAGACCCGCTACCAGTTCCTCAAATGGGGGATGCAGGCGTTCCATAGCTTCAAGGTCGTGCCGCCCGGCATCGGGATCGTCCATCAGGTAAACCTGGAGTATTTGGCGAAGGGCGTGCTGGAGAGAGACGGCATCTATTATCCCGACACGCTCGTCGGGACCGATTCGCACACCACGATGATCAACGGGCTGGGCATCGTCGGCTGGGGCGTCGGCGGGATCGAGGCCGAGGCCGGGATGCTCGGCCAGCCCGTCTACTTCCTCACGCCGGATGTGGTCGGCGTGCACATGAGCGGGACATTGCGCGAAGGCGTGACGGCCACCGACCTGGTCCTGCATTGCACCGAGATGCTGCGCAAGGCCAAGGTCGTGGGCAAGTTCGTCGAGTATCACGGCGAGGGCGCGGCGTCGCTCTCGGCCACCGACCGCGCGACGATCGCCAACATGGCGCCCGAGTACGGCGCGACGATGGGCTTCTTCCCGGTCGATGAAGAGACGATCAATTACTTCCGAGCGACCGGGCGGCCCGAGGAGCAGGTCGAGGCGATCCGCAGCTATTTCCAGGCGCAGGGCATGTTCGGCATGCCGCGCCGGGGCGAGGTCGAATACAGCCAATTGCTCGAACTCAACCTGGCCGAGGTCAAGCCGAGCGTGGCCGGGCCGAAGCGCCCGCAGGACCGGATCGACTTGCCGGAGTTGAAGGATAAGTTCATCGAACTTTTACAAAAGCCGGTCAGCGAGAACGGCTACAACAAGTCAAGCGAAGAACTCGACGAACGCTTCCTGGTCACGATCGGGGTGCGGGCGAAAGCGGCTGCGGCCGTGCCGCAACCCCTGCTCGGCGGCGGCGGGCAGGAGCCTGAGACCGCGCCGGTCATCCATGTGAATACCACCAGCGCCCAGAACACGAGCACGTGGACTGAGACGGAGATGATGAATAACCGGCCCACGCCGGACCGCGTCGAGGAAGCCGGCGAAGAGGAGTTCCCCACCGCCAGAGTTGACCTCGGTCACGGCGATGTGCTGATTGCGGCCATCACCTCTTGCACCAACACCTCGAACCCGAGTGTCATGCTGGCCGCCGGCTTGGTCGCCAAGAAGGCGGTCGAGAAGGGGCTCTCAGTCCGACCGGCCGTCAAGGCTTCGCTCGCGCCTGGGTCGCGGGTCGTCACAGAGTACCTGGAGAAGACCGGGCTCCAGTCGTATCTCAATCAGCTCGGCTTCAATCTTGTCGGCTACGGGTGTTGTACCTGTATCGGAAATTCCGGCCCGCTCGACCCGCGCATCGAAGACGTGGTGACGAAGAACGATCTGATCGCGGCCAGCGTCTTAAGTGGCAATCGCAACTTCGAAGCGCGCGTCCATCAGAGCATCAAGGCCAACTTCTTGATGAGCCCACCGCTGGTGGTCGCCTTCGCCCTCGCCGGCCGCGTCAACATCAACCTCTCGACCGAGCCCTTGGGCAAAGGGAAGGATGGCCAGGAGGTTTACCTGCGCGACATCTGGCCGAGCCTGGAAGAGATTCGCACTCACCTGTCGGCGGCGACTGATCCGGAGACTTACCGCCGGCTCTATCAGAACTTCGCCGAGCAGAATCCCTTGTGGAACGAAATCCCGAGCACCGTGGGCGATGTCTACGAGTGGGACCCGCACTCGACTTACATCCAGGAGCCGCCCTTCTTCGAGAAGTTCGGCATGGACTCGGGCAAAATCTCCGACATCAAAAACGCGCGGCCGCTGGCGATCTTCGGCGACTCGGTGACGACCGACCACATCAGCCCGGCGGGCGCGATCAAGCCTTCATCGCCGGCCGGCCGCTACCTGATCGAGCGCGGCGTCGCGGTCGAAGACTTCAACAGCTACGGCTCGCGCCGGGGCAACGACCGCGTCATGACGCGCGGGACTTTCGCCAACGTCCGGATCAAGAATCTGATGGTGCCGGGCGTCGAGGGCGGAGTGACCGTCTACCAGCCGCACGGCGACCAGATGAGCATCTATGACGCCTCGATCAAGTACCAGGCCGGGGGCATCCCGCTCGTGGTCATCGCCGGCCAGGAGTACGGCACCGGCAGCTCGCGCGACTGGGCGGCCAAGGGGACGAAGCTGCTCGGCGTCAAGGCCGTCATCGCCCAGAGCTTCGAGCGCATTCACCGCAGCAACCTCGTCGGCATGGGCGTCCTGCCCTGCCAATTCAAAGAGGGGACGAGCGCCAAGACGCTCAACCTGGACGGCACCGAGACCTTCGACCTGACCGGCCTCGAAGCCGGCCTCAAGCCGCGGCAGGATGTCACGCTCGTCATCCATCGGGCCAGCGGCGAGACCGAAGAGGTCCCGGTCACGCTGCGGATCGATACGCCGATCGAGGTTGATTATTACCAGCACGGCGGCATCTTGCCCTACGTGCTGCGGCAGTTGATCGCGCAGGCTTGAGCTAACAGCGCGCCGCGTGACGCTCGTTCACTTCAATCAGTGGCCTCGCGCGGGCGCATGGCCGGCGCCTTATGCCGGCTGCGGACCCAGGTGACGACTGAGATGATGCTGCCGACGATGGCGATGACGATGATGCCGTAGACGAAGTATTCGATGATCTCGCTCCGCAGATACCTGAGCAGCTTGCGGCCGAAATAGATGGCGAGCAAGGCTTCGGCGATGAACCGGACGAGGCGGCCGAGGAAGACCTCCAGGAGCAGTTTCTTCCTCGGGTATTGCAACGCCGCCGCGGTGATCACCACCGCGGTGAACGGGAAGGGGGGCGGCATGAGCGCGGCGGTAATCAGGGCGACCCAGGTCTTCTTCTCCATCTTCCGTTTGAGCTGTGCGACCTTCTGCGGCTTGAGCAGTCTTCCCAGCCCTCCCTCGCCGCCCTTCCGCACGACGAGGTCTAGGAGCAAGACCCCGGCCGCCGAGCCCAGAGACGCCATGATGGCATAATAAAACCAATTGCCATGTCTGGTGGTTACCATCGCAATCAAGAGCACATCATTGCCCAGCGGCATCACCAAGAAGGAAGAGTCCAGAATGCCGAGCAGAAAGAGGCCGAGTCCGCCCAGGTGTCGGAAGAACCTGAACAGCGAACGTGTCCAAGCACTGGCGAAGATCATCGCGAAGATCGTCGGTAATGCGCTCATGCCTCTCATTCCTTCCCTGACCAAAATCTATACCAAGCACGGCCACAAATGGAGCTTCTCCAACACAAAGGTTCAAAGGAGACCGCTTAAAAAGTGCCTGTAACGTATCGCATATTGTTTTTACGCAACGCGACCACCACTACATATG
>Ga0070707_100000780_pt1 | contig 31504 bp, 32 predicted proteins | sample KBSK5502metaG_FD_65468 | JGI IMG/M metagenome (GOLD analysis project Ga0070707, IMG submission 65468) | Corn, switchgrass and miscanthus rhizosphere microbial communities from Kellogg Biological Station, Michigan, USA - KBS K5-50-2 metaG | ecosystem: Host-associated > Plants > Roots >... | reverse complement strand
CAGGCCCTGCGCCACGAGGAGCGACTTCGCGTCGGCTTCCTGGATCTTCACGCGCGGCGGACTCCTTGGGCGCTCGATCGGAGGCGAGGGTCGCGGGCCCGGGTCCGCGGGATCGTGCGGCGCCGAGTGGGGCGATGGTACCGCGACGAATCCGGAACCGATCTGGTGAGTCGTCTCGCCATACTCACCGAGCGAGGCCACCCGGCCCCGCCATCGCCGAGGGGCGAGGATGCAGCGAGACCTCGTGGAGCGAGCGCGGAGGGGCGATCATGACGCCTTCTCCGAGCTGGCAGGCGCCGCGATCTCCCGGCTGGATTCCGCCGCCTGGCTCATCCTCCGGGACCCGGAGCAGGCCGCCGACGCTGTCCAGAACGCGTTGGTCCGGGCCTGGCGTGATCTGCCCACGCTGCGGGACCCGGGACGCTTCGATGCCTGGCTGCATCGTCTGCTCGTTCGTTCCTGCATCGACGAGGTGCGCCGGTTGCGGCGCCACCGGATCGATGTGCCCCTGATCGCTCTTGATGCGCCGACGAACGTCGACCACCTGTCGACGATCGCCGACCGCGACCAGCTCGAACGCGGCTTCGTCCGGCTCGATCCGGAGATGCGAGCCGTGATCGTCCTCCATCACTACCTCGACCTTTCCCTTTCCGACGTCGCCGTCACCCTCGGAATTCCGATCGGGACGGTGAAGTCGCGACTGCACCGGGCTATTGGCCTGATGCGAGCGGCGCTCGACGCCGACGCACGGGCCGGCCGCGAGATCTCGGAGGGCCGTCCGGCATGACGACCAACGACGACTTCTCGGTCCGGCTCGGCGACTGGCTCCGCGAGGATTCGGTCGGGCGGGTTCCGGCCCACCTGGACGCGGTTCTCGTGCGCACGGCGGCGACGCGACAGCGGCCGTGGTGGTCGAGCCCCGGAAGGTTCCTCCCCATGAATGTTGCTGCAACGCGACTCTGGGCCGTCCGGCCGGTGTCGCTCCGAACCGTTCTCCTCCTTGGCCTGGTCGCCCTCGTCATCGCGGCGCTGGTCGGTGTGCTCGTCGGATCACGGCGGCCGCTCCCGCCGCCCTTCGGGGTTGCCCGAAACGGCGCTCTGCTGTCGAGTGCGAACGGCGACCTGTTCACGGTCGACCCAAAGACAGGGATCGGGAGGCCGCTCATCACCGGTCCCACGTTCGACTTCGGTCCGCTCTTCTCGAGGGATGGCACGCGGTTCGCGTTCCTCCGCGGGGCCCCGTCGCCCTGCGGGAAGTCCGATTGCGGGCTCATCCTCGTCGTCGCCAACGCGGACGGAACCGGGGTCCGGGAGATCACGCCGGGCGAGCCAGGGCTCGATTGGCTCGACTGGTCGCCGGACGGAACGCGGATCGCCTTCCTCTCGTTCGTGGACGGGACGACCGGCCACGTCCTCAACATCGTCAGCGTCGATGGCGCCGGCCTGATCACCCTCGACCTAGGCCGGCCCGTCAACCAGCTGTCATGGCTGCCGCCGGACGGAGCAGAGATCGTGTTCCGCGGCGAGCAGTGGAACGCCAGCAATCCACCGCCCGCGATCTACGCCGTCCGACCGGACGGAACCGGACTTCGCCCGATCTCGACCCGGCCGGCCCTCGGCGACCAGGACTTCAACGACGTCGCTGTGTCGCCTGACGGTCGGCTGGTGGCGTACCGAGCGGTCGCGCCAGACGAACCATTCAGGGTCCACGTCCTCGATCTCCAGACCGGCGTCGATCGGCAGTTGACATCGGCTCCCGGCTCGACGGGCGAAGGCGGTCCAGGCTTCTCTCCGGACGGCCGCACGATCGTCTACCTCCGCTGGTTCGAAGACGCCTCCACGCAGCTCGTCGTCGCCCCGGTCGACGGCCCCGGCCATGGCATCGCGATTGGTCCACATGGTCCGATCGGGTCGGACGGTCCGACCATCAACAACTACGGCTTCTCGCCGGATGGACGGTTCGTGTTCGCCAACTACGACGCCGAGAAGGTTGGCCGGCTCCTGCCGGTCGACGGGACCCCCGGCGTGGTGGTCGCTCGCGGCGACCTCGCCTTCGCCGGCTTCCAGCGCCTGGCTCCCTGACCCCACGCCACGGCCCGGGCCGCGGCAGTCCCACCCACAGACGGCCTCGAAAGGAGACCAACCATGCCTCGCTATGCCCAGCACACGACGGGCATCCGCATCAAGCACGTCTTCGTCGGCCTCGCCGGCGCTACCCTCCTCTTCGCGATCCTGCCGACGTCTGTGTCGGCCACGACTCCCGGGCAGAACGGCTTGATCGCGTTCCGCCGCTTCGCCGATCCGGACCAGACGAACAGCGCCCTGTTCGTCATCAACCCCGACGGCTCCCACGAGACACAGATCACGTTCCCCGCCGACAACGTTGTCGACGCCATGGGCAACTGGTCGCCCGACGGGACTCGGATCGCGTTCACCCGGACGACGTCGTGCGGTGAGGACTGCGGCACGGACGAGCTGTACGTCGTGAACACGGACGGCTCCGACGTCCACCGGATCGACACCCCGACGCCCACGATCGAGTCCCCGGCCTGGTCACCGGACGGTCAGTGGATCGCCTTCGCGATGGCGACGCCCGTCGGTGTTGACGGCATTGACGTCAGCATCTGGGAGCTCCACCCCGACGGCTCCGGGCTCCACCAGGTCACCCATCCGGTCGCCGGTCAGTCGGAGGACCACGCGGTCCAGTTCTCGCCCGACGGCAGCCGCATCGTCATCGTTCGCCAGTTCGGCTCGTGCGGCGACTGCCCGTCGATCTTCACCGCCGACGCGACGGACGGCGGGCACCTGACGCGTGTGTCGCCTGCAGGGCTTAAGGGCTTCGACCATCCCGACTGGTCGCCCGATGGGCGCTGGGTGATCTTCCGGACCGAGGCGCGGGCCGGTGGGTCGTCGGGCGTCTTCGTCGCCCACCCCGACGGCACTCACGTCCAGCTGATCCTCGATGGCACCCGAACGGGTCGGCAGTTCCGGTCGTCGACGTTCTCACCGGACGGCACCCGGATGGTGATCTCGATCATCCCCGGGCCCGACGCGAACGCGGACCTGTGGATCGGTCGGTTTGATGCGAGCGAGCACCTCGCCAGCCTCACCCAGCTGACCCGGACCGACGCCTTCGAAAGCTCGGTCCGGTGGGGGAACGCGCCACTGCTCGGCGGCTGACCCGCGCCAACGGGGACCGCCGTCGTCCGTGTCTGGGCGGCGGCGGTTCCGCGTGTCGCCCGGATACAATCGGGCGCATGGCCCACCGTGTCACGCTGATCCCCGGCGACGGCATCGGGCCGGAGCTGGCGGAGGCGACTCGTCGCGTGCTCGACGCCTCCGGCGTCGCGTTCGACTGGGAGGTCCAGGAGGCCGGCGAGGCGATGCTGGCGGCCCACGGGACGCCGCTGCCGGAGCCCGTCCTGGAGTCGATCCGCCGCAACCGGGTCGCCCTGAAGGGCCCGATCACGACCCCGGTCGGGGAGGGCTTCCGGAGCGTCAACGTCACCCTCCGCCAGACGCTCGGGCTCTACGCCAATCTGCGGCCCGCCCGTTCGATCGAGGGCCTCCGCACCCGCTACGACGACGTCGACCTCGTCATCGTCCGGGAGAACACCGAGGACCTCTACGCCGGCATCGAGCACATGGTCGGCCCGGACGCCGCCGAGAGCATCAAGATCATCACCCGCGCAGCTTCGGAGCGGATCGCCCGGTTCGCCTTCGACTACGCCGTCGCCAACGGCCGGCGGAAGGTCACCGCGGTCCACAAGGCGAACATCATGAAGCTGTCGGACGGCCTGTTCTTGGAGAGCTGCCGGACCGTCGCCGAGGACTACGCCGGCCGGATCGAGTTCGAGGACCGGATCGTCGACAACATGTGCATGCAGCTGGTCCAGAAGCCGGACCTGTATGACGTCCTGGTGCTGCCGAACCTGTACGGCGACATCGTCAGTGACCTGTGTGCCGGGCTGGTCGGCGGGCTGGGGGTCGCGCCCGGGGCCAACATCGGCACCGAGGCCGCGGTCTTCGAGCCGGTCCACGGCTCTGCCCCCAAGTACGCCGGCCAGAACAAGGCCAACCCGACCGCGCTGATCCTCAGCGGCGTCCTGATGCTCCGCCATCTGGGCGAACAGGCGGCGGCGGAGACGGTCGAAGGGGCGCTTCGGGCGGTCATCGCCGAGGGCCGCCGAACCACGTCGGACCTCGGTGGCGACGCCGGCACGAGCGAGTTCGCCGACGCGATCATCGAGCGCCTCGGGACAACCGCAACGCGGACGTCGAGCGACACCCAGGCGCCGGCCGCCGCTCGATGACGACGACGCCGACCGTCCTCAAGCCCGCCGGGACCGCCGCCCGGGGACTGGGAAGGACGAACCGTCGCGATACGTGGTGGGTCGCCCCAGGGATCCAGGCGGTCCTCTTCACGGTCTGCGCGACGTACCTGTTCTTCAGCGGGATCGTCTGGAACCCGCTGTTCGGGACGCCGTACCAGGTCGATGGCTACCTGTCGCCCCTGTTCTCGCCGCTGCTGTTCCCCGACGCACTGCCGCGGATCATCAGCCCGGGACTCCTGATCCTGTGGATCCCCCTCGGCTTCCGGGCTACCTGCTACTACTACCGCAAGGCCTACTACCGCTTCTACTTCGCCGATCCGCCGGGCTGCGCGGTGGGTGAGCCGTCGATCCATCGCGGCTACAAGATGGAGACGGCCTTCCCGTTCATCCTCCAGAACATCCACCGCTACTTCCTGTACCTCGCGTTCGTTCCGCTGACCTTCCTGTGGATCGACGCCTTCGGGGCGGTCTTCGGCCAGCCCGGCGGCGTCCGGGTTGGCCTGGGTGGCGCGCTCTTCTTCGTCAACGTCACCCTTCTCACCGGCTACTCGCTGTCGTGCCACTCGCTGCGCCACGTGGTCGGCGGACGACTGGATTGCTTCTCGTGCACGCGCCGCCAGCAGGTCCGCTACGGGCTGTGGCAGCGGCTCACCGCCCTGAATCGCCACCACATGGCCTGGGCCTGGGCCAGCCTCATCACGGTGACCCTCGCCGACGTCTACGTCCGCCTGCTCGCCCTGGGGGTCATCGCCGACCCGGCGATCCGCCTGTGATCAGCGCCCCGGACCGCCATCCGCACGACGTCCTCGTGATCGGCGCTGGCGGGGCGGGCCTGCGGGCGGCCATCGAGGCGGCCGCGCTGGGTGCCTCGGTCGGGCTCGTCTGCAAGTCGCTCCTCGGCAAGGCCCACACGGTCATGGCCGAGGGCGGGGTCGCGGCCGCGCTCGGCCACGTCGACGACCGCGACTCGTGGCAGACCCACTTCCGGGACACGATGGTCGGCGGGAAGATGCTGAACAACGTCCGGATGGCCCAGCTCCACGCGCTCGAGGCGCCGGCCCGCGTCCGCGAGCTGGAGGCGTGGGGCGCGGTCTTCGACCGGACGCGCGACGGGCGGATCCTCCAGCGGCCGTTCGGCGGCCACTCCCATCCGCGGCTCGCCCACGTCGGCGACCGGACCGGGCTCGAGATGATCCGGACACTCCAGGACCGGGCGGTCGCGATGGGGATCGCGGTCTACATGGAGCACACGATCACCCACCTGACGACGAATCCGGGCGGCGTGACAGGCGCGTTCGGCTATCGCCGGCTCGACGGTGACCCGGTCGTGTTCCCGGCGAAGGCCATCCTCCTGGCGACGGGCGGGATCGGCAAGGCGTACGAGGTCACGTCGAACTCCTGGGAGTACTCCGCCGACGGCCAGGCCCTCGCCCTCCGCGCTGGCGCCGAGCTGATCGACATGGAGTTCGTCCAGTTCCACCCCACCGGGATGGTCTGGCCGCCCGGCGTCCGTGGGCTGCTCGTCACGGAGGCGGTCCGGGGCGAGGGCGGGATCCTCCGCAACAGCGACGGCGAGCGGTTCATGTGGAAGTACCTGCCCGAGGACCGCCGCCACGAGTACGCGGCGACCGACGAGGAGGCCCGGACGTGGGTCGAGGCTTCGAGCGACTCGCGCCAGACGGACGCGCGGCGCCCGCCCGAGCTGTCGACCCGCGACAACGTCTCGCGGGCGATCTACACCGAGGTCCGCGAGGGACGAGGCTCCGCGCACGGCGGGGTCTTCCTCGACATCAGCTACCTCCCGGCCGACCACGTCAGGCGCAAGCTGCCGTCGATGTACGAGCAGTTCAAGGAGCTGGCGGGGGTCGATATCACGGCCGGCCCGATGGAGGTCGGGCCGACGACCCACTACGCGATGGGCGGGATCCGCGTCGACGCCGAGACCGGATCGACGACGGTGCCGGGCCTGTTCGCCGCCGGCGAGGTCGCCGGCGGCATGCACGGCGCCAATCGGCTCGGCGGGAACTCGCTGTCGGACCTGCTCGTGTTCGGCCAGCGGGCCGGCGCCGGTGCCGCGGCCCGTGCCGCGTCCATCGCCGATGATCCCTACATGAACCCGGTCCAGATCCGCGCGGCCGAGCAGGAGCTCGAGGCGCCGCTGGTGCGAACCGGCGGCACGGATCCGTACCGTCTCCGCGAGCAGCTCCAGGCGACGATGCAGTCTCTCGTCGGCATCTTCCGGACCGCCTCCGACCTCAAGGACGCGATCGCCCGGATCGGCGACATCCGGCACCTCGCCGCTGACCTGTGCGTCCCCGGCGGCCGCGCCTTCAACCCCGGCTGGAACCTCGTCTTCGAGCTCCGCAACCTGGTCGACATCTCGGACGCGATCGCCCGCAGCGCCCTGGTCCGCGAGGAGAGCCGCGGCGCCCACAGCCGGATCGACTTCCCGGCCACCGAGAAGGCCTGGGTCGACCGCAACGTCGTCGTCCGCCGCGACGGCGAGACGCTCGTCGTCGGGACGTCGCCGATCCCACCGATGCCGAGGGACCTGCGGAAGCTGGCCGAGGCCGGAGGCGGCGCCTGATGGCGAACCTGCTGATGCGGATCTTCCGCGGCTCGCCGAAGGAGCCCGGCACGTTCGCCGAGTTCGAGGTGCCGGTCGAGGAGGGGATGGTCGTCCTCGATGCCCTGCACTGGATCCAGGCGCACGCCGCGCCGGACCTGGCCGTCCGCTGGAACTGCAAGGCGGCGAAGTGCGGGTCGTGCAGCGCCGAGGTCAACGGGCGGCCGAGCCTGACGTGCAAGACGCGCCTGTCGGACTTCGACCCGGACGAGCCGATGACCGTCGAGCCGATGCGCGCTTTCCCGCTCGTCCGCGACCTCGTCACGGACGTTTCGTGGAACTACGAGATCAACCGGTCGATCCCGCCGTTCCAGCCACCGCCCGACACGCCGGTCGAGGACTGGCGCTGGCAGCAGGAAGACATCGAGCGCGTCCAGGAATACCGCAAGTGCATCGAGTGCTTCCTGTGCCAGGACGTCTGCCACGTCCTCCGCAACCACGAGGTCGAGCGGCCGTTCATGGGGCCTCGTTTCCTGGTGAGGGCGGCCGGTCTCGAGATGCACCCGATCGACACCGCGGATCGGACCGGCTACCTGAAAGACGACGGGGGGATCGGGTTCTGCAACATCACGAAGTGCTGCACGGAGGTCTGCCCCGAGCACATCAAGATCACGGACAACGCGATCATCCCGTTGAAGGAGCGCGTCGCCGACCGTTACTACGACCCGATCCAGATGTTCTGGCGGAAGATCCGCGGCGCGGGAGACTCGTCCTGACGGACTTCCTGATCCGGACCGACGGGGCGGCGCGCGGGAATCCTGGTCCCGCATCGGCCGGCGCCGTCCTGATCGACCTGGCGCGACCGGACGCCCGCAATCCGCGCGCGACACCGGACGCCACGATCTCCGAGTATCTCGGCGTCCAGACGAACAACGTCGCGGAGTACACCGCCGTCGTCCGGGCGCTCGCGCTGGCCGCCGAGCTCGGCGCTCGCGAGGTGGTCCTGCTGCTCGACTCGAACCTGATCGTGGAGCAGCTGGCGGGCCGCTGGCGGGTCAAGGACGCCAAGCTCATCCCGCTCTGGGAGGCGGCGCGGCGGACCCTGCGCGGCTTCGACCGATGGTCGGCGACCCACGTGCCGCGGGCCCAGAACACGCTGGCCGACGCCCTGTGCAACGAGGCGATCGATCGGGTTGCCGCAGGTGGCCCGGCCGTGATCGTGACGCGGCCAAACGCCGTGGCGGGAACCTGACCGGTACCGCACCCGTCTGCCGCCGACCGTGCGCACGCCGCTCCTCGCCCGCATCGGCCTCGGTCTCGTCCTCCCCGTCGTGCTCATCGCCGTGGCCTGCGACGGGGCGGCGGCCCCATCCGGGTCGAGCGATGGTTCCCATCCGGCAACGCTCGCGGGGACGAACTGGACCGTCCTCCGCGTCGGCACACAGATCCCGGTCGGCGGAGCCGAGCCCACAATCGCCTTCGGCAACGGGCAGGTCAGCGGGACCGGGGGATGCAACCATTTCGGCGGCGCCTACGCCTACGACACCGCGACGGGCGCGCTGCGGTTCGACCAGATCGGGATGACCGCGATGGCCTGCGCGGACGATCGCAGGAATCGGTTCGAGACCGCCTTCTCCGGCGCGCTCGTCGCCGTGAGTCGAGCCGACTTCGATGCCGACCATCATCTCGTTCTGAGCGGCCCCGGCGGCGTGATCGTGCTTGCCCCGATGGCGAAAGCCGAGCCCGCGCAGACCGACTGACCCCGCTGTGACGATGCCTCCGTCGAGGGGGCGAATCGGTGCCCGTTAGAATGAAGCCGTCAGCGAGGCCGTCGGATGGCCGCGCGCCACGTCGGGGGCAACCCCGTGGACGGCGTGAGGAAAGTCCGAGCTCCGCAGCGCAGGGTGGCGGGTAACACCCGTCCGTCGTGAGACGAGGACCAGTGCCACAGTGACGATGCCGTCGGCGGCGCGAGCCGTCGGCGGAGTGAAACGGGCAAACTCCACCCGGAGCAAGGCCAAATAGGAGGGCGCAACCCGTGCGGGGCAACCCGTCGGGGGAGAGGTGCGCTGCCCAGCCCTCGGGTCGGCCGCATGAGCCGTCGGGTGACCGACGACCCCAGATGGATGGCCATCCGCGACGGCGCGAGCCGTCGCGACAGAACTCGGCTTACAGACGACCTCGCTGACGCGCCCACCATCACGCCCAAAGCCGCCGGCCCGTCGACTGGCCGATGTCCCGCCGCCCGCGGTCCAGGGCCGGTGGTCAGTCCTCGTCCGGACGGAAGGTGTGGGGCGCGGTGCAGGAGTTGCAGATCGGCGTCGCGGAGTCGAGGTGGCCGAGGGGGATCGGCACGCGGCGGTCGGGCAGCAGGCATTCGACGTCGTAGAGGCGATCGGTGCTGGTGTCGATCTGGATCAACCGCCGGAACGTGCAGCGCTTGATCCGGTGCGCCGCGAGGCGGTAGGGATCCGGCTCGACGTTGATGACTGGGAGCGGCAGCGCCATGTTTGGAGAGCGCCTCTGGGCGTTGACGATCGACGGCCCGATCGGGGGCGGACGATAACACTGCCCGGAACGGAACGGCAACAGACTAAACGTACTAGACTCCGCGCCGACCACAGCGGCCGAGCCCGGAGGGCGCATGGCGGAGGGTGACGAGAACCGCGCGGGCGAGGGGTTTGCGCCTTTGACGCGACGACCCGAGCTCTTTGGTCCGGCCTCGCCCTCCGACCTTCCGGACGAGCTTTCGACCTGTCGATTCCTCGCCCGTGAATTACCTGACGGGATGCCCGGCCCGGCGCTTCCGATGGTCGATCCGAGCCATCGCTGCACGGCGCTCTCGGAGCCGGTCCCTCAGTCCGCCCGTCAGCAGGAGCTGGTCTGCCTGACCGCGGCCCACGAGAGCTGCCCTCGCTATCTGCGCGGTCTCCTGGTGACCTCGACTCCACCCCCGAAGGCGGCCCGCGACCCGATCTCGCCGGCCGTGATCGGAGCAACCCTGGTCCTCCTCGCGGCGATCGCTGCGTCGTTCGGCTTCCTCGCGATCCGCGGCGGCTTCGACATTACGGCTGCGACCGTCAACCCGTCGCAGATCGCGGCCGCCCCGGAGATGTCCGCGATCCCGGTCGCAGCGAGCCCATCGCCCGCGCCGATCCCGACGCCGTCCCCGACACCCAGCCCGACCACGTCGGCGACCCCGAGCCCGACACCGAGCCCGACGTCGACCGCCACACCAGCACCAGCGACGCCCGCACCCACGCCAGCGCCGACACCGAAGAGCGACCGCTACGCGGTGCTGACCAGATGTCCCTCGACGCCCGACTGCTGGATCTACGTCATCCGGGCGGGCGACAATCTGACGAGCATCGCCCACTGGTTCGGGGTCTCCTACGATCGGGTGATCGCGATGAACCCCGGTCTCCACCGGCCGATCCGAGCCGGCGACCACCTGAGGATCCCGACGCCCACCCGCTGACTCCGAGCGGGCCCTGCCTGCATCCGCCTGGTGCCCTCACTGGCCCAGCGCGCCTAGGAGGCGCGAAGCGCGAACAGCCACGCGGGGCTCGTGTCAAAGCGCGACAGCGGCTGTCGATTCTCGGCACGAGCCCAGCACGGTCGTGCCGATTTCGCTCCTGACAGGAACACGGGCCGGGATACGCAGGGATCCGTGGCGGGGATCTGCGATCGACTCGTGCGATTTCCCCATTGACGGGGTGCGTTCGCGCGCTATGATGCCTTGAAGTGGCGTGAAGTGGTCCAAAGTGGGGAACCAGTTATCTCCCCGGTCCGACCCTTCGCAGCCCTCGGCCACGCATCGCTCCCGAAGTGGGGACAACCCGTCAGGTGTTCACCGGCGAGTACCGGCACTCGGTGGACGACAAGGGACGGCTCGCCGTCCCGTCGCGGTTCCGCGCCCAATTGGAGGCGGGCCTCGTCGTGTCGCGCTGGCTGGATGCCTGCCTGGCGATCCACACCCGGACCGGCTGGGACGCGCTCGCCGACAAGGTCGCGACGCTCCCGGTCACCGACGAGAACGCCCGACGCTTCTCGCGGTTCATCTTCGCCGGCGCCGTCGAGACGACGCTCGACGGCCAGGGTCGCGTCCTGATCCCGGGCTACCTCCGGGATATGGCCGGCCTCGGCTCGGACGCCGTCGTCGTCGGCACCCGCGATCACGCGGAGATCTGGGCTCCCGATCGCTGGGAGCCGTACCGCCGGAGCCTCGAGGATCCGGCCGCCCTTGCCGAGGCCATCGGAGGGCTCGGCATCTAGGGCGAACCGTCCGCCGGTCGGATGGCCGTCGGACGCACCACATGCGCTTCCAGGGTCCGCTCGGGATCCGTCGTTCGAAGGTGGAGGAGTCATGCAGGAAGGACACCTGCCGGTGCTGGTGGAGGAGGTCATGTCGATGCTCGCACCCGCACCCGGCAGCCTTCAGATCGATGCCACCCTCGGCGGCGGTGGGCACACCGAGCGGATCCTGGAGGCGACCGACCCTGATGGCCGCCTCCTCGGCCTCGACGCCGATGGGGCGGCCATCGCCAGAGTGGACGGTCGCCTCCGACCCCGCTTCGGCGATCGCCTCGTGCTGCGGCAGGCCAACTTCCGCGAGCTCCGGACCGTCGCCCCTGACGCGGGCTTCGCCGTCGTCGACGGCCTCCTCTTCGACCTCGGCCTGTCGAGCTTCCAGCTGGCCGACGCCGGGCGCGGCTTCGGGATCCGGACCGGTGGCCCGCTCGACATGCGCTTCGAGACCTCGCGAGGCGTGCCCGCAGCCGAGCTCATCGCCACCCTCGACACCGCGGAGCTCACGGCCCTGTTCCGGCGCTTCGGCGAGGAGCGTCAGGCGCCGCGGATCGCCCGGGCCATCGTCGCGGCCCGCAAGACCGCGCGGATCGCGACCGCGGAGGAGCTCGCCGCGCTCGTCGAGCGCGTGGCGCCTGGCAACCCTCGCGTCCGCCGCCGGATCCACCCCGCCACCCGCGTCTTCCAGGCACTGCGGATCGCCGTCAACGAAGAGCTCGATGCACTCCAGGACGGGCTAGCCGCCGCGGTCGACCTCCTGCGACCGGGCGGCCGGCTCGTCGTCCTGAGCTACCACTCCCTGGAGGACCGGATCGTCAAACGGTTCATCGCGGCCGAGCGGCGGGGCTGCACCTGCCCGCCCGAGCTGCCGGTCTGCGTGTGCGGTCGAAACCCCCGACTCCGCCTCGTGACCCGGCCATCGCTGACCCCGACCGCGACCGAGATCGCGGCCAATCCCCGTGCCCGGAGCGCCCGCCTGCGGGCCGCCGAGCGCCTCGCCGCCTGACCGGTCGAGCCATGTCGTCCCGCCCCCAGAGAGGAGGAACCAGGTGAGCAAGCGCCACCAGTCCAGCCGGCGTCGCACGTACGGCCGTCGTCAGCACGAGCTCCACGAGCGACAGAGCGTCCGTCGCCACAACCCGGCCGACGACGAGCTCGACGTCGACGGATTCGGGATCTCCACACAGGCAGACCCGCTCGCATTCCTCGATCCGCGCGCGCCGCGGCTGCGCTTCGCCCTGGGCGAGTAGGGAGCGTGGCCGTCTACACGGGGGCTCGCCCCCAACCCTCATTCCTGCCCCGCCGGTCGCGGGTCGTCGAGACGCCGACGCTGCCGCGTCGGCGGATCCGCGGCACCGTCCGAGCGCGGCGCCGGGCGAACCGCCTGCCGATCATCCTCGGCGGGATCGTCGTCGCCTTCGTTCTCGCGTTCTTCTCGCTCGCCCAGACCATGCGCGTCTCCGCGACCGGCTACGACGTCGAGAAGCTCGATGCCCAGCGCGACGCGCTGCTCGTCCGGAAGTCGGAGCTGCTGACGGACCTCAACCGGCTGACCCAGGAGCCCGCCGTCCGGAAGATGGCGGTCGACGCCGGCCTCACCCAGCTGTCGGCGCCGGTCGTCGTCGGCGGCAACTGACCCATCGCCCGAGCGGGTGATGGGTCGAACGGACTCTCGCCGTCGCGCGCTGTTCCTGCTGATCGTCTTCGCGACGGTCGGCTCCGCGCTGCTTGCCCGGCTGGCCTACTGGCAGGTGGGCCAGCACGATCGACTGGCCGACGAGGCATTCCAGCAGACCTCGCTGCGGCAGGAGACTCCGAGCCGGCGCGGCGACATCTACGACCGCACCGGCGTCGTCGTCCTGGCGACGACGATCGAGCGCCAGCGACTGGTGTCCACGCCGTCAGAGATCGACGCGGTCACCCGGCGGCAGGTGGCCGAGGGCCTGGTCTCGATCCTGGGCCTGACCGGACCGGATGCCCAAGCCCTGACTGACCGCGAGACCTCGGAGCGGAAGTACGTCGTCCTCGCCAATGACCTCGACACGACGGTCGCCGGTCAGATCCAGGCCGGGATCGACAACAAGTCGTTCACGGCGCTGGCCCTCGAGCCCGAGCCGGTCCGGGTCTATCCGCAGGCCGGCGGCGCACCGAACACCACGCTCGCCGCCGGCCTCCTCGGCTTCGTCAACCGCGACGGCGTCGGTCAGTACGGCGTCGAGCAGTTCTACCAGGACCAGCTGGGAGGCCGGCCGAGAATCGTCCAGGCTCAGCGCGACGTGGCCTCCCGCCAGATCCCGGATACGGCCGTCGTCGAGGATCCGGGATCGCCCGGCGAGGACCTGCGGTTGACCATCGACGCCGGCCTCCAGCTGGACGTCGAGCAGGAGATCCTGGCCGCCTGGGCCGCCGACCGGGCGAAGTCGGTCTCGGCCATCGTGATGAATCCGTATACCGGCGAGGTCCTCGCGGAGGCTTCGTACCCGTCGTACGACGCCAACGACTACTCGGCGATCGCGGCGAGCGACCCCGCCCGCTTCGTCGACCCGATCGTCAGCTCGGTCTACGAGCCGGGCTCGGTCTTCAAGATGCTGACCGTGGTCGCGGGTATGGAGAAGGGCGAGGTCACGACGAAGACCCTGATCAAGGACACCGGCTTCCTGCGGCTGGACGGCGGCCGGACCCACATCGACGACGCCGACCATCGGGCCAAGGGCTGGATGACGTTCGAGGACGCGATCGCCTACTCGCGGAACGTCGTCGCGGCGAAGGTCGCGCTCGGCCTCGATCCCAGCACGAACCGGGCGGCGACGATCCTCCACTCCACGTGGACGCGGTTCGGCTTCGGCAGCCCGACCGGGATCGACGTCGCGGGCGAGGTCGGCGGGATCGTCCGCGACCCGGCGATCCGGGCCTGGCACCAGATCGATCTCGCCAACGGGGCATTCGGCCAAGGGGTGGCGGTTACGCCGCTCCAGCTGGCGACCGCCTACTCGGCGATGGTCAACGGCGGCCAGCTCATCCAGCCCCATGTCGTCCAGGCGGTCGGCGTGAGCGCTCGTGAGATCCCGGCCAGGGGCCAGGTGATCAGCGCCGACCTGTCACAGACGCTGGTCGGGATGATGAACCACGTCGTCTCGACGGTCCCGTTCTACCGCGACCGGACCCTGATCCCTGGCTACGAGGTCGGCGGCAAGACCGGCACCGCCCAGATCTGGAACCCGAAGGCGAACGGCGGCCGTGGCGGCTGGAAGCGCAACATCTTCAACTACTCGTTCATCGGCTATATCGCTCGTCAGCCCGGCCACCCGGACCTGGTCGTCGCGATCCGGATCGAGGAGGGCACACCGACCGTCGCCAAGCTCGGCCAGCTCGAGATGCCCGTCATGTCGTTCGAGCTCTTCCGACGGATCGCCCACGACGCCATCACGACGCCCGACCTGCTGCCGGAGCGGACGGATGCGCCGCCGGCCACGACCGCTCTTCGGTGAGCGCCGCAGCGGCCTATGCGACACTGGCCCCTGTGACCGATCGCCGTGATCCGTCGCCCGCGGTCGACGGAGAGCTCGATCGAGGGCTCACCGCCGACGAGCTCGTGACGGCCAGCGGTGGCACCCTTCTCACCCGATCCGACCGGCCGATCCTGGGTGGCGCGGTCGACTCACGCGAGGTCCAGCCAGGGAACCTGTTCGTCGCGCTGCCAGGCGAGCGGACGGACGGTCACCGGTTCGTCGGGGTGGCCCTCGAGGCGGGAGCGGCCGGGGTGCTCGTGGCCCGGGCGCCCGAGGACGTCGACCTCTCCGCCGTCGACGCCACGGTCGTCCGCGTCGACGATCCACTGTTGGGCCTGCAGGCCGTCGCGTCGGCCTGGCGGACCCGGTTCGATCCGCTCGTCGTGGGCATCACCGGCTCGATCGCGAAGACGTCCACGAAAGAGGCGGTCGCGACGGTCCTCGGGGCGGCGATGCCGACGCTGAAGAACGAGGGCAACCTGAACAACGAGATCGGGCTGCCGCTGACGGTGCTGCGACTGCGCTCGTCGTATCGGGCGGCGGTCCTCGAGATGGGGATGTACGTTGGCGGCGAGATCCGCGACCTTGCGGCCATCGGCCGGCCGGAGATCGGGATCGTGACCGCCGTCCAGCCGGTCCACCTGTCGCGGATCGGCACGATCGAGGCGATCGAGCGGGCGAAGGGCGAGCTCGTCGAGGCGCTGCCGCCGGACGGGGTCGCGATCCTGAACGCGGACGACGAACGCGTCCGGCGAATGGCCTCCCGGGCGCGCGCGTGGGTGATGACGTATGGCTTCGCGGACGACGCCGACGTGCGCGCGGAGAACGTCCTCTCGCGGGGCGCGGATGGCATGGCCTTCGATGTCGTGGCCGGACATGACCGGCGGCGCGCCGAGGTCCCGACGCTGGGCCGGCTCGCCGTCCACAACGCCCTGGCGGCGGTTGCGGCCGGCCTCGCGGCGGGCGTCCCGCTCGACGCGATCGGCACGGCCCTGGCCCGCGGCTGGAGCGCGCCGCACCGAGCCCAGCTCGTCCATGCCGGCGACGTCACGATCGTCGACGACAGCTACAACGCCTCGCCTGCGTCGGTCGCCGCTGCGCTCGAGATTCTCGCGGGCCTGCCCGGCCGGCGGGTCGCGGTCCTGGGCGAGATGCTCGAGCTCGGGTCCGACCACGAGGACGGCCACCGACGCACCGGCGAGGCCGCGGCGGCGGTGGCGGACGAGCTCGTCGTCGTCGGAGAGGGCGCAGCCCCGATTGCGAGCGGCGCCCGCGCGGCGGGCATGACGGCCGATCGCGTGACGCTCGCCCCCGACCGCGACGCGGCGCGGGACCGACTGGTCGGGATGCTCCGACCCGGCGACGTCGTCCTCGTCAAGGCGTCGCGCGGGATCGAGCTCGACGTCCTCGTCGATGAGCTCGTCGCCGCGCTGGGCGGAGCCGCCGCGTGACGGTCGAGCTCATCCAGGGCCTGCTCCTCGCCTTCGCGATCGTCGTGATCCTGATGCCGCCCTACATCCGGCTCCTGCGGGCGACCGGGTTCACGAAGCAGATCCGGATCGAGGGCCCCGACACCCACCAGGTCAAGCACGGGACGCCGACCATGGGCGGGGCCCTGCTGATCGCGGTGATCCTCGCCCTCTACCTGCTCCTGCGGTTCCCGCCCGAGGGTGGCATCTACGCCCCGCTCGCGGCACTCGCCGGCGTCGGCATCCTCGGTGCGTTCGACGACTACCTGAACGCGAAGACCGGGGAAGGGATCCGCGTCCGCCAGAAGCTGCTGTGGCAGGTCGTGTTCGCATTCGCCGCCGCGTTCATGATCCAGCGGACGTACCAGATCGACCAGATCGCGGTCCCGTTCGTCGGCCCGGTGATGATCAGCCCGCCGATCTACGTCCTGTTCGCGGCGTTCGCGATCATCGCCGCGAGCAACGGCGTGAACATCACCGACGGCCTCGACGGGCTCGCCGGCGGGACCCTCGTCTTCGCGTTCGTCGCCTTCCTCCTCGTCGCGCTGCTGAACGTGCCCGCCCAGCCGAACCTGGCCTTCCTCTGCGCCCTGATCATCGGCGCGCTGCTCGGCTTCCTGTGGTTCAACGTCCACCCGGCCCAGATCTTCATGGGCGACTCGGGCTCCTTGTCGCTCGGGGCGACGCTCGCCGTGATCGCCCTGATCACCGGTCAGATTCTCGTCCTGCCGCTGATCGGGCTGATCTTCGTGATCGAGACGGCGTCGGACATCATCCAGATCGGCTTCTTCAAGGCGAGCGGCGGCCGACGCGTCTTCCGGATGGCGCCGCTCCACCACCACTTCGAGCTGGCCGGCTGGGACGAGGAGAAGATCACCCTTCGGTTCTGGATTGTCGGCATCCTCGCCGGCCTCCTCGGCGTGACGCTGTTCCTCGCCTCGATCCAGAAGCTGCCGTGACGACGATGACCGCCCCGCGGACGATCGACCCGGACGAGCTGACGATCGCGACGGTGAAGGAGGGCGCGCTGCGCGAGCGGCCGGTGACGGTGCTCGGCTTGGCCCGAAGCGGGATCGCCCTCGCCCGGTTCCTCGTCGACGCGGGCGCTCGGGTGACCGTCTACGACGCGCGCCCGGCGGGCGAGCTGGCGGAAGCGCTGGAGGCCCTCGGACGTCGTTCGGTCGAGCTCCTGGCGGGGCCCGATCTCGATCCCGCGACGGCCTGGCGCGACGCGGCCCTCGTGACGACCTCACCGTCGATCAACCCCGACTACCCGACGACGGAGCCTCGCCTCCGACAAGCGCTCCGGGCCTTGGTCGCAGCGCGTGGATCGGGCGATCCGGCCGCCCCGGCGATCGTCTCCGAGGCGGACCTGTTCCTCCGTCTCTGCCCGGCCCCGACGATCGGGGTCACCGGGACGAAGGGCAAGACGACGACGTCGTCGCTCATCGCGGCGGTCCTCGACGGCGAGCCGGGCCATCCGGTCGTCCTGGGCGGGAACATCGGGATCCCGCTCGTCGAGCGGCTGCCGGAGCTGACCCCGGACCACCGGGTCGTGATCGAGCTGAGCGAGCTCCAGCTGCCGACCCTGTCCCGCGGCACGACCGTCGCGGTCTACACGAACGTCACCTCGGATCACCTCGACCGCCACGGCTCCCTCGAGGGCTATCGCGCGGCGAAGCATCGGCTCGCGGAGCTCGTGGATCCGGCCGGGGCCCTGATCCTGAACGGCGACGACCCGGTCGTCGCGGGCTACGCCGCCGACGCCCGGGCGCGAGTGACCGAGTACCGGATCGGGCCGCCGCCGCGGGGCGGCGTGGGCGTCGTCGACGATCGGATCATTGGTGACGGTGGGGTCGACGTCATGGCGGTCGACGAGCTTCGGATCCCGGGCCGTCACAACCTCTCCAACGCGCTTGCGGCCGTCGCGACCGCGCTCCACTTCGGGGTCCGGCCCGAGGCGATCCGTCGGGCGGCGGCCGCGTTCACCGGCGTCGAGCATCGCCTGGAGCCCGTCGCCGAAGTCGACGGCGTGCGCTTCGTCAACGACTCGCAGGGCACCCAGCCCGACGCGGTGATCGCCGCCCTCCACGCCTTCGAGCCGCCGATCGTGCTGATCGCCGGCGGTCGCGACAAGGACATCGACCTCTCGGCGCTCGGTCCGGTCGTCGCTGAACGAGTGACCGCCGCCGTCCTGATCGGGGAGAGCGGGCCGGCTCTCGAGCGGCAGTTCCGGGCCTCCGGGCTGCGCCAGGCCGAGCAGGCGGACACGCTCGAGGCGGCCGTCCGGCGGGCCGATGCCATCGCCCGCGAGCGGCTCGGTCCAGCGGTGCCCGCGCCGGTGACCGTCCTCCTCAGCCCGGCCGCCGCCAGCTTCGACATGTTCGTCGACTACGCCGCCCGGGGACGGGCATTCAAGGACATCGTGGCGACGATCGCCGCCGAGCATCAGACAGGGAGGACTCGATGACCGACGCGCTTCGACCCCGATCGCGGGCCGCAGTCGGACGCTCGATCGAGGCCGACCGGGGCCCGATCGACCGCGGGGCTGGGGCGCGGCGGGCCCCCGACGGCGTCGCCGGCGCGACCCGGACGCCGGCCCGCCAGCGGGCGACGGCCCTGAACCGGGAGCGCCACCAGGCCGACTACGCGATCCTCGTCATCGTCGTCGCGCTGACGGCCGCCGGCATCTTGATGGTCTACTCGAGCTCGGCCATGAAGGCCTACCTGGCGACGGACGACACGCTCACGATCGTCGGACCGCAGATCGGCTGGGCGGCGCTCGGGATGGTCGCCCTCGCGGCGATGATGCGGGTCGACTACCGCTACCTGCGGCTGATCTCCGTCCCGTTCTACGTCGTCGCCCTCGGTCTCCTCGTCCTCGTCTTCGTCCCGGGCCTCAACGTCGTCGTCGGCGGCTCGGCCCGCTGGCTGAAGCTGCCGGTCCTGCCGGCTCTCCACCCTGCCGAGATCGCCAAGCTTGCCCTGATCGTCTACCTCGCCCACTGGTTCGCGAAGCGCGGGACGCGGGTCAAGGGGTTCTGGTCGGGGACGATCCCGTTCCTCGTGATCCTGGCCCCGATGGTCGCCCTCGTCTTCAAGGAACCCGACCTCGGGACGACGATGGTGATCGGCCTGACCGGGCTGACGATGTTCTTCGTCGCCGGTGGGAGCCTCATCCACGTCGCGGCGATCGGGTTCGCCGCCCTCGTGGCGGTCGTGGCCGTCGGCCTCCGGGCGTACCAGCTCACCCGGATCCGGACCTGGCTCGATCCGTGGTCCGACCCCCTTGGAACAGGCTTCCACACCATCCAGGGACTGCTCGCGCTGGGGCTGGGCGGAATCCTCGGGGCAGGCCTGGGCGAAAGCCGCCTCGCCGGCGGCCTGTTCCTGCCGAACGCCAGCAACGACTACATCTTTGCGATCATCGGCGAGGAGTTCGGACTGATCGGGGCGGGTCTCGTGATCCTCTTGTTCGTCGGCCTGGCCTACTCTGGGATCCGCGTGTCGCTCCGAGCGCCCGACACGTTCGGGGCGCTCCTCGCGGCCGGTATCACGGCCTGGCTGTGCATCCAGGCGTTCATCAACATCGGCGTCGTCGTCGCCCTCATCCCGGTGACCGGCATCACGCTGCCGTTCATCAGCGCCGGCGGATCGTCGCTGACCATCAGCCTCGCGGCCGTCGGCATCCTCCTGTCGATCTCCCGCGAGACCATCGAACGAGGAGCCTGGAACGATGCGGCTGCTGATCGCGGCGGGCGGAACGGGCGGGCACATCTACCCGGCCCTCGCCGTGGCACGCTCCTTCCGCGAGCGGCCCGATCGACCGAGCGCGCCTGATCTCGTCTGGGTCGGCGGGCATCGTGGCCTCGAGGCGGACCTCGTTCGGGACGCGGGAATCCGCTGCCGGCGGCTGGCGCTGCGCTCGTTACGGACCGTCGACGTGTCCGTCCACGCCGTCCTCGACCCGATCCGCCTGGCCGCGTCTGTGCCGCAGGCCGCGGCCATCCTCGCCGCCGAACGGCCGGCCGCGATCCTGACCACCGGCGGGTACGTGGCCGTGCCGGTCCTGCTTGCGGCGGCGCCGATGCGGATCCCCGTCGTGCTGTGGGAGGGCAACGCCGTCCCGGGCCGGGCCGTCCGGGCGACGGCCCGGCTGGCCAACGCCCTGGCGGTCTCGTACGAATCGGCCGGGCGAGCGCTCGCGTCGGCCCGCGTCCCGACCTACCTGACCGGCACGCCGATCCGCGACGTCACCGCGATCTCCCGCGACGAGGCTCGCTCGCGGCTCGACCTGCCGGCCGATCGCCCCACGATCCTGATCTTCGGCGGCTCGCAGGCGGTCCGTCGGTTCAACGCCGCCGTCGCGGCGGCGCTGCCACGCCTCGTCGAGCGGGTGACGGTCGTCCATGTCACCGGGGAGAGCGCCTATGCGGCGGCACTGACCGAACGCGAGAAGCTGCCCGCCGACGCCCGTGGGCGCTACCGGCCGTATCCGTTCCTGCGCGACGACATGCTCGCCGCCCTCGTCGCGACCGATCTGGTCGTGGGCCGGGCCGGCTCGTCGACGCTGGCCGAGGTGGCGGCGCTCGGGATCCCGTCGGTCATCGTGCCGTACCCGCACGCCGGCGCCCACCAGGGCGCGAACGCGGCGATCCTCGCCGAGGCGGGCGCCGCTCGGATCGTCCCCGACGAGGCGTTCGACGCCGATGCCCTCGTCGCGGCGACCGATCTCCTGTTCAACGAGCCCGCTCGGGCGGCGATGGCCGAGGCGGCCCTGCGGCTCGGCCGGCCGGGTGCCGCCGAGGCCGTCGCGGCGCTCGTCATCGCGCTGGCCGAGCGTCGCCCGCTGCCCGCGGTCGAGACCATCGAGGCGATCGCCCGAGGCCGGGCGGCGTGACCGCCGCGACCACGCCGTTCGACGCCGTCGCCGTCGGGTCGGCGATCCAGCGGCGGATCGGGGTGAAGACGTCGCGGGACGAGCCACTTGCCCGGTTCACGACCATGCGCGTCGGCGGCCCGGCCGACCTGTTCGCGACGATCCACAACGTCCACGAGCTGCGGGCGATCGTCCGGTTCGCCCGGTCGCGCGGGATCCCGCTCACGCTCCTCGGACGGGGCAGCGACGTCGTCATTGCCGACGCGGGGATCCGTGGCCTCGTCGTCCAGAACCGGGCCGAGGGCTCGCGGATCGACGGGGACCGCTACGTCGCCGAGTCCGGCATGCCGATGGCCCGGGCGGCGACCGAGACCCAGAAGGCGGGTTTGACCGGGCTCGAGTTCGGGCTCGCCATCCCGGGCACCGTCGGCGGCGCCGTCTGGGCCAACGCCGGCGCCCACGACAGCGACGTCGCGGCGATCCTCGACTCGGCGCGGGTCCTCCTCGACGACGGCTCCGAGGCGGACCTGACCGCGGCCGACCTCGATCTCCGCTACCGCGACAGCCGCCTCAAGCATCACCCGGGCGAGGTCGTCCTGGAGGCGACGTTCCGGCTCGCGCCGGCGCAGCCCGAGGAGATCGCCGCCCGCCTCGACGAGATCCGCCGCTGGCGGCGCGATCACCAGCCCCTCGGGATCCCGTCGGCCGGGTCGACGTTCCGCAACCCCGACGGCGATTCGGCCGGTCGCCTGATCGATTCCATCGGCTGGAAGGGCCGGACCCAGGGGGGCGCGACCGTGTCGGACAAGCACGCGAACTTCATCGTCAACGACCGGAAGGGCAGCGCCGCCGACGTCCGGACGCTGGTCGACGAGGTCGCCGCGGCCGTCGAGCGGGAGACTGGCGTCCGCCTCGAGCCCGAGGTCGTCTTCCTCGGCGACTGGGACCGCGAGGCTGGTCCGTGAGCGCGGCGCCCGGCCACCCACCGATCGTCGTCCTGCTCGGTGGGCCATCCGCGGAGCACGACGTCTCGGTCGTCTCCGGCACGGCGATCGCGGATGCGCTCCGCGACCGCGGCGACGATGTCCGCGAGGTCCTGATCGACCTCGCCGGGGGCTGGTGGTGGCTGCCGCGCGACCATCGCCGCGGCGAGCGACCGCCGGCCGGCTACGACGACCCGTCGACGCTCGGTGCGGAGGGCCCGCTGCCGGCCGGCGCGGCGGTCGACCGGATCGCGGCGGGCCGGCCCCAGCCGCTGGTCTTCATCGCGCTCCACGGTCCGTTCGGGGAGGACGGCACAGTCCAGGCGATGCTCGAGGCGGTCGGGCTGGCGTACACCGGATCGGGGGTGACAGCGTCGGCCCTGGGCATGGACAAGGCGGTCTTCAAGCGGCTCGCGCGCGGGATCGGCCTGCCGGTCGTCGACTGGCTCGAGGTCCGGGCGGCTCGCTGGCGGAGCGATCCCGCGGCCGTGCTCGCCGAGCTCGAGGCGTTCGGGCGCGGGACCGAGACCGAGCGGCTGATGGTGAAGCCGGCGAACCTCGGTTCGTCGGTCGGGATCACCCTCGTCCACGATCCGTCCGAGCTGCCCGCCGCGCTCGACCTCGCCTTCCGCCACGACGAGGTCGCCCTGGCCGAGGCGTATCTCGCGGGCGCCCGCGACCTCGAGGTCAGCGTCATCGGCAACGACCACGCCCGGCTGGAGCTGTACGGCCCAGGCGAGATCCTCGCCGGCCACGAGTTCTACGACTATGAGGCCAAGTACACGCCCGGGCTGTCGGAGACGACGGTCCGGGCCGAGATCCCGGCAAAGATGCGGGCGACGATCCTCAAGATCAGCCGCGACGCGTACCGGGCCATCGGCGCGGAGGGGTTCGCCAGGGTCGACTTCCTGGTCCGCGGCGACGACGTGTTCCTGTCCGAGATCAACACGATCCCCGGCTTCACCCCGATCAGCCTGTTCCCAACCCTCCCCGCCGATGGGAACTACACGTTCGGGGACGTCTGCGCCCGGGCAGTGGATCTCGCGCTCGAGCGCCACGCGGCACGAGCGCGTCGCCGGCTGACGCCGGCCGACCTGCCTCGATGACGAGGACCCGCCAGCCGTGACCGTGCGCCGGACCCGCTACCGGGCTGCCGCCGGGACGCCCCGCCGCCGGCCCCGGGTCCGGCGGGCCTCGGCCAGACTGACGCCGACCCGGGCCGGGGCGATCCTGGCCATGCTCGTCACCGCCGGCGCGACATACGGGCTGGCGGCGACGCCGGCCTTCGGGTTCGAGCGGCTCGAGATCAGCGGGGTGGTTCTGACCCCGGAGGCGGCGGTCCGCGACCAGGTCGCGGTGGAGTCCGGCACGAACCTGGTGGCCCTGACCACGCAGCCGATCGTCGACCGGCTCCGGACCATTCCATCCGTGGCCGACGCGACCGTGACCGTCCGCCTGCCGGATCTCCTCCAGATCGGGATCCACGAGCGCCGGGGGGTCGTGCTGTGGTCGGTCGGCTCGCACCGCTTCGCGGTCGACGAGGGCGGCGTCCTGTTCGCGGACCTGGCCGACGGCGCGCCCGATGCCGTCGCCGCCCTGCCCGTCGTCGTCGACCAGCGGGTGGCATCCGCCGGCCTCGCGGTCACGTCGGTCCTCGATCCCGTCGACCTCGACGCGGCCACCCGGTTGGGGTCGCTGACGCCGAACCAGATCGGCAGCCACGCCGGAGGCCTGACCGTGGCGGTGACCGACGAGAACGGGTTCACGATCACGACCGGCCCGAAGGGCTGGGTGGCGGTCTTCGGCTTCTACGGCCGGAGCCAGCGGACGCCGGCCCTGATCCCCGGCCAGGTCCAGCTCCTCACGAAGTTGCTGGCCGGCCGCGAGGACACCGTCCAGCGGGTCATCCTCGCCGACGATCACGACGGCACCTACATCCCCAAGCCGACGCCTCGGCCGTCGGCGTCGGCCAGGCCGTGAGCGGAGCGTGGCACGTGGGGTCGCCGTCGGGTAGCCTTGCCGAAACGCACCGGAGAGAGGGCGGCGAGGCGTGTTCCTACCCCTGGCGGGTCTCGTCGTTGGCGTCCTTGCCGGGCTCGTCCTCAACGTCAACGTCGGCTTCGAGTTCACCCGATACACGGCCGTGGCGATCCTCGCTGCGCTCGATTCGGTGCTCGGGGCGGTCCGGGCCGAGCTCGACGGCGTCTACGACAATCGGATCTTCATCAGCGGATTCATCACGAACGCGATCGTTGCGGTCATCCTCACCTTCATCGGTGACCGGCTCAGCCTCGACCTGTACCTCGTGGCGCTGATCAACTTCGGGTTCCGGATCTTCAACAACGTGGCGCTGATCCGGCGCCACTTCGTGTAGCGGCAGCGGCGAACGGAGGCACGGACGACGAACGTGGAGAGAGAAGCGGTCCTCGTCGGGATCGACGTGGGGACGTCGAAGGTGTGCACCCTGATCGGCGAGGTCAGCCGCGACGGCCGGATGACGATCATGGGCCATGGGACGGTGCCCTCGTCCGGACTGAAGAAGGGCGTCGTGGTCAACATCGACCAGACCGTCCGGTCGATCGCCGAATCCGTCGAGCGGGCGGAGCGCCTGTCCGGCTGGAAGATCGATCGCGCCTTCGTGGCGGTCGGCGGCCAGCACGTCGAGAGCCTGAACTCGCCCGGCCAGGTCGCCGTCAGCGGGCCCCGCAAGGAGGTCACCCGCGAGGACGTCAACCGCGCGGTCGAGGTCGCCCGCGCCGTGTCGATCCCGTCGAGCCAGGTCGTCCTCCACGTCGAGCGACGTGGCTTCAAGGTCGACGGCCAGGAGGGCGTCAAGGACCCGCTCGGGATGAGCGCCCTCCGCCTCGAGGTCGAGGTCCACATCGTCAGCGCCGCCGCGACTGCCGTCCAGAACCTGTCGAAGTGCGTCAACGCGGCGGGCGTGAAGATCGACGAGCTCGTGGCCTCCGCGCTCGCCTCGTCCGACAGCGTCCTGACCGACACCGAGAAGGAGCTGGGCGTCGCCGTCGCCGACATCGGGGCAGGGACGATCGACCTGTCGATGTTCGTCGACGGATCGCCGTTCCGGACTGCCGTCCTGCCGATCGGCGGGAACAACGTCACGAACGACGTGGCGCTCGGCCTGAAGACGAGCCTCCAGGTCGCCGAGGAGCTCAAGATCTCCCACGGGACGTGCAACCTCGCGGCGGTCGACGACGATGAAGAGATCACCGTCACCGTGCTCGGCGAGGACGCCGGCCGGACGATCCGCCGCCGCGAGGCGTGCGAGATCATCGAGGCCCGGATGCGCGAGACCTTCGAGCTGCTTCGGGAGGAGATGCGTCGGGGCGGCCCGGGGATGATGCCGGCGGGCATCATCCTGACCGGTGGCGCGGCGCAGCTCGCGGGCACGGCCGAGCTGGGTCGTGAGGTCCTGGGGATGCCGGTCCGGATCGCCGGCCCGACGGGCATCGGCGGCCTCGTCGACACGCTCCTGAACCCGAGCTACTCGACGGCCGTCGGGCTGCTGTTGTGGGGCGCCGGTGCGATCGACGGCGATGAGCCGATGCGCTACGAGTCGGCGCCGGCGATGGGTGGCCTGGGCCGCATCCGCGACGCGCTACGGAGCATTTTTCCCTAGGTTCTGTCAATGACGTCGGCGCGCATCCAGGTTCACACCGGGTCCGAGCGCGGCTTCACCGATCTGACGCCGGCCTGCCGGCGGTTCGTCGTCGAGCACGGTGGAGGAGGGGACGGGCTCCTGTCGGTGTTCGTGCCGCACGCCACGGCCGGCGTGGTCGTCATGGAGCTGGGCGCCGGCTCCGACGATGACGCGCTCAACGCCTTGGATCGCCTGCTGCCGCGCGACGACCGCTGGCGCCATCGCCACGGCTCGCCCGGCCACGGCGCCAACCACGTCGTGCCGCTGCTCGCTGGCCCGTCGCTGACCGTGCCGGTCATCGCCGGGGAGCTGGCCCTCGGGACGTGGCAGTCGATCGCGCTGCTCGATCCGAATCCGGACAACGCCCAGCGAACGGTGATCTTGAGCTTTCTGGCGGGTTGACGGCGGTCTGGCGCGGCGCCGTCAGCTTCGGCGGCGCGCGCCTCGGGCAGGGATGAGGAGCGCGCCGGCGGCCAGCAGTCCGACGACGAACCCGAGCACGAGGGCCGGCCCGCGCCGCTCGGCGGGACCGGCGAGGACCGGCCCTGCCTGGTCCGTCGGCGGCGGCGTCACATGCGTGCCGGAGCCCGCGCCGGAGTTCGGCCGGGGCGTCGCGGTGGTCCCGCAGACCTCGCCGAGGAGCGTCGTCGTCGCGACCAGCTGGACGGGGGCCGGCGGCTCGACCGCACCCTCCAGGGTCAGCGACCGCGCGTCGGACACGGCGACGCCGAACGTCTGGCTGCAGCTGTCGCCGATCCGCTGGATCTCCTCGCCGGCCGGCGTCTTGATCGTCAGCGTCGCCGGCGCCTCGGCCGTGCCCCACGGGTAGATCGGGGCGGTGAACGAGCCGTCGGCGGCGGTCGTGACCGATGACCCGGCCAGACCGCCGTCCGGCGGCTGCTCCTCGGAGATCACGAGGTGGACCCCGGCGAGCGCGGCGCCGTGCACGTCGGCGAGGCTGCCGCTGAGGGCCAGGGTCGCCGGCGGATCGACCGCCAGCACCGACGAGATGCCCGTCGTGCCGGCCGCGCCGATCGCGGTCGCCAGGAACAGAGCCGAAGCTGCCGCCCTGGGTGCTCGATCCAGAAGTCCCACGCGCGCTCTCCCCGGAAGTACCAGTGCCGGTACGCTCGCAGGCTCGCAGCCGGTCCGGCGACGTGTCCATCGGGCGAATGCCCTATTCACGGGCCTCGGCCGCGGCCTCCCGGTGGTGCGCGGAGGCGACGCCAGACGGTTCGAGACGCTCCGGCGACCGCGTCGTCGCCGGGATGACATCTCCCACCGGCTCGACCCGGTGGTAGACTCCGGCCCAATCCGACGGACCCTCGAGGAACGCCCCGGCGGTGGGGTCCGGAGGCACTCGCTCAGACCACTCGACGGCCGTCTCCGAGCGATCCGACCGTCGCCACGTGCCAGGAGCCCGGAGGAGAGGCGATGCCGCTGCGGTCCGATTCCGAGAACTTCGCGCTCATCCGCGTCATCGGCGTCGGCGGCGGCGGGAGCAACGCCGTCAACCGCATGATCCGGGCCGAAATGATGGGCGTCGAGTTCATCGCCTGCAACACGGACGCCCAGGCGCTCCTGCAGTCGGACGCCCCGCACAAGATCCGGATCGGCGACAAGATCACGCGTGGCCTCGGCGCGGGTGGCGACAGCGCGATCGGAGCCCGCGCGGCGGAGGAGGACTCCGAGAAGATCGCCCAGGCGCTCGAAGACTCGGACATGGTCTTCATCACCGCCGGGCTCGGCGGGGGGACCGGCTCCGGTGCCGCTCCGATCGTCGCCCAGCTGGCGAAGGATGCCGGGGCGCTGACGATCGGCGTCGTGACCAAGCCGTTCGGCTTCGAGGGCGCCAAGCGCAAGCTCATCGCGGAGAAGGCGGCCGAGGACTTGAAGGGCCAGGTCGACACCCTGATCACGATCCCGAACGACCGGCTCAAGGACGTCGTCCAGAAGAACACCTCGATCATCGACGCATTCCGGGTCGTCGACGACGTCCTCCGCCAGGGCGTCCAGGGCATCAGCGACATCATCACGATGCCCGGCCTGATCAACCTCGACTTCGCCGATGTCCGGGCGATCATGAAGGACGCCGGCTCGGCCCTGATGGGCATCGGTCGGGCGACCGGGGAGAACCGCGCCATCGAGGCCGCCCGCCAGGCGATCGCCAGCCCGCTCCTCGAGGTGAACATCACCGGCGCCCAGGGGATCCTGTTCAACATCACCGGCTCGTCGACCCTGAGCCTCTTCGAGGTGACCGAGGCGGCCGAGGAGATCCGCGCCGCGGCCGATCCCGAGGCGAACATCATCTTCGGGACGACCTTCAACGAGCGCCTCGGCGACGAGGTGATGATCACCGTGATCGCGACCGGGTTCGATGGGACCCGCAAGCGCGACAGCGCCCGGCATGCCCACGTCGGCCAGCCGGTAATGGAGCAACAGTCCCTGCGCGCTCCACGCGAGCGCGACTTCCTCGAGGAGCTCGAGCGACAGCGCCAGGAGTCCGGCGATGCAGGCGCTGCCCCCGAGACCGGCCGTGACGATGCAGCCGCCGCCGCCGTCCTGACCCCGACGACCGTTCGAACCGTCGGCGACGCGGCGCCAGCCAGGCGCGTCCCGACCTACGACGCCGACGACCTGGAGATTCCTTCGTTCCTGCGCCGGAAGTAGCGGTCGACGGGCTGCGAGACGCGCGGGCGCGCGTCCTCGCCCGGATCGCGGAAGCCTGTCGGCGCGTCGGCCGCGACCCGGCCGGCGTCACCCTCGTCGCGGTCACCAAGACGGTCCCGGTCGAGCGCATCCGGGTCGCCGTCGCGGCCGGGCTGACGACCCTCGGCGAGAACCGCGTCCAGGAGGCGGAAGCCAAGGTTCCGCTCATCGAGGGGGCAGCCTGGCACCTCGTCGGGCCGCTCCAGGCGAACAAGGCGCGGCGCGCGCTGGGGACGTTCTCGATGATCGAGACGGTCGAGTCGGCCGGTCAGGCCGAACGGCTGGACCGGCTCCTCGGCCAGACGACCCGGCCGGACGCCTACCCCGTCCTCCTCCAGGTCAACGTCGACCGCGATCCGGCCAAGGCCGGCTTCTCGGCGGAGGAGATGGAACGGTCCATCCAGGCGGTCCTGGCCTGCCGCCGCCTCGACGTCCGCGGCCTGATGACCGTCGGTCGGCTGGTCCGCGATCCGGCGGAAGCCCGGCCGACGTTCGTCGCCCTCCGGGCCCTCTCCGAGCGGCTCCGATCGATCGCGCCCGGGCTGGGCTCGGAGCTGTCGATGGGGATGACCGACGACTTCGAGATCGCCGTGGAGGAGGGAGCCACGATCGTGCGGGTCGGGCGGGCGCTGTTCGGCGAGCGGGTCCACGATCACCCGGACGGCCACACCGACGGCGTCGCGGTCGATCATCCGGTCGGCCACCGCCATTGACCGCCGCCTTCCCGAGCGGTCCGGGCATCGCTGGTAGACTCGACCCGTGGGCCTCTTCGCCACCAACCTCATCGAGCTCGCGCTTCTCGCCGTGACGGTGCTCGTCCTGCTCCGCGTCGTGCTGTCGTGGGTCGATCCGAGCGGCCGATCGCAGCTCGGCGCGTTTGTCTACCCGGCGACCGAGCCGATCCTCGCCCCGATCCGGCGGGCGCTCCCGGCGACGGGCGCCCTCGACCTGTCGCCGCTGATCGTCCTGATCGTCCTCACCCTCCTCCTGCGCCTGTTCTGAGTCCTGTCTGACATCGAGGTTCGCTTCGCCGTCCGATTGACACCTCGATCCGGATCCGACCATGTCGACGGCGTGATCGACGGGATCCTCCGGGCGCACGTCGCGGCACCTGCCGTTGCGGGAGCCGCCAACCAATCGCTCCTGCGACTCCTCGCCGATGAGCTCGATGTGCCGCGCCGTTCGGTCCGGCTCGTGGCCGGCGCTGCCGGTCGCCAGAAGCTCGTCGTCATCGACGGGGTCGAGCCCGAGGCGATCGTTGCCCGGTGGCCGGGCCTGCGGGTATAGTCGGGACGCGTCGCGGCCGCCGGACGGCGCTGCGACTCGCGGGCGATTGGCTCAGTGGTTAGAGCACGCGGTTCACATCCGCGGGGTCACTGGTTCGAATCCAGTATCGCCCACCACATCGACCTCCTCGACGACGAACGGGGCCCACGGGCCCCGTTTTCCGTGCCCGGCGCCGGCCGCCCTCAGCCGCCGGCGCGAAGCCCGCTCCGGCGTCCCTCGGCGTCGGCGGCTGCCGCCGGAACGTCGCGGTCCGCCTCGGTCGCGCTCCCGAGCCGGGCCTGGGCTCGTGCCCAATCGGCGAGGCGTCGCCGGAGCATCCGCCACCGCTCGACCCCCCGGCGATCCTCGGCTTTCGAGAGCGTGAGCCCGGCGTCACGGGCCAGGGCGTAGTCGGCCGCGAGGAGATCCAGCGCGAGGCTCGGGGCGCCTGCCCTCCGCAGCCGGGCGGCGTGCTCAGCCGGCGTCTCACCTGTTCCGCGACCGGCCGGGGGGTGACGGGCGAGATCGGCGAGGAGCGCGACGTATGCCTGGACCGCGCCCGCTGGCTCCGGCCGCCGCGCCCGGGGTCGCCAGCGTCGCCGCGGATCCGGCGCGTCGCCCCGATCGATCGTCCGTGTCTCGTCGACCAGATCGTCGCGCGGCGGGCGTGCCCGGCGCATCCAGACCGCGATCAGGATCAGGATCGCCACGGTGGCCCCGAGGAGGAGCAGACCACCCAGCGACATGGTCGCCAGCAGCTCGAACTGGGACGGCTCGACCGGGCCTGACGGCAGCGTCCTGACCGCGGCGGGCGTCGTCGGGCCGCCGCCGAAGACCGTGGCCAGGACCCGGGTCACGACGGCCAGGACCGCGAAGATGAGGATCAGCCAGCGCGCGGTCCGGTCGAAGCCGGTCGCGAGGCCGATGATCAGGAGTGGTCCGAACGCGACGCCGACGAGGATCGACAGCGCGGTCCCGGCGATGGCGGCCAGCGGCACCGCCGCGACGATGGCGGCCACGAGGAGAAACAGGGCCAGGCCGAGCCAGGCCGGGTTGCGCCGCCAGTCGAGGCCCTCGTCGGTCCCCACGGCGGCGAGGCGGGTGAACGCGAGTGCGAGCACGGCGGCTCCGACGAAGACGATCGCAGCGGCCATGGCGTCGCCGAGGAAGCGGGTCCGGAACGGTTCCGCGATGACGCCGCCGACGAGCGAGGCGAGCGCGAGGCCTGGCGTACCGAGCGCGAGCAGCCGGGCGACCGTCGACTCCGACAGCGGCAACTCCGCATGGGCGAAGCCGCGGAGCACCGCGAGGCCCGCGACCAGGCCGCCCGGATGAGCGGCGAGCGCTGGACCGATCCCGTCGGCCAGCGCGGCGCGAGCTGCCGGAGAGGCGAGAACGCCGACGACGGCGGCGACGACGATCAGCCCGAACGCCACCGCCGGCCACCGCTCGCCGAGGCGCCGACCGACGAGCCGTGCACTGAGCGTTCCGAACGTCACGAACAGGGCGACGACCGGGATCCCGATCTCCGGCGGGTGGAGCGCGAACTCCTGGACGAGGCCGGCGACGACGCTGATCCAGGCCGCCTCCGCGACGATGACGAGCAGGAACGGCGGCAGGTCGACGATCGCGGCGGCCAGCCGATCGGTCCGGGTCATGTCGCGACGGCCTCGGCCCGTGTGACCGCCGGGACGGTCCCGACGACGAGTCTCCCCGCCGACCGCCACGGACCGTCGAGGCGCGCAGTCCGGGCAGCCAGCCCCGCAGCACGGGCGTGGGCGGCGTCCCGGTCACCGTTCGGACCGCAGGCGACCACGACG
>Ga0070707_100000779_pt1 | contig 31504 bp, 26 predicted proteins | sample KBSK5502metaG_FD_65468 | JGI IMG/M metagenome (GOLD analysis project Ga0070707, IMG submission 65468) | Corn, switchgrass and miscanthus rhizosphere microbial communities from Kellogg Biological Station, Michigan, USA - KBS K5-50-2 metaG | ecosystem: Host-associated > Plants > Roots >... | reverse complement strand
CTCTCCCCGGACGTGTCGGCTGCTCTGGCGTCCCTCCAGACGCGATGGGGCGCGGCAGCTCCGCGGGTCGTGGGAGCGCTGGCCACGGCACCGCTTCCGGCCGAGCCGCCGGACGTCGACGACGGACCCGCTCCCTTCCCGACCGCGCCGGGTGAGCCGCGGACCGGCGTCGAGCGGATCGTCCGGACCGGTTTTCCCGCGCTCGACGCGATCGTCGGGCCGGGTGGGCTCCCGCGCAGCGCCAGCGTCGCCCTCCGCGGCGCGCCCTCGTCCGGCGCGACCACCCTCGCCCTCCGCCTCGTCGCCGAGGCCCAGGCGGACGGCGCGATCGTCGCCTGGCTCGATCTCGCCCGGGCGCTCGATCCGGTCGAGGCCGCCGCCCGCGGCGTCCGGCTCGATTGGCTCGTCGTCCTGACCCCGGACACCCTCGATGAGGGCCTGTCGATCGCCGGGATGCTCCTCGCCGGTCGATCGGTCGACGTCCTCGTGATCGACCTGCCACCCCGGCCCGCCGTGGGCACGACGCCGGCCAAGGTCGCCGAACGCCTGCGACGACTGGCCGGACTCGCCCGTCGGGCGGAGACCCTCCTCGTCGCCCTCGAGCCGCCGGGGTTGACGCCGGGGCTCGCGAGCGCCGTCGCCGAATCGACCGGGTTGCGCCTGGAAATGGCGCGCCGGGCCTGGATCCGGCTCGGCCGCGACGTCGTCGGCCAGCGAACGGAGGCGCTCGTGGCCCGCAGCCGCTACGGGCCGCCGGGGAGACGGGCGGAGCTCCGGATCCTCTACGCCGAGGGTGGCGAGCGGGACCGCTGTCTCCGCCACCCGGATCTCCTCCGCGACGACCCGGTCGAGACCGCCGGCACCGTCGTCGCCTTCGCCCTCACCACCCAACGGACCCCGACCCATGCGACTCCTCCATCTCTACTGGCCTCACCTCCCGATCCGGATGGCCCGGTCGCGCCACTCCGACTCGTTCCCGATCGACCGGCCCGTGGTTCTCGGCGGCCAGCCGTGGACGGACGGGCTGGTGATCGACGCGGATCCGGCGGCCCGGGCGCTCGGCGTCCGGCGCGGGATCCCGCTCGGGTCGGCGCATCGCCTCGCCCCTGAGGCGGCCTTCCTCGATCCGGAGACCGACGCCGACACGGCGGCCGTCGAGGCCGCCTTCGAGACGCTCGCCCGGTTCAGCCCGGGGCTCGCCGGCACGACCGATCCGACCGACCCCGCGTTCGGGCTGATCGAGCTCCAGGCCGACGGGCTCGACCGGCTGTGGGGCCCGGACGCGGTCCTGGTCCAGCGCCTCGTGGATGCCGTGAAGCCGGTCCTGCCGGGTGCGCCGCGGCCGGGGATCGCCGGGACACGGTTCGCGGCGACGGTCGCCGCCGGTCACGCCGAGCCAGCGGTCGCCCGGATCGTCGAGCCGGGCGGGGACGCCCGGTTCCTGGCGCCGTTGCCGTCGTCGCTGCTCACGCCGGATCCGGACGTCCGGGCACGCCTCGCCCGGTTCGGGTTGCGCCGGATCGGGGCGGTGGCGGAATTGCCCCGGAGTGCCCTCGTCGCCAGGTTCGGCGAGGAGGGGGCACGGCTCCACGCCCGGTCGCGCGGCGAGGAGATCGAGCGGTTCCGGCCGCGGCGCGCCCCGGAGCGGCTGATCCTCGCCCTGCCGATCGACCCGCCGGTCGCCGAGACGGAATCGCTCCGGTTCATCCTCCACCGGCTGGCCGGGGCGCTCGCCGCCCAGATCGACGCCCGCGGAATGGCCGCCGCCCGGGCCACGCTTCGCCTCACGCTCGAGATGGCGTTCGCCCGCGCGGGCACGCCCGGGGAGCTGATCGTCGAGCAGCGCTTCCCCGAGCCGACCGCCGACGCGGACGCGATCGAGCGGCTCCTCCTCGCTCGCCTCGAGCAGACGCCGCCACCCGCCGCGGTCGAGCGGCTCGAGCTGGAGCTGGCCGGCGTCGAGCCGGCCGTCGGTCAGCAGCTGTCGCTGTTCGTACCGCAGGCAGCGCGGACGGCGAAGCTCGGCTGGCAACTGGCCCGGCTCGCGCTGACGTTCGGCGAGGACCGGGTCCGCAAGGCCGTCGTCACGGATCCCGAAGCGCCGCTCGCCGAGCGGCGTTGGACGTGGCGAGCGCCGTGACCCGGCTCCTTCGCGAGCATCCCGCGATCGATGTCGAGCTCGACGCCGATGGGCGTCTGGTCGCGATCCGCTGGAACGGCCAGCGCGAGCCGGTCGAGGTCTGCAACGCCTGGCGGGTCGCCGAATCGTGGTGGCGCGAGCCGATCGAGCGCGACTACTGCAAGGTCGTCGGAGCGCGCTGGCTGGCCCTCGTCTACCTCGACCGCGTCGACGGGACCTGGCACCTCGAGCGTCTCTACGACTGAGTTCGCGGGCCCGCGGTCAACCGGCTCGGTCGTACGCCCGCCGAATCCACCCGATGAGCTCGTCGTCGACGTCTTCTTCGCTTCGGACACGGACTCGATGGCTGAACAGGGCATTGAAGGTCGCGGCGGACTCGAGCCGGTCCGTCACTGGTTCGCCTGGCAGGACCAGAGCCAGATCGACGTGTCGAGCCGCCGGCTTGATCATCCCGAACTGGATTCGTCTCCGGAGCCCGACGTACCCCTTCTTCGCCGCCACCTCGACGTCCCCGAGCGCATCGATCTCTCGCCAGATCCGCCCATGGATCGCTCGGACCGTCGCCGGGCGATCCTTGAACAACGCCTCGACCGGGTCACCGTCCTCGGCGGCGGGCGCGAGAGCGGCGAGTGCGACGAGCGCGACGCGGTTCGCCGCACCATGGGCCAGCCCGTGATCGGACTTCAGCATCGCGACGATCTGGCCGTGAGGGGTGAGCCCGCTGACCCGGATCACGGCGATCCAGTCGTCCATCGACCGGCCGTAGGTCGCTTCGATGTTCCGGATCTGGGACCGGAGTCCCTCCTCGACCGTCGCCATCGTCGCCCCCCGTCGATCGGAAACCATTCCACGCAACTGGCGAATAGGACCCCGATCTTGCCACGAGTGGCGGTGATTCGACGCGCGCGGCCCGGCGTTCCCGCGTCGGTTCGATGATCCGAACCGCGTCAGCGAATCGGCGTTCCGAGGACCACGGTCAAGGCGAGGAGGAGCCCGAAGAGCGCCACGACGAAGGCGAGCGCCTGGACATCACTGGAGCGTGTGGATCGTTGCTGCACGCCATCACTCCCGAATGAGCCGGTCCGCCACCGGCCGCAGAATCGTAGACGACGGCCGTTCGCTGAGCGTTACGCGGACTTGTCGATTCCGGATTCCGCGTGTCAAGAGTGTTGCGCATCGCCGCGGAGGCGACGAACGGGATGAGCGTCGAGAACGGTCCGTCAGCAGGGATTGCCCGCGACTGCGCGAGCTCTGACATGCGCCGATCCGGTCTCCCGTGCGATCAGCTGAACGGGCAGGACGCGCCGTACAGCACCGACATGATGACTGTGCCAGACAGGGGCGTGAAGCGCACCTCGGTCTTGCACCCCGCCGTCCCACCCTTCGCCTCGAGGACGACTGTTCCATCCTCGAGCGGCGAGCCGATCGCGACGGTCCAGCCCGCGGAGACCAGGGATACCTCGATGATCTTGCGTGCGTCACTGACCGTCATGTTGGCCGAGAACGACCCGCTCGTCGCGCCTGAGCCGGTGGCGGCCGGCTCCTGGCCGGGCAGCCTCGGGAAGCTCGGCGGCAGCGCGTCGAAGATCGTGCCGAACTCGGTCTGGGTCGTCGACGGGAGGCCGATGCTGGGCCCGGCCACGGCGCTGGCCCGGCCACCGGGCACGGCCGTGAGGGCGGGCGCCGAGCGGGCGGGACTCCCCGCCGGCGTGGGGGTGGTCGTGACCGACCCGCAGCCGGCCAGCAGGATCACGACGGTCGACGCCAGGATCGGAATCAGGGTGCTGGCGGCCGATCGGCGAAGCACGATCACCCGCTCATCGTAGCGGTGAAACACGAGGGGACCGTCGTCATGCCCCAGCACGACGACGGTCCCTGGCCGCCGGACCCGCTCACCAGATCCTGCAGCAGGTCGACATTCGATCGTCTCGACCGTTTGTCGCCCAGTCGTCCCGAGCCCCCAGGCCAGGACGGTGTGTGGTTCAGCGCAGACCGGCCGCCTGGGCCGCGATCGCCGCCGGCAGGAGGACCAGGATCAGGATCACGGCGAGCGCGACCAGGAATCCGATCCGGAGGGTGGCGACGACGAGGCGAGAGGTACCGCGCTTCATGTTGTCGGTGTAGACGCCGGATCGGCGGATTCTGTTGCGTCGAACGGGTGCGATTTTTGGCGCCGTCCGCCGATCCTGCGGATCCACCGCTTGACCAAATCGAACAGACGTTCGATCATCGACTGTCCAGATGACCGCCTATGCCGAGCTCCATTGCCACACCAATTTCTCGTTCCTCGACGGCGCCTCGGCGCCCGACGAGCTCGCCGAGCGGGCGGCCGGGCTCGGCCTGGCGGGCCTCGCGGTAACCGATCACCAGGGTCTCTACGGCGTCGTCCGCGGGCAGGCGGCCTACGAGGAGGCGGGCCTGCAGCCCGTTCTCGGGATCGAGGTCGAGGTGCGGGATGCGATCGTCGCCGACAGGGATCGGGTGGTCGTGCCGTCGGGCCGATGGCGTCGCGGATCTCCGCCTCGGACCTCCGGGAGCCCCGAGGCCGGAGCGGCCGCCCGCGACGGGGAGCCCGATCGGCCGCGCCCCGAACGGGCTCGCCTGCCCGGCCATCGCGAGGCGGTCAAGGAGGACCGGCGCGGGATCGGCGAGGCGCAGCGCGGACCGCATCTCGTCCTGCTCGCTCGCGACACGATCGGCTATCGCAGCCTGTGCCGGCTCGTCTCGCGGGCGAACCTGGCCGGGACAAAGGCGATGCCGCGGTTCGACCAGGCGCTGCTCGCCGAGCATCACGAGGGGCTCGTCGCACTGTCGGGCTGTCGTGACGGTGAGATCGCCCGACGGTTGCGGGTCGGCGATCGCGACGGGGCGCGGGCGGCGGCGCGGGCCCTCACGGCTGTCTATGGGGGGCCGTCCGGAGACGGCTTCCACCTCGAGCTGTCGCACCATCGCCTGCCCGACGACGACTGGCTCGTGACCGAGACGGTGGCACTCGCCGCAGAGCTGGACCTGCCGGTCGTCGTGACGAACGACGTCCACTACGCCCGACCCGAGGGCCGCGAGTTCCAGGACGTCCTGACCGCGATCCGCCACGGCCGGACCCTCGACGGGCTGGCCGACCTGCGCCGGCCCGACGGCGAGTCGTTCCTGAAGTCGGCGGCCGAGATGGCGGCGCTGCCACCGGGTGATGGGTCGCTCGGGCGGGCGGTGGCGCGCGCCTGGGCGGCGGGGATGGAGCGCTCGGTCGAGCTCGCGGCCACCTGCCGGGTCGATCTCGGATTCGAGCAGTACCGCTTCCCGGGCTTCCCGGTGCCGAAGGGCGAGACGCCGTTCTCCTACCTGTCGGGGTTGTGCTGGGACGGCGCGAAGAAGCGCTATCACCCGCTCACTTCGGCCGTGGTGAATCGCCTCGCTCACGAGCTCGACGTGATCGAGCGGGCCGGGCTCGCGGAGTTCTTCCTGATCTGCTGGGACCTGATGCGGTTCGCGAAGACGCAGGGGATCCCGGCCCAGGGCCGGGGCAGCGCGGCCAGCTCGATCGTCGCCTACACGCTCGGGATCAGCCGGGTCGAGCCGATCCAGCACAACCTGCTGTTCGAACGGTTCATCAACGAAGGCCGAACGACGTACCCGGACGTCGACATCGACTTCAGCTCGGCGCGGCGCGAGGAGGTCATCCAGTACGTCTACGGCCGCTACGGGCCGGAGCACACGGGCATGGTCGCCAACCTCGTGACGTACCGGGCGCGGTCGGCGGTCCGGGAGGTGGGGGTCGCCCTCGGGTTCCCGCGGCCGCTCGTCGACCGGGTGGCGAAGGCGCTCGAAACCTACGACTCGGTGATGGTCCGGCGGGACCTCGAGGCCGATGGCGGGTTTGCCGAGTTCTTCAAGCGGCCGGGGGAGGGTCTACCGGTGGAGGCGGCGGCCGCGGCCGAGGCGGGCGAGCGCGGTCTCGTCGACGGGATGGGCCAGCTGAATCATGGTGCGCGTCTGCGAGAGCGGGCTGGCGGCCGGCCCTCCGAGGTCCGAGGCGACGCTCCTGCGAGCCATCGGCCCGAGGATCGGTTGCCGCGCGCCGAGGACGCGGCTCGGGTCGAAGAGGATCTTGGCGCACAGCTTGTGGACGGGCTCGGCCAGCTCAACACACGAGTGCCGCTCGTCGGGAAGGTGCCGCCCTGGCGCCAGCCGCCGACGCCGGTGCCGGCCGCCGCGGCCGAAGCGGCGAAGCCGTTCGCGTGGCTGCGCGACCTGCCCGATCCCGCCAAGCCCGAGTCGATATCAGCCGCACTGATCCCCGGCGGACTTGGAGGGCTGGAAGGGAGTCGGGAAGGGAGTGTGGAGGGCGCCGTCACGTTCGGCCAAGCTCCGGCGGCTGAATCGCCGAGGGCTTCCGACCGTTCTTCCGCCGGCGGAATCAGCGGGGCTGATATCGGCCGACAGAGGGGCGCCCTTCCGGACGCGCTGGCGCCGGTGACCGCGATCCGGCCAGCGCGCCGCGGCGACGACGAGGGCGGCCCCGGCGACACGCCGGCGAGCGTGGCCTGGCTTCGGGCGGGTCGGGGGACCGGCTATGCTGCGGATCGCGAGCGACTGAGCCGCGTTGATGCCCCGATATTCACAGAAGGCTTATCCGACGAGAGTTCGGAGCAACTGGGCGTCGGATCGAGTCAGAATCTAGGTAACGACCAAGAAACGACGCATCAAATCGCGGTCATGAGCACCTCACCGGCGACCGAAGCGCCGGGATCGCTGTCAAATACGCCTTCTCGGAATATCGGCGAGGCGATGGTCCCGCCGGCCCTGCTCGACGACGGCCATGGCGGCCGCCGGGCGATCGATCCGGAGAGCGGGATGCCGGAGACCGAGCCGCGAAAGACGGATCGGTTGGGACGGCCGGCTCATTGGGATCCGCCGGCGCCGCGGACCGCGGCGATGGGCCGCGGCGGGGACCACTCATCCGTCGCACGCGTCGAGCCCGACCCCTCGCCGCAGCCACTCGGCGGCTCGACGAGGGACCTCTCGGACTGGGAGCGCTGGCTCGAGTTCTGCGCCCGGATCGACGGCTTTCCCCGCCACCTGAGCATCCACAGCGGCGGGATGCTCGTGACCGCCGCCCCGCTCATCGACATCGCGCCCCTGGAGCGGGCGACCATGCCGGATCGCGTCGTCGTTCAGTTCGACAAGCGCGATGTCGAGGCGCTCAAGCTGATCAAGCTCGACCTGCTCGGGCTCGGGATGCTGGCCGCGATCGACGAGACGCTCCAGCTGATCGAGCACGACTGCGCGGTCTGCCTCGACCTCGATCGCCTGCCGGAGCAGGTCCCGGAGGTCTTCACGATGCTCCAGGCGGCCGACACGGTTGGCGTCTTCCAGGTCGAGAGCCGAGCCCAGATGCAGACGCTGCCGAAGTCGCGCCCATCGTCGCTCGACGATCTCGTCGTCGAGGTCGCGATCATCCGACCGGGCCCGATCCAGGGCAACGCCGTCCACCCGTTCCTGCGCCGGAAGCAGGGCCTGGAGGAGGTCACCTATCTCCACCCGAGCCTCGAGCCGGTCCTGCGGGACTCGATGGGGGTGATCCTCTACCAGGAGCAGGTGATGCGGATCGCGATCGAGGTCGCGGGGTTCTCGCCGGCCGAATCGGACGGGTTCCGCCGGGCGATGGGGACGTGGCGCTCGACCCGCGAGATGGAGAAGCTCCACGCCCAGTTCCACGATGGCTGTCTGCGCCAGCCGGGGATGACCGAGGAGGTTGCCGAGGAGCTCTTCCGCCAGGTCGCCGCCTTCGCCTCGTTCGGGTTCGCCAAGTCGCACGCCGCGGCGTTCGCCCGGACCGCGTACGAGTCGTCATTCCTGAAGCTCTTCTACCCGGCCCAGTTCCTCGTCGGGCTGATCAACGCGCAGCCGATGGGCTTCTACCCCGTCGAGGTCCTCGTCAACGATTCGAAGCGGCATGGCGTGGCGGTCCTGCCCGTCGACATCAATCGATCGACCTACAAGACGACGACCGAGTGGGTGGGCCGACCCGGCTGGGCGATCGGCGAGGGCGACGAGGGGCCCGGGGAGCCACTCCCCGATGACGCCGGCATCGAACAGCGACCCGCACCCGTCCGTTCGAGCGGCTGCGTGATCCCGTCGGACGAGGCGCGCGGGCTGTGGGCCGCCGACAGCGCCACGGGCTGGGGCGTTCGGCTCGGGATGGGGCTCGTCAAGGGGATCGGCGAGGAGCATGAGGAGCTCCTCGATGCGGAGCTCGCACGAGGGCCGTACCGCTCGCTCGCCGACGTCGTCGAGCGGACCGGGCTGCCGGAGGAGACGCTCGAGCGGCTGATCCGGGTCGGGGCGCTCGACTCCCTCGGCCGGCCGCGCCGCGAGCTTCTCTGGCAGCTCCGCGAGGTCGCCGGCGCGACCCGCGGCCGGCTCGACGGCCAGTCGACGAAGGGCGGCGCGTTCACGAAGGCCGCCTCACGGCCGATGGCCCTCCGCCTGCCGGCGACCGAGGCGCCGACCCTCCCGGGCCTGACCGAATCGGAGCGGACCGGCGATGCCTACGCCGTGGTCGGGCTCGACGCCCGTCGCCAGGTGGTCGAGCTGTACCGGCCGGCGCTCGATCGGCTGGGCGCCGTCCCGAACGCGGCGCTCGACGATCGGAAGCCCGGGCGGGTCCGAATCGGTGGACTCGTGGTCACCCGCCAGCACCCGATGACGGCCAAGGGCACGGTCTTCCTCGCCCTGGAGGACGAGACCGGGATGGTCAATGTCACCCTGTGGCCCGACGCCTGGGCTCGCCTCCGGGGCGTCGTCCGGCGCCACGCGCTGCTGCTTGTCGACGGCGAGCTCCAGCGGGAATCGAAGGTCGTCAACGTGATCGCCCACGAGGTCCGGGCCCTCGTCGAGGTCGCGGCGAGCGCCGGCGCACCGGAACAGCCGACCGGGGTCAAGCAACTGGGCATGGCCGGAATGCGCCGCATGGGCTGATCTCGCTCCACCCGACGCGCCGGTCCGCCGCACACAAGGCCAGATTCCCGCCGCAGGACCGTCAGGCACGATCCGAGGTCTCCAATCGACAGATTCGGCGAGGCCGTCAGCCGTCTGCAGCTAATCGTGCCCATCGCGGGCCCGATTCGAGCCGGCGATCATGCCCAACGCTCTGGGGGCGGGAATCTGGCCTTGCCCCGGACCCGAGCGGCGGCTCGCGCGACGGCGACAGCCCTGGTCAGCGCCTCCGAGCGAGCATTGGGCGCTGCTGCGGCTTCTTCGGGACCTTGCCGTCCGGGCGTCGGCTCGTCGGCGCCGACGGCCGGGCACGGTTCGGGTTGGCGCGATTCAGGAAGCGGCGGTACCACGCTCCCGCAGCGGCGACGAGCCCGGCCAGCGGAACGCCGGTGAACAGCGCCTCGTTGAGCAGGATGCCCTTCGCGGCGGACTCGCTGATGGGCGCACCAGTGGCATCCGTGACGCCCTGGAGCACGCCGCCGAACGGCCCGACGGCAAACGCGAGGGCCATGAATCCGACCGACGCCAGCGCCGCCAGCATTCCGACCAGGTAGCTCGCCCGAGGAGCGAACAGGCCGGCGATGAAGGCCGTCCCGAACGGAGCGGCGCCCGAGAAGTAGCCGAACGCGATCCCGGCAATCGACGCGGGTCCGAGGAAGGGGACCAGCGCCACTGCCAGGCCGGCCAGGATGATCGGGACGAAGAGCGACCAGTGCGTGACGATTTGGGGCAACGCCCGAAGGTCGCCGCGAAGGTCGACTGGTCGGAAGGACGATCGGAACGCGGTCATGACGCCGGGGCGCGGCGGGCGAGCCGTCGGTGCGCTCGTCGTGGCGCCCGACCTCGGGGCGGCAGTCGTCCCCTTCGACGGACTCGGGCCGGGGGTGTCGTCGTCGTCTGTCGTTTCGAGGTCGCTCTCGGGGAGCGGGCCGGCAACGGTGGCGCGATGGCGTCGGCGCGCTTCGGCTCGGTCGGTTCGTTTGGCTCGGGCCACGGTGCCTCCAGGTCATGGGCGCCCGCTCGGACGAGCGCGGATGTCGGATCGGATGGCGGGTCGGTCGCGACGGGTCCGAGCATCGTACGCGTTCGGCGGCTCAGCCGCGATCAGGCTGGTCGATGGCGCTCGTCGTCGGCCGGATGACCACGGATGCCCGGGCCGCGCAAGCGTGGTAGAGGCGGTGCTGAGCAGGAGATGATCCAACGTGCATCCGGCGTGCACATGCCGTTGAACCAGAGAGAATGGGAAGTCGACCCCGCAGCAATCGGGCCCTGCTACAACCGACGCGCCGCCGCTTCCGGGTCGCTCACCCCGCGGCCCTCGGTCCGACAACCCCGCCGGGAGGTCGTCGATGTCGCGCGTCCAACAGGCCGGGCACACTGCCCTGCCGTTTGCCATTGTCCTCGCCCTGGTCGTCGCGTCTCTTGCGGCAGCACATCGGCCGTTCTCGCCCGCTCCGGCAGGAGCAGAGCCGCGGGTAAACGTCGTGTCGGTGGCATGGCCGCCCTCAACTCTCGTCGTCTCTGAAGTCCAGACCGGCGGCGGTTCTGCGTCCGACGAATTCGCCGAGCTGGCGAACGCGGGACCGCTCCCAGTCGACCTGATCGGCCTGGAGCTCGTCTACGTCACGTCCACCGGCTCGACCGTGACGCGGAAGGCGACGTGGGCGTCGACGCGGACCCTCGATCCGGGACGACACCTGCTCGTCGCCAATGCCGCGGGCATCCATGCCGGTTCAGCTGACGCAACGTATTCGGGCGGCTTCGCCGCGACGGGCGGGGCGATCGTGCTTCGGCCGATCGGCGGGACCCCGATCGACGCCGTCGCCTGGGGCGATGCCACGAATGCGTTCGTCGAAGGGACTCCGGCGCCTGCGCCGGCGGCGGGCTCGAGCATCGAGCGGCTCCCTGGCGGCCCGAGCGGCAACGGGACGGACACGAATGACAACTCCGCCGACTTCCGGGTGACGACGCCCAATCCACAGAACCTCTCCTCGCCACCGACGCCGGACTCCGGAGGCTCGCCGAGCCCCAGCCCGAGCCCGACCGCGATCCCGACCCCGACGCCGACACCGATTCCGACTCCGACTCCGACCGCAACGGCGACACCGACGCCGACTCCAACGGCAACACCGACGCCGACACCGAACCCCACGCCGACCGCGATTCCGACCCCGACCCCAACGCCGACGCCGACGCCAACTTCAACTGCGACACCGACACCAACACCGACACCAACTCCAACGGCGACTCCGACCGCAACGCCAACGGCGACTCCGACCTCCACGCCGACCGCGACGCCGGCCCCGACCGCCACGCCGATGCCCGTCACCACGATCGTCGACGCCCGGTCCCTCGCGGATGGCACAACGGTTCGGCTTGTCGGAACGTTGACCACTGACCTGGGCGCCATCGATTCGGCGCGAATCGGGTTCATCCAGGATCCGACCGACGGGATTGCGGTTCGACTCGACGCAGCCCTGTCCGTCCCGATTCCGGCCGGGACCTCGGTCGCCGTCGAGGGCTCGCTGGGCTCCTATTTCAGCCTTCGCGTGGTCAACGTCGCCGGCGCGACGGTCGAGATCGTCGATGCCGGCACAATTCCGGAGCCGATGGGGAGCACGACCGGCGGCGTCGGCGAGCTCCTCGAGGGCATTCGCCTGTCGGTCGAAGGGATCGTCACCGAGTCGCCCAATGCCCTGGCCGATGGGCTCGGCGTGACGGTCGATGACGGCTCCGGCCCGTTGCGGCTCGTCGTCGGAGGTCTTGCTCTGTCCGGCCAGCCGATCTCGACCGGTGATCAGATCCTCGCGATCGGTCCGCTTGGTCAGCGTGACAGCAGCGGAACCGGTCTCGCCGGATATCGCCTTCATGCCACCCTGCCGGGCGAGCTCGTGGTGACTGCTGCTCCGACCCCGACCCCGACACCGAGCCCGACGCCAACCGCAACCGCGACCCCGACGCCAAGCCCGACGCCGACTTCGACTCCGACCGAATCCTCGGGCCCGACGCCGACCCCGAGCGCACCACCGACCGGGACGCCTGAGCCGACACCATCCTCGACGCCGGTCGGCACCCCGACGGCTTCGCCGAGCCCGGACCCGACGTCCTCGCCCAGTGCCACGCCCACGCCATCCGTCGTCACTGCCGTTCCGATCGCCGCAGCCCGGTCGGCCGCGATTGGCGCCCGCGTCACGATCGGTGGCGTGGTCACAGCCGAGGCTGGGCGTCTCGGAACGCCTGCCCTGTGCGCCCTCCAGGATTCGACGGCGGGGATCGTCATTCGCCTCGCCGACTCGACACCGAGACCCACGATGGGCACGTGGCTGGAGCTGACGGGCACGCTCGCGGACCCCTACGGCCAGCTCGAGCTTCGCGCGATCGCCGGCGTCCGAGACATGGGACCCGCGGCGTTGCCTGTGCCCGTGCCGATCGACGGCGCGACGCTCGGTGAAGGAGTCGAGGCTCGATTGGTCTCCCTCGACGGCGTCGCCCAGGGGCGACCGATCAAGTCGACGAGCGGCGATCTTGCCTTCGTCGTGATGACGGCGCGCGGTCAGGTCAGGATCGTCGCCGACGCGTCAGCCGGGCTGTCGACCAGCTCGGTCGCGACCGGCGATCGCCTCCGGCTCACCGGGATCGCCGGCCAGCGAGCGAGCCGCAAGGATGCCCCCGACGGTTATCGGGTCTGGCTGCGCGGCACGCCGGACATCCTGCGGCTCGCCGGCGCGCAGCCGTCGACGACGCCGTCAGCCTCACCGTCCTCGAGCTCCGGCTCAGAGGCGACGACCGGGACGGTGCGCACGATCGCCGCAGCGATCCTCGCCGGCAGCGGAACATTCACAGTCGAAGGCTCGGTGACGACGGCCGCGTCCCTGCTCGACGCGACGCACCGCCGGGTGATCGTTCAGGACCGTACAGCCGCGATCGAGGTTCTCGTTCCCACGGGGACGACTCCGCCACCCATCGGCGCGCGTGTCCGCGTCAGCGGTGAGGTCGGCCGGGCGTACGGCGCGCCGCGGATCAAGGCCACGACGATCCGGCGTCTCGGAACGGCCGTTCTCTCGCCCCTCGAGCTTCGTGTCGCGCCCGTCGCCGCCCATGAGTGGCGCCTCGTCCGCGTCCGGGGCGACCTCGTCGAGGTCCACCGATCGGGCGACCGCTGGACGGCGGAGCTCCTCGTTGGCGGGACGCGGATCCCGATCGTGGGTCTCGCCGGCGCCGGAATCCCCGTTGCCGCGCTGGCGACCGGTCGAACGGCGAGCGTCGTCGGGATCGTCCGCCGGCCGTATCCGTCCGCGTCGGACCGACGATTCGCGATCGTTCCTCGCTCGCCGCGCGACCTTCTCGTCGGCGGTGCCGCCGACGACTCCGCGGCGTCCGGGTCGACAGGGACCGGATCCTCCACGATCGGTCCGGGCGCGTCATCCGGATCATTGCCGGGGTCGGCGGCCGCCGCGGGGAATGCCCGCGACCTGGACCTCGCCGCACTGGCGGGGCATGTCGGCGAGACGGTCCGCGTCGGCGGTCTCGTCCAGACGGTGACGGACGACGCGTTCCGACTCGACGATGGCACCGCGGTGGCCTTCGTTCGGCTCCGGGCGGCGGCCCGCGACATCGCCGGTTCGATCATGGTCGCTGATACGTTGAGCGCGACCGGCCGCGTCGAGCTCGATCCGTCGGTCGGTTCGGCGATCGTCGTGGTCGATGACCCGGCCGGGATCGTCCTCGTCGGTGACCTGAGGGCGGGCGATCCGACCGCCAGCGAGACCGACCAGAACCCGGCGTCGGCGTCGACAGCCGGCGGCCTCATCGATTCCCGACCCGGGCCCGCGGCGACGGTCTCGTCCGGGCTCGCGGATCCGGCCATCCCCGAGATCGGCGCGCTCGGAATCGCGCTCGTCACCGCGGCCTCGCTGGCGATGACGCTGCTCCGTCGCCAGCGGATGCGTCGACGACTGGCCGCGCGGATCTCCGAGCGTCTCGCCGCCATCGTGGCCGTCCCGGAAAGGGCCGCGCCGGCGGCGGCGCCGGCCTTGGCCGGTCCACCTGGATCGTCGGCCGCGACGGCCGCGCTTGGGCGCTCGATGGCCCTTGCCCGGCCGGAACCGCCCATCGGCCTCGGCCGCCCTGGCGACGCGCGGACCGGGTCCGACCGGTGAACCGACCCGGTGCCGACTGGTGAACCGGCCCGGTGCCGACCGGTGAACGGCCCAGGCTCGACCGATGAACCGGCCCGGCGCGGCCCGTCGGGCCGGGTCCGGCGTGCTTGGCTCGTGCGTGGCCGTGCTTGACGCTCGCGAGAACGCGGGGCTATCCTCGGCCGAGTTTCGCGCCTGCGAAGCACGCCAGAGTGAGGGAAGAGGTCTTGCCGAACGCGGATCACCGCGTAGCCCTCCCCATCGGAGGACGGCAATACCACATCGGGCTCGGACCGGGTGAACTGGCCGAGTACATCCTCCTCCCCGGTGACCCTGACCGAACCTCACGGATCGCCGCGCGCCTCGAAGATCTCGAGTTCGAGCGGCGACACCGGGAGTTCGCCTCGGTTACCGGAACGTATCGCGGCACCCGGGTCTCGGTCGTCTCGACCGGAATTGGCACGGACAACGTCGAGATCACGGTGGCGGAGATCCTGGCGATCACAAAACGGCCGACCTTCGTCCGGGTCGGATCCTGTGGGACCCTCCAACCGGAGGTTGCCCTCGGGGACCTGATCGTCTCGACCGGCGCGGTCCGGCTCGAGTCGACGACGAGCTTCTTCGTTCACGATGGGTATCCAGCGGTCGCCGACTACGAGGCGGTCCTGGCGCTCATCGAGGCGGCGGAGCGGCTCGGTCACCGGACCCATGTCGGGTTGACGGCCACGGCACCGGGGTTCTTCGGGGCGCAAGGGCGCCCCATCCCGCAACTGCCCATCCGTTACCCTGACCTGGCGGAGGACATGGCGCGCCAGCGCGTCATGAACTTCGAGATGGAGGCGTCGGCGCTTCTGGTTCTCGCAACCCTCGCTCGATGTCGAGCCGGCGTGGTCTGTGCGGTCTACGCGCAGCGCACGACGGGAGCGTTCATCGAGGGAGAGGCGAAGGACGCGGCAGAGGCGGCGTGCGTGGAGACGGGGCTCGAAGCGCTCCTGATCCTGGCCGAGATGGATCGTCAGAAGCGAGCAGCAGGGACGGATCGCTGGCGACCGTCGCTCTGGAACCGAACGTGAGATGCGGACACGGGACGAGGGTTCCCGTGACGCCACGCTGAACCGAGGAGGAGCCCGCTCCATGGCCGAAGCCTATTGCGTCAAGGACAAGATGAAAGTCGAAGTCGTGAATCCGCAGCGGATCACGATGAAGAACGGCAAGCCGGCGCTTCAGGGCACCTGTCCGAAGTGCGGCGGCAAGGTCTTCAAGATCGGCGGCTGACGCCGTCCCGAGTACGTCGAACGCGACCCCTGCCGGCAACGGCGGGGGTCGTTTCGATTCCCGGGCCGGCCGGTCGGTTCCCGCGCCCGACGCGCGGCCGCAACCAACCGGCAACCGGCCCGAAACCCATGGCCGGACGGCACCGCCTCCGCGACGTCGTACGATGTGACGGTACCGACGATGGCTCGTGCGCGCCGTCATGGCCCCGACCTCTCGGACCCGGATCACGGACAACACGCCGGGCGCCGGCCGGCGCTCGCGCTTGCGGAGGACAGGAACGATGACTGTGCGCGTCGGCATCAACGGCTTCGGGCGGATCGGCCGTCAGTCGCTCAAGGCCCTGATCGAGAGGACGCCGGACGTCGAGGTCGTCGCCGTCAACGACCTCGTCGACACGTCGCTCAACGCCCTCCTGTTCAAGCACGACTCGACGTACGGCGCCTATCCGGGCACGGTCGACCACACTGACGACGCGCTGATCATCGACGGGCGCGAGATCAAGGTGCTCAAGGAGAAGGACCCGGCCGTGCTGCCGTGGGGCGCGCTCGGCGTCGACATCGTCCTCGAATCGACCGGGATCTTCACCGACGCCGACAAGGCCCGCGCCCACATCACGGCCGGGGCCAAGAAGGTGATCATCAGCGCCCCGGCGAAGGGCGAGGACATCACGATCGTCCTCGGGGTCAACGAGGACAAGTACGACCCGGCCGCCCACGACATCATCAGCAATGCCAGCTGCACGACGAACTGCCTGGCGCCCGCGGCCAAGGTCGTCCACGACCTGCTCGGCATCCAGCGCGGCCTGATGAACACGATCCACAGCTACACGAACGACCAGCGAATCCTCGACGTCGCCCACAAGGACCCGCGACGGGCGCGCGCGGCCGGCCAGAACATCATCCCGACGACGACCGGCGCGGCCAAGGCTCTCGCCCTCGTGATCCCGGACCTCAAGGGCAAGTTCGACGGATTCAGCCTGCGCGTCCCGACCCCGACGGTGAGCGTCGTCGACTTCACCGCCGATGTTTCCCGGCCGACCTCGGTCGACGAGCTCAACGCGGCGTTCCGGACCGCCGCCGAAGGCCCCATGAAGGGCATCCTCGGCATCAGCGACGAGCCCCTCGTCTCGACCGACTTCCGCGGCGACACCCGCTCCTCGATCATTGACGCCGAATCGACGATGGTTCTCGACGGCACGATGGTCAAGGTCATCAGCTGGTACGACAACGAGTGGGGCTACAGCTGCCGCGTCGCCGACCTGATCGGCTTCGTCGCGGCCCGCCTTCCAGTCGCGGCCGGCTGATCACTGCCGACATTCGGTCTGCGGACGACCGACCCACCGACGACCGAACCTTCCGCCCACCTGCCGACCCTCCCGCGAGGGGGCCGCATTCAAGGGAGCCGCAGTCAGGACACGATGGAAAAGCTCACGATCCGCGACTTCGACGCCGCCGGCAAGCGCGTCTTCGTGCGCGTTGACTTCAACGTCCCCCTCGCCGATGGCAAGGTCACCGACGATTCGCGGATCCGGGCCGCCCTGCCGACGATCACGAGCCTCCTGAACGAGGGCGCCCGGGTCATCCTCGCGAGCCACCTCGGGCGGCCCGACGGCAAGGTCCAGGACGGGCTGCGCCTCCGGCCGGTCGGCGAGCGACTGAGCCAGCTCCTCAGGCGGAACGTGCCCGTGACGGGCGACGCGCTCGGGCCAGGGACGGAGGATGCGGTCAAGCGGATGCGCAACGGCGAGGCGATCCTCCTCGAGAATCTTCGATTCCACGCCGAGGAGGAGAAGAACGACCCGGCCTTCGCGAAGGCGCTCGCGTCGTACGCGGACGTCTTCGTCAACGATGCGTTCGGGACCGCCCACCGCGCCCATGCCTCGACGGTCGGGATTGCGGCCTTCCTGCCGGCCTACGCCGGCCTCCTCATGGAGCGCGAGATCTCCGCCCTCAGCAGCCTGCTCGAGAACCCGCGCCGGCCGTTCGCGGCGATCCTCGGCGGAGCCAAGGTCAGCGACAAGATCGGCGTGATCGATCATCTCCTCACGAAGGTCGACCTCCTGATCCTCGGCGGCGGGATGGCCAACACGTTCCTCCTGGCCCAGGGCAAGTCGGTCGGCAAGAGCCTCGCCGAACACGATCGAGTCGACGACGCGCGGCGGATTCTGGCCGCGGCCGAGAAGGCCGGGGTCCAGGTCCTGCTGCCTGTGGACGTCGTCATCGCCAAGGAGGTCACCCGAGGGACCGAGTACAAGACGGTCGGGACCGAGAAGTTCCCGGCCTCGTGGCACATCGTCGACCTCGGCGAGGAGAGCCGGGCGGCGATCGAGGTCGCCCTCGCAGACGTGCAGACGGTCCTCTGGAATGGACCTGTCGGGGTCTTCGAGATCCCGTCGTTTGCCCATGGGACGCGGGCCATTGCCCGTTTCCTGGCCGACAAGGCCGAGCACGGCGTGACCGTCGTCGTCGGGGGCGGCGACAGCGTTGCCGCGATCGAGCAGCAAGGCCTGACCGCCAAGATGACCCATATCAGCACAGGCGGCGGCGCCTCGCTCGAGTTCCTCGAAGGACGGGAGCTGCCCGGGATCGCGGTCCTTCAGGATCGACCGGCCGACGAGGCCCACCCGAACGCGGCCAAGGCCAAGGCAGGAGCGAACGCGTGAACACCGTCATCGAGCTCGTCGACGCCCGGGAGATCCTCGATTCCCGAGGCAACCCGACGATCGAAGTGGATGTCGTCCTCGGCGACGGGTCGGTCGGACGGGCCGCCGTGCCGTCGGGTGCCTCGACCGGCGCCCACGAGGCCGTCGAGCTCCGGGATGGGGACAAGGCCCGCTTCGGCGGCAAGGGCGTCCTGACGGCCGTGCGCAACGTCACCGAGCGGATCGCCCCGGAGCTGTACGGGATGGACGCCGCTGATCAGGCCGGCGTCGACGACCTGCTCTGCGAGCTCGACGGCACCCCGAACAAGGCGACGCTCGGGGCCAACGCGATCCTCGGTGTGTCGCTCGCCTGCGCCCACGCGGCGGCGGCTGCCCACGACGAGCCGCTCTATCGATATCTCGGCGGAGTCGGGGCGCGGATCCTGCCGGTCCCGATGTTCAACATCCTCAACGGCGGCAAGCATGCCCAGGACTCGACCGATTTCCAGGAGTTCATGGTCATGCCGATCGGGTCGGAGACGTTCGCCGACGCGCTCCGGGCCGGTGCCGAGATCTTCGCCGCGCTCCGCGCGATCCTCCACGACGAGGGCCACGCCACCGGTCAGGGCGACGAAGGCGGCTTCGCGCCATCGCTCGGCTCGAACCAGGCGGCTGTCGAGGTCATCCTGCGGGCCATCGAGAAGGCCGGCTACCGGCCCGGCGAGGACGTCGCGATCGCGCTCGACCCCGCCACGACGGAGCTCGTGGAGGAGGGGACCGGCCTGAGCGGCGCCCCGACCCGCTACCACCTCGCGACCGAGAACCGGACCCTGGATTCCGGTGAGCTCGTCGACCTGTGGGCCGACTGGGCCGCGCGCTACCCGATCGTCTCGATCGAGGACGGCCTGGCCGAGGATGACTGGGCGGGCTGGGCCGCGATCACCCGCCGCCTCGGTCACCGGATCCAGCTGGTCGGCGACGACCTGCTCGTGACCAACACCAAGCGGATCGAGCGGGCGATCGTCGAGCAGTCCGCCAACAGCGCGCTGATCAAGCTCAACCAGATCGGGACCCTGACCGAGACGATCGAGGCGATCGCCCTGGCCCGCCGCGCGGGCTGGACGGCGGTCGTGTCGCATCGATCCGGCGAAACCGAGGACACGACGATCGCGGACCTCGTCGTCGGCATGGGCACGGGTCAGATCAAGACCGGTGCGCCGTCGAGGAGCGAGCGGGTCGCCAAGTACAACCGCCTGCTCCGGATCGAGGGCGAGCTCGGCGACGGCGCGGTCTACCTCGGCCGCGCGGCGCTCGGGCGGAAGGCCGCGGGTGGGGCGGATGGCGGAGTCGTCAGCGACAAGCACGAGGTCGGTGCCGCCTCGTGACCCGGATCGTCGACCGCGGCGCGATCGCCGCCGCGTATGTCGGAATCGGCATGGCCGCCACGATCGGCCTCAGCTTCCTGCTCGTCATCCCGATCGAGCCGATCTACTGGCTGCTGGCCGTGCCTGCCGGTCTGCTGATCGGCTATTACGCGAACCAGCGCAGCGACCGGCGGAGCGGCCCGTGGTCGAGGATCGTCGCCAACGCGGCCTTCGCCGGGCTCCTGACGGCCCTGACGATGGCCGCCTTCCTCCTCGTCGTGAAGGCCCTGTTCTTCTTGGGCGACGGCGGCTACCCGGACTTCAACCGGATCGACGCGAAGACACGCCAGCCAGTCCCGCCCTACTGCGACAGCGGCGCCGGTTGCGTCTACGCCCGGTATCTCGCGATCGGTGACGGTCCGCAGCTCGCTGCCGCCGGGATCACCGATGCGGCGACGTTCACGACCTTTTACTGGGGTCAGCAGGCGGCGTCGAGTGGGACCGTCCTGGTGTTCACGCTCCTCGGCGGCATCGGCGGCGGGGTCCTGTACGGAACGTTCCGTCCGAAGCCGGCGCGCGCCGGGAGCTCGACCGTCCCGAGCTGAGCTCCGGCGAGGTCGGGCGTCCGGGCGGACATGACGACGCCCCGGACGGGGTCCGGGGCGGGTCGGTCAAGAAGGCGATCGAGCCGATCAGCTCTTCGCGGCGGTCTTCTTCGTCGGGGCCTTCTTGGCCGTCGCCTTGGTAGCGGTGGCTTTCGCGGGCGCCTTCTTCGCGGGCGCCTTGGCCGACGGCGCCTTGGCCGTGGTGGCCCGGGACGTCGTCTTCGGCGCCTCGGCCGTCGTTGCCGCCGCCGCCGTTGCCGCCGCCGCTGCCTCGGCTCGAGCGGTCTTCGAGACCGCCGCGCGGGCCTTGCCGGCCGCGGTCTGGGCGCCCTTCGCCTTGTTGGCCTTGCCGGCCGCGATCCGCGCCTTGGCCGCCTTCGCCGCCTGGGCCTTCGAGGTCGTTTTGAGGACGCGGCCCGACGTCTGGACGGCGACGCCGCCGGTGGCGGCATTGAACTTCAGGGTGAGGCGCGACTTGCGACGCGCGGCCGCGTTCGCGTGGATCGCGCCGGTCTTCGCGGCGCGATCGAGGGCGGCGTGGGCGTCGGCGAGGGCCTTCGCGGCCACCGCCGGATCGCCGTCGTGGGTCGCGACGCTCAGGGCGTTGGCGACGAAGGTCTTGGCGGCACTGCGCCGCGGCTGAAGGATGTCGCGCCGGCGCTCGGCCTGACGGACGCGCTTCAGTCCCGACGGCGTTCGTGCGCCCGTCCAGGTGCGGGGCGTCTTGGCCAAGGGGTCGAACCTCTCAGAAGGGTGTCGATGACGTGGGGCTCGGCGGGGTGGTGCCGAACACGAACGCGCATGGTACCAGAGGCCCTGACACCTGACCAAATCGTTCAGCGGCCGGCCGAGATTGTCGACCGGAGAGCGGCGGCACGGCCGCCTACCGCAGACTGCGGGCGTGATTGCCATCGTCGGAGGGCTCGTCACGGCAGTGCTGTGGGCGTCGACGCTGCTCGGGTCGGCGCGTGCCTCCCGGCTGATCGGGCCGTGGTCGACGCTCGCCTGGGTGATGCTGATCGGGCTTGCCGTCGCCCTCCCGCTCGTCCTCCTGACGGGCACCGATGTCCGACTCGCGGATCGCGACATCGTCAACCTGGCGCTCGCCGGGGTGGCGAATTCGGGCGGTCTCCTCCTCGGCTACGCGGCGCTGCGCCGGGGGAAGGTGGCGGTCGTCGGGCCGATCATGTCGACCGAGGGGGCGATCGGGGCCGTGCTCGCGATCATCGCCGGCGATCCGGTCACGGCGGCATCCGGCGCGCTCCTGGCGATCATCGCGGCAGGCGTCGTCCTGGCCTCCGTCGAGCGCTCGGCCGACCGGACCGTCGCCGCTGGTGACAGTCGGCCGAACCCCGATGAGACGGGTCGCAGCGCGGCGATCACGGCGGGCCTCGCCGTCAGTGCCGCGCTGCTGTTCGGCATCAACCTGTTCATCACGAGTCGGATCGCGAACGCGCTGCCCGTGGCCTGGTCGATCCTCCCGGCGCGGGTCGCCGGCGTTGTCGGCGTCAGCCTCCCGCTGATCGCGACGCGTCGGATCCAGCTGCGACGAGAGGCGGTCCCGTTCCTGGTGCTCGTCGGGCTCGCCGAGGTCGCAGGGATCGCGACGTTCGCCCTCGGCGCGCGTGACAGCACCCCGGTCACGTCGATCATCGCGTCGCAGTTCGCCGGGATCGCGGCCATCGTCGCCTTCCTCGTGTTCGGCGAGCGGCTGAGCCGCGTCCAGGTGGCGGGAGTCGTCGTGATCGCGGTCGGCGTCGCCGCCCTGGCCGCCGTCCGGGCAACGTGACGCCGGCGGGTAGCTCGAGCCGGAGCCGCGGTCGTCTCGGCCGAGGCCTCGACGTCGGGTAGGATGGGGCTCCGGCCTCACGGCCCTCGACGCCCCCCGTACCTCGAGCGAGGGTCGATGCGATCGTTGTTCCTCAGCCGGCTCCGGGGACGCCTCCTCCGGCCGGTCCTCGCCCGGCTCGACGCGATCGAGACGAACCAACGGAGCCTGGCGGCTGGCGTGGCCGCCCTCCGCGAGGACGCCCGGCAGACGCGATTCGCCGTCGCGTCCATCCAGGCGCAGCGGGCGCGTACCGCCGGGTCGCTCCGGGAGGCCGAGTTCAAGGCCTACTCCCAGTTCGGCGAGGACGGCGCCATCCAGTGGCTGATCGCGCGGGTGCCGATCGCCACTCGCAACTTCGTCGAGTTCGGGGTCGAGAGCTACCGCGAGTCGAACACCCGGTTCCTCCTCGAGCACGACGGCTGGCGCGGGCTGATCATCGACGCCGGGACCGACCACGAGCGGTTCATTCGCGACCAAGGCCTCGGCTGGCGCCACGAGATCGAGGCGGTGTCCGCGTTCATCACCGTGGACAACATCAACGACTTGCTGGCGGACCAGCCGGACGATACCGGGCTCCTGTCGGTCGACATCGACGGCAATGACTACTGGATCCTCTCGGCGCTGACGCGCATCCGACCGCGGATCCTCGTCTGCGAGTACAACAGCCTCTTCGGACCGACGGCCGCTGTCAGCGTTCCGTACGAGGCGTCCTTCGACCGGACGGCCGCCCATCACTCGACGCTGTACTTCGGCGCGTCGATCTCGGCGATCGCCCATTGGGCGTCCGGGCGCGGCTACCGGCTCGTCGGGAGCAACGCCCAGGGAGTCAACGCCTTCTTCGTCCGCGACGACGTCGCCGGCGACTTGCCCGCGCTGACCGCTCCCGAGGCGTGGGTCGCGAGCCCGATCCGGCAGGCCCGCGACGAGCGCGGAGCGCTCACCCTCCTCGGCGGGATCGACCCCCAGCGCCGGCTGATCGGCGGTCTGCCGCTCGTCGACGTCGTGAGTGGGGCGGCGTTGTCGGTGGCCGACCTCGACGCCATCGAGGCCCAGGCTGTCGCAACGGCGGGCGAGCCCGGCTAGCTGTGATTCCCAGAGACGTTGTTGACGAATGAGAGCTTCGCTCCATGGTTCGGGGTGTTCAGCACCCAAGCCCGGAGGAAGCTCTCATGGCCCATCGTACGGCCCGTCTCAACGTCTTTGGCCGGCAGCTCCTGGTGAGCCGGATCGAGCTGGACGGCTGGCCGGTGGCCAAAGCCGCCGAGGCCCAGGGCGTCAGTCGAACGACCGCCCACAAGTGGATCCGTCGATTCCGGGCCGAGGGGTGGCCAGGCTTCGAGGATCGCAGCTCGCGGCCGCATCGCTCGCCGCGCCTGACCCCGCCTGACGAGGTCGCGGCGATCTTGCGGGCCCGGGTCGCCCGACGTTGGGGTCCACATCGACTGGGACCGCTGACTGGCCATCCGCGCTCGACCGTGTACGCCGTCCTGGCCCGAACGGGATACAGCCGTCTGCGCGATGCCGATCGGCTGTCGGGCGTCCCCGTCCGCTACGTGCACGATCACCCGGGCTCGCTCGTCCACCAGGACCACAAGAAGCTCGGACGGATCCCCGACGGCGGCGGCCACCGGCTGCTCGGCCGCTCGACCGAGACGCGCCGTGCTCGCGGCCAGCTCGGGTACGACCACTTCGAGGTCGTCGTCGACGATGCCACCCGGCTGGCCTATGTCGCCCACGTTCCGAACGAGAGCGCGCGGACCGCCAGCCAAGCCCTGCTCGATGCGGCCGTCTGGTTCGCCGGCCACGGTGTCCGGATCGAGCGCGTCCTGACCGACAATGCCTGGGCGTACACGAGTCCGACCTACGCTCGGACGATCGAGTCGATCGAGGCCCGCCACAAGCGGACCCGTCCCCACCGCCCCCAGACCAACGGCAAGGCCGAGCGGTTCATCAAGACGCTCCTCGCCGAGTGGGCGTATGGCCGGCTCTACCGCACCAACGTCGAGCGGATCGAGGCGCTGCCGGCGTGGGTCCTCGAGTACAACACCGAGCGAACCCATACTTCGCTTGGTGGCATCACCCCGATGGAGGCGCTTGTCAACAACCTCCATGGGAATCACAGCTAGCCGGACGCGGTCCGGGCCACTCCGCCTCCATCGGCGACGATCGCGAGACGCGGACCTGCTAGCGTCCTGGTTGACGCGCGGGGTCCGCCGGCACGGGCGACGTCAGCACAGGAGACCGAGATGCCGAACCCCAATGCCATCGTCTCTTCCACGATTCGCCTCGATCCGCCCCTCGAAGGCCGCGACGTCGGCGAGGCTGTCGCCTCCGAGTCCGGCCTCAATGTCGATCTCGGCGAGGACCGCCGAGTTCGCCTCGACCCGGCGGACCGCCGGTCCGTCGGCTTCGCGACGGTCCTCGACGGGCTCGCCAAGCAGGGTCGCCCGGCCTACATCGAGCTCGATCCGGCTTCCGGTTCGATCCAGCGGCTCCTGATCCCGACGATCGGCCGGGTGATCGCGGTCACGGCACGCGGAGGCGCCGACGGCGGAATCGAGGTCCAGCTCGACCTCTCGCACGCCCGGCACATCCTGTCGCCCGGCACCGCCGACTTCGGCACGCTCGAGCGCGACCTGCGGGCCGCGCTCGAATCCAAGCGACCGATCCTCCTCGTCGAGGACTTCGAGGGCCGCGTCATCGACGTTCGCGACTTCACGCCCGATCCGGACGGGCCGTTGCCCCCTTTACCTGAGCCGGGGGACTGGCCGATCCCGTTCCCCCGGCCGAGACCGTGGTGGGAGCGCTGGATCTTCTGGCCGATTCGCTGGCTATGGTGGTGGATCTGTTATCCGTGGTGGTGGTTCCACTGCCCGTCCGGAACACAGGCCCAGGCGATCTTCGATGCCATGGCGGCCACCAGCTGCGATCCCCTGACCGTGCCCGTGCCGTGCGTCCCGTTCCTCTATCCGGACAATGGTTGCTGGGCCCGCGCGAGCGAGATGTGCCGGCTGATCATCGCGATGGGACGCACTCCCGGGAAGGTCTGGATCGACGGCAGCCTCGAGGTCATCTCGTCAAACAAGCCCGGCTGCCACGTCCACTGGAGTTGGCACGTCGCGCCGACCCTGTGCGTCCGCGGTCGATGGCCGTGGATCACCCGCCGGATGGTCATCGACCCATCGCTCTTCACGACACCCGTGAGCGAGGCGACCTGGAAGGCGAAGCAGGGTGACCCGAACGCGACGCTGACCGAGACCGCACACACGCTCTATTGGCGGAACGTCCATCCGACCGACCCGACCTACTACTGGACCAACATCGACCTCGCCACGTATCGACTGGCGCTGTACAACCGCTCGTTCCAGTTCGGGCCGCCGCCGTACGTCTGCCCATAGGCTTCGCATCGAGCCCGTGAAATCGGGCCCGCAACCATCCGCGCCGGCGACGCGAACTGGACGCCGGTCGGCTTGCCCCAGGTGATCGCCGGCCTCGAGCCGCTGCAGCCCACCGTCCTCGATTGGACGTGGACGCCGCCGTCCACCGCGGATGCGCACAGTGGAATCGTGGATCGACGAATCCGGCTGAGGGTGGCACAGATCCTTGCCGAGCGGTTCACCGTCATCCTCACTCGTGGAAGGGCCGGCGTGAGTCACGACGCCCTAGCGCCACAAGGAAAACGAGCACCGCGATCGGGTCACACGAGACCTAGGGTAGGCAGCCGTGTCGACAATCCCGGCCCGGGGGCTGACCGCGGCTATCATCGCTACGTGGCACAGGCAGTCCGATCGGATCCGAGCGGGGCGGAGGCCGCCGCAGGCGAGCGATACCTGTTGCTGGCCGACATCTCCGGCTATACCGGCTTCATGGCAGGCGTCGAGGTCGAGCACGGGATCGACTTCAGCGACGGCATCCCCGCCGCATACTCGATCCTCGGCGACCTCCTTGACTCCGTCGTCGAAGGCGTTAAGCCAGATCTCGCGCTGGTCAAGCTCGAAGGCGATGCCGTCTTCGCGGCAGCCCCGGCGGCCGGTCTCGATGGCCATGGCGACCGTGTCCTCGAGACGATCCACGGAACGTACCGCGCATTCATCGACGCCCGGACACGGGCGATCCCGGCGAACGACCACGTCTGCATCGCGTGTCCCGCCGTCGCGCACCTCGACCTGAAGATGGTCCTCCATCGCGGACAGGCCGTCCGCCAGTCGATCGGATCGGGCAGCGACCTGCTCGGGCCCGCCGTGAATGTGGCCCATCGGCTACTCAAGAACACTGTGCGCGACAGGATCGGCGCCCGTCCCTACCTGTTCATGACCGATGCTGCCGCGATCGGGCTCGGATTGGAGGGGATCGGGCTGGCGCACGGCGAGGAATACCCGGACGCCGGGCAGATCAAGGGTCGCATCGTCGAGCTCGGCGGTCAGGCGCGCGCGCCTGACGACACCTGAGCCATCTCGCATCAGCGCCGCTGCCCTCTCGTGGCAGCGCGCACTCAAAGTCACTCGACGACGTCGCCGTCTTCATCCGATGACCGCTGAGAACCTCGCGGCCGTGGCCGACATCTGCCGTCGAGTGGACGGACTGCCGCTTGCCGTGGAGCTGGCCGCGGCTCGCGTTCGGATTCTGTCGCCGTCCGAGCTCCTGGCACGTCTCGACCGCCGCTTGGCAGCGCTGAACGGGGGCGCGCGCAACCTGCCGGAACGACAGCGAACGCTGCGGGCGACGATCGACTGGAGCTACCAGCTGCTCGACGCCGGCGAGCGGCGACTCTTTGGCCGGCTGTCGGTCTTCGCCGGAGGCTGGACACGCGAGGCAGCCGAGTCGATCTGCGCCCGCGATCTCGGCATCGACGTGCTCGACGGACTCGAGTCGCTCGTCGACAAGAGCTTGGTCCGCCGTGAGCTCGGACACGACGACGCGATCCGTTTCGACATGCTCGAGACGATCAAGGAATACGCTCGCGAGCGCCTCGAGGAGGCGGGCGAAGCGGACCTCGTCCGATCCATGCACGCGGCGTTCCTTCGGGACCTCGCCGAAGCCGCCGAGCCGAACCTCACGGGACCCGACTCCGGACGCTGGCTTGACTCGCTCATGACCGAGGTGCCGAACGTCCGGGGTGCGCTGCATTGGGCCCTCGAGTCTGGGCAACCATCGGACCTCCAGGCCGGCCTTCTCACGGCAGGTGCGCTCTGGCGGTTCTGGCAGGTGACGGGCGCGCTGCGCGAAGCTGCCGACTGGTTCGACCAGCTCCTCGGAGCCTCAGATTCGGCGTCGGTTCGCAGCGGGCGGGCGAAGGCGTTGCGCGGCGCCGGCGGGATCGCGTACTGGCGAAATGATCTGCCCAGGTCGCGCCAGCTCTACGAAGAGTCGGTGGCGATCTATCGGGAGTTAGACGACCCCGCAGGCAGGGCCGCGGCCTCAACGACCTGGCCTATCTGCCGATGCTCAGCGGCGAGCTCGAGCTCGCCCGGACGCTCTTTACCGAGGCTCGAGACCTCTTCCAGACCGTGGGGGACGCATGGCAGGCGGCGCTCGCAGAATTCAACATCGCGAGCGTCGAGTTCTTCGCCCGTGACTACGACGCCGCTCGCCGGTACATGGATGCCGCCCTGCCGGTGATTCGCTAGCGCGGCGATCGGTTCTGGCTGACGGAGGCAATCACGGGCCTCGGACAGCTCGAGCAGCTCAGTGGACGGTTCGACGCGGCTCGCCGCTACTACGCCGAATCGCTCCAGATCGCGCTCGACGCCAACACGGAGCCGCAGGTGGCGATGGTCCTCGAGCCGCTTTCGAACGTCGACGCCGCGGAACGGGACTTTCCGCGGGCGGTGCGCCTTTGGGCCGCGGCGCAGGCGATCAAGGAGCGGGTCGGCGGCGGAGCGCCCTCGGAGATGATGCAGACGGTCGATCCGAGTCCGGCGGCCGTCGAGGCGATCGGCGAGCAGGCGGTCTCCGAGGCCTGGGCGGCTGGCCAGGCGATGAGTCCCGCAGATGCGGTCGCCTACGCGATCGGCGCGATCGGCCTTCGACGGCCGACTCGGAGGCGGCGTCAGCACAGGAGCGGAGGTGACTACGACCCGTCAGGCATCTGCCACGTCATCCCGAGTCTGACGCCGACGACTGCCCGCTCGATGCCCACGAGCTAACGATTTGGCCGTAGAGCCCTCGACCGGGGACGGAGCGAACCTGAATCCAAGGGGGCTAACGAGCACGGGAGGGCGGGTGCGGCGCGCAGCCGACGAGTCGCGCGGCTGGCCCGAGGCCCGAGCCTGGGCTTCCGCGGCTCTCTCCCTTTCCACCGCGCGGAGGACCTCGTCCACCAGGGCCCGCAACGGCAGCGGCCGGGGGCATACCGATGGCTGGCACCGTGATCTTCCTGATCCGAATTCCGGTCATGGCTCCTTCCTTCCTTCTGCGTGGTTCCTTGGCCTGAGCGGTCCGACCGCCCGACGCTGGCAGGCGGAGGCGCTCTGCGTGGGCACGGTAAGATGGGCGGGTCGCACCCGAAGTTCGCTTGACATCCAGGCGAATCGGCTGGTGCGCCTGACTCTTCTGGGGATGGCCGCCTGACACCCCCGGATTCAGACGGCGCGAGGCGTCCGATCTGAGATGGAAAACTCGGTCCGTGAACGTGAAAGCGGGCCGACCACTGGCGAGTGGCCAAGCGGTAAGGCGCCTGACTCTGGATCAGGAGATCGAAGGTTCGAATCCTTCCTCGCCAGCCACACAGCAGCGTGGGCCCCGATCGGTTCGGACCACGACCCCTCAGCAACGTGAAGGGCAAAAGCCGGAGCAGCGCGGCCTCCTGCGGTTAGACCGCCGGAGCCGGCGCGCTCCGTCGCCGTCGCTGTCGAACCTTGCGGCCAAACCCCGCGACGGCAGCAAGCAGCAAGCCGCCATCGACCAGCGTCCAGACGTCCACCCCAGTGGTCGTCTCTCGCGGCGCCGCCGGGCGAGCGGCGGTCGCCACCCGCGGATATGCGGGGAACGCGGTCGGGAATGACACGTCGACGGCCACGCCTTCAACCGTCCCGGTCAGTCGAAGCGTCCAGTCGCCGCCGGCTCCCGGATCAAAGGGCTGACCGGTGGTATCGGTTTCGACGTCGTAGAAGCCTTGAGCGTTGACGCCCGACACGACGAGCGAGACCGTTTTCGCCGAGCTCGTTGCCACGGGGTGCAGCGTGCGTTCCAGGTTTGCAATGGGTCGATCACCGTCGCGGACGCGGAACTCGAAGCCGGCTCGATTGGTCTCGAAGAGCGGCTCCTCGATAAGCACGAGGAAGAACGAGTAGGGCCCGACCGTTCGATTGACGTGAGCGATGGCGGTCGTCGGCAGCGCGAGGATGGCGATCAGCGCGGCCAGACTCGCGACCGTCCTGACCACCGCGGTGCGAATGCGCATGGGGGCAGGCTACTGGCCAGGCCCCGGTCACGCGTCGACCCGGAAGTCATGGCGGTACGGACATTTCGAGCCACGGCGGGCCGCGGCGCGTGAACCGCCCTGTGATCGACGAGCGTTCTAGCGCTCGGCGAACATCTGGAATGCAGCATGCCTCTCCGACGAGATCGAGTGCTATGAAGTGGTCCGCGCCCGGCAAGCGTCCCGGCGACGACGCGCCGAGGCTCCGTCACGTAGTAGCCGGCGTCGTCGACAGCCGTAGCAAGCGGAAGTGGGAACTCCACGTCATTTGAACGCCCAGGACCTTCCGTCTTACCGGATCCGATGGGCGCCCCGATCGCGATCGCGCCGCCGTCGACTCCGGACGCGGAGGCGAAGAAACGCGAGCACAGTCACGGATCCGGCGAGTGCGACTGGTAGCCAACCCGGGACTCCGGCGTTGTCGCCTCGCGAAATCGGAGCATTCGATCCCGGTGCCGGGCCGGGCGATATGGCCGACCGCCCGGCCGGGACGGCGGACGCCGCCACTGATGGCGTCGCGACCTGGGTCGCGGCGACGCTTGGGCCGGGTCCTGGGACGATGACGGCAAAGTCGCCGAACTCGGTCACCACGGATATGAACGACCCGCCAAAGCCGCTCGATGAGGTCTTGAGCGGCTGCCAGAAGCCACCCGAAAAGCGCGCGATCGTCGCCTCCGCCTGGGCCGGATCCGTCGCCCGAAGGACGACGCTCACCCGGGCCGATGGCGGTGCTGTCAACGCAACGCCCGCGTCGTCGAGGACGCTGATCCGATAAACATTCCCATCGATGTCGCCGTCAGCCAGGACGCCCTCGGACGCGACGGGCTCGATCGAGACCTTGATCGTCTGTGCGCCTGGCGGGATGGTCAGACCGCCGGGCTGGGCAAAGACCTGGGCCTGCGGCTCGAGCTCCGGCGTGGCGACCGCGACAAGCGGGCTCTTGCCACTCCGGACGGGGATGTCGGCGGTCGCGCCTGTCGCGCCGCCCGGCTGACCTGCCGGTGGGTGGAGCCAGCGATAGGGCTCGATCGGGATGATCCCATCGTAAAGCGGCGGCGCGGTCGGAAGCACCAGCCGTGCTGCGACGATGACGAGCAGACCCGCCCCGAGGACGCCGGGCAGGAGAACGTGGGCGCGAGCCATCTAGAGCCACCACGTCGCTAGGTCGGCGACGGCGTGAGCCATGGCTGGTGCGGCGATCCCGCCGGTCGCGAGGCGCAGACCGGCGAGCCACAGACCGACGCCGAGATCGAGCGGCACGACGTGCCAGCCGTACAACGGGACGTGCATGAGCGCGAACGCGACGCTGGTGATCAGGACCGCGCCGGTCGCGCCGACGCTCCCGTCGAGCTCATCGAACAACGCCCCGCGCAGGACGAGCTCCTCGGCGGTCGCGACGAGGACCGTCACGGCCACCCACGGGGCGAACGGCGCTGCCGGCGCCAGCCACGGAAGCTGACCCGAGCGTGTGGCGATCGCGAGGAGGACAAGAACAGCGCCGCCCGCCGCCCCGATGGCGATTGATGACCGGCGCTCCGGCACGGGCCGCCAGCCGCTCCCGAGAGCAACGCCGAGCAGGCCGAGCCCGAACACGAATCCGATCGCCAGCGCTCCCGCTGACCCCTGCACCGTGGCGATCCATCGAAGTCCGACGACCGCAGCGACGCCGGCGAGGATGAACGTCGGGCGGGCAATCCGAGCTGACGGTCGAAGCGCAATAGCGGTCATCGGTCCAGGGGGACGAAGGCGACGTCGCCGGTCTGGTACGTCGGCGGCCAGACGAAGGTGTACGAGCGGACCGCCTGCCACTGCCAGATGACCGCCGCGGCTCGTTCGTTCTGGCCGAGCGTCGCCGGATCGGCGGAGAAACGGAGGCCCGCACCGTTCGGCAGGGCACCGGTCGGCAGGTCGGTCGATCGTCCGGCGGTTGCGATCGCCGATGCGTCAAGCGGACCGGACCGAGCGGCCAGTGGCAGGACATCGTGGAACAGGGCCCAGGCAGCGGAAAAGCCCGAGAGCGCTTCCTCGCTCGGCCCCCCCGCGGCGCTGCCAGCTTCCACGGGGCCGCTGATCGCGTACTCGGACGAGCTCGCA
>Ga0070707_100000775_pt1 | contig 31584 bp, 33 predicted proteins | sample KBSK5502metaG_FD_65468 | JGI IMG/M metagenome (GOLD analysis project Ga0070707, IMG submission 65468) | Corn, switchgrass and miscanthus rhizosphere microbial communities from Kellogg Biological Station, Michigan, USA - KBS K5-50-2 metaG | ecosystem: Host-associated > Plants > Roots >... | reverse complement strand
AGGAGCATCCGATGAGTACCGCGCTTGTGGCGGCCCCCCGTGTCGCCGCCCTTGACCTGAATCATCCGGGCACCTATCTGCACTGGTCGATTTTTGAGATTTCGGTGGCGAACCTGGTGGTGATCGCGGTGATGGTCGCGATCTTCGGGGCGGCGCTGCTGCTGCCCTTCCCCCGCGCCGGGCGCCTGCCGCCCGCCCCCGACGTGGTGCAGGGCAACGCCGCGCCGGGCCAGCGGGCGGCCCTGGACCTGGGCGAGGACGCCGACGCCGGGATGTGGACGAACCGGGCCAGGCGGTGGGCGCTGCGCACGCTGCCGCCGGGCAAGCTGCTGCCGGACCGGCAGCCCGCCTACGTCGCGTCCTGGGTGTATGTGTTCGGTGTGGCCACGCTGGCCGCGCTGGGCCTGGCGATCGTCTCCGGGTTCGTCATCGCGATCGGCGGCGCCGACTGGTGGCATGTCAACCCGGCCGGCCATTTCTTCAACAGCATGCACCTGTGGAGCGTGGAGCTGTTCATGGCGTTCATGGTCATCCACCTGTGGGGCAAGTTCTGGATGGCCGCCTGGCGGGGGCGGCGGGCGCTGACCTGGATCACCGGCGTGGTGGCGTTCGGGGCCTCGATCGTGGAGTGCTTCACCGGGTATTTGTCCCAGCAGAACTTCGACTCCCAGTGGATCGCCACCAACGGCAAGGACGCCTTCAACGCCACCGGCGTGGGCGCGTTCTTCAACGTGATGAACTTCGGCCAGATGCTGCTGTGGCATGTCGTGCTGCTGCCGATCGTCTTGATCGCGCTGGCCGGCGCGCACGTGCTGCTGGTCCGGATGCGCGGCGTGTCCCACCCGCTGCCCGCCAGGCGGATCCGGTGGCGGGACCGGGCCGTCCGCAAGGCCGCCAGACAGGCCGACGCCGCGCCGTGGCGCGGGCCGACCCGCCGCTACGACATCCTCAAGGAGGGCACGATCGCCACGGCGATCGCGCTGGCCCTGGTGCTGATCATGGCCGCGGTGCTGTCCTCGCCGGATGTGCCGTCGGTGTCGGTGCAAAGCTGGGCCAAGGTCGCGCCGGCTGACTTCCTCGGCACCGCCGCCACCGAGCTGGACGGCACCGGCCTGGCCGCCTCCTACGGGCCGCCCTACAACACCGGCACCGCCGCGGTGCAGCAGGTGGGCCCGGTCAACTGGCAGAAGCTGTCCGGGGTCACCCAGCCCATCAACGCCGCCCAGGTGTTCGTGATCTCGCCGCTGTCCAAGCTGGCGCCTGCCGACCCGGCCCTGGCGGCCGCGCTGGCGGCCTACACCGGCGCCCCGCCTGCCCAGCAGCAGAAGTGGGCCACCGCCTACGGCAACGCCGTCACCCACGTGAAGTTCGCGGGCGGCGCCCCGGTGGTGCCCAGGGCCGCCGACGGGCCGGTCCCGGTGATGATGGCGAGCGAGCTGGCCATGGCCCGCAGCGGCGCCCTGGATGCGGACCTGCTCGCCCAGCGGCAGTTCTACGGCACCGACTTCACCAAACCGCTGCTGTTCATCGCCGACGGCGCCTACTACGCCAACCTGGCCGCCGCCATGCACCTGACCGGCGACCAGTGGGGCGTGATGAACGAGACCGGCAGCTACCCCGGCCAGCCCTGGCTGTGGCTGTACCAGCTGTGGTACCACGTGGCGCCGTTCAGCAACTCCGCCAGCGTGGACGTCTGGGCCGTCTACCTGACCGGCATCGCCACCTTGCTGCTGCTCGCCATCCCGTTCATCCCCGGCCTGCGCGACATCCCCCGGCTGATCCCGGTGCACCGGCTCATCTGGCGCCCCGGGCCGGACGGCCCGGGCGACGGTGACAATCCCGGCGCCGCGGCACGCCCGGTCGGCTCCGCCACCGCGGGCCAGGCATCGTAGCTGGCTCATCCACACAACCCGAGGGAGGCAACCATGACCAAGACGATTCTGCTGGCCGTGGACGCCGCGAAAACGGACCCAGCAGAGCACGTCACCGCCGCCGCCGCGATGACCCGCAAACTGGCCCACGACACCGGGGACAGCGTCACCGTCCTGCACGTCCACGAGTTCGCCACCGGCAGGTGGGGACGCATCCAGGTGGACTGCGGCGAAGGCGGCGGCCAGAGCGTGGCCGACCAGGTGGTGTCGGGCCTGCGGGACGCCGGGATCACGGCCAACGGTGTCATCGGCACCGCCGACCTCGGGCACGTGGCCAGGGCCATCTTGGCCGCCGCCGAGGAGTACGACGCGCGGATCATCGTGCTCGGCACGAGCAGCCGCACCGACCTGCCCCACCTGCCGATCGGCAGCGTCTCGAACCGGCTGCTGCACCTGGCCCGGCGGCCGGTGCTCATCGTGCCCAAGCAGAACGCGCACGGCGAGGCGCCCGCAGCGAATGCAGCGGACGTTGCCGCGACGGTGACCGGCTAACGGAACCGGCTACGAGGGCTGGCCCGGGAAGGCGGGAAGTTCCAGCCTGACCGCGGCGCCGCCCTCAGGCCGGTTGCTGGCCATCGCCCTGCCCCCGTGGGCCAGGGCGATGGCCTGCACGATGGCCAGGCCCAGCCCGGCGCCGCCGGCATTGCGGGCCCGGCCCTCGTCGGGCCGCCGGAAGCGCTCGAAGGCGTGCGGCAAGAAGTCAGGCGGGAAGCCGGGGCCGCGGTCACGGACCTCGATCACCAGTGACGGTCCGGCGATCTCGGCGGAGATCACGACCTGGGTGTCCCCGGGGGCGAACCGCAGCGCGTTGTCGACCAGGTTGTCCACGGCCTGGCGGACCCGCCCCGCATCGACCACTGCCGTCAGGCCGGGAGCTGCGCTGACATGGCAGGCGACGCCCGCCGCCTCGGCGCGGGCGCGGGCCCGCTCCACGCTTGCGGCCAGGAGTGACGTGATGTCGGTGCGCTCGAGCTGGGGGGTGAGTTTGTCCTCGTCGCCCTTGGCGAGCAGGAGCAGGTCGTCGGTGATCCGGGTCAGCCGGTCCGCCTCCTCGGCGGCACTGGCCACCGCGGCGCTCAGTTCTTCCTTGCTCCGTCCCGGCCGGCCGGCCAGTTCGAGCTCGCCGTGCAGCACGGCGAACGGCGTGCGCAGCTCGTGGCTCGCATCGGCCACGAAGGCCCGCTGCCGGGCCAGCGCGTGGTGCAAGCGCGCCAGCAGGCCGTTCATCGTCCCGGCCAGCGCGGCTATTTCATCATGCGTGCCCGGAAGGCGCAGCGTCGCCCCGGTGTCACGTTCCGACAGAGCGGCCACTTCCCTCCGCAGCCGTTCCACCGGGGCGAGCGCGGCCCGGGCCAGCCAGTAGGCGCCGACACCGCCCACGAGCACGAACGCCACGCCGGCGATGAGCAGCCCGCCGGTGACCTGGCGGAGCGTGGTGTCGTTGTTGTCCAGGGACACGCCGACGATCGTCACGCCCCCTTCGCCGAAGGGGGCGGCGAGCACCCGCTCGGGCTCGCCCTCGAGGGTCCGGGTCAGCAGAACCTTTCCGTGCCGGGCCTGATTCAGCTCGGCGGTCGTGAGCAGCGGCGCCGGTCCCGCGTTGGAGTTCTTGACCTGCCCGGACGGGGTGATGGTCTGGACGACGTACTCGCCGGGTGCCAGCGTGGCCGTGGTGATGGCCGGCCCTGATCCTTCCTCGTTATCGGACCGCCCGGCCTGGCTGAGTCGCGCGGCCAGGTTCGCGTCGGTCGTTCGCAGCATCGCGGCGGAAAGCTGGCTGATGAACAGCCAGCCCCCAAGGGTGAACGCCATCGCCAGGGCCAGCGCGAACACCAGTGCGACTCGCAGGCGGATCGACACTTCTTACCCCTGTTCCTCATGGCGGAGCCGGTAGCCCATCCCCCGGACCGTCTCCAGGTCGTGCCGGCCAAACGGCACATCGATCTTCTTCCGCAGGTAGGTCACGTACTGGTCCACCACGTTCGACGTGCCGTCGTAGGCGAAGTCCCAAGCCGCATCCAGGATCTGCGACCGGGTGAGCACCACACCCGGATGCCGCAGGAAGAGTTCGAGCAGCGAGAACTCCTTCGGGGACAACTGCAGCTCCGTGCGGCCCCGCCAGGCGCGCTTGCTGGCCGGATCCAGGTTCAGGTCTCCCTCGGCCAGGACGGCGGGCCGGGCCCGGTCGTCCCGGCGCGCCAGCGCCCGCAGCCGCGCCGCGAGCTCCAGCAGGCTGAACGGCTTCACAAGGTAGTCGTCGGCGCCAGCGTCGAGGCCCCGGACGCGGTCATCCACCGCGTCGCGGGCAGTGAGCATGAGTACGGGCACCCACACGGCGGCCGCGCGCAGCTTGCGGCACAGCTCGAATCCGTCGAAACCCGGCAGCATCACGTCGAGCACGATCGCCGTGTACGGGTTCTCGGTGGCCAGCCACAGTCCGTCAGGGCCGTCGGCGGCGAGGTCGACCGCGTGCCCTTCCTCCTCCAGCCCGCGCTTGAGCAGCCGGGCCATCCGGGTCTCGTCCTCCACCACCAGCACTCGCATGATCATGAGGTTACGCAACCGTCTGTGTGAGGACGGGGAGAGTCCCGTGTGAACGGCTCACACCATCCCTTCACGGCCGTCTCATCCCTGCGGTGCAGCCTGGAAGCGCTGGACAGCCCGGCGGGGCCGGGCCCGCGCGAAGGGAAACGACCATGGACCAGGACTACGAGGAGCGGCCCGGCTGGGTGCGGCTGCCCGGATACGAGGAGCCCGCTTACCCGCGAAGTGCCGCGAGCGCCCGCGCGAGCGGGGTGCGCCGGATGCGCCGCGCGTCCAACTGGACAGCCGCCGCCCTCATTGCCGGCGTGGCGGCTGCCACCGGCTACTTCGCCCACCACCAGCCCGCGGCGACAGCGGCAACCAGCACCGTGACGACCGTGCCGGGCGGCACGGCGGTCAGCCCGCAGAAGCCGAGCCTGAACACCCCGGTGGCCACCTCGGGCGGCTCGGGAGTCACCGTCACCACCGGGCCCAACGGGGTCAAGCACTACAGCTACCGGGACGACTGATGGAAAGGATGATGCGCGACCGGCCCGCCCCCGGCTGGGCAATGGTCGATGTCGGCACCGCCATGGTGGGAGTCGCGGAGCGGGACGCCCTGGGCACCAGCGCCCGGGTCGCTGCCTGGCCGCCGTACAACCTGGCCCGCGTGCTGGCCATCGTGGACACCGAAGTGGCCCGGCTGGATGAGCAGGCGAGCCGGTTCCGGGACGACTCGGAGATCTCCGCGGTCCACCGCACGGGGGGCGACGTACACATCCTCAGCGAGGGGCTGGCCGAGGCGATTGCGGTCGCGCTGACGGCCGCCCGGTGGACCGGGGGGCTGGTGGACCCTACGGTGGGCGGCCCCCTCTCCGCCCTGGGCTACGACCGCGACTTCGTCGCGATCCAGCAGGGCGGGGCCCTGCCGCGTCCGGCCCGCGTGCCGGGCTGGGAGTCGGTGCGGCTCGACGGCCGCCGCCTCCGCCTGCCCGCCGGGACGCGGCTCGACCTCGGGGCCACCGCCAAAGGCCTTGGGTCCGACCGCGCCGTGAGCGCGGCAGCCGCCGCAATCAGCAGTGGCGGCGTCCTGGTCAGCCTCGGAGGCGACATCGCTGTAGCGGGGGACGCACCCAGCGGGGGCTGGCCGGTGCTCGTCGCTGACGAGCAGCGGCCGGTCAGCAGGGGCGCCGCCCGCGGGCTCCGGGCCACGCAGGAGGCGGAGTGCCCCGTCGGCCAGGTCGTCCGTCTGGCCGGCGGCGCCCTGGCGACCTCGTCGATCATGTGCCGCCAGTGGTCGCGGGGCGGCCGCATGGTGCACCACATCCTGGACCCGCGGACCGGGTTGCCCGCCGCGGGCCCCTGGCGCACGGTGAGCGTCGCCGCGGCGAACTGCGCGGAGGCCAACGCCGCGGCCACGGCCGCGATAGTGGCTGGGGACAACGCCCGGGCGTGGCTGGCCGAGCAGGGCCTGCCAGCCCGGCTGGTGGCCCACGACGGGAACGTGTTGCACCTTTGCGGCTGGCCCGAAGCTGGCGGCGGCCTGGTCGAGGCCCCGGCGGTCGGCCGGATGCCAGCCGGGCCGGTCGGCCTGGCCGGGCTGGACGGGACACCTGCGCCCCCGCGCAGGCGGGCCCGGCCCGGCCACGGCGGGCCCAGCCGGTTCGGCGGGCTCGGCGGAGGGAGGCCGGCCTGATGGGTGGCTCGCAATACCTGTGGTTCCTCTCCCGCGGCAGCGGGCTGGTCCTGCTGGTGCTGTTCAGCGCCGTCGTCGTCCTCGGCGCGGCGACCCGGACCGGCTCCGCGCCCGGGCGCTGGCCGCGGTTCGCGGTCGCCGAACTGCACCGCACGCTCTCGCTGTTCGCGGTCGCCCTGCTGGTGCTGCACGTGGTGACGGCGATCCTCGATCCGTTCGTCACCATCGGGTGGGCCGCGACCTTGCTGCCCTTTGCCTCGCCCTACCGGACCCTGGCCGTCAGCCTGGGCACCCTCGCAGTCGATCTGGGCGGCGCGGTGCTGGTCACCAGCCTGGTGCGGCAGCGCCTGGGCCAGCGCGCCTGGCGGGCCGTCCACTGGCTTGCCTACCTCGCCTGGCCCGCGGCGTTCCTCCATTCGCTCACCGCCGGCAATGACCTGGGCCTCTGGTGGGTGGCGCTGGTAGAAGTGGGCTCAGCCGCGGCGGTGGCGGCGGCCGTGCTCGCCCGGCTGTTCAACTCGGATCGGGGCGGGCTGCCAGGGCCAGGGCCCCGGCGGCCACCGGCGGGCGATCTCCCGGCCGCAACCGCCCGGCCGCGGGCGAGAGCCTCATGAACACGCTTGACCGCGGTGAGCGAGTCCGGCACGACGCTGACTCCCCGGAGGCCGGCCGTCTCCCGCGGCTGCTCCCGCCGCGCATCGCGGGCGGCCCGGCCGGCCTTACGGAGCACATCGCGAGGTACGGTCCGCTGCCGGCCCCCGGTGCCGGCGCACTGTGGCGGGAGCGACTGATCGCAGAGGTCGGCGGGTCCGGCCTGACCGGCCGGGGCGGCGCTGGCTTTCCCACCGCAGCGAAGCTGCGCGCCGTGGCCGCGGGCCGGGACGCGCCGATTGTGATCGCCAACGGCACCGAGGGCGAGCCTGCCAGCGCGAAGGACAAGGTCCTGCTGGCCCGCGAGCCGCATCTGGTCCTCGACGGGGCCGTGCTCGCTGCGCACATGGTCGGAGCGGCGCAGGTGATCGTGGTGGTGCACGAGGCCGTCCGCGAACTGGTCGCCGCGGCGGCCACGGAGCGAAGGCACGCGCGGGCGGACTCCGTCAAGGTCAAGGTCATGACCGGCGCTAACCGATTCGTCGGCGGCGAGGCCAGCGCCCTGGTGAACTGGGTTGCCCACGGCATCCCGCTGCCGATCGCGACACCGCCCAGGATCTCCGAGTCCGGCCTGGACGGCCGCCCGACGCTGGTCCAGAACGTCGAGACACTGGCGCACGTCGCCCTCATAGCGCGCCATGGTGCGCGGTGGTTCCGCTCCCTGGGCACGCCCACTGAGCCCGGATCGATGCTGGTTACCCTCATTGGTGCACTGAACCGTCCCGGGGTGTATGAGATCGGGATCGGCACACCGGTCCGTGACGTGCTGGAGCTGGCGGCCGGCCCCGCGGCCCCGCTGGGCGCTCTGCTGCTGGGGGGGTACTTCGGCACATGGGCAGACCCGGCAGCAGCCGGGCCGCTCCCGCTCTCCGCGGAAGGCCTGTCCGCGGTGGGTGCCAGCCCGGGAGCCGGGCTGGTCGCCGCCCTGCCCCGCGATTGCTGCGGCCTCGCCGAGACCGCCCTGGTCACCCGTTACCTGGCGGGCGAGTCCGCCGGGCAGTGCGGCCCGTGTGTTTTCGGTCTCGATTCGATCGCCGGGGCATTGGAAGCCCTCGCCGCGGGCCGGTCCTTCCAGCCGGCCCGGCTCCGGCGATGGCTGGGGCAGGCCGAAGGGCGCGGCGCCTGCCACCACCCCGGCGGTGTGGTGCGCATGGTCCGCAGTGCGCTCAAGGTTTTCGGCGCAGAGATCGACCGGCACGCCCGAGGCTGGTGCTGCGGGCGCAGGCCTGCGGGTACGCTGCTCGTGCCGCCACGGGCGGCGGCATGACTGGTAGCAGCGCCCGGCTTCGGGTCAACCCCATCGCGTGCGACGCCCGCGGCCTGTGCGCGGAGGTGTTCCCGGAGATGATCACCTTGGACGACTGGGGCTTTCCGATCGTCCTCGATCAGGACGTTCCCACAGGCCTGCGCTCCGCGGCCGAAGAAGCCATCCGGCTCTGCCCCCGCCTGGCCCTGCGCCTTGATCGGCGACCTGTGCGGAGCATCTCGGCAGAGATCAGCGGACGACGTGAACCGGCCGGTCCGTCAGAGGGATGACCTTGTGCGCGAGCTGGCACGGCCCGATGTCAGGCCGAACGTCCCATCCATGAGGGCCTTATCGCACCTGCTCGGCTGATGCCCGGGCACCGAAGCTGGAGAGGCAAGAGTTGACAGCCGCGTCACGGCCCGCTCCGGCTGGTGACCGATGCCGTGGTCTGCGGCGCAAGACCTCGCGGTGAGGTGATCGTCATGCGTGCACGGGTTGGTGACTGGCTCGTCGTCGGGCACGGCCGGATCGGGATTGTGTTGGGGGTGCCGTCGGCGGACGGCGCACCGCCTTACGTGGTGAAGTGGCTGAAGGATGGCCACATCGCGCTGGTGCAGCCCGACCCGTACTCCCGCGTGGTCCCCGCTGGGCAACCGGTCAGCGCCGGCCCCGAGTCCGGGGGCACGCCATGAACGAGAACGAGGCCGGTGCCGGCCAGGTGAGCCCGCTCACCGTCCCGGCCTACGCGCTCCTGACGGACGGGAGCACGGTCGAAATACGTCCTGCCCGTCCCGGCGACGCCGAGGACGTGCGGGCAATGCACGCGGCGATGTCACCCGACAACACTTACCTCCGTTTTTTCAGCTTGAGCCCGCTCAACGCCGAGGGGGAGGCGCAACGCGTCTGCCGTCAGCCCGGGCCCGATCACGCGGCGCTGCTGGCCTGGCTCGGCGGCCGGCTGGTCGGCGTGGCCAGTTACGAGCGCACCCTGCAGCCGGGTGTCGCCGAGATCGCCTTTGCCGTGCCCGACGACATGCACGGCAGGGGAATCGCCACACTTCTCCTCGAACATCTGGTGTCGATCGCGCGGGAGCGCGGGGTACACGTGTTCACCGGCGAGGCGCTACCCGAGAACGCGGCCATGCTCACGGTCTTCGCCGACGCCGGGCTGCCCGTCCGGCGGCGGCTGCGCGGCGGGGTCGTCGAATTGGAGTTCCCGCTGCCCGAGGGGGACGGCGATCCGCACCTGGACGGCTACCTAGATTCCGTGGCGGCTCGTGATAGCCGGGCGGACGTGGCCAGCCTGCGGCATCTGCTGCGCCCGTCCTCGGTGGCCGTCATCGGCGCGAGCCGCCGCCGGGGAACGGTGGGCAGGGAGATCCTGCACAACATCGTGACCGCGGGCTTCGCGGGCGCGGTGTACCCGGTGAACCCACGGGCCAGGTCACTGGAGGGCCATCGGTGCCTGGCGTCCGTCGCCGGCCTGCCCGAGGGGGTGGACCTGGCGATCATCGCGGTGCCCGCAGCGGCGGTCGCCGAGGTGGCCGCGCAATGCGGGCAGCGTAGGGTCCGGTCGCTCGTGGTCATTACCTCCGGGCTTGGCGCCGCGGGCGCCGACCTGCTGGCCATCTGCCGCCGATACGGCATGCGCCTGGTGGGGCCCAACTGCTTCGGCATCGCGGTGCCGTCCCTGGGGCTGGACGCGACGTTCGACGCAGAGCATCCAGTACCAGGTAAAGCCGGGTTGGTCGTCCAGTCCGGCGGCATCGGCATCGCCCTGCTCGGGCACCTGTCCCGGCTGGGCATCGGCGTGTCGTCCTTCGCGTCGGTTGGCGACAAGTACGACGTGTCCAGCAACGACCTGCTGATGTGGTGGGAGCAGGACCGGCAGACCAAGCTGGCTGTGCTGTACGTGGAGTCGTTCGGGAGCCCGCGGAAGTTCGCGCGGACCGCGCGGCGGGTGGGGCGGCGGATGCCCGTGCTGACCGTGGTCGGCGGCCGGTCCGCCACCGGCCAGCGCGCCGCCGCCTCCCATACCGCGGCCGCGGCCACGCCCATGGTCACCCAGGAGGCGCTGTTCACGCAGGCTGGCGTCATCGCCACGTCCGGTCTTGGCGAACTCGTCGAGGCGGCGGCCATGCTGGCCTGCCAGCCGCTTCCCCCGGGGGAGCGGGTCGCGATCGTGTCGAACGCGGGCGGGGCGGGCGTCCTCACCGCCGACTCGTGCGGCGACAACGGGCTGCGGGTGGCGGTCCTGTCCAAAGCCACGCAGCGCGGGCTGACCAAGCTCCTGCCGCCCGGTTCCGCGGTCGCGGGCCCGGTCGACACCACCGCCGCCGTGGGCGAGGACGCGTTCCGTGCCTGCCTGGAGCAGGTGGCCGCCGACGACGGTGTCGATGCCATGCTGGCCATCATCGTGCCGACGGCTATCAGCGATCTGACTGAGGCCGTCGCCACGGCCAAGGTCACCAAGCCGATGGCAGCCGCGGTGCTGGACCAGCCGGAAGCGGTACGGCTTATCCGGCGCGCCGCACGGGAAAGCCTTCCTGACAGCGCTGATGCCGCGGACCGGGCCACAGGCACGCCGGAGGCGGGTAACGCTGCCTGCGGGGACACGGGCCGCCTCTACGAAGCACCAGCCGTGCCCGCCTACGCCTTCCCGGAAAGCGCGGCGCGCGCGCTGGGGCACGCGGCCGCCTACCACGCCTGGCGCGGGCGGGAGCAAGGGAAGGTCCCGGAACTCAGCGGGCTGCGCACCGCCGACGCCAGGGCACTGATCGCCGCATTTCTCACCGGCTGCCCCGAGGGCGGGTGGCTGCCCCCGGCGGCGGTCGGTGACCTGCTCGCGTGCTACCAGATACCCATGGTCCCAGCCCGGCATGTCTGCCACGAGGAGGAGGCCGTGTGCGCTGCCGCCGGGTTCGATGGCCCGGTCGTGCTCAAGGCCGAGGCGGAGGGCCTGGTCCACAAGACCGAGGCTGGCGCGGTCAAGCTCGACCTGCATGGAGAGCAGGAGGTCCGCACGGCATACCGGGACCTGGCCGCCACCTTCGGCGCGGGTCTGACCGGTGTGCTCGTCCAGCCGATGCTTACCGGCGGCGTCGAGGTGCTGATCGGGGTGGTGCAGGAACCCGTGTTCGGCCCGCTGGTGGTCTTCGGCCTCGGCGGCGTGGCCACCAAAGTCCTCGGCGACCACGCGGCCCGCCTCACCCCACTCACCGACACCGACGCGGACGACCTGATCCACGGCGTGCACGCGGCACCGCTGCTACTCGGTCACCGGGGCACGCCTGCCGTGGACACCGCTGCCCTTACCGACCTGCTGCTACGCGTCTCCCGGCTTGCCGACGACCTGCACGACGTGGCCGAACTCGACCTCAACCCGGTGATCGCGACCCAGGACGGCGTGCGCGCCGTGGACGCCAGGATCCGGGTCGGCCCGGCACAGCCGCGGGACCCGTTCCTACGGCGGCTCCGCTGAACGCGATGCACCAGGCAGGAGGTGCCGCGATGAAGGCCATCCAACCGGCGCGGCGGCGGTCGGCTGGACCGGTGCGGGCTCGCCGATTGGGAGGCGGCAGGATTATTGCCGGCCCCCAATGGACTCCGCGGTTCAAGATCGCGGGGCCAGCCATGACGACGGGCCTTCGCCTCAATATTGAAAGGAAACGCTATGTCTGATGCCACGAGCGGTGCGGCGCGGCGCAACTTGGAGACGCTGGACGAGGCGGAGTGCCTCCTGCTGATTTCACCCGGCGGCATTGGCAGGCTCGCGTACGAGGGCCGCTACGGCCTCACCGTCATGCCCGTCAACTACCGGCTGCACGACGGGGCCATCGTGTTCCGCACTGCGCAGGACAGCCCGACGGGGGAGGACCTCCAGACCGGGATAGCGCGCGCCGAATACCAGGTCGCGTTCGAGGTCGACCGCGTCGATGAGGCGGCGCGCGAAGGGTGGAGCGTCCTCATTCAGGGCCCGGCACACCACATGACCTCCGATGCCGAGCGGGCGTCGGTGCTCGCATCGGGTGTCGAGCCCTGGCCGGCCGGCCCGAGGGATGACGCGATCCGGATTACCCCCACCCGGATCACCGGCCGACGCGTGCACCGGACGTAGCCGTTACCACGCCCATCAGGGGCCATTCGGATGATCGTTAAGGACCTCCGTCCCTGCCGGCCGCCCTGTTCCCCGACCGAGGCTGGGGGTGAACGAGCGAGTTCACACCTGCGGGAGCCAACCGGGCAACTTCGGCGCGTTCAACGCCTCGGGCGGCAGCCTGTACGGTGCGATCGGCATCGCCGCCGGGGTGGCCCTGTTCTCCTTCATCGGCATCGAGGTGGCAGCCATCACGGCCATGCGGGTCGACAACCCCCGCAAGAACGTCGGCCGCGCGTCCGTGCTCGGCACGCTCGCCAGCGCCGTGCTGTACCTCGTGGTGTCGGCCGCGGTCATGGGCCTGGTGCCGCACCATGCGCTCGTCGGGAACACGGCGCCGTTCGTCACCGCGTTCGGCACGATCTTCACGCACGGCGCGTGGGCGGGCAAGCTGGTCGCCGCGCTGGCCGTGGTGTCCGGAATCGGGGCGCTGAACGGCTGGACCCTGGTCACCACCGAGGTGGCCCGGGCCGCCGCCCAGGATGGCCTGTTCCCCAAGGCCTTTGCCTGGGCCGACCGCAAGGGCACGGCCTGGTTCGGCGTCGTGATGGCGGCCCTGCTGCCCTCGCTGCTGATGCTGTGGAGTTACACCACGGCCACCGGGCTGACGGTGTTCACCGACCTGGTTGACCTCACCGTGGTCACCGTCGCCATCCCGTACCTGTTCTCGGCCTGCGCACAGCTGACCCACCTGGTGTCCAAGCGCCGACGGGTGCAGGGGCTGGGCCCTGGCCAGGGACCTGACCATCGCCGGGGCCGGTGTGCTGTTCTCCATGTGGGTCACGTTCGCCGCCGGCTACCAGGCCGTCTACCAGGCGCTGGTGGTCGTCCTCGCCGGAGTCGTCCTGTACGCCTTCCTCAAGGCGCAGCGGGAACGGGCCGGCCAGGTCGCCGCGCCGACGGACAACCCGCCCCTGGAGCCCGCGCCGGGCACTGGCAGGTAACCTGCGGATGCTGATCCCGCCGTCCCGCCTCAGCGGCGGGGCGGCGGGATCCTTTGGGCCCTTTATCGGGAGCCACGGTAAGACGCCGGCACATGCAGCAGACTAAGAAAGCCATGAAGGCTGGGCTGCTGCTCGAATTCCCCACGAAGGTCCCCTTTTTCAGGACGAACAGCTCTGCCCTCCCCGCTGCGGCTATCCCCAGTGTCGCCTGCCCAGGGCGGGTACCCGGCAGGGCATTCAGTCCCGATGCCGCGGGCCCAACGGCACGCGGCGGGCCAGTTCCCTGCCCCATTCCCGTGCCCGGTCCTCCTCGCCAGGCTGGAGCACGTTTTCCCTGCTGACGAGGAAGCTCCTGGCCGGGGCGATAAGCGTGAGGCCGTGCTGCGCAAGCAGCTTAGCAATGCCTTTCGACGCCTGTCCCATGACAATCGCCGGGCCGGCGATCCGCGTGTCGAACGCCGCCCCGCTGGCACTGATCCGGCCCAGGCAACCGAACCAGTCGCGCAGGCCCGGGCCGTCCGCGGCCGCACCGGCATCCAGGACAAGCTGGCCGGACGACTTGCCCGCCTGCTCCATGGCCGCCTTGCGGGTGCTTGCCCTGCTGATGCCGTGCACGTGGGTCGGGCCGCCGGCGACCACCAGGTCCGCCCCGTGCAGCAGGTTCCGCGTCGCCGCGGACACCGGAATCACCGTCACTTCATTGCTCGACCCCATGCCGTCGGCGATGGCGTCGGCAATCAGGTGCGTGTTGCCGTACATCGACTCATAAACGATTACCGCTCGCATCTCGGCACCTCCTACGTGTGCCTTTAACGGCACCCCTTCGGTACGGGCTCCGGTAGGGCCCAACGGCAGGAGCCCGCGGGACCTCTGCGGGCCCGTCACGTGGTGCGGCCGGAGCCTGCGAAGATCCGCCGGCCCTCTCGATCGGTGCCCTGCACCTGATCGGAAAGCAGGGTGGGGCCCGGCCAGGGCGTGTCCTGGTGCTTCTAGCCGGGAGAGCTGTCCGAGAGCAGCGGGACCCGCCATTCCAGCTTGGTGCCGCCGCCTTCGGCCGGGGCGGCGTGGAAGGTGCCGCCAAGCTCGCGGGCCCGGTCTGCGAGGTTGCCGAGCCCGCTGCGGCGTGTCGTCTCCGGAAGGCCGACGCCGTTGTCCCGGACGGTGAGGATCAGGTCGGGGCCGGCCTCGACCGATACGTCGGCCCGGCTGGCGCGGGCGTGTTTGGCCACGTTCGCCAGTCCCTCACGCAGCGCGGCCAGCAACTGGGTGGCGATGGCCGCCGGTACCTGGGTGTCCAGCGGCCCGGCCATCCGCAGCGCGGGGGCGAACCCCAGGGATTCGGTCATCTCCTCGATAATGGCGAGGATCCTGGTGCGCAGCCGGGCGGGTTCGGCGTCGCCGCGGGACTGCAGCTCGAAGATCGCCGCGCGGATGTCCTTGATCGTCTCATCCAGCGCGTCCACCGCTTGTTCCACCCGGCGCCCCGCCTCGGCGTCGCGCATCAGCGCGGTGGCGCCCTGCAGCGACATCCCGGTGGCGAACAGCCGCTGGATGACCTGGTCGTGCAGGTCGCGGGCGATGCGGTCGCGGTCTTCGAACAGCGCCAGGCGCTGGACGTCCCGGCGGTGCTCGGCGAGCTCGAGCCCGATGCCCGCCTGCGCCGCGAAGGTGGTGACCATCTCCACCGCTGGCGGGGCGAGCGGGAACGCGCCCTGGCGCCGGCCGGCCGTCAGCACGCCGCGCACGTCCCCGGCGGGGCCGAGCGGGAACAGCACCGCCGGGCCCAGCGGCATGTGCTGGCGGGCCACGGGGGCGACGCGTGCGTCGGCGCTGAAGTTCTCCACGGCGAGCGGTTTGCCGCTGGCCATCACGATCCCGGAGGCCGACCCCTCGGCAGGCAGCACGAGCCCCAGGGCTTCGGCGGCGCCGTCACCGGAGGCGTGCTCGATGACGAGCCGTGTGCGGTCACCAGTGGGCAACGCCAGTGCCACCAGGTCCGCCCCGGACAGCTCGAGGGCCTGCTGGGTCACCAGGTCCAGCACCTCTTCGGGCTGGTCCCCGGACAGCAGCCGCTGGGCGACCTCGCCGGTGGCCCGGAGCCACTGCTGCTGCCTGCGCGCCTCGGCGTACAGCCGGGCGTTGTCGACGGCCACCCCTGCGGCGGCGGCGAGCGCCTGGACCAGCGCCTCGTCCTCCTCGTCGAAGTCGCCGCCCTGCTTCTCGGTCAGGTAGAGGTTGCCGTACACCTCCTCCCGGATCCGCACCGGCACCCCGAGGAAGGACCGCATCGGCGGGTGGCCGTCGGGGAACCCGCTCGACCCGGGATCTGCGGCGATGTCCTGCAGGCGCAGCGGGCGCGGGTCGGTGATCAGCTTGCCGAGCAGGCCACGGCCCTCCGGCCAGTGATCGATGGCGGCGATCTGCGCCTCGTCCAGGCCGACCGGGATGAACTCGGCCAGCCGGCCGCCCTCGCCGATGACGCCCAGCGCGCCGTAGCGAGCCGACACCAGCTCTACGGCAGTCTCGACGATCTGCCGGAGCACGGTCTCAAGCTCGAGGTAGCTGCCGACAGCGACCACGGCCTCCAGCAGCGCGTGCGTCCGGTCCCTGGTGTCGAGTACCGCTTGCAGCCGTAGCTGGAGCTGCCCGAGGAGGTCATCGAGCCGCAGACTGGGCAGCAGCCGACTGGAGTCCTGGCTCTCCACCGGCTAACCCTGCACATCGCGGCATGCCACGCCACGATCGTACGCGAGCGAACGGCCCGGCGGAATAACCGCCGGGCCGTCCCCCCAGCCAGGACGCGGTGCCAGGCGCTGGCCACGCTGCGGCCGCAGTGCACGTCCCTGACGGTTGTGTCGCTCCTTCGCTACGCAGGCCGGTCATGCCCTGGCTGCCCGGTGCGAGGCGGGCCGTTCGTGGTGGCGTCTCGGGACCTTCGGCCGTGGGGCTCCGGCCGTCGGCGGACAGACACTGAAGTCATGCTGAAGAGGATCGTCATCCTTGGCGGTGGGACCGCGGGCACGCTGACGGCGAACCGGCTGCGGCGTGAACTGGGCGACGCGGCGGCGATCACCGTCGTCGGCCTGCCGGGGATGTCGTCGGTCATGACGCACTACCTGGCGCGCAAGATGGGCCAGCTCGACATTCCCCCGGTGCCCGAGTTCCTCGAGATGATCGCCGACTCCGGCGCCGGCCTGTACGCCTGCAAAGCCTCGTGTCGGCCGGGACGAGAGCCCGCTGGAGCATCAGGTCAGCGGGTGGCGTGGCTGATCGCCCTGGTGGCCCTGGGTGCGGGGATTGCGTTCCTGCCAGTGGGCCTGGCGGCCGGGCTGACCCTCGCGGCCGCGGCCAGCTTCGCGATCGGCCTGCTGGTCGCCAACGTGCCCGAGGGGCTGCTGCCCACGATCACGCTCGCGCTGGCCGTCGGGGTCCGGGAGATGGCGCAGCGCGGCGCCCTGGTGAAGCGCCTGTCCGCGGTGGAGACGGCCCCGGGGAGCGGCCGCTCACCGGCGCGGACCGCGACAAGGTGGCCGAGGTGATGAGCGACTACGCCAGCCGGGGGCTGCGGGTGCTGGCGATCGCGCACCGCGACCTGCCCACCGGATCGGGTGTCCCGCCCGGCGCGAGGACGCCGAGCGCGACCTGTGCCTGGCCGGGCTGGTGGCGATGCTCGACCCGCCCCGGCCGGAGGTCCCCGCGGCGATCGAGCGGGTGCACCGGGCCGGCATCCGGGTGCACGTGGTCACCGGGGACAACGGGCTGACCGCGGCCGCCATCGCCCGCCGGGTGGGCCTCGGCGCCGGGGGGATGCGGGTGGTCAACGGCCCCGAACTGGCCGCTGACGGTGATGCAGATCCTCGCGATCGACCTGGGCACCGACACCCTGCCCGCGCTCGCGCTGTCCCGCGAGCCCGCCGAGCCGGGCCTGATCGACCGCGCCCCCCGGCCGCGGAAGCAGGCCGTGATCAGCGCCGGGCTGCTGGCCCGCACCTGGGGGTTCCTCGGGCTGATCTCGGCCAGCCTGGTCATGGCCGGGTTCTTCCTCACCCTCCGGCACGCCGGCTGGCATCCCGGGGCCGCCACCGGGCCGGCAGCCCGCTGCACCACCCTACCGGCAGGCCACCACCGTCGCGTGGCTGGGCATCGTGGCCTGCCAGGCCGGCACCGCCTTCGCGGTCCGCACCGACCACGCCTCGCTGCGCAGCGTGACTCGTCGGTCTGCAGGCCGCTGCTGGCGCGTGCCATCCCGTCCGCCACCAGCTGGTCACCCGGCCGGAGGTCGACCAGGTCACCGGCGACCAGATCGGCGACCGGGATGTCGCGCCGCGAGCCGTCACGAATCACCCGGACCCGCGGGGCATATCAGCGCCGCCGTCGTGGCCGAGCGGGTCCTGGCCGCGTTGCGGCCCGGTGAGACCGTGCTCATACATGTTGGCTCTAACCCCGACGACCACGCCACCTTCGACGCCGACGCGCTGCACAGCCTGGCGGAACAACGTCCTAGCTGGGGCGCGGGCCCGCGCAGGGTGCCCGGTCTTGTACACGCCTCGGCGGATGCCGGTAATGGATCTGCGCAGCGCGTCGCCGAGAAGCTCCGCGCGGGTCGGGATGGGCCGCGCAGTCCAGGGCAGGCGCTCTGACTCCTGCGTGGAGCTGAACGACCGGCCGTTTGACTCGGCACATCCGCTGTGGGAGATCTGGCTGCTCACCGGCGCGCCTGCCGGGCAGGTAGCGGCGATCTCGCATCAGGTCGGCCCACGAGGTCCGAGCACCCTCAGTGAATAGGCTTGGCCAGCGTTGATGCGCGAATAGGCGCCTTACCTGGACGGACGCCGGCTGGGTGCCGATAATGCGCGTGGCCGTCCAGGCCTGGGCATCCCGCGCACCCGCTTCATCAGCAGCCGAGGTCGCGGACCGTGTCGTTCGCCCCCGCGGCCCGGGCCATTCGACCCTGTGGCTGCGCGTGACCGAGGACGGATCCTCGATTTAGGAATCAAAGGGAGGCAGTCATGGCTATTTCCTCACCCCCTCGCCGCGGCGGGCAGGCTGTTGCACCTCACCGCCAGCGCGGCCTTATCACCGCCCTCGTCGTGGCTGTCATCGCTGTCCTGGTCCTGGCCGCGGTCGTGGTGGCATTGCTGGCCCGCGGCAGGTTGACGGGTTCGGGAGTGCAGGGGTCGGGCGTGGCGGCCACGCAGTCGCGTGCCCTGGCCACCTTCGGCAGCCTTGATCTGGCGGGCAGCAACAACGTCACTGTTGCCGTCGGCGGGCGGCACTCCGTTGTGGTGCACGCGGACAGCAACCTGCTGCGTTACGTGACGACCCGTGTCGTAGGCGGGACCCTGGTCATCGGGACCACCGGCAGCTTTACGACCAAGAGCCCGATGAGCGTCGAGGTCAGCGTGCCCTCACTGGCGGCAGTGACGCTGAGCGGCAGCGGCCAGATCGCCGTCACAGGCATCGACGCACCGCGGCTGACCGTGACGCTGCCCGGTAGCGGCGCCCTCTACGCAAGCGGAACCGTCACCCGGCTCGACGTCACCCTTGGCGGCTCGGGCCTGGCGCAGCTCGACAACCTGGCCGCCCGCGACGTGCACGCGGTCGTCGCTGGCTCAGGCCTCATCCGGGTGACCGCCACGGCAGACCTGAACGCGGCGGTGACCGGCAGCGGCGCGATCGTCTACAGCGGCAATCCGCAGGTGACCAGCAGCGTCACCGGCAGCGGGGCGGTAACACACGGATGAGCGGCGGCGGGTGGGCCAAGCCGGTGCCTGCTGGCTGATCGCGAGCAGACCGACTGGCTGGCGTGGGCACCGCCTTCGGGACCTTTGGAGTAGTCAGCGGCGATGCTCGTCTGGTCGGCTGGGAGCGAGGATTTTGACCATGCGCACAGGATTAGTTCACCAAGACGCCCGCGATGATTTTGACCGCGCCCGGCGGCGGGCGGGCTGGGCCAAGCTGGCCGGGTGGCTGCGCGGCCGCCCAGCCAGCCGCAACCGCCTGCCAGTGCTGGGCGAGGTGAGAACCTTCGCGGGCGCGGCAGGGCCCGGCGTGCGGCGGCTGGAGTACGAACGCATGAGCGGCCTCGGGGCGAGTGCAGCGGCGATGGTGCCGATCGACCAGATCGTCGGAACGGCCGAGCCCACCAAGTCAAGGTGCTTCGACCGCCGTTTCCGGCCCACCGCAGAGGCGCCCCGAACGCGGTTTGAGCGGATAGCCATCGACATCCGGTCCGGTCGCGGAATGGATCCTGTGGAGTTGTACCGGTGTGATGGCCAGTACTACGTGCTCGACGGGCATCACTGTATCGCTGTCGCCCGCGCGCTCGGCGAGCGCTGGGTCTTGGCGAACATCACCGACATCCGCCTGAACCACCCGGCGATCCGGATTTGAGCTGCAGGGATTGAATACGCTGGGGTCTGTTCTCTTGATCACGTTCGGCGCGCCTGCGTGATCGGGCCGGGTGGTGGGTCTACGCCCGGATCATGAGGTACCCAGATGGTGATGGCCTGGCGGCCGCCAGGCCGACCGGGGGGCTGGTGCACCAACGGTGGGCGCGGCTCTCCACCCTCCCGCGGAAGCGGCCTCGTTCTGCTGGTCCTGTTCAGCGCCGTCGTCGTTCTCGGTGCGGCGACGCGGACCGGCGACGGCCCGCCAGCCCGGCCGGGCACCTCGCCAGGCATGGCCGGCCACCGGTGATCGGCCGGGACGCACGGTCGCGGCAAGGCGGGCGGTCGAGGTGGTCCACGACGCCGTACACGAGATAGGCGACGAGGCGGCCGCGGAGCGAAGGCAGGCCCGGCTGCGCGTACTCGCCACGGCGAATGATGTGACGTTCGCACCGCAATAACTCGTTGAAACCTCCTTCAGGAGGCTTTAACAGAGGCTGTGCTGTGCTGCGCATATGGGTGACAGCTACGAACAACCAGCAGACCACAGGCCCTGGCAGGCCCGCCGTCCAGACTGGGCAGGCCACAGCCAGCGTCATGACCCTCCTGACCAGTCTGCCGTTCCCCTGGTGGGTGCGCAGAGCCCGCCTCCGGGCTGGGCCGGCCCTGGCCCGAGTCAAGACTGCACGTGGCCGCCGAAACTCTCCAGCGCTCCCGGGTTCAGCCCGGCTGACGGGCCCGCACAGAATGCTTACCCCGACCACGCCAACGGCCATACGACGCACGGCGGCTCCGTGGAGCGCCGCCCCGCCGATTGGCTGGCCCCCGACCTTTACCAGCGCCACCCCGCCCTTCCCGACCAGCCTGTTCATCTCGTTGTTGCCCAGCCTGCTTATCCGGTTCCTGCCCAGCCTGCTTATCCGGTTCCTGCCCAGCCTGCTTATCCGGTTCCTGCCCAGCCTGCTTATCCGGCACGCACGGCGCCATTCTGGCGCCAGGGCTGGGCAGACTTCGATCCTTACTCCAGCTACCCGATCTGGCCCGGCCATCCCGGGTATGCCACGCGGAACGCAGGGCTTCGCCGCCTCTCCAGGCTGACCTGGCGGGCCGCCGAGGTCAGCGCGGTCATTGCGGTCGGCCTCGTGGCCCTGTTCGCCCGGACCGCGCACAGCGCAACCACTCACGCGGGTGCACAGCCGAGCGCTAAGCCATCCATCCACGCTGCTGCGACCCACCACGCGCATAAGCCAAAGCACCACCACCACCACACCGCCATTGCCCCCGCCCCCGGCTTGGCGCCCCCGGCCGCGGCGCCGGCAGCGCCTGCCGCCCCGGCGCCGCCTCCCCCGCCAGCAGCGCCAGCAGCCCCGGCGCCACCGCCGCCACCGGTTACCACCTCGGGCGGGTCGGGCGGAGGGTAACGACGATGTCATCCGACTGCCCCGCCTTCGGCATCGGGTACCTCAAGGCCCTTGGCACATCAGCCAGCCTGCTCGTCACCGATCCCGGCAGCACAGATCGCGCCTGCGCGCTGCTCAGGGCGGAACTGGACGCGATCGACCGGGCCTGCTCGCGCTTTCGCCCTGACTCTGAACTGTGGCGGGTCAATCATGCCCAAGGACGGCCGATGCGGGTCAGTGCACTGCTGGCCGAGGCGGTCGCCGTGGCGCTCGCCGCTGCCGATATCACCGATGGCGATGTGGATCCCACCTGCGGGCACTCGCTGGCGCGTCTTGGTTACGACCGCGACTTCGCTGCGGCTCGGCAGAACACCAGCGCATTGTCGCAACCCGCTGTACCAGCGGTGGGGTGGCGGGCGGTGGAGCTTGACCCGGAGCGGCGCGAAATCAGGATCCCCCGTGAAGTCATGCTCGACCTGGGGGCGACAGCCAAGGCCCTGGCGGCCGACCGGGCGGCGACACGGATCGCCACCGCGCTGAACTGCGGAGTTCTGGTCAATCTGGGTGGCGATATCAGCGTCGCGGGCGGGCCTCCGGATCAGGGCTGGCTGGTGGGGATCGTGGACAACCGGGGGTTCGACGACGCCCAGGCAGCGGCCAGCCCCACTGGGCCCCGCCCGCCCCAGCACGACAGTGTGGTAACCATCCGCGACGGGGGGCTGGCCACCTCGTCCCCCAAGGTCCGGGCTTGGTCGCGGGGCACGGCCCGGTTGCATCACATCATCGAGCCCAGCACCGGGATGCCGGCCAACTCCTGCTGGCGTACTGTCAGCGTTGCCGCCGCCACCTGCGTCGATGCGAACACGGCGAGCACGGCTGCGATCATCCGCAGCGGCCGGGCGCCCGGGTGGCTGGCGAGCCAGCAGTTGCCTGCCCGCCTGGTCGGCCACGGCGGGGAGGTTGTCGCGGTCGCCGGCTGGCCGGCCGGCCCTAGCGGCAAAGGAAGCCGCCCATGAGTATCGCCCTCAACGGACCGGCACCCTGGTATGCCACAGGCGGACCGGGCCTCTGGTATGCCACCCGGGCGACCGGGCTGGTCACTCTGCTGCTGCTTACCGCCAGCATGCTGCTGGGGATCGTCACCGCGGGCCGTTTCGCCAGCGACAACTGGCCCCGGTTCCTCACCGTCGGCCTGCATCGGAACCTGACCCTGCTGGTGCTGGTCTTCCTGGCCTTGCATGTCGGCACCACCGTGGTGGACACCGATACGTCTATCCCGGCCACTGCCGCCGTCATCCCCTTTGTCTCGCCTTACAAGTCGCCCTGGCTCGGGCTGGGCGCGGTGGCGGCGGACCTGCTCGTCGCCGTCCTGGTGACCAGCCTGCTGCGCAACAGGCTGGGCTTCCGGGCCTGGCGCGCGCTTCATTGGCTGGCCTACGCCTGCTGGCCGATCGCCCTGATCCATGGGCTTGGGACGGGCACCGACCGGCGCACGCTCTGGGTCTTCGCCGCGGCCCTTGGCTGCGCCTGCGCGGTCGCGGCGGCGGCGACCTGGCGCCTGGCCACCGCGGCACGGGCCGGTACCAGATGACGGTCACCGATTCGAATGCCGTGCAGGAAGGCGGCGCGGTCCTCCCGCGGTTGCTCGCCGGCCGCGGGCACCGGCTGGTCCTGGGCCTGGCCGAGCACGAACGCGAGTACGGGATGCTGTGGCTGCGCGGCCGGTCGGGCCAGCGGCGGCCCGAGCGCCTGATCGACATGGTGGAGGCGGCCGGCCTCACCGGTCGAGGCGGCGGCGGCTTCCCGACCGGGCGCAAGATGCGCGCCGTCGCCGGACGCGGCGAGACGGTCGTGGTCGCCAACGGTGCCGAAGGAGAGCCGGCCAGCGCCAAGGACCGGCTGCTCCTGACGTACCTCCCGCATCTGGTCCTTGATGGCATCACGCTGGCATGCGACGCGGTCGGTGCGACCGAGGCCCACCTGTGCGTCCACCGGCGGGAGCGTGACCTGATCGACGGCCTGGCCGCGGCCGTCGCGGAGCGCAGGACCGCCGGGCTCGACCCGGTGCCCATCCAGATCACCGGCATCCCCGGCCGCTATGTTTCCAGCGAGCAGTCCTCGATGGTGCAGTACCTGAACGGCGGGCCCGGTAAGCCGACGTTCGCTCCGCCGCGCCCTCACGAGAGCGGTGTGCGGGGGCGGCCCACCCTGGTGAACAACGTCGAGACCCTGGCCCACGTCGCCCTGATCGCGCGCCATGGGGAACGCTGGTTCCGCGGCGCCGGGCTGCCCTCCGCGCCGGGGTCGATGCTTGTCACCGTGGACGGAGCGGTCCGATGGCCGGGGGTCTATGAGATCGAGCTTGGCACTGGCGCCGGCGATGTGGTGATGCTCGCTGGCGGCCCTGCCGAGGACCTGCAGGCGCTGCTCATCGGCGGCTATTTCGGAGCGTGGTTGCCTGTGGAGGTGGCCTGGCCGGTACGAATGACGCAGGCCAGCATGCGCGCCTTGGGCGGGGCGCTCGGGGCGGGCGTTGTCATCGCGTTGCCCGGCGCGTCGTGTGGCCTTGCCGAGACGGCACGGGTGGTCCGCTACCTCGCCGAACAGGGCGCCGGTCAGTGCGGCCCGTGCCTGATGGGGTTGCCCGCCCTGGCCGGTGCGGTCGCCGACCTTGCGTTTCAGGGCGGTCGGGGGAGGGCGATCGAGGCCATCGCGGCCCTCCTTCCGCTTGTTGAGGGCCGGGGGGCCTGCCGGCACCCCGACGGGGCCACTCAGCTGGCGCGCAGCGCGATGCGCGCCTTCATCGCGGATGCACGCTGGCACGACCAATGCGGGCCATGCGACGGTGTGTGCCGTGCTCCGCTGCTCCCGATTCCGGAGGACGGGGAAGAGGACTGGAGTTGGACATGAGCCACCAACTGCGAGTCAATCCGATCGCCTGCAACGGCCACGGAGCCTGCGCCGAGCTCCTGCCGGAGATGATCGAGCTGGACCCCTGGGGCTATCCCATCCTGCGCTCTGCCGTGGTCCCGCCAGTACTGGTCCCGTACGCGCGGCGTGCCGTCGCCACATGCCCGGCCCTGGCCCTGCTGCTGGAGAGGGCAATGACCCCGCGCCCTGATCGCCGCTTACTCGCCCTCACTTCCGAATGTGCCAGTGGCATTCCCCCCGGCGCCAACGGCCGTGGCGGTCGCGGTGGGCACCCCTGCGTCACAGGAGACGACCATGGTCACCGTGAGCTGCCCACCGATGAACGTCACCTGGGCGTTGGTGGCAGGCCCGCGGTCCACGCCGGCTGACCCGAAACCCTGCTGGGGACTCCATGACACCAGGTACGCGCGCGCACCGGCGCAACTTGCCACGACTGTGCCGCCCTGGGAGGTGAGCACCGTACCGGCCGCTGTACCAGGAGCAGGCGGTGGAGCTGATGGGCGGGCGGCCGGCGACTGCGGTGGTGCTGCATGGCGGTCTACCCACGATGGGGGCGCAAGGCGTGAAGCCGGCGCTGAGCCAGCTCGCCGCGCCGAGACAGCGCGCCGTGGCTTCGCCGCAGTCCGCTCAGTAGCCTCTTTGCCTAGCGCGCGGTTGACCGTTGCCACGCTTTGCTGCTCCCCTGCGCTGGGGCTCATGCCCTGACCAAGCACGCTAACTGCGAGCAGGCTTCCGCCTGTCGCTGCGCTCGCTCCGACGAGCCAGGCTGTAACAGCGAGGAGTATGCGACGGTGCACAAGCCAAGTCTTATGCAGCGGAGGTTAAGTGCATGTAAAGGAGCCTTCATGCAATTCATTTATGAGAAATTTATTTAAGCCTGTTCCCTTTCATTCCATTGACAACGCCGGTTACCGTCCTATCGTGGCCCAGTTGCTGCTGGTAGAGGACGATGCACCCATCCGGGGAGCGCTGATCCGCGCCCTGTCAGGCCGCGGTCATGTGGTAACCAGCACGCCCGCGGCAATGACTGCACTGCAGCATGTGCTCAAGGCGCCACCTGATGCCGTATTGCTCGACCTTGGGCTGCCCGACCTCGGCGGCCAGGAGGCGCTGCGCATGATCCGTTCGGTCAGCACGGTGCCCGTGCTGGTGATCACCGCGCGCGACGACGAGGCCGAGATCGTCCGGGCGCTGGACGCGGGAGCGGATGACTACGTCATCAAGCCGTTCGGGGCAGGCCAGATCGAGGCCCGGATCAGGGCAGTCCTACGGCGGGCAGAGGCAGGCAGCCCCAAGGCCGGGGAATCGCTCCAGGTTGCCGGTCTTCGGCTGGACGCGCGCGCCCATGAGGTCACTCTCGACGGCGTGACAGTTGACCTCAGCAGGCGTGAATTCGACCTGCTGCACTACCTGACCGCGCATGCGGGACAGGTGGTCACCAGGCGGGACCTGCTCACCCATGTCTGGCGGATGCCTTACGGCGGCGCGGACCGGACGGTCGACGTCCACCTCTCGTGGCTGCGCAGGAAGCTAGGAGAAACTGCGCAGCGGCCACGCTACCTCCACACCGTACGCGGAGTGGGTATCAAGCTCTGCGGCCCCTCATGAGACTGCGCATCGTCTTGCTCGTGATGGCGACCAGCTCGCTCGTCCTTGTCTCATTCCTGTTGCCGCTAGCGATCGTGCTGCGCACGCAGGCAGTAGACCGCGCGATCAGCGCCGCAACAATCCGGGCCCAAGGCATGACGCCGCTGGTGGCCACGCTGAGGACTGGCAGCCTCCGGCTTGCGGTCGACCAGATGAACGCCGAGAACAGGGGCACGCCCATCACGGTCTTCCTGCCGGGTCGGCGCGAGCTGGGAGTTATCGTCCCCCGGTCCGCGGCTGTCCGGTTGGCGGCCAAAGGTCGCAGCTTCACCACAGCCGCGTCGGCAGGTGTACAGGTTCTGATAGCCGTAGAAGGCTTGCCCGCTGGCGCCGCGGTCATCCGCACCTTCGTTCCCGAATCGCAACTGAGCCGCGGAGTGGCCCGGGCCTGGCTGCTGCTGGGGTGCGTCGGGTTCGGGCTGCTCGCGCTCAGCGTGGTCGTTGCTGACCAGCTCGCCCGCTCCCTCGTGCGCCCACTGGCGGCGGTGGCGGGTGTTTCCGACCGGCTTGCCAAGGGAGACCTGTCGGCCAGAGCCACCCTGGCGGGGCCCCCAGAGGTCCGCCGCGTGGGGGCCGGGCTGAACCACCTGGCATCCCGCATCGGCGAACTGCTTGCCCACGAGCGGGAGACCGTCGCCGATCTGTCGCACCGCCTGCGCACCCCGCTTACCGCCTTGCGGATCGACGCCGAGTCCCTGCGTGATACCGCCGATAAGGCCCAGCTGCTTGACGACGTCAGCGCTGTGGAGTGTACGGTGAGCAAGATCATCCATGACGCCCGCCGCCCGTCAGGCTCAGGCGATGATCCGGTGTGTGAGGCCGGGATCGTGGTCGCGGAGCGGGCCGCGTTCTGGCGGCCGCTTGCCGAGGATACCGAGCGACGGATGACCGTTGAGGTGGCTGAGGGGCAGATACGGGTGCAGGTATCCAGTGAGGACCTGGCCACATGTGCGGATGTCCTGCTTGAAAACGTGTTCGCGCACACGCCTGACGGCGTGAGCTGCGCCGTCAGGCTCAGCCACCGCGATCCCGGCGGAGCATGGCTGGTCGTCGCGGACGATGGGCCCGGTTTCCCGTCATCCGACCCCACCGAGCGTGGCCGGTCCGGCATCGGCTCCACTGGACTCGGGTTGGATATAGCCAAGCGTATTGCCGAGTCTTCCGGAGGGACGCTGATGATCGGCCGGTCGGTCTCGGGAGGCGGAATGGTTACCGTTGGGTTCGGCCCGCCCAGCGGCACGTGGCGAGCCGAATGAGGTGACGTTCCTGTCTCCCCGCGGTGTGCGCTCGATCGGTCAGGTCGGCTTGTGTGCGCGCCAACGGTTCAATCGGCGACATGGACGGGGAGATCGGCCAGCACCGCCGAGACCCGGTTCTCGTAGAAGTTCTCCTCACCCGGAACGCGAAGGGAAACGGGCACCAGCGAGCGGACCATGTGCGGCCCGGGCTGCTCGCCGCGCGCGAGCAACAGGGCCCGGAAGCCGCCGCTGATCGCAGCCAGGACGACGTCGTTCACGGTGCCACCGAGGTCCAGCTTGATCTTCTTGACGTCATCCAGCGAGGCCCGGGCCCAGATGCAGCGCCGCTGCTGGCCGATCTGCCCACTCAATGAGGACCTCGTGGCCGGCTACAAGGCTGGCGCCAGCTTCGCGATGGCACGTCGTGCGTCGGCTGCCCGTCCGACAGCCCGGACCGGGTCGTCAGCCACGGCGCCGCCGATCGCGAGGACTTCGCGGACCGGCAGCACCACCGTGTCGGCGATAGCCTGAGCTGCCAGCCGGAGCGGCGATGGCTCGGGGCCGACGATCCGGTTCTCCGCGACAGGCGGCGGGGTGCGGGCGAGGGGTCGAAGATCACGCGGTAGAGGTCGGTACCGGCGATTCCGTCAACCATGCAGTGGTGCACCTTCGAGATCACCGCCCAGCGGCCCTCAGCGAGCCCTTCAACGGCCCAGCACTCCCACAGCGGGTGATCCCGGTCAAGCCGCTGGGACATCACCCGCCCCATGAGAGATCCGAGCGGCTCGTCCCCTCCGGGCGCCGGGAGGGCGGTACGGCGCACGTGGTAGCGAAGGTCGAAGCCGGGATCCTCCACCCAGACCGGGCGCCCCAGGCGCAGCGGCACCGTGTGGAGTTTTTGCCGGTAGCGGGGGACGGACGGCAACCGCCCAGCCAGGAAAGCCAGAAGTTCGTCGTGGGATGGGGGCGGTCCCTCGAACACCGCGATCGACGCGATCGCCATCGAGGTGTGCCGGTCCTCGTCCTCCGCGTCGACGAACAGGGCATCCAGTGGGTTCAGCCTGTCCATGACGTCCCTTCCCCAGCGCCACCGATCACGCCGCTGCGGCTCAGTTCCCGTCGCAGGGCGGCGGTCAGCACCCCCACGTCTAGCACCTGGGCGGGGTCAGACAGCACAGTCAGCCAGAGCGTCCCGGCATACGACAACGCCCCGAAGGTGACGGGGACGTTGCCGGTGGTGTTCGGGATGGGGATCACCGCCCGCACCCGGGCACCGGCGAAGGTGAGCGGCTGCACGGGCCCGCGCAGGTTGGTAGCGAAGGTGTGGACTAGCCGCTGGTGGTTCAAGAACCAGCGCAGCAGCCCGGTGGGGGCCAGCCGGAACAGCGGCCCGAGCAGCGCGGCGGACGTGCCGGGGGCCGCCCGCTTGCGTTCACGGGTAACCGCGGCGATTTGGGTCACCCGGTCAGCCAGGCCGCCAGCGGAGGGCAGGGCAACCGGCATCGCCCCGACCTGGTTGCCGAGCTCCCCGCTTCGGGCTTGCAGGCGTGCCGATACCGGCACCGAGACCGTGACCAGCTCCAGCCCTTCGCCCCGGCTGGCCAGCAACTCCCGCAGCGCCCCGGTGACGGTGGCGAGGAAGACGTCGTTGACGGTGCCGCCGCAGGTGTGACCGAGGTCGCGGACCGCGGCGAGGTCGGCGGCGACCACGTCGAGCCGCCGCCGTGGCCCGGCGGGGCGGTTCAGCGACGTTGGCGGGAGCCTCGGGGGCAGGCGGGCACCGCCGAGTTCGGCCAGGCCCTGCCGGATCGTGCGCACGGTCCCGGGCAGGTGGGCCAGGCGGCGCACCCGGCCTGCCCAGGCGTCGCCGGCCAGCGCCCCTGCTCCGGGCGCGGGAGCGGGGAACGGCACGGCCCGGGGGCCGGACGGCGGCAGGCCCGGGCTCTCATCCACCAGGCCGGCCAGGATTGCCAGCCCGCCGATCCCGTCGGCCAGCACGTGGTTCATCACGATGACCAGGCCGGTGCTGCCGTCGGCGAGGCCGGTGACGAACGTGGCCGACCACAGCGGCCGCGACCGCGGCAGCGGCCCGCCGAGCACCACCGCAGCCATATCCAGCAGCGCCCGCTGGTCACCCGGTGCCGGGCAGGGCACCTGCGTGACATGGTGGCGCAGGTCAAAGGCCGGGTCGTCGGCCCAGAACGGCCGGCCGCAGCCGGGCGGCGCCCGGTACAGCCGTTGCCGGAGGCGGGGCACCGCACAGACCCGCTCCCCCAGCAGCTGGAGGGCGCGCTGAACGCTAAAGCCCGGCCCGGTGCCCAGCACCACCACCGCGCCGACGTGCATCGGCGCGGGCCCAACATCCACAGCCAGCTGCATCAGGTCGGCCGGGCTGGCCCGCTCCACCGGCGCCCGGACCGCCCTGCGTGCGCCCGGCAGGAACCGGCTGACGGCGCTGGTCACCTCGCAAAGCACCTCCCATCTGGAACCATGACCGTGCACGGGGGTGCGCCGCCAGGGTCATTGGTCACCGGCCAGCGCTGCCACAAGGACATGACGGCAGGCGCCAATATCACCGCCCGTCCTGGAGGCGGGGTGCCGACACCCCGGGGCCCGCCCGCGCGCGCCACGTTCTGTGGCCACAGCCCGCGGCAGGCCGCACACGGGATCCGCCTGGCAGCGGCTCTGGCTCCAGCCGATGCCAACCGAGGCGACACCGATCCGGGTGTTCGGTGTGCCGGCTGGCACGTGCCGAGGCCCGCCTTCATGACCTTCGGCCTGTGTCCACCGGGGTCAACTACTTGACCTGGTCGGCTACTCGTTCGATGTTCCGCCTGAGCACGGCCAGCATGCGTGCCTGCATCGGCCACACCATAGGGATGTATAGCCAGTAGTTGTGAAGCGCCCCAGCCAGCGCGGGCGGAGGGCCTGGTACCCGCCGACAACCAGGCGCGTGCGCCCGCCCGGCAGCTCGTTCAGCAAGAAGCCCCACAGTCCTTCGGTGTAGGCCGATCGCCGTGGCTGTTTCGGGTCGAGCCTGCGGCCGCGCAGGTCCATCAGCCCGCGCAGGCCTAGGAACCGGTTCGGTTCCAGCGCGGCGACCTCCCACGCGTCCACCGGGCCGGCGGATGTCCAGTACTTCACGTGGTCGCCGACGGCGAGATCCTGCCACTCCGGGTGGACCACGGTGGCGCTGGGGCGGCCCCCGTTGTCGAGCCGGTCCCAGGAGTACCAGCCCCCACGATCCCCGCCCATCTGGACCAGCCACGGCCAGACCTGATCTGGCGGCGCCTCGATCGTGACGGCCATCGTCGCCGCCCTCTCCCCGCCAGGGACCAGGTCAGCGCCGGGATACGGCCCGGTGACCTCCTCATCGGTCGCGCCCCAGCGCATCAGCCAAGGGCGCAACCAGGCCGCGTAGGCGACAACCGCTGTCCCGGCCACAGCTGCGATCTTGCGTCCGAACGTCATACAAATACCGTCTGAGCATTTCGCGCGGTGGCACAAGGGACCAACGTCACAACGCCTCCGACGAGAATCCCCGGCCTGACCGTTCAGTGACCGACCTGGCGATCTCTGCCCGGACGGGCACGTGCTCGCCGCCGGTGGGCGGGGCGCCCAGGGTCCTCGGTGCTGGCCTCCGAGCAAGGCCGGCGGCCGCCGGTGAGCTCCAGGTGTGCCCAGGTGGAGCCCAGGATGTGCCCGGCGTGACCCAGCGCGGGTGTGATCTGCGGCGCGATCGCTGGGGCGGCTACTCGCATCCGTTATCGGTGGGGGGTCAGGAGCTGGATCGGGCCGGGAGTGGGGACCTGGCCGTTGAGGACGAGGAAGCTGGTGAGGCCGTCGTGGGTGTAGTCGATCGGGTAGGCGCGGTCCCGCCGCCGGCGACGGTCTGCGGGGCCTGGATGATCTGGCCGCCGCCGAGATACATCACGACGTGGCCCGGGTTGGTCGGTGAGCCGTCGGACCCGGCAGGCGAACAGAAGGTCACCAGGCTCGATGTCAGCGAGGGCCACGGTAAGCCCGTCCCGGCGCCGAATGTCGTCCTGGCGATGCGGATGTTCGCAGCAGCGAAACGGCGAAGACCGGGCCGGGCAGTCGGAGGCGTCCGGGCCAGCACCGCCCCACTGGCAGGGCTCGCCGATGTGGCTCAACGTGAACGCGATGGCGGCGTTGCTCGCCTCAGGCGTGCTTGTTGGCCGTCACGCGGGACACCGCGCCGATGGCGGGCGCCAGGACCAGCCACAGCCCGATGGTGACCACCATCGAGGTGACGTAGCCAAAGGGCGCAATGCCCACCTCACCGTCCACGATCCCCGCGAAGATCATCAGCAGCCACGCGCTCACGAAGAACATCGGGCCGGCCGCCATCAACTTAAAGAACGCGCTCATCGCCGTGGCCTTCCCTTCCATACCTCGGCACGCCATCCCTCACCAGTCCAACTCGTCGGCCCGGCGCGTTGCGCCAAAAGCGGCTGGGACGGCCTCAGGCACCTTTGCCTGCACTTTCATCGTGGGCTGCCCGTCTGCCCGGCCCCAGAGGCGATGGTCACCGCAGCATGGGCTTCCTGGCGTGAAGGAGAGGACATTCGTCCCTCCCCGGAGAATCACCGAGCACGTTGGCCAGGACACAGTGGTGTCGTGTGCCTCTTGCACCGAGGCGGAGGCGAGCAGGGCGAATCCGGTTTGCCGCACCGCCATCGCGTCGCAGCGGTCGCCGAAGATGGACAGCCCCTGCGCGGCCAGCGACCGGGCGGCGACGTGCATGACGGCCGGGGTCAGTTCCCCGGCGATCTTGTACATGTTCGGGATCATCAGCAGCAGGCCCTGCG
>Ga0070707_100000772_pt1 | contig 31630 bp, 28 predicted proteins | sample KBSK5502metaG_FD_65468 | JGI IMG/M metagenome (GOLD analysis project Ga0070707, IMG submission 65468) | Corn, switchgrass and miscanthus rhizosphere microbial communities from Kellogg Biological Station, Michigan, USA - KBS K5-50-2 metaG | ecosystem: Host-associated > Plants > Roots >... | reverse complement strand
ACGTCCAGAGGGGCCGGGCGATCCTCCGAGATCTGATCGAGGTGGGAGCAGGTCTCCTGCACGATCTGACGGTACAGGAATCGCCGCCGGGGGCCCGTTTGGTGGTTGTGGGTATGCTGCCCCGATGGGGCACAACGGCACCGGTCCCCGCCATCGACGCCCCCGCCCCGAGGCCGGGTCGGGCGGGACGGCGCTGGAGGACCGGCCGTCGGACGCCGACGGCGAGGCGCCGACGGCCATCGATCTCGAGCCCTCCCCCGCGAACGCGAAATGGCGGGCGCTCCTCGCCGAGGGCGGCCCGATCCTCGCGGACGGTGCGATGGGCACGATGCTGTTCGCGTCCGGGCTGCAGTTCGGCGACCCGCCCGAGGCCTGGAACGTCAGCCACCCCGAGGTCGTCCGCCGGATCCACCGGGGCTACCTTGATGCCGGGTCGCGGATCGTGATGACGAACACATTCGGCGGGAACCGCCTCCGGCTGCGGCTCCACGGCCTGGACTCGCGGGTCTCGGAGCTCAACCGGACCGCGGCGATCCTCCTCCGGGCGGAGGTCGACGCGGCGGGCGGATCGGCGCTGGTGGCCGGTGACATCGGGCCGACCGGCGAGATCATGGCCCCGCTCGGGACATTGGACGAGGACGAGGCGACCGACGTCTTCGCCGAGCAGGCCGCCGCCCTGATCGCTGGCGGCGTTGACCTCATCTGGGTCGAGACGATGAGCCATCTGTCGGAGATCGAGGCGGCGATCCGTGGCGCCCGCCGCGCCTCGCCGACGATCCCGGTGATCGCGACGATGACGTTCGACACGCGCGGCCACACGATGATGGGCGTGTCGCCCGAGCAGGCGGCGCGCGCGCTGCTGGCCGCCGGCGCGAACGCGATCGGCGGCAACTGCGGCAACGGCCCGGACGAGCTGCTCCCGGTCATCGAGAAGATGCGCGCCGTCGCCCCCGACGCGGTGCTGGTCGCGAAGTCGAACGCCGGGATGCCGGAGCTGGTCGACCTCCGGGCCGTCTACCGTGCGGACCCGCCCACGATGGCGGCGGCCGGCGTCGGCTTCCAGGGCGCCGGGGCCCGGATCATCGGTGCGTGCTGCGGATCATCCCCCCCGCACCTGGCCGCGATGGCCGAGGCGCTGGAGATCGCTCGTCCGTAGCGACTCCTGGCTCGCCGCCGGCTGGAATTCTCGCCGGGCGAGCGTATCGGACATGTTCCGGGTCCTCGATGCAGGCCTGGATCGTCCGACGAGAAAGGCCTGCAATTCCGAGCGGGATCATGGCGCGATGTCGGTGATTGAGGCCGATCCTGTCGCACTCGCTCGTGGGGCGAGAATCCTGGCCTCGTCCCTTCCCCGTTAGTGCGCTGCCTCCTCCGCCAGCCGCTCGCCGGCCTCGATCCGCATCTTCAGCCGGTTCTCGGCCGGCGTCAGCGGGCACGAGAACTGCGGGGCGTAGACGCACGACGGGTGGTAGGCGAGGTTGAAGTCGATCGCGTAGGTCCCGTCCTCGTCGGGCTCGAGGTCGAGGTACCGGCCGGCGCCATAGCTCTCGGAGCCGCTCGTCTCGTCGAGGAACGGCACGAACAATGACCCGTCGTGGTGGGCGCCCTCCAGCTCATACGCGGTCAGGCGACGAGGCGCGCCACCGGCCTCGAACGTGAACGTCCCGGCCCGGCGGGCAGGTCGCAGGCGACCATCCGAGGTCGGGATCTGGAACGACGTCGGTTCGTCGCCGACATACGGAGCGAGCGTCAGCCCCTCGAAGACGAGGTCGACATCGACCGGGTAGTACGGCAGGCCGCTGAAGTCGTCCCGCGCCTCGAACGGGATGGGGCTTCCAGGCGCGCTCTTGAAGAAGGCGTCCTTCTCGGCGCGATAGCCCTGGATCGCGCTGACGTAGTCATGCGGGCCGTCGTGGTGATGGTGCTCGTGCTCGTCGTGGTCGTGCGCGTCGGTCATGGCCCGGCCATCCTAGGGGATCGTCTCTTCGGCCACCCGCTGAAGGGCCGCCGCGGTGGCCGGCAAGAGCCCGCTCGTCTCGCCGAGCCCGACCGGGCTCCTCCCCACGAGAACCCGAAAGAAGACACAGGCCGCGAGATAGGTTCCGGCGACGGTCGGATGGGAGCCGTCGGACTGCCAGAGGGCCACGCCGGGCACAGCAGCCGCCGCGTCGGCCCATGCCGAGCCGACCGGGACCACCACCGCCCCGGCTGCGTCGGCGAGCTCCCGATAGCCGGCCATAACTGCGGCCTGCATCCCGGCGCGATCGAGGCCGCGCTCTGGCCAGCCGTCCTGGTGCGCCCAGGTCTCGAAGAGGTAGACCCGAGCGCCGGACCGCTCGACCCGAGAAGCGAGGCTGACACCGGGCGGGATCATCTCGGTCTCGCGGAGGTCGCTCGCGGCCGGGATCTCGCTCTGCTCCTGGAGGACGACGGCCGTCCACGAACCGGCGTCGATGGCGGCGTGGGTTTCGGCCGATTGATCGTGCCCGGCGAGGGTCTGTCCGCCCGGCGCGACCATCCGGACTTCGACCGCGACGCCCGCCGAACGGGCCAGGGCGGCGAACGTCGCCGGCAAGTCGTTGACGGAGGTATAGCTGTTGCCGATGAAGAGGACGCGCAGGCAGCCACCCGACGGCGCGAACCCGCAGCCGCCGATCAGCCCACGCAACGGACCGAGGACGAGGCCCACGGCGAGAATGACGCCGACCATGAGGGCCGCGGCTATCCACGGGACCGACCGTCTCCGACGGTGGTCGCGCAGCGATCGACCTCCGTCAGGCCTGGCGGAGAGGGTGGGATTCGAACCCACGGACCTTTCGGTCAACGGTTTTCAAGACCGCCGCATTCGACCGCTCTGCCACCTCTCCGCGTCGGAGGATAGCGTCGTCGCAGTCGCGAAGCCGGCGCCCATCGGCGTGACCTAGAGGACGTCCCGTCCGAGATACGGCTGGAGGACGTCCGGGACCGCAACGGAGCCGTCGGCGCGCTGGTACGTCTCCAGCAGCGCGGCCACAACGCGGGCCAGCGCGAGCCCGGACCCGTTCAATGTGTGGACGAGCTCCGGCTTGGATCCCGGCTCCGGGCGGTAGCGGATCGCCATCCGCCGCGCCTGGTAGTCGCGGAAGTTCGAGCAGGAGCTGACCTCGAGCCACTTCTCGACGCCCGGCGCCCAGACCTCGAGGTCGTACTTCTTGGCCTGGACGAAGCCCATCTCGCGGGTCGCCATCAGCAGGACGCGATAGGCGAGGCCGAGGCGCTGGAGGAGGATCTCGGCCCGCTCCGTGAGCCATTCGAGGGCCGCCGGCGAGTCGTCCGGCTTCTCGAAGAGGACCATCTCGACCTTGTCGAACTGGTGGACCCGGAGGATGCCGCGGGTGTCCTTGCCGGCGGCTCCGGCCTCGCGCCGGAAGCACGGCGAGTAGGCGGCATAGCGGATCGGCAGCTGGTCCGCGTCGAGGATCTCGTCGCGATGGAGGTTCGTGACCGGCACCTCCGCCGTCGGGACCAGGTAGAGCTCGTCGCGGGTGACGACGTACATCTGGTCTTCCTTGTCGGGGATCTGGCCGGTGCCCGTCGCCGACGCGGTGTTGACGACCGCCGGCGGCCAGATCTCGGTCATGCCGTGTTCGCGGGTATGGACGTCGAGGAAGAAGTTGATCAGGGCCCGCTGCAGCGCCGAGCCCGCGCCCTTGTAGACGGGGAAGCCCGAGCCGGCGATCTTGGCGCCGCGCGGGTTGTCGATGATGTCGAGATCAGTGGCGATGTCCCAGTGGGGGCGGCGGGTCCACCCGCCCTCGTCGACCGCGAGCTGGTCGCCCCACATGCGGACCGTGACGTTCGCCTCCTCGCCACCGATGGGCACGTCCGGGTCGGCCGGGTTCGGGATGCGCAGGAGGAGGTCCTCGACCTCGGCCTCGACGGCGGCGAGGTCGGCGTCGATCGCCTGGATCCGCCGGCCCGCGGCGACCGAAGCCGCCTTCAGCTCGGCGACCTCCGGCCCGTCCGGCTTCGCGCCGCCCTTGATCGCCTCGCCGATCCGCTTGCTCGCCGCGTTCCGCTCCGCCTTGAGGGTGTCGCCCTCGCCGAGCAGTGCCCGGCGGCGGGTGTCCAGCTCCAGGGCCCGATCGACGATCGCCGGGTCCTCGCCTTTGTCGATGGCTCCCTTCCGGACGGTCTCGGCGTCGTCTCGCAGCCGCTGCAATCCGACGCTCATGCCGCCACCTGTGGCGCCGCCGCCTCTCGAAGGCGGTCGACGACGAACTGCGGATCGAGCGAAGCGAGGAGCCAACCGGCGCGCGGCCCGTTGGCGCGTCCCAGGAAGGCGGCGTAGAGCGCCGCGAAGGCGCGTCCGTTGGGCAGGCCCTGCGCCCCGGCCGCGGAGAAGATCAGGTCCTGCCAGCCCTCCCCGCTCGTCGGTGCCGCCTGGACCGTGCCGAGCGTCGCCAGGAACTGCCGCTGGTCGTCGTCGAGAGCGGCGACCGCGTCGACCGGCAGGCTCTCGCGGACCGCGACGATCGCCCGTTCCGGTGCGTACGTCTCCAGCCAGGCCCGAGCCGCCCGGATCCGTTCGTCGAGGACTGCCTCTTCACGGGCCGTCAGCTCGCTCCCCTTTTCCGCCTCGATCCGCGCTCGGACGTCGACGTTCGGGATCTGGGCGAGGAGGGCCAGGTGGCCGAAGGCCGGGCGGAAGGCCGTGGCCTCGCCGGCGACGTCGGCACTGGCGTCCAGCAGCGAGTAGCGGAAGATCGACTGGTAGCCGGGTGGCAGGTCGCCGCGGACCTCGCGGCCGGCGGTCGCGTCGGCCAGCCGGTCGAACTCGTCGAAGAGCCGAGGGATCTGGTCGGTCCCTTCGGGGTCGAACTCGATCGCGTGGTTCGGCCTCGGTCGGAGGAACAGCAGCCGGACCTGTTCGGCCGGGATGACGTCGACGATGGCATGTGCCGCGGCGCCGGTCCCCTTCGAGGTCGACATCTTCTTGCCGCCGACGTTCAGGAACTCGTACGGGACGTTGAGTGGCGGCTCGCGCTCGAACACCTCCCGAGCGATCGCGTCGCTCCGGTCGCGCGACCCGCCGGCGGTCGACAGGTCCTTGCCGCACGGCTCGATCGTGACGCCGAACAGCGACCATTGCGCCGCCCACTCGAGATTCCACGGCAGCTTCGCCCGCCCGCCGAACGGGCTCACCCGGCCATGCCAGCCGCAGCCGGTCGCCCATTGGACGAGGTCGAGCCGGCAGTCGACGTCGACGGTCTGGCCGTCCCAGTTCGTGGCGAACGTCGTGCCGACCTTGCCGCAGTTCGGGCAGACGACCGACACCGGCAGCCACGCGTCCGGATGCTGGACGTTCGCGACCCGCCGGTAGATGTCGCGGACCAGCGCGGCCCTGTCCATGGCGGTGCGGATGAAGCCGTCCATCTGGCCGGTCGGGTAGATGTCGCTCATCCAGTAGTAACGATCGGGCCGGATGCCGAGGCCGTCGAAGAGGTCGATGAAGACCTGGGCGTGGTGCCGGGCGTACGACGCATGCCCGTCTTCGACCTGGTCCGGGATGTGGGCCAGCGGCACGCCCATGTAGCGGTCGACCGCGTCGGGCGTCAGCAGGGCCTGGGCGTCCATGGGGTCCATGTCGTCGACGCCGTAGAGGTACGTCGTCTCGAGCCCGCGGGCGCGCAGGGCCCGGGCGATGACGTCGAGGATGACCGGGCCGCGAAGGCTGCCGACGTGGACCGTCCCCGACGGCGTCTTGCTGTCGTTGACGACCTGCGGGCCCGTGACGCTCGCTGCCAGGTCGTCGGCCCAGTCCACGGGACGATGGCCTAGGTGATGGCGACGATCTTGTAGGTGAAGTCGCCCGCCGGCACCTTCACGACGACCTTCTCGCCCTTCTTCTTGCCGAGGAGCGCCCGGCCGACCGGGCTCTCGTTGCTGATCCGGCCCTCGGTCGGCTTCGCCTCGGTCGACCCGACGATCGTGAAGCTCTCCTCGCCGTCGCCGCTCTCCACCTTGACCGTCGACCCGATCTGGACGTGGTCGGTCGAGTGGTTCTCGTCGATGATCGTCGCGTTCTTGATCAGCGCCTGGAGGGTCTGGATCCGGCCCTCCACGAATGCCTGCTCGTTCTTGGCGTCCTCGTACTCGGCGTTCTCCGAGAGGTCGCCGTGCTCCTTCGCGTCGTGGATCCGCTGGGCGACCTCGGGCCGCTTGATGCTGAGCATCTCCTCGAGCTCGGAGCGCAGCTTGTCAAGGCCGTCCTTCGAGAGGTAGGTGGGCTTCGTGTTCATCGGGTCGGGCGCCCCCAGAGGCGTGCGATGCGGCCGGACGCCTGCATCGGCGGGCTTCAGATAAAGGAAAGAACTCCAGGCTCCACGCCGCTCGGGCGGGCCTGAAGTTCGACCGGCCGACAGGGTATCGCGAGCCGTACGGAGTGTCAAAAAACCAATGTCCGAAGCGACCGCCTCTCCGCACGCAGACGTGGGCGATCGGCGGGGCTCGCCGGTCGCGATCACGATGCCATCGCTATCTGCCGGGTTGGGCAGGCCGAATGCATGGCGAGAGATCGGTTCGATGCCTGGCCGCGAACGATTTCGAGTTCGCCACGGAGCGATTTGACGCTCGAAGGGGACCTTCTGGCCGTGCCAGCGGCCGCGGTGACGATGGCATCGATATCCGTCGGAGGAGGTGACGTGAGGAGCACCGCCCAGCGAGACGAGTGGCTCTAGCCGGCAGCCTCGCGGAGGCGGGCGAGGGCTCGTTGGAGGGCCGGCCGGTCCGGGCAGGCCACGAACACCGTATCGTCGCCGGCGATCGAGCCGGCGACCTCCGGCCAGCGGGCCCGGTCGAGGGCAGCCGCGATCGCATGGGCCGAGCCCGGCAGCGTCTTCACGACGAGGAGGGGGCCGGCCTCGCGGATCTCGACGGGCAGCTGGGCGAGCAGCGCCCGCAGGCGGTCCTCGCCCGACGTCTCGGCCTCGACGAGACGAGTCGGCAGCGCATAGGCCTGCGTCCCGTCGCGCGGTGTCTTGACCAGCCCGAGCTCGGCGACGTCGCGCGACATCGTGGCCTGGGTCGTGCGGAACCCGCGCTCCCGGAGGGCCGTGGCCAGCTCCTGCTGCGTCCGGATCGGGCGGGCGACGACGACGTCCCGGATCGCCCGATGACGGAGCTGCTTCATGACCTCCACGGGCCGGAGGGTAACGCGATCAGCCGAGCCAGACGACGAGGACGACGGCCGCGAGCACGATCCGATAGGCGACGAAGACATCGGTCGATCGCGTTCGCAGGAACCGCAACAGACCGGAGATCGCGACGACGCCGAACGCGAACGATGTGATCAGGCCCGCCGCCACCGGCGCGAGCTCCACCGCCGGACCCGCACCGCGGATCGCCTGGAGCACCTCGTAGGCGGCCGCCGCCCCGGTCACCGGCGTGGCCATCAGGAAGCTGAACCGCGCGGCGTCTTCCCGTTGGAGCCCCGCGAACAACCCCGCCGAGATCGAGATCCCGGATCGGCTGATCCCCGGGATCAGCGCCAGGGCCTGGGCCGCCCCGATGACGAAGGCCTGGCCGACCGGCAGGTCCAGGGCGACCTTGGTCCGCTTGCCGGTCCGCTCCGCCAGCCAGAGGATCGCGCCACCGACGACGAGCATCACCGCGACCAGCCCGACCTGGGCGCGGATGGCGTCCTCCAGGTCGTGGAGGAGGAAGCCGACGACGAGGGCCGGCACGGTGGCGACGGCGAGGAGCATGGCCAGGCGGCGATCCGGTTCGCCGCGAAGGGAGCGATCGCGGAGCGAGGCGAAGAACGCCGGAACCAGCCGCAGCCAGTCGGCCGCGAAGTAGATGAGAAGCGCGATCAGCGTCCCGATGTGGAGGAAGACGCTGAACTCGAGCGAGGTGATGAACGGGTCGCGCATCCCTGGGAGGTACGGGCCCAGAAGGTACGGGACGATGATCAGGTGGCCGCTCGACGAGACGGGCAGGAACTCCGTGAGGCCCTGGACCGTGCCCATGATCAGGGCGACGATCAGTAGGTCCATCTCGGTGCCGGCGCGAGGCTGCCGGTCCGCCTAGCGAATGAACAACGGGGCGAGGACGAGCGTGATTGTCGCGAGCAGCTTGACGAGGACGTGGAGCGACGGACCCGCCGTGTCCTTGAACGGGTCGCCGACGGTGTCGCCCACGACCGCCGCTGCGTGGGCCGGCGTCCCCTTGCCCAGGACGACGCCGTTGTCGTCCTTGAGATTCCCCGATTCGATGTACTTCTTGGCGTTGTCCCAGGCGCCGCCGCCGTTGTTCAGCGTGGTCGCCAGCATCACGCCGGCGATCGTCCCGACCATCAGCAGGCCGGCCACCGCCTGGTAGCCGAGCAGCAGGCCGACGACGATCGGTGTGGCAACCGCCACGAGGCCCGGGCCGACCATCTCGCGGAGCGCCGCCCGGGTCGTGATGTCGACGACGCGGGCATAGTCGGGTCGCTGGGTGTAATCCATGATGCCGGGCATCTCCCGGAACTGGCGACGGACCTCGATGATGATCGACTGGGCCGTCTTGCCGACCGCCCGGATCGCGAGCGAGCTGAAGAAGTAGACGAGCATCGCGCCGATCAGCGCGGCTACAAAGACCCCGACGTCGGCGAGGTTGACGGACGTGAGGAGCGGCCCGCCCCGGTTCGTCTGGATCAGGTTGACCTTGTCGATGTAGGCGGAAAACAGGAGGAACGCGGCGAGGGACGCCGACGCGATCGCGTAGCCCTTCGTCAGGGCCTTCGTCGTGTTGCCGACGGCGTCGAGGCGATCGGTGATCTCGCGGGCGCCGGCCTCGGACCGGCTGAACTCCGCGACGCCACCGGCGTTGTCCGTGATCGGGCCGAAGGTGTCCATGGCCAGGACGTAGGCGGTCGTCATCAGCATGCCCATCGTCGCGACGGCAGTCCCGAAGATCCCACCGACGTCGTGACCGTCCTTGTTGACGAGATGGGCCTGCGAGCCGAGCCAGTGTGAAGCGAGGAGGGCGATGCCGATCGAGATGGCCGTGACGAACGTCGTCTCGAACCCGACGGCGGTCCCGCTGATGATGTTGGTCGCCGCGCCGGTCTTCGACGCCTCGGCGATCTCCCGCACCGGACGGAACGTGCCGGCCGTGTAGTACTGGGTGATGTAGACGAAGGCCACGCTAGTGGCGAGTCCGACGATGCCGCAGCCGAAGAACCAGATCCAGGTGGCGAGGCCGTTCGGGCTCACGCCAGGCGTGCTCATCATCACGCTCGTCGTGATGCCCAGGCCGACCACGGACAGGATCGTCGTGACCCAGTAGCCGCGGTTGAGGATGTTCATCGGGTTCTCGGTCTCGCTCCCGCGGATGAAGTACATCGCGACGATCGTGCTGAGCAGGCCGAAGGCGCGGACGACGAGCGGGAAGAAGATCCAGGCCTCGGGGTTGGGCCAACCGGCCAGGCTGGCGATCGCGAACACGGAGACGCCGAGGATCATCGCCCCGATGTTCTCGGCGGCCGTGGATTCGAAGAGATCCGCACCGCGTCCGGCGCAATCGCCGACGTTGTCGCCGACGAGGTCGGCGATGACGGCCGCGTTGCGCGGGTCGTCCTCCGGGATCCCGGCCTCGACCTTGCCGACGAGGTCCGACCCCACGTCGGCAGCCTTCGTGTAGATGCCACCACCGAGCTGGGCGAACAGGGCGACGAACGACGCGCCGAAACCGAAGCCGACGATCACGAACGGCGCCTTGTCGACGGTCACGCCGCCGACGATCGCCTGGTAGGCGGTGAAGATGCCCCACACCCCGAGCAGGGACAGGGCGACGACGAGGAAGCCCGACACCGCCCCGCCGCGCATCGCGACCTGGACCGCCTCGACGAGGCTGCGCCGCGCGGCGGCCGCCGTCCGAACGTTCGACCGGACGCTGATCGTCATCCCGATGATGCCCGACGCCATCGAGCAGCCAGCCCCGACGAGGAACGCGACCGCGGTCATGATCCCGATCGGGAGGCCGGCGAGCTCGGGCACGTCGGCGACGTCCTTCGTCTCGACCAGGGTGATGACGGCGCCGATGATGACCGCACCGACGATCGCGAGCGCGGCGATCGTCGAGTACTGCCGTCGGACGAACGCGTCCGCGCCCTCCCGGATCGTGTCCGCGACGTCCTGCATCGCCTGTGGGCCCTTGTCCCGCGACAGCACGTCTCGGGCGAGGTACAAGGCGAACAGCACGGCCGCGACGCCGGCGACCGGAATGATCAGCTGGAGCGTGGTGGCGCTCATCAGGGTCTGGGGTTCCTCCACTGTCACCGATTCGTGCCGCGGATCGCGCGGCAGAACCAGCGCACGCTCTCCGGGGATCAGGGCACACGACACGCACGCGGGATCGGCGGGCGGGCCGCCGGGAGTGTAGCAAGGCAGGGTCGGGCCCGCCAGACGACCGGCGGTTCGATCGGGTCTTCGGCGTCCGCCAAGCCGATCGGCCGTGCGCCCGTATACTGCCGGACTTGTGACCACCTCTTCCGCCGCCTCGTGACGAGGCGGCCGGCGCTCGGCTGTCTGCTGGAGATCGTCGAGACCCTCGTCCTGACCCTGATCATCTTCTGGGTCATCCAGTCGTTCGTCGCCCAGCCCTACCGCGTCCAACAGCAGTCGATGGAGCACACGCTCGAGCCCGACCAATACGTCCTCGTCGACAAGCTGACGCCTCGGTTCGACACGTACAAGCGGGGCGATATCGTCGTCTTCAACCCGCCCGAGAACTGGGTCCAGCAGCAGGGCCAGCCGTACATCAAGCGGGTGATCGGCGTCGCCGGCGACACGATCGAGCTGAAGGACGGCAGCGTGTACCTGAACGGCACGAAGCTCAAGGAGCCGTATGTGTACCCGGACCAGGACGGCAAGCCCCAGCCGACCGAGGACCTGATCGGGGCGAGCAAGTGGGTGGTCCCCCAGGGCGAGCTGTTCCTGATGGGCGATCACCGGGCCAACTCCGCGGATTCGCGCGAGTTCGGCCCGGTCGACATCAGCGCGGTGATCGGCCGCGCCTGGCTCCGCTACTGGCCGATCAACACGTTCTCGATCCTCCAGACCCCCACCCACCCGGAGCTCGCGTCCCCCGCGCCGTGACCGCTCCGCCCCTCCGGCGCGCGTCGTGAACCCGGCCCTGGCGGGGATCGCCGCGATCGTCGTTGGAGGCGCCGTCGTCGCCGTGTCGGCCCGCGATCCGCGGGTCACGGTCCTGGCGATGCTCGTGGTCCTGCTCGGGGCGCCGCTGCTCGTCGTCCCGACGCCCGGCCCGCTGCCCATCCTCGCCCGCGTCGCAGCTGCGTTGCTGGCGGGCCGGCTGCTCGTGATCGGGCTCCGGGGTGACCTGGTGGGCATCGGCACCGCGATCGGCTGGCCCGCCGAGGCGTTCGTCGCCGCGGCCGCCGCGGTCGCCGGATTCGCGAGCCACGGGCTGGGCGCTGCCGCGCTGGGACCGGCCGAGGCCCAGGCGGCCGGCTTCGCTCTGGCGGCCGTCGCGGCTGCACCGCTGATCACCGGGCGGGACGTCCTCCGACTCGGGATCGGCTCGATGCTCCTCGTCCAGGCCGCCATCCTGGTGCGCCAGGGCCTCGACGCTCCGGCCGGTGACGGCGAGCAGCTCGTCATCGCCCTGCTGACGATCGGGCTCGGTGGCGCGGTCGCGGTGATCTCGGCGGCGGCGCGGGCGGCCGGGGCGCTGACCGTGGCCGACGACGGCGGTGCCGGGCGTCTGGCCGGCGGTCTGCGTCGCGCCGACGCCCATCGACCGACCGACCGGGAGCTCGCCCGGGACGCGGCGTCGGGATCGCGATGACCGTGCTCCCGTTCCTGGTGGTTGGCGCGGCCTCGGGAACGTTGTCGCTCCTGGTCCGGTCGCGCCGCGGCTGGTCGACGGGGATCGCCCTGCTCGGGCTCGCCTGGATGGCGATCGTCGCGAGCGGCATCGGCTCGACGGCGACGATCGACATCGGCGGCGCCCGTCTTGCCGGATCGGACTGGCTCCGCCTGTTCGCGATCCTCGGCAGCGTCGTCGGCCTGCTGCTCGTCCTCGTCGACATGGCCGCGGTCCACGAGCCGGACGCTCCGGGCGTGATCGTCCTCGGTCTCGCATCGGCCGTCCTCGCCCTTGCCGCCGCCGATCCCGCGGTCGCCGTGATCGCGGCCACAGCCGGCGGGCTGGCCGGGGTCCTGGTCGCGGCGCCGCTCGGAGCCGCGTCGCGAGCCGCGTTCGTGGGTTCCCGCGAGCTCCGCGCCCTGGCCGTCGCGGGGACGCTGGCGATCCTGGCGACGGCCTGGCTGGCCCGACCGCTCGACAACCTCGTCGCGGCGCCGGCGGTCTTCGGGATCGCCTACCTCGCGTTCACCGTCGCGGTCGCGATCCGGTTCGGCGCGATCCCATTCCACCTGTGGGCGGCGCGGGTCGCCGATGCGGCGCCCGGCGTCGCGCTGCCGCTGCTCATGGCCTGGGGGCCGGCCGCGTTCGCCGCGGTGGCGCTCGTCTGGATCGACCAGTCGGTCGCGCCCCTCCTCGTGCCGCTGACGACCGAACGCGCGGTGCTCGCCACGATCGGAGCGCTCAGCATCGTCCTCGGGCTGGTCGCGGCGTTGATCCAGGACGATCTCGAGCACGTGGTCGGCTACACGATCGTCGCCGACGCCGGGTTCGTCGTCCTCGGCCTGGCCGTCCTCGACCCGGCGATCTGGGAGCCGATCCGGACCTGGCTGCTCCTGTTCGTCGTGGCCCGGAGCGCGCTGGCTGCCTGGGTCGTCGCAGTCCACGGTGCGTTCGGGACGCGGCGCCTGGCGGCGCTCGCCGGCTGGGCCCGGCGCGCGCCGGCCCTGGCGGTCGCGCTCGTCGTCATCGGGGCCGCCGCCGTGGGGTGGCCAGGGTTGGTCGCCTGGGAGGCCCGCGCCTCGATCGCCTCGATGGCGCTGCCCGGGCCGCTCGCGACGCTGACGGTCGTCGCGCCACTCGTCGGGATCGTGATCTACGGCCGCATCCTGCTCGTCGGTCTGGGACGAGAAGGGGCGGCCGTCCGGGGTGGCCGCGGCGAGCGGCCCGGCTGGCCCGTCCCCCGACCGTCGCGGCCGATGGTCGGGCTGAGTCGAGTGGAGCGGGCGTTCGAGCGTGCGGGGCACCTCGGAAGCGCCGTTCTGGACGTCATCTGGACGCTGCCGGCGGCGACCCGTTCGAACCGGATGCCGCTGGCCTCTGCCGCCGTCCTCGTCCTGGCCGGGCTCGCCGGCGCGGTCGCCGGTGGCGGACTCGGCGTGCCGGCCGCCGCTCGCGCCGCTCCGATTGTCGAGCCGGGCCCTCAGGCGAGCCCGTCCGCGGCCGCCAGCCTGAACATCCCTGGCGGCTCAGGCGGAGCCGCGCCGGGGTCGGTCGAACCCTAGTCCGGCGGGGCGAGCACCCAGCGGTCGACGTCCCGGTCGTACTCGAGCAGCTCATCGGGACGGAACCAGAGTGCGATCTCCGTGTCGGCGGTCTCGGCGCTGTCGGAGGCGTGGACGAGGTTCTGGGCCGTCTCGAGGGCGAAGTCGCCGCGGATCGAGCCCGGGGCTGCCTCGTGGGGTCGCGTCGCTCCGTTCATCGCCCGGACGACCGTGATCGCATTCGGGCCCTCGAGGACGGCCGCGACGAGCGGCCCGCTCGTGATGAAGTCGACGAGACCGGCGAAGAACGGCTTCTCGCGGTGGATCGCGTAGTGCCGCTCGGCCAGCTCGCGCGACACGGGGATCAGCTTCAGTCCGAGGATCTTCAGCCCGCGGTCTTCGTAGCGGGCGAGGATGCGGCCGGTCAGCTGGCGCTGGACGGCGTCGGGCTTGATCAGCACGAGGGTGCGCTCGTTCACGAGTCCTCCTGGACGGGCGGGGATGTTTCGGGGTCGCCCGGGTCGGCAGTCGCCTCCGGGTCGGGCGTGGCCAGCTCGGAGTCCCCGGCGCCTTCGGTCGCCTCCGGCTCAGACTCCGGCTCCGACTCCGACTCCGACGCCGGCTCCGACTCCGACTCCGACTCGCCGACGGGGTGGGCCATATCAGCCGGCGATTCCGGCGGGAGCAGCTCGGCGATCCGGCTCGCGACCAACGCATGATCGCGCATCGCCTCGACCTCGCGCCCGACGATCTGCTGCGCGTCGCCGCGAACCAGGACGAGGATCGGCTCGGCCCGACCCGACAGCAGGTCGAGGACGGCCGGCGCCAGTTCCGGCGCGGATCGCAGCGCAAGGATCAGCCCGGTCGCGGCCGTGGCCGGCTGCCCCTGGTCGAGCGCGATCTGGGCCCGATGGAACAACGTGGCGCCGTCGACTGGTACGGGCGCAACGACCTTCGCCGCGGAGACCTCGTCGTCCCACAGCCCGGGGCCGCCGTGGATCGCCGCCGGGATGGCCGGGTCCAGCGGGGCGTGGGGCGCCGCCTCCGCGGCAGACGCGCCCCGATCCGTCGCTCGCCGAGCATGGGTCGGATCGGCGCTGATCGGGCCCGGATGGAGGTCGTCGAACAGCACCCCGACCGGCCCGACGGCCGTCCCCGGGTCCGCCGGCCAGATCGCGCTCCGGTGCATGCCGGCGAAGACCGAATCGAGCGAGCCGTCGGCTCGCTCCTTGGCTCGACCGGCGAGACGCCTCGCCTCGGCGGGTCGGCCGAGGTCGGCCTGCGCCTCGGCGGCGATGACGAGCGCCACGACGTCGTCGGGCGCGACTTCGAGATAGGTCGTGGCGGCCTCGCCGGCGCCCGTCGTGTCGCCCGTCCGCCAGCGCGCCTCGGCCAGATCGCGGACGCCCTCGTCGTCGAGCCGGTCCCGGCCGGCGAGCGTCTCCAGCTCCGCGCGGGCGAGGGCCAGCGATCCGAGACGGAGGTGGGCTCGGGCAATGATCAGGTCCGGATCGCGCTCGGTCCTGGTCTGTGTCGGCGTCGGACCCGTCATGCGGGCAGGCGCAGCCGCCGTTCGAGGCCGCGGAGGTGTCGGGCCGGTCCGACCGCGGCGAGACGCAGCCCCTCGTCGACGAACAGCTCGCCGGCGAGTCGCTGGACGTCGGCCGCCTCGACCGCCTCGACCTTGGCGAGTGCCTCCTCGAGCGTCAGGACCGTGTCGTGGAGCGCCTCCTGGCCGCCGATCCACGAGGCGAGATGGCGGGTCTCGTCCATCCGCAGCTCCAGGCCGCCGGCGAGATACGCCTTCGTCTTCGACAGCTCGTCGTCGGGCACCGGCTCGTCGCGCAGCCTGCCGAGCTCTGCCAGGACCGCATCGAGGGCCGCCGGCAGCCGCTCGGGATCGACGCCCGCCGAGATCTCGAGCGAGCCGGCGTCGGCGTAGTCGACCAGCCCGGACGACACGTCGTAGGCCAGGCCCTGGGCCTCACGGACGTTGAGGAACAACCGGCTCGACATGCCGTCCCCGAGGACCGCGTTCAGCATCGCCAGCGTCCACGCGTCCGGGTGGTCGCGCCGGAGCGCCGGAACCCCGATGACCAGCTGGGCCTGGCTCGCGTCGCGGCGGGCCCGGAGCAGGGCGCGGTCGCCGGCCGGCAGGGCCGGCGCCGCGGCGAACCCCGGAACGATCCCGTTGCCCATGCCGAACGCAGCCGCGGCCATGTCGACCGAGGAGGCGTGGTCGATGTCGCCAGCGACCGCGACCACCGTGTTGGCCGGCCGGTAGGTCGACCGCCAGAAGCCCCGGATCGTGTCCACCCCCAGGGTCCGGATCCCGTCCTCGTCGCCGCAGATCTCACGACCGAGCGCGCCGTCCCCGAACATCGCCTGCTGGAAGAGGATCTGGGCGTGCTCAGCCGGGTCGTCGAGGTACGACCGGATCTCCTCCACGATCACCGCCCGCTCGCCATCGATCTCGGCCTCGTCGAGCTTCGGCCGGACGATCAGCTCTCCGAGCACCTCCATGGCCCGGTCGGCCTCGCGCCGCGGGACACGGACCCAGTAGACCGTGGATTCGCGATCGGTCGCGGCGTTGAACGAGCCGCCGACGCCCTCGATCGCCTCGGAGATCGCCCGCGTCGAGGGGTAGCGCTTCGTGCCCTTGAACGTGATGTGCTCCATGAAGTGGGCGACCCCGGCCTGCTCGGGCGTTTCCAGGCGTGAACCCGCCAGGACGTACGCCGCGATGGAGACCGAACGGGCGCCCGGAAGCCTGGCGCTGATCACGCGCGGCCCGGCGGGCAGCGCGGTTCGTTCGAACATCGCGGCCGATGGTACAGGAAGGTCGGCGACGCTCAGCCAACCGCGCCGCCCCCTCTTCCGAGGTGCAGATTCCGTGCGGCATCGCGCGCGTTTCGTGCTCACGCGGCCGTCTCGGAGGCTATCCTTCCGTCCTGACCGCGCGGAGCCGGGACCCGCGGGGTCGCCCCGAGCCCGCGCGTGCCCGTGGGGTCGCGTGGTTCCAGGAGTGCGGTCCGCGAGGCGGTGAGGAGGAGGACTCATGGCGAGCACACGGCTGCGGCTCGCGAGCGTGTTCGCGATGGCGGCGATTGCCGTCGGTGCGTGCAGCTCGACGCCCAGCGCCCCGGCCGGCAGCGCCGCCGCCGGCGGCAACGACTGTACGGCGGGCGCCGCCAAGGGCGGCGCGAACCTCCAGATCCCGGACGTCGTCGCGGGCAAGTTCAACGTCGCGATGGTCCTGATCGGCCCGCATGACGACGGCGGCTGGAGCCAGGCCCATTACGAGGGGCTCCAGTACCTGTGCCAGCACCTGGCCGACAGCCACGTCGCCTACATCGAGCTCGTCCCGGAGGGCGCCGACTCCGAGCAGGTCTTCCGGAGCCTCGCGAGGAAGGGCTTCAACTTCATCATCGGCACGTCCTTCGGCTACATGGACCCGATGGAGAAGGTCGCCAAGGATTTCCCGGACGCGACGTTCCTCCACCTGACGGGCTACAAGTCGAACGGCAAGAACTTCGGCAACTTCTTTGGCGCGGTGGAGGACTTCAAGTTCCTCGCCGGCCAGCTCGCCGGCTCGCGGGCCAAGAAGGACGGCAACCCGAAGATCGGCTACATGGCGACCTTCCCGATCCCGGAGGAGATCCGGTTGGGTAACGCGATCGCCCGTGGCGTCGCCGTGACCTGCCCCGAGTGCAAGATCGACGTCCGGTTCATCAACACCTGGCACGACCCGCAGAAGGAGCGTGAGGGCGCGGCGTCGCTGTTCGACGCGGGCGCCGACGTCGTCTTCACCGGCGCCGATACGCCCGCCGTCGCGGACGTCGCCGCCGAGAAAGGCAAGTGGGCGGTCACGTATGACCATCCGTCGTCATGCTCGAAGGACAGCTGCCTGACCGCGCCGTACTGGATCTGGGGTCCCGAGTACACGCGGATCGGCCAGCTCGTGAAGGACAAAAAGTACACCGCCGGCTACGAGTACTTCGACGCCGACTCGAAGGCGATGGGCCTGTTCGGCTTCATGGAGGGGCAGACGCCCCAGAAGGGCATCCAGGACCTGCCGGCGGCCGACGTCCAGAACGTGAAGGACACGCTGGCGAAGATGCTCGCCGGGCAGTTCGGCCGGTTCGACGTCTTCGCCGGACCCATCACGGACAACACCGGCAAGACGCTCCTGCCGGCCGGCCAGAAGCTCAAGCAGTCCGACCTCGATCAGTTCCCGCCCGGCGCGCCTGGCTCGGAATGCTCGGTCTGCATGTACTGGTGGAACCAGAACATCACCGTCCCCCTGCCGAAGCTGAGCTAGGCACCAGGTCGGAGGCCCGCGGGCGAACGCCCGCGGGCCTCGCCGTTTCAGGACGGGATCGCCGATGACCGTCGCACCCGAACCAACCGGATCGCCGGTGGACTCGCTCGCTGTCGAGGCGATCGGGATCGTCAAGGAGTTCCCGGGCGTCGTCGCGAACGACCACGTCGACTTCGACCTTCGGCGAGGCGAGGTCCATGCCCTGCTCGGCGAGAACGGCGCCGGCAAGAGCACGCTCATGAACATCCTCGCCGGGCTCTATCGGCCGGATGGCGGCGAGGTCCGGGTCGAGGGCCGTCCGGTCGACTTTGGCTCGCCGCGCGACGCGATCGCCGCCGGGCTCGGGATGGTCCACCAGCATTTCACCCTCGTCCCGTCCCAGACCGTGACCGAGAACGTGCTCCTCGGCCTCGACCGGCCGCGGTTCCTCCTCCACGAGCGCGAATCGGAGGCGGAGATCGGCCGGCTGGCCGAGCGGTTCGGGCTGCGCGTGCCGCCGGGCGCCCGGATCTGGCAGCTGTCGGTCGGAGAGCAGCAGCGCGTCGAGATCCTGAAGATGCTCTACCGCGGAGCGCGGATCCTGATCATGGACGAGCCGACGGCCGTCCTCGCACCCCAGGAAGCCGACGAGCTGTTCGGGACACTGCGGTCGATGACGGCCGAAGGCCGGAGCGTCGTGTTCATCAGCCACAAGCTGGGCGAGGTGCTGGCGATCGCGGACCGGATCACGGTCATGCGCCGGGGCAAGGTCACCGCCGCCGGGATCCCGGCGACCGGCGCGACGAAGGCGGAGCTGGCTCGCCTGATGGTCGGCCGGAGCGTCCTCGAGACGCTCGAGCGGACGCCATTCGAGCCCGGCGACGTCGTCCTCTCGGTCGGCGACGTGATCGCCGACAACGACCGGGGATTGCCCGCCCTGCGCGGGGTGTCCCTCGAGGTCCGGGCAGGCGAGATCGTCGGGATCGCCGCGGTCGCGGGCAACGGCCAGAGCGAGCTGGCCGAGGTGATCACGGGCCTCCGGCCGTGCGGCGGGGAGGTGCTCGTGCGCGGCCAGCCCGTCGCGAACCGGTCCGCGTCGACCGTCATCCGGCGAGGCGTCGCCCACATCCCTGAGGATCGGACGTCCGTCGGGACCGCCCCGAACCTGTCGCTGACCGACAACCTGATCATGAAGCGCTACCGCCAACCGCCGGTTGCCCACGGCTGGCTCGTCGACGAGTCCTCGGCGAGAGCGATCGCTCTCGACCTTCGGGAGAGCTACCGGATCGGGGCGCCGACCGTCGACACGGAGGTCCGGCTGCTCTCCGGCGGCAATCTCCAGCGGGCGATCCTCGCTCGCGAGATCGAGACGAAGCCGGGCCTGCTCATCGCCGTCCAACCGACGCGCGGCCTCGACGTCGGGGCGATCGAGACGGTCCACCGGCTGCTCCTCGACCTCCGCGCGAAGGGTGCGGCGATCCTCCTGATCTCCGAGGAGCTCGACGAGATCCTGGCCCTTTGCGATCGGATCGACGTGATGTACGAGGGGCGAGTTGTCGGCTCCTTCACCGCGGCCGACGCCGAGATCGGACGGATCGGCCTGCTGATGACCGGTGGCAGCGAGGCCGACCACGCCCCGGCCGAGGCGGCGGGATGACGATCCGGCTCGAGCCGCGGACCGCGATCCCACGCTGGCTTTCGCCGGCGCTGACGATTGGCGCCGTCGCGGTCGCGCTCACGATCTCGGGTGCGGTCATCGCCGCCGTCGGCGGCGACCCCGTCGCGTCGTACCTCCACATCCTCAACGCCTCGTTCGGGAGCGTCGGCGTCCTGTCGGACACGCTCGTGAAGGCCACGCCGCTCATCCTGACCGGCCTGGCCTGCGCGCTCGCCTTCCGGATGCGGCTCTGGAACATCGGCGCGGAGGGCCAGTTCCTGCTCGGGGCGTGGGGCGCGAGCGCGGTCGTGCTGTTCCCCCTCGTTCCAGCCGGAACGCCCGCGGTCATCCTGATCCCGCTCATGATGCTCGCGGGGATGCTCGCCGGCGGGCTGTGGGGATTCATCCCGGGCGTGCTCCGGGCGCGTCTCGGGGTGAACGAGATCATCGCGACGCTGATGCTCAACTACGTCGCCCTTCTGTGGATCCAGTTCTGGGTCTTCGGGGCGTGGAGCGAGAGTGGCTTCCAGCAGACGAAGGCGTTCCCCGACGCGGCCCTGCTGCCGCGTCTTGCCGACTTCGCCGACGCCGTCCCCGCCTTCGCCGGGCTGACCGTCCACCTCGGCCTCGTCTTCGGGCTGGTCACGGCCGGTCTGTTGTGGCTGTTCCTGGAGCGGTCCCGCTGGGGTTACGAGATCCGGCTGATCGGCGACAGTCCGAGGGCTGCCCGCTACGCCGGCATCGACATCGGCCGGCGGCTGATCATCGTGTTCGCGATCTCCGGCGCCATCGCCGGCCTGGCCGGGATGAGCGAGGTCAGCGGCGTCGTCGGCCGCCTCCAGGATCGGATCTCGCCCGGCTACGGCTTCACGGCGGTGATCGTCGCCTACCTGGCGAAGTTCCGGCCGGGCCGGGTGATCGTCGCGGCCATCCTGTTCGGCGCTCTGATCCTCGCCGGTCGGGAGATCCAGCCCTCCGGCGTCCCTGCGATGATCCAGGGGATCATCCTCTTCACCCTGATCGTCGCCGACGTCCTCGTCCGGTACCGCGTCCGGATCGAGCGGCGCGTCCCGGTCGCGGCTGCGGCGTCTCCTCCGGCGCCATCGGCGGGCGGTTGATGGACCTCGGGCTGATCCTCGCCGGCGGCATCGCATCGGGGACCGTGCTGCTGTTCGCGGCGATCGGCGAGATCTTCGCCGAGCGCGCGGGCATCCTGAACCTCGGGGTCGAGGGAATGATGCTGATGGGCGCGGTCGCCGGCTTCTCGACCACCCTGACGACCGGCAACCCGTGGATCGGCCTCGTCGCGGCGATGATCGTCGGCGGGCTGCTGGCCCTCCTCCACGCGGTCGTGACGATCCACCTTCGGGCCGACCAGGTGGTGTCGGGCCTGGCGCTGACCTTCCTGGGGACGGGCCTCGCCCGGGTCCTCGGCGAGGGTCTCGCCAACACGAACGTCGCGCGGCTGCCGGCCTTGACGATCCCGGTCCTGTCGAACATCCCGGTCATCGGCCCGATCGCCTTCCGCGACCAGAGCGTGCTGGTCTACGTCGGCTTCGTCCTCGTCCCGCTCGCCTGGTTCTGGATCGAGGGCACGCGGCCGGGTCTGCACCTCCGAGCCGTCGGCGAGGCGCCCGCGGCGGCCGATGCCCAGGGCATCGGCGTGTACCGCCTGCGTTATGCGTACGTCGTCTTCGGCGGCGTCCTGGCCGGCCTGGCCGGCGCGACGATCACGCTGGCCGTCGCTCCGGGCTGGTTCGGCGATCAGACCGTCAACGGCCGCGGCTGGATCGCGATCGGGCTCGTGATCTTCGCCGGCTGGAACCCGATTCGGGCGGCGATCGGCGGCTACCTGTTCGCGACGATCACCCCGTTCAACCTCGGCCTCCAGGGCGTGGACCGGATCCTCGGCTTCGAGAACCCGTTCCTGCCGGGCCGCTCGGCGACGTTCTTCCTGGACATGCTGCCGTACCTGTTCGTCATCGCCGTGGTGATCCTCGGGTCACGCCGTGCGCTGCGCCAGCGGATCGGGGCGCCGGCCGCCCTCGGCATCCCGTACGTCCGGGGCGAGCGGGGGCACTAGGCCTCCTGGTCGGCCTCCGACGAGGGCCGCGCCGCCTCCGGCTCCGCAACCTCTTCGAGGCCCTGCAGCTCCATCTGGACGAAGCCGCTCGTGTCGAACGTAAGCTGCTGGGCTCCTCGGACCGGTTCGCCGTCCTCCCCAGTTGCCAGCGGGGCGTACTCGATGACGACCCGCTCGTCGCCCTGGACGAGGGCGTAGACGAGGAGCTGGTCCGGCCGGGTGTCGAACTCGAGGTGCTCAAACGAGTCGACGTTCAGGCTGATCGAGATCGGCGTGAAGTAGGTCGAGGTGTCGGGGTCGTCGACGACGATCCGCTCGACCCAGCCGGTGCCGTAGGCGACCAGCTCGCGTCCGCGGTGGTAGCGGTACGAGACCGTCTGCTTGAGCAGGGGCCGGAGGAGGTTCTGCATGTCCGTCCGGCTGGAGACGAGGCCCTGATTGACGAAGAACTTCGCGGTCGGGGCGCTCGACACGGGCGGGTCTCCTGGGGAAGACGGGCGGCGGTGGGCGGTGTCGATGGTAGCGCAGCCGCCGATCCCCGGACCGGCCGATCGACGCGATTCGGGCGCCCCGTATCATCCCGCCATGCTCCTCGCGGTCGACATCGGCAACACGAACATCACGACCGGCCTGTTCCGGAACGGCGCCCTGATCGAGCGGCGCCGGGCGACGACCCACCCCCGCGCGTCGGCCGACGAGCTCGAGCACCTCCTCGACGCCCTGCTCCGCCTCGACGACGCGTCCTTCGCCGACGTTTCGTCGATCGTGGCCTGCTCTGTCGTCCCCTCGCTGACCGCGGCCCTCGAAGAGGTCGCGGCGCGGCGCGAGCGGCCGCTGCTCATCGCCTCGGCGGGCACCGTCCCGATCGCGATCCGAACCGATCGACCAGCCGAGGTCGGTGCCGACCGCCTCGTCAACGCCCTCGCGGCGGCGCGAATCCACGGAATGCCGGCGATCGTGGCCGACTTCGGGACGGCGACGACGCTCGACTGCGTCGGCGCCGACGGCGCGTTCGTCGGCGGGGCGATCGCGCCCGGGCTGGAATTGGGCCTCGACGCGCTCGCGGCGCGGACGGCGAAGCTGCCGCGGGTCGAGCTCCGCGCCCCCGACCGGGCGATCGGCCGCGACACCGTCAGCGCGATCCAGTCCGGGACGGTCCTCGGCTACCAGGCTCTCGCGAACGGCCTGATCGCGCGCTGCCGAACGGAGCTCTCTGAAGCGTCTGGAGCAGCGCTGGGCGACGTGCGCGTGATCCTGACCGGCGGATTGTCGGCGGCGCCCTGGGCCCGCGGGCTCGACGGCGTCGACGCGATCGATCCGGACCTGACGTTGAAGGGCTTGGCCATCCTCCACGCCGAGGTCGGTGGCGGCCAGCCCCTCGAGCTCGGGCTACCGAGGTGAAGCCCGCGACGGGTTCGGTCGCGGGGAGCGGGCGCCTCGCCGGGCGGCTCATCGGGGTCGGCGTGACCGGATCGATCGCGGCCTACAAGGCAGCGGACCTCGTCCGGCGCCTCGCCGACGAGGGTGCCGACGTCGTCGTCCTGATGACCCCGTCGGCGACCCGGTTCGTCGGCGAGCTGACGTTCGCGGCCCTGTCGCGCCATCCGGTCGAGACCGACGTCGGCGGCCTGCTGCCGGACCGGCGGATCGGCCACATCGTCGTCGCCGACAGCGTCGATGCGATCGTCGTCGCGCCCGCCACCGCGCACTGGCTCGCGTCGATGGCGACGGGCCTCGCCGGCGATGCCGTGACCGCGGCGTGCCTCGCCACCAGGGCCCCGGTGATCGTCGCGCCCGCGATGGATGGCGAGATGTACGCGCATCCCGCGACGCGCGCCAACGTCGCCCGAATCCGCGACGCCTTCGGCTACCGCATCGTCGAGCCCGAAAGCGGACCGCTGGCGTCCGGCCAGTCCGGCCAGGGCCGGCTCGCGGACACGTCGGCGATCGTCGATGCGGTCGTAGCCGCGATCTCGGGGACGGCGGTCCGTGAACCGGACGAAGCGGCCCGGCCACCGCTCGTGGCCGGGGATAGGGACGCCGACCTGGACGGCCGTCACGTCGTCATCAGTGCCGGAGGCACGGCCGAGCCGATCGACCCCGTCCGGTTCATCGGCAACCGGTCGACCGGGAAGATGGGCGTGGCGCTGGTCGAGGCTGCGGTCGCCCGCGGTGCGCGCGTCACGCTGCTGGCCGGCCATGTCTCGGTGGCGCTGCCAACGGACCCGGCCATTCGCACGGTCATCGCCGAGACCACAGCCGACATGAACCGGGCGGTCCGGGCGGCGATCGTCGACGCGGATGTGCTGATCATGGCGGCAGCGGTCGCCGACTTCCGCCCGCGCGAGACGGCGGCTTCGAAGATCGGTCGGGACGGCGGCCTGACCCTCGACCTCGAGCCGACCGAAGACATCCTTGCCGGCGTCGCCGCCGCCGTCCCACCGATCGGCGACCCTGCCCGCCCGGTGCTGGTCGGGTTCGCCGCCGAGACGGGCTCGCTCGATCGGGCGGCGGACAAGCTCCACCGGAAAGGCGTGGATTTCCTCGTCGCGAATGATGTCGCCGAAGAGGGCTCCGGCTTCGGAACCGACACGAACCACGTCTGGATCCTGAGTGTCGATGGCGAGCCCGTGGACCTCCCGCTCCGCTCCAAGCGCGACGTCGCCGACGAGATCCTCGATCGGGTCGCTGCCGCGCTGGACGCCCGCGACGGAGCCGCGCAGACTGGGACCGTGACACAGGAGAGCCGAGCGTGAGCGCCTCGACGCCGAACGAGACCGTCCGCCGGCTGACCGTCGGCGACGTCGCCCGGATGTACGCGGACGGCCAGCGGATCGCGATGCTGACCGCCTACGACTTCCCGACCGCCAAGCTCCTCGACGAGGCGGAGATCCCGCTCCTCCTCGTCGGCGACTCGCTCGGCCGAGTCATGCTTGGCTACGAGAACGAGATCCCGGTGTCGATGGCCGACATGCTCCACCACACCGCGGCCGTCGTCCGTGGCGCGAAGCACGCCCTCGTGATCGGCGACATGCCGTTCCTGACCTACGCCACCGCGGACCAGGCGGTTGCCAATGGCGGACGGTTCCTCGCGGAAGCTGGCGCCCAGGCCGTCAAGGTCGAGGGTGGCGTTCGCTCCGCACGGACCATCGAGGCGCTGGTCAAGGCCGGGATCCCGACGATGGGCCACATCGGCTGGACGCCGCAGGCGGCCAACGCCGCGGGCAAGGTCCGGGTCCTGGGCAAGAGCCGGGAGCAGGCGCGGGGGCTCCTCCACGACGCGCTCGCCGTCCAGGAGGCGGGTGCCTTCTCGATCGTCCTCGAGCTCGTCCCGGAGCAGCTCGCCGCCGCCATCACGGAGCGCCTGAAGATCCCGACGATCGGCATCGGAGCGGGTCCCGGCTGCAGCGGCCAGGTCCAGGTGATCACCGACCTGCTCGGTTGGGACTCGTGGCACCCGAGGCACGCCAAGCCGTACGCCGACCTCCGGGGCACGATCCTCGCCGCGGCCCGGTCGTACGCGGACGACGTCGTCGCCGGGACGTTCCCGGGCCCCGACCAGACCGTCCGGATGGCCGATGACATCCTCGAGGAAGTGCTGGGGCGGGGCGCCTTCGACCGCGGCGCCGACGAAATTCCGGAAGGCATCCCGCTCGATCGCGACCTCTAGGACTTCGCGCTTGATCGTCGTTCGGACGCGCACCGAGCTGCGTGACGCGCTGGCCCCGCGGCCGCGACCACACGGCGTGGTCCCGACGATGGGCTGGCTTCACGACGGCCACCGGTCGCTGATCCGCCGGGCGAAGGCCGACAACGCGACGACGATCGCCACGATCTTCGTCAACCCGCGGCAGTTCAACGAGGCGGCCGACTACCAGCGCTACCCCCGCAACGAGGCCCGGGACCTCCAGATCTGCGAGGAGGAGGGCGTCGACCTCGTCTTCGCACCGAGCGTGGAGGAGGTCTACCCGCCAGGGTTCGACACGACCGTGTCCGTCGGCGCCGTCGCGCGGCCGCTGGAGGGAGCTGCCCGGCCCGGCCACTTCGACGGCGTGGCAACCGTCGTCGCGATCCTGTTCGACCTCGTCAGCGCCGAACGCGCCTACTTCGGCCAGAAGGACGCGCAGCAGGTGATGGTGATCCGCCAGATGGCCCGCGACCTGGCGATCCCGACCGAGGTGATCGCCTGCCCGACCGTCCGCGAGCCGGACGGGCTGGCGCTCTCGTCGCGGAACGTCCACCTGTCCCCGGCCGAACGCGCGGCCGCGCCGGTGCTGCGCCGGGCGCTGCTCGGCGCGCGGGCGTGCTGGGAAGGGGGCGAGCGCTCGGGCGACGCACTGCGCGAGACGATGCGGGACGCGCTGGCGACGGAGCCACTCGCCACCCCGGCCTACGTCAGCGTCGCCGACGGGAGCACGCTGGCCGAGCTCGACCGCGTGCCGGATGGCGGGCCGGTCCTCCTGTCGCTCGCTGTTCGCTTCGGTCCGACGCGCCTCATCGACAACGAGCCGCTGCCCTAGGCGGGTTCAGGGTTCTCATCGCTTTCCGCGGGCGCTCCGCGTTGCCAAGGTTCGCGGCATGAGAGACGACGAGCCCAAGATCGTCTTCGGAGTCGTCGCGATCGTTGTCGTGATCGTCTCCGTGCTGCTGTTGGTCAATGGCGCCCAGACCTCGACGATCCTGTCCAAGGTCGGTGCGTCGGTGAACAACAGCGGCGCGTCTACGGACTCGGCTGGCGAGCCGCCGGCCCCGACTCAGGCCGGGAGCGATTCAGGCGGCGGCGAGGCGACCGGGCAGGGCGGTCAGGTCGCCGCCGCCGCGCCGGGGCCGCCGGTGCTGCTGATCGTCCGGACGGGGACGCTCACCCTCGAGGTCACCTCGGTGTCCTCGACCGTCTCGGCCGCCGACGACGTGGTGGCGGCGGCCGGTGGATTCGTCGCCGCATCGACCGAGTCCGCGACGTCGGCCGAGGGCTCTGCCAACGTCGACTACCGGATCCCCTCGGCTGCCTGGGAGCGGACCCTGGCGGGGCTGCGGGCCCTCGCCACGGTCAAGGCCCAGCAGATCAAGACCGACGAGGTGACCGGCACGGTCGTCGACCTGGGCGCCCGCATCGCCAACCTCCGGGCGACCGAGGCCGCCCTCCAGGCGATCATGGCCAAGGCGGTGAAGATCCAGGACGTCCTCGACGTCCAGAAGCAGCTCACCGACACTCGTGGCCAAATCGAGCAGCTGACGGCCCAGAAGACCGAGCTCCAGGACCGAGCCAGCTACGGCAGCCTGACGGTCTCATTCCAGCTCCCGCCCAGGCCCGCGCCGAGCCCGACCGTTGCGCCGCCCCCGGTCTGGGACCCGGGCGCCGACGCCGCCGCCGCGACGGCGAAGCTCGTCCGGATCGGCCAGACGGCGACGACCGCCGGGATCTGGCTCGGCATCGTCGGGGTGCCGGTCCTCCTCGCCGGGGCGATCGCGCTGGGGCTGGCGCTCGGACTCGCCTGGCTGGCCTGGCGGCTCGTCGGTCGGGTCCGTCGGGCGATGGGGAGCTCGGCCGCCTGACGACGCGTTCGGCTCGGCGCCCGGAGGGGAGGTGCCGAGCCGCGACCTCAGGGCTCAGGTCGCGGCGACGGCCGGCGCCTCTTCGGCGACCGCGAGAAGGCCGTCAATGTCAAGGTGCTCGGCCACCAGGGCCTTGATCAAGGAGATCTTCTCGGTGTCGGCCGGGTGGGTCTTGACCAGGAGGTCGTGGACCTCGGACGCGACGACGTAGGTGTCCTCGCGGACCAGGGTGGCGAAGAGGTCGGCCTGGCGGATCGCGGCGACGACCGCATCGCGCGGCCGGTATCCGCCGGTCAGGACCAGCCCGATCGCCGCCCCCTCGTGGCCGTCGACGTTCGCGGTCCGCTCGTTCGTGGCTTCGGCGGCGACCTGCGCGATCCGCGCCGCCTCGGACGCGCTCGCGACCCGGAAGCGACGAGCAAGGTGGGCTGTGGTCAGGGTGAGGATCACGTCCTCGCGGTCGCCCGGGACGATCACGAGGGTCCCCGGCCCGACGCGTTCCAGCATGTGGCGCGGCTCCATCGCCCCGATCGCGACGCCGTCGATGACGCGGTCGAGGTCGGGCCCCGAGTGGATCGTCTCCCCGTGGACGCCGTCGAGGACCATGGCCAGGGTCGGGTTGGAGAGGATCGGCCGGACCGGCAGGACGCCGAGGAGGCGGACCCCGTTGTGGGCGAGGCCACGCTCGAGGACGCCGGTGATCCCGGGCTGGGCCCCGAGGTCGACCTTGTTCACGATCGCCCCGGCGACCGGGACGCCATGCGCCGCGAAGTGGGAGGCGTTGAGGACGATCTCGTCGATCGGTCGACCGACCCCGCCCTCGCTGACGATGATCGCCGGCGCCCCGAGCATCCGCGCCACGGCCGCGTTCGACAGCCCGATGACCGCGCCGACGCCGGCGTGTCCGGTGCCCTCGATCAACAGCATGTCGTAGCGGTCACGGAACGTGTCACGGGCCGCGACGATCTTCGCCCCGAGGTCCTCGACGACCCCGCCGGCGATGTATTTCTTGGTGAACCCACGCGGGATGTGAACCGGGCTCATCGCCCCGTAGTCGGCCGCCAGATCGAACGTCTCGTGCATGAGGACCGCGTCCTCGTCGGCCGGCTGGCCGTGGTCGATGACGGTGCGCTGGCCGACTGGCTTCATGAACGCCGTTCGAAGGCCGGATCGCTGGAACCCGTCGAACAGGCCGAGGGCCGCCGTCGTCTTGCCGCGGTTCTGACCGGTCGCGGCGAGGTAGATCTGGCGCAATTCAGCCGCGGGCGGCGGTCTTCCGCTCGATCAGGGCGACGGCGTCACGGAGCCGTGACAGCGTCTCGGCGTCGACCGCGTCCGACTCGAGGTACGGCCCCAGGCGCTCCATGATGTCGGTGACGAGCCCGAGGAAAACGCTCGCGTCCGCCTGGAAGAACTGCGGCTCGTTGTTGTAGCGGACGAGCGTCAGCCGGCCCTGGAGGACGCGCCGCTCCTCGACGTGAGCCACTTGCGTCGCGAAGTTGTGGCCCTGGATCCCGTCAGGGTTGTTCAGGAAGTTCAGGGCGTTGTCGATTGCCAGCCCGAACCGGGCGCGCCAGGCGACGAGCCGCTCGTGGACCTCCGACGGGACGCGGACCTCGGCGACCTCCTCGAACACCTCGGGGGCGACGGTCAGCAGCCCGACGAGCGTCGTGCCCGCCCGTGGCCCGAGCATGACCTGGAGACTCCGCTCGAGGGTGAACACCTCCGAGTCGAAGCGCGGGCTCGTGATCACGTCGGTCAGCAGGTCCTCGACGTTGTCGAGCGTGCCGGGCTCCGCCACCGCGTTCGCGAGGTGGAGGATCTCCTCCTTGAACAGGAACTTCTCTTCGTGATCGAGCATGGCCCGGATGGTAGCAGTCGCCGATCGCGATCAGACCGTTCCTCGTCCGTCACCCAGCCGATCGAGGATGTTCGTGGTCATCCGGGCGACGCGACCGTCGAGCGGCGTCGCGACCCCGTGATACGACCGGTCGCCGTAGTCGTCCAGGGCCCACGACCATTGGAACGTGCCGGCGGCGATCACCGTGGCCCCGGAGTCGGCGACATACGCGGTCGCGGTCTGGACGTCCTCGTCGAGCGGCAGCGGGACGCCCTTGCGCGGCGCCCGGTGGATGATCGGGACCACCGGGCTTCGCGCCAGGATCACCGTCCCTGGATGAGCCAGCGTCGGAAAGAACGTATCGAACTCCTGGCCGACAAGGTTGCGGATCGCGTCGCCGTCGCCGAGACCGGTCGCTTCGTACAGCCAGTGGCCCGAGCCCGCGACGATCCAGTCCGCCGGCCGGGCCACGATGTGGCCGTACATCTCGCCGATGACGAGGGCTTCCGGATCGTTGACGGGCGGCTCGCGCCAGCGGCAGGTCGCGACCGCGGGCTGGGTTGAAGCGAGCGGGTCGAGCGCACTCGACTTGTAGCACGTGATCCGGCGGGCCGGGCCGAGTGGCGACGGCTCCAGGCGGATCTGCCACGCCATGTCGTCGGCCGACAGGAACGCGACGTTCGTGCCGGCCGCGATCGCGCCCTCGATCGTGGCCCGCATCGGCCGCGACCAGTACTCGTGGTGACCGACGAAGAGGATCAGGCGCCGCCCGGTGACCACCTCCGGATGGAGCTCCAGGTCGACGTCGGCGCAGTAGTCGACGTCACGACCCTCCCGCTCCTGCCAGCGGACGAACTGGAGCTCCCAGCGGGGCATGTACCCGGCGCCCCGGCCAAGCGCCTGCGGACGATCGTAGCTGACCTGGACGGCGCGCCGGCCGCTCGCCCCTTCGGGGGCGTCGGCCGTCGAGGCGTCGTACAGGTCGGCGCCACCCCAGGCGTTGTACGCCTGCCACGTCGTCGTCGCATTCACGAACAGGACGGGAGCTGACGAGGCGGTCGGCGCGGCGCGAACCGTGAACGGCGCGTAGGCCGGCGGGCCGACCGTCGGCCGCACGACCGCCAGGTAGACGCCGCTGGGCCAGGCCCCGTCGACGGGCACCGACAGGACGCGTCCGCCGGCCGCTTCGACACGACCCGTCACGCGATCGATTGCCCGCGGCGCAGCCGGAGCGGCGCCGAGACCACGATCTTGCCGGACCAGTCGGCCACCGCTTCCCTCGTACCAGCCCAGGCGATACCACTCGACGTCGAAGGCCGTCGGGCTGGCGACGTGGAGGTCCAGCGTGTCGCCCGGCGCGACCGATGCAGCGGCCGCGAAGGCGGTCGCCCCAGAGGGCCCGTCCGCGGCGGTCAGGTCCCAGCCGTGGTTGCCGGCCCGGCGGTTCTCAGCGGCGGTCGGATTGTCACGCGGGAACTGGCCGGGCGCCGGTGGGCCGGGCGTTGGCTGGCCGGACGGCGAGGTCGACGACGGCGGCGCCGGGCTGCCTCGCAGGATGCCGAGCAGGCTGGGCGGTGCAGGCCCCGCGCACGCGTCGACGACCGCGAGCAGGCCCGCGGCCAGGCCCGTCCTGGCGACCCCGACGAGGAACTGGCGACGATCCATCGGTCTCCGGCGGACGCGGCTCGCGAGTGTTGGGCACGTCCGGCCGGAGGGTCGCATCGCCCGGCAACGAATCGGTCGTCAGCGCGGTGGAGTTTTCGTCACCAAGCACCCGGGAATCGAAAACGCCGGCCGGTCGGAGACCGGTCGGCGCCACCGAACGATGCCTACGGGTAGAGACCGCGCATCGCGGTCGCGTCGGCGACGCGCTGGACGGCGAGCAGGTACGCGGCGGTCCGCATGTCGATCTGCTCGCGACGGGCGATGGCCAGGGTCTCCTGGAACGCCTTGACCATGATCTCCTTGAGCTTGTCGTTGACGACGCTCTCGCTCCAGTGGTCGCGGTTCAGGTCCTGGACCCACTCGAAGTAGCTGACGGTCACGCCGCCGGCGTTGCACAGGATGTCCGGGATCATGAACTTGCTGTTGCGGAACAGCTCGCGGTCGGCGTCGGGCGTCGTCGGGCCGTTGGCGGCCTCGGCGATGAGCTTCGCCTTGATCCGGTCGGCGTTGCGGTTCGTGATCTGGTTCTCGAGCGCCGCCGGGATCAGGATGTTGCAGTCGACCTCGAGGAGCTCCTCGTTCGTGATGTCGGTCGTCCCGGGGAAGCCCTGGACGGTGCCGTGCTCCTTCTTCCAGGCGACGATCCGCTTGATGTCGAGCCCGTCCGGGTTGTGGATGCCGCCGGTCGAGTCGGACACCGCCACGACCGTGGCCCCCTCGTTGCCGATGAGCTGGGCGGCGATCGATCCGGCGTTGCCGAAGCCCTGGATCGCGACGCGCGCCTTCGGCAGCTCGATGCCGAGGTGGCGAGCCGCCTCGATGATGCAGAAGACCGTCCCTCGCGCCGTCGCCTCGTTGCGGCCCTCCGACCCGCCGAGGCTGATCGGCTTGCCGGTGACGACGCCGGGGACGGTGTGCCCGGCGTGCATCGAATAGGTGTCCATGAACCAGGCCATCACCTGGGCATTCGTGTTGACGTCCGGAGCGGGAATGTCGCGCTCGGGCCCCACGAGCACCTCGATCTCGGTGAAGAAGCGGCGGCTGAGCGCCTCGAGCTCCTTCTGGCTCAGCTTCTTCGGGTCGACGATCACGCCGCCCTTGCCGCCGCCGTACGGGATGCCGACCACCGCGC
>Ga0070707_100000770_pt1 | contig 31644 bp, 17 predicted proteins | sample KBSK5502metaG_FD_65468 | JGI IMG/M metagenome (GOLD analysis project Ga0070707, IMG submission 65468) | Corn, switchgrass and miscanthus rhizosphere microbial communities from Kellogg Biological Station, Michigan, USA - KBS K5-50-2 metaG | ecosystem: Host-associated > Plants > Roots >... | reverse complement strand
CCTTTCCAAATGAGACCAGTTGCCTGACAGTGTTTGCGTTGATTGTTGAGCGCGACCACGCTAAGCACAACCGCGATGAAAATAACCGCCTACCAGTGGCGAAAAACTCATGACACTAACTAGTTTGCAGGATCCGTCAAAAACGAGTGATGCGTGGCATCGATGCCGGAATCGAGGATGGCGATGCCGATGCCGTGACCATCAATCGTCCCGGTCGAGGGCGTGCCGTAGTTGCGGACTAAGCTCGCGCCGGTGGTCGTCTCCGGATGACCGGTCACCTGCATCTTGCGATCAAGCGCGATGTAGGTGACATCGGTACGGGCGGCAATATTGGCCACGGCGGCAGGCGGAAGCTGCACCGCCATTCCATAGATCTTGGTGTACTTCTTTTTGATCGTCCCGCCTGATCCAGTCACGGCTGATGACAAGGTACTCGTCGGCGCGGTTGGCGTTCGAATGATCACCGAGACCTGGCTGGCAGAACCACTATTGATGAGGTTCCGTAGATCCACCGAGATTTTGGGATTGGAGCTGGCTGCGCGCACGCCGGTCGTCCCTCGCGGTGTGAAAGAAACGCTGGCGACAGACAGAGCGAAAACCAGCCCCATCATCAAGAGTTTCGTCATCACCCTGCTGCTCATCTGCTTCACCATCCTGCTGTTCATCTGCTTCACCTTTCTTGATTCGATTCGCAAGCCACGGTCCAAAATAATGGCCGCTCTTCTCACGCGATAAGTGCGAAGAGCGGCCGGCTGCTTTTTCGGCGTCGGGTCTCTTCGATTACGCGCCGCCTCCGGCTTTCGCCCGGAGTGAGCTCTGATCGGTGACGATTACTTGAAAGTAAAAGAGCGCGCCCGCTAACAGAGAGCGGGCAGCCTGCCTAAGACAAGCTCCGTGCCGCCTGCCGGAGCCGAGAGCTAAGCGGCATCAGGGCTGAGCTAATCGGTCAGCACGGCGCAGGGGCAGCAGGCGGCTTCGCCTCTACCTCTCAATCTGGCTGACTGACCTGACCGATGGTTCAATCAACTTGATTCGACCTGTGCGGACGAATCAGTACCGCGAGCGGTAGCGAGCGTGGCTGCGACCACAGCCCTCCCGGCAGCATCACGCTCGCTACCGCTCGCGGTACTGATTCGAACTTTCCGGATGATGAGGCGATAGGAGTAGCGGAGAGGCAGACCTGTAATGGGAGTCAGCAGGCTGAAGGCTCAGCGGTGGCTCGCGCTATGATTTTGATGTTTACCTGGACCGGGCCGGTGCGGCGGGCTTGCCCGATAATGATGGCAGGCCGGGAGAGTTGGAGGGGGCATGCCGGGCACGAGGTGAGACGCTATCAGTTTTCGCGACGCTTCCTCTCACCCCGCCTGGCTCAGCCTCCGCGCCGGGAACGGGATGACTTGTTCGCTCCGCTTCAGCACGGAGGCGGAGCGCTTGTTGGCGGCCTTGTCCGCATACATCGCCGCGTCGGCGACGACCATGAGGTCTTCGAGCGTCGCGCCGTCGGCGTCGAATTCGGCGGCGCCGATGCTGATGCCAGCGCAGGCGGTTGCGCCCTGCTCACCCAGAAGGACGAAGCTGTCTGCCGCCTGCTTGATCCGGGAACTGAGGTCGGCGATCTCGGCCTTGCGGGCCCGCGGCAAGATCGCGATGAACTCGTCGCCGGCATAGCGCCCCAAGAAGTCGTGGTTGCGCATCTGCGCCCTGATGGCCTTGGAAATTTCGACCAGGAACCGGTCGCCCGTCTGATGGCCGAGCGTGTCATTGATCTGTTTGAACCCGTCCAGGTCCATGACGAGGAAAGTGAAAGGCTCCCCGCTCGACCGGGCGCGGTCCACCTCCTGTTCGAAGGCCTCCAGGATCGCCCGCAAATTAGGCAGGCCCGTCAACCGGTCCGTCACGGCGGTCGCCTCAGTCTCTTCGTGGTGCAGCGCGTTGGCCACGGCGTCGCCGGCCAGGCGCGCGATGGCCTCCACCAGGCGGATGTGCTCGCTCGAGTACTGCTCGAGGTCGGCCGAGTAGAGCGCGAGCACGCCGAAGACCTGCTCATTCTTCACCAGCGGGACGACAACCGAGGTGCGGTAGTCGGCTTCGATTGGCGTGCGGAGCGCGTCGAAGTCCAGGCGCGGGTCGGAATTGAACATCGGCTGGCGGTTGACGTAGACCCAGCCGGCGATGCCCGCCCCCGCCTTGATGGTGTGCCCGCGGAAGGCCTCGGCGTGTTGCCCGAGCGCGTAGGCGACCTTGAGCGCCTCGCGATCCTTCTCCTTGAGCAGGACCGCGCTCATCGTCGAGGGCACGATGTCTTGGACGCGCCCGAGCAGCACCGCGAGCGTGTCGCGGAGCGAGAGACTGCTGCCCACGGTCTGGGCGATCTCGTAGAGCAAGACCACCTCGCGATGCGCCTCCGAGATCTTCGCGAGCGACCGCGTGTAGCCCGACTCCTCGGCCGGGGCGCTTTCGGCTTTGGCTTCCGCCGCCGCTTCGTTCGCTTCGGCCGCCTGCTCCTGCGCCTCCTGGAGGCTCAACTTGCGCGCCGCGATCTCGGCCTCGAACGTCGGCAGATGTTCGATGAAAGTCTCGACCACTTTCGGGTCGTAGAAGTTTCCGGCGCCCTGCCTCAGCAAGTTGATGGCCTGCTCGCGGGTCATCGCTTTGCGGTACTGCCGGTCCTCGCGCACGGCGTCGAAGCAATCCACCACGCTCAGGATGCGCGCCGTCATCGGGATCTCGGCGCCCTTTAGCCCGTCGGGGTAGCCCTTGCCGTCCCAGCGCTCGTGGTGGTGGCGGACGACCGGCACGACCGGGTAGGGGAATTTGACGTGGCTGAGGATTTCGGCGCCGACGCCCGGGTGAATCTTCATCTTCTCGTACTCGGCCGGGGTGAGCTTGCCCGGCTTGTTGAGGATGTAGTCGGGCACCGCCAGCTTGCCCACGTCGTGCAGCAGCGCCCCGGCCTCGATGGCCTGGGCTTCGAGTTCGGTGAGGCCGAAGAGCTTGGCCAGGCCGCGCCCGTAGATCTTCACGCGCTGGACGTGGTCGGCCGTCGTGTTGTCCTTGGCGTCGATGGCCATGGCGAGCGCCTGCACGGTCGAGAGGTGCAGGTCGTTCATCTCTTCGATCTTGCGAATCTTCTCCTCGACCTTCTGATTGTACTGCGCGTAGGAGAAGTGAATGATCATCAGCACCGGGGTCGCCGCCAGGACCGAGTACCAGCCGAGCCGCTGGACGCAGAAGTACATGATGATCGTCGCGGTCGTGAGCGGGAAGTAGGTCACCGCCGTCCACAACTGGTTATCCACCCAGTGCCGCCAAACCGGGGTGCGGTAGCGCAGGCCGAGGATCATCGCCAGCAGTGAGCTGTTGATCAGGAAGTGGACGGCCGAGGCGACAAACAGCGGCAGGACCAGGCGCGAGGCGGAGTGAGCGAACCCGGCGTAGGGCTGGCTGCCCAGGGACCGCATCATTGCCTCGTAGGTCAGCGCGGTGCCGAGGATGGAGCCCGCAATCATGGCCAGTGAGAAGAGGTTGCTCTGCCAGCGCTTGACCATGCGCCTCGAAGCGACGAAGCTCTCCAGGCTGCCGACGACGATGGCTGCCGCTGGCCCGTGCAGCACGAGCAGCAGAAACGTCAGCGCGTCCGACAGCGTCAGTGAGAACCGGCGCTTGAGTTTGAAGTTGAGCCCGGGCATCGCGATGGGCACAGAGATGAAGCTGGTGGCAACGGCAGCGACGGCGAACAGGGCGACCGCCGCTAAGGTGGCCCGGCTCGCAGAGGCGACCAACCGCGCGCAGGAGAAAGCCCACAGCAGGCCGCCGCAGGTGATGACTGACCACTGAAAGATTCTGCTCTGAATATTCTCTTCCGGCTTATTGCCCATACTTAATTCCTCACCTTATTCCCCGCCGTCTCACCGATACCCGGTCAAAAAGGGGAGGTCGATAATCTCGTTCGGCTAACGCTGGGCCGGAGTTGCTGCAACGTGCCCCGGCAATAATATTCCTTCAGCTCTTTCACGTCCTCGTGATAATCGCCTGACAAACCGCCGGAGGTCGCCAGCGCTGTTAAGTAACTAGCGGAAAGTTTGTGCCTGCGGGAGTGGCACAAGATGCCATCTTGTGCCACAACCAGCGCCCGAACCTTTCCCTACTCACTTAATGGGGAAGGCCAAGCTCACTGGCTTGGCCCCCACCGATCACACTCCGGATCTCTCGATTACTGTTTCTTCGGGTAGTAAGTGCTGGTGCTCGTGATGAACTTGAGCCCGGTAATCGCCACGTCGTCATTGCTCGCCATAAGCTTGGTGCTGTCGGTGCTGGCGTTGGTAGACATCGTGGTCGGGTCGATCACCGAGCTGCTCCAGACGGCCTGCCCGCTGGTGGAGAAGATCACGCTGCCGTCCATGGTGCCCGTGGAAGTCTTGATCCCGTCCCCATAATAGCTGGTCGCGCTGACCCCGGCGTCGATGGGGTTTTGCAGGGAATAGGTCTTCGTGCCGGAAACTTGCAGACAACTGGTCTTGACGTAGCTGTCGGTGAGCACGAACCCGCTCGGCCAGACGCTGCCGTCGGTGAGCACGAACCCATCGGTCAGGACGAAACCATCGGTCAGCACAAACCCATCGGTCAGCACGAAGCCGTCGGTGAGGATAAAACCGTCGCTGACGATGATCCCATCTGTCAGCACAAAGCCGCTGTTGAGCACGGCGTATTCCAGGAAAGTGCCAGACCGGTCATAGAGGTTGAGCTTCAGATCCTGACTCAGCCCGGTCAGCGTCACGCCCGTCTTCATCAGCGTCTGACCGGCCGTCGCAAGGTTGGCGTCGGTCCGCATATTTTGCGCCAGCCGCACCGCCGCATAAGCATTGACCAGCCCGGCCCCTTCGGTGAGCACTCTCTCAATCGGGCTCTTGCTCGAAAGTGAGGGCAGTTGCTGCGCGGTGACGCGCAGGACCGCTTTGACCTGTTTGGGCGTGAGGCTGGGATCGGCCTTGAGCATGAGCGCCACGATGCCTGAGACCACCGGCGCCGCAAATGAAGTCCCCGTGAGCTGGCAGTACATCCAGTTATAACTGGCCGTACTCGCCGTCTTCGGCACCACCGAGGTGGGCAGGATCGCGTCGGTCAAGGTGCCGCGGCTCAATGTCGCCGCCGCGATGATCTTGGTTCCGGGCGCCACGAGGTCAGGCTTGATGATGCCATCCACCAGCGTCGGGCCACGAGAGCTATAAGCAGCCACTTCCAGGTCTGACCGGCGCAGGGCCGTGGGATTGGCACTCAACGTGGGAGGCATGAGACGGTCAGGCCAGGTCAACAGTGACTCTTGCAGATCCTTCGTCGCCCCCACCGTGATCACCTTGGGGTCATTGCCCGGACTGACGACCCCGCCATAGACCGTTTGATAGATCGGCTTGCCCGCGGCGTCGTAGCCAGTCACCACATCATTATGGCCATAGTTGCCCGCGGCGCAGACCACCACGATCCCGGCCGTGACGGCTCGTTCGGCAGCCTGGCAGAGGGGATCGGTTTTGTAGCTCTGCAAGACCGGCCCGCCGAGGCTGAGGTTGAGCACGCGGATGTTGTATTTGGACTTGTTGGAGACGCAGTAGTCAATCGCTGAGACCACCGTGCTGATGCTGCCCACGCCATTGGAGTCGATGGCTTTGATGGCGATGATGTTGGCATTGGGGGCGATCCCGATAAAGTCGCCGTAATTGCCCGGGTACCACTCCACCCCGGTGCTGTTTTTCTGCTTCGACCCCCAGCCGCTGCCGGCCGCCACTCCGGCCACGGTCGAGCCGTGACCGTAATCGTCATAGGCGGTCGTTTTGCTCAGGATATAATCCTTGAAGTTGGTGATGCGCGAGGCATTCTGCGTGGTGTTGTTGAAATCGACGTTGCCTTTATCCACGCCGGAATCGATGACGGCGATGCCGATGCCGGAGCCATCCACCGCCGAGTAGGTTTTCCCGGAGTAGCTGAGGCTGGCCGTCGCTTGCCGGAGTTTATCTGCGCCCACCAGCTTCGCGACCGCATCCATGGTGCCACGGACTTCCCGATTAGGAGTGACGAAAGCCACTCCATTCTCCGAGAGCAACTCCTCGATCCGCGCCAGCGGCATCTCGACGAGAAAAGCGTCGATGCTTTCGAATTGATGCTTGATCTTGCCGCCGTGGAGCTTGATGGTCTCGCTGTGAGTCGCCGTCGGCGGTTCGGTGGTCTGGATGATCATCTCCAGTGAGCGGTCCTGCCCGCGGTTGTGGTCAATGATTGAACGCAGGTCCTTGGGCAGCTTCTTCGACCTCGGGTCCGGATCATCATCCACGCTGGGGCCTGCGCTCTGCGCCAGCACCCGATTTGATCCCGGCTGACCGAACGGAATCCTGGAGACGGGGAGAGACAATAGCACTGCCACCATCAGGAATCTCACCACAGTCTTGGTTCTTTTCATCATCTTCATCATTCCTTTCACCGTTCGGTCGCCCGGCCAAAAAAAATGGCCGATCCCCTCACCCGATAAGTGCGAAGATCGGCCTCACAGTCTGGCCCCGGTCCAATCTCGCGTCTCTTCGGAAACTCCCACTGCCCTATCTTGATTGCGGATTGCGGAATTCGGATTGCGGATTGAAGAGTCGGCATTCCGCAATCCGCAATCCGAATTCCGCCATCGCCAGACGTAGGCTGGTGAGTACGTGCCGCCTCCGGCTTTCGCCCGGAGTGAGCTCTTATCGGTGACGATTACTTGAGCTTAAAATAGCGAACTCGCCGCAGCGAGCGACAGCTTTAAGCGAGCCGCGTGCCGAGCTTGCGGCCCCGCGCTAAACCACGCGCCAAGTTGGGATAGGCAGTTCGCGATGGGCAAGGTAGCCCTGCCGCCCAGCGGTCAATCTGACCGCTGCGGCCCGAGCCCCTGTCAAGTTGATCGTCACCGCGCACACTATCCGGTCAGCTTCTATAGCCTTCAAGAAAATGAATCTCGGTGGCGCGCTGTCCCGCGACCTGTGAGGTTGCGGTAGTCTCTGCCAACAGTCCTTTGACCTCGACAGGACCTTTTGGCGAGCGCACCCGCAACCTCACAGGTCGCGGGACATTCTTTCCTTCAGCGCCAAACTGTCGCTTAAGTTTTTGGGGCTGCTGCCGATAAGCCGGGTGTTAGCCCCTGGATTTACCGAAAAGCGCATGGCCAAGCCCACCCGGAAGGACCACCTGTTGAGATTACTGGCGCTAGTCGTGCCTCCACTCAAAGCCAGCCGATCATCTTTTCAACGGGTCAGTTTGATTGGCAGATTGATCAGCCGTGGCGCACTCTGCTTGATTCTCTCCTCTGGTGCCGTGGTCCCGGCACGAACGCATTGGCTCACGAACTGCGCAGGTGCCGCTGACAAAGCGTCGTCCGTCACCATCACCTCTCTCGACCCGGTTAATGCGTCTCCGGAACCGAGCCTGAGCCAAAGTGCGAGGCCAAATTCTGCGAGCACCGTCCGCGCCGTCCGCCTGACCAAAGATGGGAGCACGATGGTGGCCACCATCGAACTAGACGGCGACACTACTTTCCTCCACTCTACGCTTCCCCATCCGCATCGGCTGATCATCGACATCAAAAACGCCCGTCAAACCGTCGGGCCAATCACCAAGGTCGGTGAGCAGGTCGTCATCAACGTCGGTGAGGGCGGCATCGAGCGTGTGCGCGTGGGACAGATGGGGAGCAATGTGCGGATCGTCTTCGATACGATGGCGGCGCCGCGCTACCAGATCGAGCGCGAGGGAACACGCATTCTGATCCGGTTCGGCGCTCAGCCGGCTACTCATTCGACGACGAGCCAGGCGCCGCCGCCTCAGCCATCGGCCGTGCCAGCGCCATCACTCGTGAGGGCATCCGAGCCCAATCCGACTCAGCCCTCACCCGCCGTGCCCTCGGCTAAATTGACTGAGGAACCCAAGGCTGAAGTCAAAAGGGTCATACCCAGAGCTGAAGGGGTTGCTCCTTCAACGAACCCGTCGCCAACAACCCAATCACTTGAGCCGGCCAAGGCAGGCTTACAGGTGAAGCCGGCAGCGCCGAGCAGCGCTGCGCCAACTCCCTCGCCCACCACTTCGGCCAAGCCGACGGGCCTCAAAGCCGAATCGGCCAAGCGGGTGGATAAGCCGCAGGCCAAAGAGAAATCAGCCGCGAAATCGGGCAAGAAGAACTTCAAAGAGGGGATGAAGTATGAGGAGTTGCAGCAGTGGGACCTCGCCGTGCAGGAGTTCACCCTCGCCGCCGCCGCGGAGCCGGCGAGCACCGAATATCGCTTGCACCTGCTGCGCGCCAAACAGAACGCCTCGATCATGGCGATGAAGCGGGGCGATGCCCTCGCCGAGCAGGGCGACTATCCGGGCGCCTACACGGCTTACCACCAAGCATCCGCCTACGACCCGACCAATGAGCTGGCGCAGACCAAGCGCGAGCGCCTCACCGCGCAGCAGAAAGCGCCGCCCGGCGACTCATTCAACTACAACCCGCGCACCGGCAACGTCGTGCCGGCTGGTCACGAGATCAAGACCGCGCCGCGAACTCGCCCGCGCGAGGTGGTGCAGGCCATCATCTATAAAGACACGAGCCTGCGCCTGGTGATCGAACAGATCGCCGACTTCCTCGAACTCAACGTACTCTTCGACGATTCCTTCAAGGACGACAACAAATTTCGGATCAAGCTCAATAACGTGACTATGGCGCGGGCGCTCGATATGATCTTGCTCCAGACCAAACACGTGTTCGAGCAGATCGACCGCCGCACGATCCTTATCTACGCCGACAATCCGGTCAACCGCCAGCGCTTCGAGCAGATGCTGGTCAAGACCTTCTACCTCGGCAACGCCGACCTGGAGCAAGCGCGGGCGCTGCTCCAGAACGTGACGGGCGTCCAGCGCCAGGTGATCCCCGTCAAGCAGCTCAACGCCCTGGTGGTCCGCGACACGCCGCGCAACCTGAGGATGATGCAGGAGGTGCTCGACAGCATCGACAAGAACCGCGCCGAGGTCGTCATCGACGTGGACATCTACGAAGTCTCGCGCAGCACCTCGCTCGAACTGGGCAATCAGTTGGCGCTCAGCTCGCAGCCCGTAACGCAGACCGTCTTCGACAAGAATGGCCAGCCGGTGACGGTGACGATGGGGAGTTCTTCATCACTCAGCAACCTCGGCGGGGTCGGCCGCGCCAGCATCGCGGCCATCGCCGGAGCGACAGCTTCACCTTTTTTGGGCGGAGTCGGAACCATCCTCGGCCTGCCGCCATCGAGCCTGAGCCTGCTGCAATCGAAGGGCAACTCCCGGCTCCTGGCCAGCACCCAGATTCACGCGCTGGACGGCGAACAGAACCAGACCAAGGTCGGCCGCAGCGTCCCGGTGCGCACGGGGACGAACTACGTTCCGGGTTACAGCGCCCTCGCGCAAACGCCGGGGACGAGTCCCGCGGGTGCGCTGCCAAATGTCCTCGGCGGCAGTTCTCCCGGCGCCTTCGATAGCATCCAGTATAAGGATGTGGGCCTGGTCATCGACGCCACCCCCCAGATCACGACCGAAGGCTATGTCCAGATCAAGATGAAGCTCGAATCGACCAGCGTCGAGCCGACGGGGACAGACATCAACCTCACCCCCAGCTTCACGCAGCGCAGCTTGACGACCATCGCGCGGGTGCAAGACAGCAAGACCGCGGTCGTCGCCGGCATTAAGCAAGAGTCCAAGGGTGACACGCGCGCCGGCGTCCCCGTCCTTGGCCTGATTCCGGTCCTGGGGCGCTTCATCACCACGCCCAGGCAGACCAGCAGCCTGAGCGACATCGTCATCACCGTCACCCCGCACATCATTCGCTCGGCGGGACTGAAGCTGGAAGACCACCTGGCACGCTTCGCCGGCAGCCAAGTTGGCGGCATCATCCCGACGATTGAAGAACTCATCCAACACGCCCAGGCTGATGACGATCAGGAGCGCCGCCTGATCGCCCGGCAGATGCAAGCCCAAACGAGCGCTCAGCCCTCTGCTACAGACCAGCCCGCGCAAACAGCCACGCCGACTGCTGGCCCGGCGCCTCAAGTTGAAACAGCCAGCCTGCCGGCCGCCAATTCCCGGCAGCGAGTTGCCATCCCTAATGGGTTCCCCCCATCTCCTGCCGCGACGCTCACGACGCCGCGCCCAACGCCTCCTCAGTCGGCTCGACCAGAGGCCATCGTTGCCAAGACATCAACAGCTACGCCGGAGAATCAAGAAAGCTCGGCCACAGTCGCCGCCACCCAGCAGACAATGGCCACGGCGATTGACCTCAAACTCGTCCCCATCACCAGCAAGCAGCAGATCGGCAAGTCCGTCTTCATCGCAGTCGCAGTCAACACCCAGGTGTCGATGACCGGCGCGAAGCTCTCGCTAACATATGACCCGGCGCTGCTCCGCCTCAAAGCGGTGCGCGACAGCGGTCTGCTCGGCGACCGTGCCGACCTCACGCACCAAGAGGACGGTGGCCGTCTCCAGATCGCCTTGCAGCAGGATCAGCGCGAATCCTCCCCGGTCACGGCGAATGGCCAATTGTTGCTCATCGAGTTTACAGCCGTGGGCGCCGGACAGGCGGTGATCGACTTTAACCTCGGTGAGACGGCGCTGGTGCTGGGAAGCAATCTGAACAGGCAGATTGAGGGTCAAGGCACGGCGGTGCAGATCAGCCGGTAGGCGGATTCAGTCTTAGCGAGAGAAAGCATGACCTGACCCCTGACCTAATGATATTCAGTAGATCACGAAATGACGCTTCATAAAGAGCGTTCTGACCTTGGCCTCACGGTTTGTTCAAGGCCGCCTGCTATCTGGCTGAGGTCTATCCCCAAGCTGTTGTGCCGCGAGTCCCCGCTCCAACGCCTCGAGCCGGTCAGTCAGATCACCCAGCTTGGCTTGCTCAACCTGCAACTGTGTCATCACCTGCGCCTCCCGTTCGCGCTGCTGTTGTTCTATTTGAGTTTGTCTCTCCAAACTGGTTTTGACATCCCGGTACTGGCGCTCAATCTCAACGCGACGCGACGCGTCCGGCTCCTGGCTCAGTTGATTTTCCCACTCCTTCAGTTGCTCGGTCATCCGGGATTGGGCCAGTTTGGCGGCGGCGATTTGTTTGCGGATGCCTTCGAGCGTGAGACTCAGGCCATCGACGCGTGTCTGCTGTGCGCGGAGGTGCTCAATCGTGATCTGGGCGCGGGAGGTATTCAGAGTATTCTGCTGGATCGCGAGCCGAAGTTGGTGGACCTCGTTCAGCAATGCCTGGATGATTGGCTCTCCTTGCGGCGGCGCTGCCTGGATGGGCCTGCTCGTTAAGGCCAGCGGGGAATTCAGTGAGAGCAGACAACAGAGAGCGAGACAGAGGAAGCAACAGAGCGTCAAGCCTTTCAGGGTTGGCATCGCGGTCTCCTCGTGATGGTGAGGTTAGTCCTCAGCAGTAGCAACTGAGAAATGAGAAACCCGGTCAGCGCTTTTGCGTGACGGAAGAATCTGGCCTCACGCAAAAGCGCTATCCCGCCTTTACAGTCGCATTGAAATCGCCATCAAGTTAAGTGCCTCGCGGCCGCTCAACTAATCCACAAACATGTTGACCCGGCCACCGGAGGTAATGGAAATTTTGCGACCGCCGATCACGCGCCCGTTGACCTGCCCGGGACTGAGCGCAATGTCACGCTCAGCGGCGATGAGCGTGCCGCAGATTTGGGCCTTCGGCACGCCCCCTTGGGTCCCCCCGTTGAAGGCAACTTGTTGCCCCGGGCCGACAATGTTGATCAGCACATTATTGGCCATCAAACCGCCATCGATGAGAATCTTGCTGCCGCCCGAGAGTGAAAATCTCCCGGTGACGTTGATGACAAAAGCGCCATCACCGGGTGCGTTCAAGGTCAGGGCGCCTTTGGTTAAGACCAGATCGGTGAGGTTTAAGACATTCACCCCGGAGTCTCCGAAAATGGTCGTGGGATGGTGAATCACAGATGTCGGGTCGGTGGCATCCAAACTTTGAGCCGCGTCTGAGGCCGCCAGGGCGTCTGCGACTGCTTGGTCAACCAGCGCGCCTCCGCGCACAATGTCTCCGAAGACCCGACTGGGCCCGCTTTGGCTGAAACTGGCTGGTGCGGCCACCCCGATATCTCCCATCACACTGGAGGGACCGGTGATCGAGATCTTCCCGCCGAAACCCAGCACCGCAAAGTTGGTGGCTGCGCCCAAATCAGGGAAGTCATCAGCGGCTGCTTTGACTCCGACAAAGGAGCCAAGGATGAGGACACAGGCAGCAAGCAGGATCCTGCTGAACCTCTGGTGGGTTGTTTGTGATTGATTCTGCATGGGGCTTTTCTCCTTGTATTGTCAATGATCAGTTCAAGACTTTAGCTGAGCACTACCGCAATAGCTATCACGCACCAGGAGGCGACGGTGATCGCGACATTGTCAGCGCAAGCTTCGGGCCGCAGGGAGCGCGCCCATTGTGAGCAGCGCTGTGGGCAACGACATCTTGTTGCCCAGAGCAGTGAGCTGCCAGCCACTGTTAAGTCTTGCCAGGATTAAATAGGTGGAATGCCGTGCTAGATTCAGAAAAAAATTCGATTGGCTCGATTGGAGGGAAGCTGCGAGAGAGCGGCAATCAGGTCTCACCATATTCGGAATCGTCTGAGGCAGGCTTGCCATCTCAGGCTGGCGGTTGCGGCCACACCCTAATTGCGCACCTCTCGCCAGCCGACGAGCTTCATCCCACTCCCTGACCCGGCGCCGCTCCCGGTATAGTTGATCGTTGGGCTGCCACTGAATGTGGTTAAGACTCGAAGTAGTTCATCCAAAAGCTGAGGCTAAAACTTGCTCCAACTGAAGCCGATAAGCCTGAACGCCCCCAGCTGCTGCAGGGAGTTCCCCAAGGCCCGGTCATAATGAACTGGGGAGCCTCCACTATCTGTCGCAGTCCTACCAACGATGGCTCCGTACCACCCTGACCCCCCGCTCATGGTGATTGGCGAATTGGGCGCATAGACAACTCCATAGCTTCCTGAGCCGCCAGAAAGAGTAATGCCCGCGCTGCCACCGTAAACAACCTGAAAATTAGCCGGGATTCCGCTTGGATTGCTCACGCTTCCGCCGCTCAGGTTGAGGGCAGTACTCGCGCTGGTCCCTGCAATATTCAGAATCACCGGGTACGAATCAAGCTGCAATTGGGAGCCCCCGCTCATATTTAAACTGTTGATGTTATACGTCCCTGCGCTCAGGTGGAGAACGGTAGAGCCGCCCGAAAGGCTTATATTACCGTATTGGTAATTCGGTGAGAGCGCTATATTATTGGACGAGGGTTGAGTACATCCTGCCGGAATGCTGCTGGGGCAGGTCCCGCTGCTGTTTTGGTTTGTCGTGGGCGGCGTGGGCGAGGGCGACGAGGGAGTGGGGTAGCTTAAGGCCGTGGTGAGCGTGACGGTGCCCTGGTTAATGGGAGAAGCGCTCGATGAACTTGTGATGCCGTTGGAAGGACAGCTTCCCAGGTTTGTATTAAGGGCCGAGATAGTTCCACCGATCTTGGCAGATCCGCTCAGGTTGATGTTTCCATTCAGGCCAACGTTTCCGCCGGTGGTTTGCACCGTCGCGGCGTAGGTGCCCGCACTGGAATCAAAACTGTCCGTGTAGCTGGAAGAGGAAAAGTCAATGGCTTTACAAACCGTCCCTGTCGCCGCGATGGCGAAGGGTAAGAGCGGTGTCCCGGTTCGCTTATAGGTCGCCACCACTTGCACCGTCGCATTCCGCAGGCTGGCGACGCTTCCCTGCGAGGTGATCTGCCAGGTTTGGACGGTCCCTCCATTACTCCCTGGCAACCACGAAACTCCCATTCCGGTCGGATTCATCGAGAGCAACGTGGCGTAGGTCGAATAGGAAGCGTTCGCTAGACCCGGGAGCGATTGGTTGCCCAAAGCGGCGCTGTAGGCGCTGACGACCGTTGAGTCGGGGTAGTTCGAACTCACTCCGCTCATGGCCGAGAGAATCACCGGGGCGTTATTGTACTGGACGGGGAACTTCGTCGTATCGAACACCGCCATATTGGAAGGCGCAGGATAGGTGTAATTGAGCCAGTTCGACGTATTCTGCGTCCCGGCTTCCGCGGCGTACCGCGCTTGGGTCAGAAACTTAAAGTTCGCGCTGGTCCAGGTCTCAGTCTGGGTGACGAAAATAAGGGAGGTCGCGAGCGTGCTGAGGACCAGCAGTGCCAGCAATGCCACGATCAGGGAGATGCCACGCTCATCCTTGGCGATCCTTCTTTTCATGTCGTTTCCTATAGCGCTTCTCCAGCCTTGCTAATGCAGTGGCAGTCCAGGGGGCGTGGGTTGCAGACTGTCGGTTTGATTTGCTTGAGCGAGGCTTAACCCAGCCAGGATATTCCGTGACGCCAGTTTCAAAAACGATTTGGTCATGGTCACGAATTGCCCCGTTTGCGGATCTCTTTCCGAGGTTTGAATCGTCATCGTGACCGCCACGCTCGGCACGAAGGTGAAACCATTACTGGTCACCGAGGAAGCGTACTGAAAACAGGCCGTGCCGCCTGGATTGGGAACCAGATTTTGAACCAGCACTTGCCCTGGATTGATGGCTCCCGCAGAAATCGGAGTGGTCGACCTCGTCAAAGTTCCAGCCGCCGTATCGCAGGTGTATTGGACGTAGACCAACTTGCCGTCCGCATTGATGTCGCCAAAGATTTTTAACTGGGTGGCCGTCGAGGAACTCAGAATGCCCTGCGGGAAAACGCCCACGGCGGCTATCGGGGCACCGGCGAGATGGTTATTTTTGAAAACCCCCGTGATCGAGCTGGTGAGAACATTCATGACTTGAACCCGCTCCTGAGCGGCCCCGGTATCCACCAGCAACTGCTCGCCAACGAAGATGTCGGCTGCGGAACTGGGCAGGACGACCGTCGTCGGGCTGGTGAGCACAACCGTCTGCGCGGACGTGCTTGCCGTCACGGCCGCGCCCAGCGTGCGCGGGGCGAAATTCAAACACCCCGCCTGGCCTATCTCCTGGGTCATGAGCTCGATGGCGCCGCGCATGCTGGAGTGCATATCGGCTTTCAATTGCTCGGATCCGTAGCTCTTTTGATAATAGATCAAAGCGGAAAAGGCGGCGCCGGAAACCACCAGCAGCACCGCCAGGCTCACCAGCATCTCCAGCAACGAAAAGCCTGCACTCTGTGCCCGTCTGCGTATCTGGAATCTCTCCGTCATCGGTTAGTTAGATTTGCTCGAGACCAGCGTCGTCGAAGGCCCGGCCCCCTGGGCTCCCACTGATGAGATGGCGCGCGCCAGTACCTTGATCGTTTTCAGATTTCCGGCGGCGTTGGTGGTAATGCTCCACTGTCGAACATAAACTGCCCCCGTAGCAGATGGCAGCAAATTCTCATTGGCGTCCAAATAATCCACGTACCCGGTTACGGGAGTAGCAGGGTTTACGCCCCCAACTGTGGTACTACCCGCCATGACGCCCCCCAGGCCGGTGCCGCCGGTGCTCGTTGTCGGATAGACGGTGGTATTCGTGGCTGCATCTGCATAGTCCAAGGCCAGCAGTTGCTCCATCTTGTCCTGAGCGCACTCCGCGCTTCGGGTCACGCGCTCACCCTGGTTGGCGTTTTGGATCGCGGCCAGTGACAGCAAGCTCATGGCGGTGAGCACTCCGACGAAGAGAATGAGCACAGCGAGCATCGTCTCGATCAGCGTCATGCCAGCTTCGCTAGGTGAAGCTTTTCTGGTCAGCAAAGGGCAGCGCATCTTCGGTCCCCTTCTCATTGACTTGTCCAGGCCCCGCCGGAGTACTGCCACATGCCTACTCGACCGCTCGCGAAGACGGTCACGGCATAGCGGCGACCCGCTTGGTCCGTCAGATACAACGCATAGTTCCCAGTAGCTGCCCCGGTGCTATCCACGGGAATGCCTCTGGAGTTGAAAAGTATGTTCGCGGAATTTTGAATTGTGGTCTGCGTGCCAGCCGGAGTGGTAATGCTCCCGAATCCGAAGCTCACGCCCTGAGACAAAAATTGAGCGCCGCCCTCGGCCTGAAATTGGCCCGTGGTCTTATTGAATATTTCAAGCTGGCAGGACTTCGCGACGAGGTCGCAATTCAAGCGAGCCTGCGTGAAATCGGCTCCGGCACGCATCCGGACCAAGGCTAACTGGATGGCCAGGCTTCTCGCGTCGGCTGCGGCTTGATAAGATCCCAGGATCGTCTGGACAGCGGGGATGGTGATACACAGTATGCTCATGACGATCAAGAGCACGATCACGATCTCCAAGAAGCTGAACCCGCGCACCAGGTTCGTCCGACGAGTGGTCTTGGACCCACGAAGCTCATGTGTGCCATAGAGCTTCGTTGATGCGAGAGCCGTTTCTCCAACTTCAATTAAAGTAACCCCCTGGTGCGGATGTGATCCGGAGCGTTGTGATCGGCTCGTCAGGTCGAAGTCCAATTCATCAATCGTGCTGCGCTTCATCTCCATTACTCCTTCATCGTGAGGTTGATCTCCGCTCTCCCAACTAGAAACTTAAGCACCTGCAGCCAAACGAGAACCTGAGAAGTTGCCGTAACATTGAAAGCAAGACGTATACCTTCGTCAGTGCGCCAGTTGCCAGTTGAGGTTTCGCAGAGTTTCAAAGACTTATCGGGGCCAGGCAAAAATAGCGGGGCACCAGCATCACAATCTTTGTCACCTGAAACGGTCAAATTGAACGCTCTCTGTCAGTGACTGCTCACCTTGATTGCCTCTGTGGAGGTCAGCACCTCTGGCGAGCAATCGATGATTAGCGAGTGGCGTGCCCAATTTGCAGCGCGAGAGCTAAGTCTGAGCAAAATGGCTGTTAGGGTGAAGAGGGGAGACTTAACGACCAAGTTGTGATTAAATCTTCACGCTCAAGTTGACCGAAAGAATCAAAAGCCTCTATCAAGTTGACCACCAGCTAGAAGAACCGAAAGGATTGTCTCATTGATCGCTGAGCAGGCCATCGAGACAGAGCGTTCAGATTTGTGGAGGAACGCCGAGATTTCCATTTTCCACGTCACATTTTCACTGGCCGAGGACCGCAGCGGGTTTTCTTCAATGACAAATGGCAAACGGGAAATGGAAGAGGGAAAATCGAAGGCGGTAGAGTTAGTTCGCTGGTGACGGCCTGTAGCGCAGCACGTAATCATCGACGCGCTGGCACGGCTGTAAGACGATCACCAAACTCGACGCCTCGGCCTCGCGACGCAGCCCCGCGCGGCCCTTGCCGTCCCACGCGACGGGCCGGCGGTCGCCCTCAGTCCGTTCATCAACCGGATGGGCAATCAGCCAATAACCGCCGGGCGCAATGTGACTGAACGCGAACGCTCCATCACGGTGGACGAGAGCTTCATGAAAACGGAGCGTCTCATCGCCGTAATCGGTCTCAGCCGGCACGAGATGCACCCGCAAGCGGGCCGGTGGGCGAGCTCCCGCTTCGACGATCACTCGCCCACTCAATTGGGCGGCGCCCTCTCCAACCGAGACAGTCAAGCTCTCTACACGTTCGCCGGGTTTGAGTGTGAGCCCCTGGCGGCCGGCCTCATTCGAGGGCGTCGCCGGTGCGGTTCCTTGCGGCTTCCCGGCCGCCGCTTCAGGCAGAGTGAGAGCGCGAAGATACCAACGCTCGCTGGGCAGCCGTGCCTCGATCCGGTAGTGCCCCGCATCCAGATCGCTGACGGCAAACTCGCCGCGGCCATTCGGCGTGCCGTCAGCAGTGGAATTTAGTAAAGAACGCGGGAGATCCTTGCGGCCCTCTGCCTCATCGCGCCGAGCTTGAATAACTACCTCCTCGAGCGACGACGCACCCTTACTTTCGCAGTCAACTGAACGGTCGGTTGTGCGAGCAGCTTTGAGGACAACGCGCCCGGAGATTGAACCCAAGGGCGCGAGCTTGAGATCGATCCCGGTGACATCAGCCCCCTTCACCGTGACACGGCGCGGCGCCGAAACCGCACCCACCTCAGTCGCCGCTTCTCGCCGGGCAATGAGTTCATAATCGCCGTCGGGGACTCCGTAAAAAGCAAAAGCGCGGTTGCCCCCGCTTCTCCACAAGTAAATGGTCTCCTGAATTGCGCCGCTCGAAGCTTGCCTGAGTGTGACCGAGAGCTGGCTCGTGGCCAAGCCAGCATCTAAGGCGCCGGAGATGGTGCCGCTGACAGCCCGCCCCCGCTCGCCGCGGTAGCGAATATCGATCCCGCCCACCTCTTCGCCGCTGCGGACCGCGACCTCAACCGCGGATTCTCGCCTGGCCGAAGGGAAATAGGTCGGGGCATCGCCTTCGTAGGCCGAAGGCAGGAAGGTGAGGCCCCCGATCAGGACGACCAGGTATGAGCCCGGCTCCAGGCCGTAGAGACGGTAGACGCCGCGGTCATCCGTCTGACGTTCGAGCACCGACTCAGGGGCGCGGACCGGGCGGCCGTCGGAGGCTCGCACGCGGATCGCACGCACGCGCCCGCCGACGATCGGCTCGCCGCCCGAGTTAATCACCTTCCCGGTGATCACGCCGCCTTTGACCATTCTGATCGTCACCGCGTCGCCGAGCCGGTAATAATCCTTCTCACTCCCGTCAATCGCCACCTTGGGCGCAGTCACGTAGCCCGGCGCCTGGGCCGTAATCGTGTAAGTGCCGGGCGCCAAGTCGGCCACACGGAAGTCACCTTTTCCGTCGGTCCGGGCCGTGCCCTGCTCGCCGCCCGCCGCATTCACACCCACCCCGCTTACCAAGACCGTCGCGTTGATGAGCGGTCGACCATCATCAGCCAGAACGCGTCCCGTGATCGCGCCTCCGCGCCGTGGCGAAAGGCCGAGTTCACCGGCAGTGCCCCGCTGATTCGGCACACTCGCCGCGGTTGCTACCGATGGCTGCCCCATAGAAGCTGATTGCTGTGCGCTGGCTGTCCCCGCCGCTGCCAAGGACATCAAAGCTATAGTCAGGAGAAGATGCTTCCTCATCCCGGCTGCAACTTGTCGGCGCCAACTAGTCAGCGGCAGGTGGTAGATCACTGGTCCCCCTCCTTCCCCTTCAGGCGGGCATCAAGGGCGAGCGTGACCGTTGACTCTGTCCCGTTCCTGACAGTGACCGTCTGGCTGGCCATCGGCTGGTAGGGCGAAGCAGGCGCACCGGAGGCGGAAACAGTCGTCACATTGAGCGTCAGTTCATAGACGCCCGCGGTCAGCCCCTCGATCACGAAACGGCCGAGCGCATCGACCGGCACCGACAAAATGTTGTGGGAAGTAACCCCACTGGCGGGCCGATACGAAACACGCAACTGCATGCCTTCGGGCAGCGTGCCGTCCGCCGTCTTCACTTGCCCCCGCACGACCCCGGTGCCATAAGCGAAGACGAGGCTGACTCCGGTCACCTGTTCCCCCGGTGCCACGGTGATGCCCTCGCGCTGCTCCACCCCGTGACGCTCGACGCGCAGCAGCGAGAATCCTTGCCGGGCATAAGCGCCGGGCAGCGAGATCTTCGTTAAGCCGGGTCGCAGTCCGGTGAAATGAAAGCTGCCGTTCGGGCTGACCTTTGCCTGATTGGTGTGAGGCATGCTTAAGTCCGAGGTGACCTCGAAAGCGACGAGTTCGACCTGTCCCAGCCCGGTCAGGACATTCGGGTCATTAGTCCCCTCGACGACCGCAGTGCCGCTGATGCTCGACCCGTGCCGGAGCAGGACCTCTAACCCATTGACATCCCCGTCGGTCACTTCGAAGGTGACAGGATCGCTGTAGGCATCGGCCCCACCTTCAGGGTTGACGAAGACGGCGTAGCGCCCTGGGCTGAGCCCTTCAATCCGAAACTCACCTTCGGAGCTAGCGCGGAAGCCGCTCTTGGCCCCCCTCATCTCAGCACCCAAATCGGAGTAACCGTACGGAGCATTGGAAGCAGGCCGGCCGCTCCCCGCATCAATGATTCGCCCGCTGGCCACGTAACCCCGTGAGGGCTGCCCGAGCTTGATGTCGATGTTTCTTACTTCGCCCCCCGCCGTGACCTCAACGGCCATAGCCCTCGCTTCATCGGTAACATTCGGGTAGAAGGTGCGCGGATAGTACCCGCCGTCTGGCCCGGAGTTACCACTTCCCTCCCCGACACTCACGAGGTAGCGGCCGGTGGGCAGGCCATAGACGCGGTACACGCCGCGGTCGTCGGTTTTGAGCAGGTGCGGGTTGAAGGAGTAGTAAGAGTGCTTTTGACCCTGCCCGTCAAGCAAGCTTAAGGTCACGGGCGCCTCGATCACCGGCCACCCCTCAGCGTCGGTGATGCGCCCGGTGATCACGCCGCCGCGCGTGAGTTCCAATTCTATTCCCTCAATGGTTTCCCCCTCGGAGACCGTGACCATCTTCCCAGACAATCCCAACCCGCCCTGGCTTGAGGCAACCAAGGTGAGCGCAAGCGGCATCAAGCGATAACGCCCCGACGCCACACCCACCAGCCGGAAGCGGCCCTCTTCATCGGTCGTAGCTTTCGCCGCAGGCACACGCGGCGAATTCAATTCAGAAGGCTGCAACCCGACCACAACACCTGGCGCAGCCTTTCGATCGATGGTGACGCGGCCGATTATTACTCCTGTCGGCTCCCTTGAGGTTTTAGACGGAGATTGCGCCAGGGCACCGGCCACCCCGCCCAGTAGCAGGAAGAAGAAAATAGTAGCGCGTGCGTGAACGTACATCCGGCCTTCCTTCAGGTAAAAACGCGGCGTGTTGGAACGGACTCGCGGCGAGCGGATATGGTACTACAATGGGAAGGGCTAGGTCATGTGGCAAAGGTAACTAACATTAGGTGGCTGTGGCAGACACGGAGGTACGTGCCGGGTTATTTGGCACCATCTTTGTATCACCTGAAGGAGAAGGCAGACTTTTGATCCGCCTTCTCCCCCCCCCCACTAATGGCTCGCAAGTAGGGTTTATCCCTTGAAGGTGAAGACGGTCTGCCCGCCTTGGATGACGGTGATGGTAAAGCCCGTGAACGCGACGTCCGTAATGGTCGCCGCCCAGTTATTATTCGGGCAGCCTCCTTGTTTCCCCGTAATCGGTCCTGGCCCCGCCGTGGTTACACAGAATGAAACATTCCCGTTCTTGATCTGGCTTGACGGGATGGTCTGTGACCCGGAGAGAGTGACCTTCGACGGGTTCTGTCCTGGGGCCGCATTGCCCCCCTGGTTCGTGCAAGTAACCGCCGGGGTACCCGTGGCCGTCACAATGACCGTTAAATCCTGATTCCCGAGGCCGGCCAGAGATGCGCAGACAGTCGCGGTCAAACCATTATCGGCCAGAGTCGGCTTACTGCCATCTTTCAGATGAACATTAGCTGTGAAAGCGACCACCGCCATAATACCGGCGATGACCAAGAGAGAAAGGGCGGTAATGATCGTGCGTCTCATTTTCTAGTCTCCTTTTTGAATTTCACCTGAAACGGTTTTGGGTGGACTAAGGACCGCTACCATAGCGGCTCCTGGTTGAGACCAGCAGCCACAACTATCCCTTACCGGGAATTGGTAACAGCCAAAGACCCGGTAAGAGGAGAAAGCAATTTGGGTAGCTTCTGCTCTGAGTTGAGTAAGGTAAAGGCAGACTACTCCTAACCCGGCGGCCCTGCTTATTACTACTGGCAGGCAACCCAGGTAGCCCTCAACCCAAGACTAAGTTACACTCGCGCTCCTGCTAGCAGAGTCAGGGTGGTTGTCAAGGCGGGAAATCTCGGGGCTTCATTGTGTAACTCCTTCCTTTTCGGTAGTTGTCTCAGTCCAGGGTTGAGTTTTCTGCGAGAAGGCGGAGCAAGCCTGTACTAACTGGTCTACTTAGCAGGCCATCAGGTCAGCCTGGGCAGTGCTCAGCCCTGAACCTAAGTCAGGTCAAGTTTGTTTTATGGTACTGCTTATCTGGAACTGCTTGCCGACGATGGGGGAGTCCTCAAAGCTCACTTGGTAGTAGCTGCCGGCTAGAAAAGAAGCTTTAAGGCGGGAAGCAGTCTAGCTTGTTTTTGGCTGATCGTCAACCCCGCTATGGCTTGCGGTAAGCTGCCTCTTCTTGATTTTTGATCGCCAGGTTTTTGCTTGGCATAGGCACAAAAGGCTGGAATAAGGTTACCATTCGCCATGTAGTGAAGTAGGTCTCTGCGCACGAGCAAGTATAAATAACATTCAACACCGGCTCTGCGTTTATTTCGTGCTATCTGAGGGTAAGTTAGCTATACTACCCACCACTTTTGCCAAAGAGGAAAGCATGGCCGAGCCCCGTGAAAGAGTAACCCTGTGGAAGTTGACGGTGAAAGCTGCACTCGCACTGGTCATCGGGAGAGTGCCGTTTCTAAGTCATCGTCCGGCAGACCGTCGCCACCTTCCAGCTTGGAGAATAATCTTGGTTGGCTCTCTCGGCTTGATTTCCCTCTCCGGCACCCTTTCCTTCGCGCAAACACACAGAGGCACACCCCAGGCGACCACAGGAAGTCAGCCGGCGCCGGGTGAATCGAGCCGTTCCTCTTTTTCTTCACGGCTCAATCCAAAATCGAGTGGGAAGATAAATGCGGCGACGACCGTGCGCGAAGTCCGCCTCTCCAAGGGCGGCGCGGCGATGACGGCGATCATCGAACTGGATGGTGAGGCGGCATTCAAATACTTCAGCCTGACTAACCCCTTGCGACTGGCCGTCGACATCAGGAATGTTCATCAAAGCATCCGCCCGCTGACTCATGCCGACGAGCACATCATTATCGACGTTAACGAAGGCGGGGTGGACCGCGTGCGCATCGGGCAGATGGGCAGCAGTGTCCGCGTGGTCTTCGATCTGGCCGCGCGCCAGCACTACCAGGTCGGGATGATCGGGACGCGCATTTTCGTCTGGTTCGGCGCCCAGCCGGGCGCACGCTTGACTCCCAACCAGACGGCGCCACTGCCCTCAACCATGCCAGTGTCCAAGCAAGCCGCGCCCCAACCTCTGCCGGTCACGGCTTCGGTTACGCCGGCAGAAACACCTCAGGCTGGCGACCAAAGACCTCTCGTTAGCCCAGAGCGAGTGCCCCCCTCCGCCGGTCGGGCAGCCCCTCTACACTTGAGTAAGCCGGAAAAAGACACGACGCGGGTGGCCGCCAATCCACACGCTACTGCTCCGCTACCGCCACCGCCCGGCCCATCAATCAACCCGGCGCATCCCAAGGTGGAGCCCAAGGCGGAGATGGCTAAGAACGACCCTAAACCGAAAAAGGGAGAGAGTCCTCCGAGCGCTGCTTCCGGCAAGAAAAACTTCAAAGAGGGGTTGAAGTCCGAGGCCTCGATGCAATGGGACCTCGCCGCGCAGCACTTTACCGTGGCGGTCGCCGCCGAGCCGGGCAACCCCGAGTACCGGCTGCACCTCCTGCGCGCGACGCAAAACGCTTCGATCATGCAGACGAAGCGCGGTGATGAGCTGGCGGAAGCGAATGACTACGCGGGCGCCTACGCTGCCTACTATCAGGCCATCACTTATGACCGGACCAATGAGCTGGCGCGCTTCAAAATGGAGCGGATGGCTGAACAACTCTACCCGCCGCCAGGCGCCGGGCCGTCCACTAATTACAACCCGCGGACCGGCAATACCACGACCGGGGTCATGGAGATCAAGATGTCGGAGTCTCCACGCCCACGCGAGGTGGCCCAGAGTATCAACTTCAGAGATGCCAATCTGAGGCAGGTGATTGAAAACATGGCCGAGAGTCTGGGGCTGAACGTGCTCTTCGATGACTCATTCAAGGACGACAACAAGTTTCGGATCAAGCTCCAGAACATGACGCTCGCCAGGGCGCTCGATATGATCCTGCTGCAATCCAAGCACCTCTTCGAGCAGATCGACCGCCGGACGATCCTCGTCTATATGGATAATCCGGTCAACCGGCAGCGCTTCGAGCAACTGCTCGTCAAGACCTTCTACCTCGGCAACGGCGACCTCAACGAGGCCAAGACCTTGGTCCAGTCCGTCGTCGGCCCCCAGCGGCAGATCATCCCCATCAAGCAGCTCAACGCCCTCGTGGTGCGCGACACCGCGCGCAGCCTGCAGATGATTCAGGAGATCCTCGAAAGCATCGACAAGAACCGCGCCGAGGTCGTGATCGACGTGGACATCTACGAGGTCTCGCAAAGCACTTCGCTGGAGTTGGGTAACCAACTGTCACTCAGCTCATTCCCGGTGACGGAAACCATCGGCTACGATAAAGACGGGAAGCCGGTGACGGTGATTAGGAACTCGGCCGCGCTCGGCAACCTCGGTGGGATCGGCCGTGTAGGAGTGGCGGCGCTGGCCGGGACGACCTTCTCGCCGGTGCTGGGCGGGGTGGGGACGATCCTCGGGCTGCCGCCGACGAGCCTCAGCCTGCTGCAATCGAAGGCCAATTCCAGGCTCCTCGCCAGCACGCAGATCCACGCGCTCGATGGCCAGCAGAATCAGACGAAGGTCGGCCGCAGCGTGCCAGTGCGCATCGGCACCAACTACGTCCCGGGCTATAGCGGCATTTTTCAGCCGCAGACTCCCACCAGCACGGCCGCCAATACGGTCAACCAACTCGGCCTCGGCAACGGGGCCTTCGACAGCATCCAGTATAAAGACGTGGGCCTCGTCATCGACCTCACCCCTCAGATCACCAACGAAGGCTACGTCGAGATCAAGATGAAACTCGAATCGACCAACGTCGAGAGTTCCGCCGGGGAGCTCAACCTGACGCCGAGTTTCACGCAGCGCAGCTTGACGACCATCTCGCGGGTGCAAGACGGCAAGACCGCGGTCGTCGCCGGGGTCAAGCAGGAGACCAAAGGCGCTTCACGCTCGACCATCCCGGTCATCGGCATGATCCCGGTTCTGGGCCGCTTCATTACGACGCCCAAGCAGCAGAGTAACCTGAGCGACATTATCATCACCGTCACCCCGCACATTATCCGCTCGAACGAGTTAAGGAGGGAGGACCACCTCGCCCACTTCGGCGGGACTTTTACCGCCGGGATTCCACCGACGATTGCAAGTGTCATCTCGCGCGGCCAGGCTGAGGATGACCAGGAGCGCCGCCTGATCGCCAAGCAGCAAGAGCCTCAAACCGGCGCCACACCCAGAACCTCGACCAAGAGCGCGGAAACGGCGGGACCGGTGCTGACTTCAGCCTCCAGGGTTGAAGCGGAAGGCGTCGCACCGGCTCCCAAGCAGACTCAACCATCAGCCTTAGCTACGCCGCCGCCGCCACTGGCCGTCTCCACTACTCCGCCCTCCTCGGCCCAGCCTCGTGCCGACCTCAGTCCGAAATCGAAGGCTGACAGCCGGGCGAAATCACTGCCGGCAAACCCGGAAGTGAGGTCAAGGGAGGGAAAGACGGTTGATTTCAGCCTCATCCCCTCGATGATTGAGTCGCCGCGCGGAGAGTCCTTCTTCGTGGTCGTCTCAGTTTACGGTCAGATGGAGATGACCGATGCTCAGGTTTTGCTCAAGTACGACCCTGAGATGCTCCAGTTCAAGGCCGTGCGAAGTGGGGGGCTGCTGGGCACGCGCCCCAACATCATCCATCAGTTGGAAGGCGACAGTCTCTCGATCCAAATCCAGCAAGTGGGGGATCAGAGCGCCCCGGCATTAGCTGTTGGCCAACTACTCCTGGTGGAATTCAAGGCATTGAAACCAGGGCGGACCTTGGTTGACCTCGACCCAAGCCAAACGAACCTGAAACTCGGCAATCAGACCTACAGCCAGGTTAACATCAAGGGGGCTCAAGTAACTATCAACCGCGAGGCGGGGGCAGGCTCGGGGAATAGAGAAGAATAAGCTGGCGCTTCAGCCGAGTCAGCCCCCTTCACAGCTTGTCGTGAAGAATCACTCCTGGAGAGACTCCTTCCTTTGTCTAAGGAAAGGCCCGTTTCATTTTCCATTTTCCATCTTAGATTTTTCATTGGTCATTGCAGAAGGGCGGCGGTCGCCAGCTGAGCTGATCTCAGGAGAGTGGCCGCAGTTCTTCTTCAATGACCAATGAAAAATCTAAGATGGAAAATGGAAAATGAAACTCTTCCTCCATTTCGCGACCTACTGAGAATGCCTCCTCCGAGCAATTGGTATATAATCCCTGGGCACGTTCAAACCGAATCACTAAAGTTGTTGGCTGCGATGAAATATATCTATGGGCTCACGCCGGTGCTCGAATCATTGCGCGCTGAGCGGCGTCCGTTCCAGAGGATCTTGATCGCCGCGGGCGCGCATCCGGCGCGGCTGGCCGAATTGACTGAGGCCGCGCGTCGCGCTGGTGTGCCTCTCGAACGCCGCGAACGGCGGGCGCTCGACGAACTCACCCACCAGACCAATCACCAGGGGGTCGTCGGGCTGCTCGCCTCGGCGGGGCAGGCGAGCTACACCGAGGCGGAAGTGATCCTCAACTCGCTTGGCACGCCGCCGCTGCTGGTACTGCTCGACAACGTCGAAGACCCGCACAACCTCGGGGCAATCCTCCGCGCCTGCGAAGGCGCCGGCGTGGACGGGGTGTTCATCCCAGAGCACCGGGCCGCCGGACTGAATGAGACGGTGGCTAAGACTTCGGCCGGCGCGGTCGAGTACGTGCGTGTGGCCCGCATCACCAACCTCGTCCCCTTGATGGCTGAATTGAAGAACCTCGGATTGTGGGTCGTGGGCGTCGAAGGCGGGGCGGAGACCAGTTATCTGAACTTTGATCTGAGCCTGCCGCTGGCGCTCGTCTTCGGCAGCGAGGGGCGCGGCATCAGACGCCTGATCCGCGAGAAGTGCGACGCCGTGGTCTCGATCCCGATGCGTGGCCGGATCAACTCCCTGAACGTCAGCGTCGCGGCCGGCGTCGTGCTCTTTGAAGCTTTGCGGCAAAGGGAGGCGAAAGGCGAAAGGCGAAAGGCGAAAGGGTAATCAACTTTCGTCTTTCGTCTTTACCCTTTCGTCTTTCAGGTGAGCGCGGCTTCGGTCCTGAAGTAGAGGATTCGGCCGCAATTCTCGCAGGTGACGATGGTGTCGCCGCGGCGGATGTCGTTGAAGACCTGGGGACGAATCCGCATGCGGCAAGCGGTGCAGGAGTAATCACGCGCCTCAGCGAGCGCCAGGCCGGAACGCATGCGCGAGACACGCTCGTAGGTGGCCCGGGCGACGGGGCCCAAGGTCTCAAGCATCCGCCCGCGCTCGGCGGTGAGCGATTGGAGTCGCTGCTGGCTGGTGGCCACCCCGGAGGTGCACTCGGCCAGTTGGCCATCCACCTCGCGGCGGCGGGCCTCGATCTCAGGGGCGCGCTGATTGACTTGGGCTTCGAGCTGCTCGGTGCGCTCCATCAGCTTGAGCACTTCGGTCTCGAAGGAGCTGATCGCCTTCTTCGCCACGTCGATCTCGCGCACGGCCGTCGTATACTCCTTCTCGTTGCGCGCTTTCATCAGATCGTCTTTGAACTTCTGATGCTTCTGCTGTTCGGCGGCGAGGTCGGCTTCGAGGCGGCGGCGGTCGGCGTGGGCCTGCTCGAGTTCGCGCTGGAGGTCGAGGTGTTCTTTGACGGAGTCGGCGAACTGGCGTTCAAGCTGCTCCTGGCGCAAGGGGAGCGAAGTGATTTCTTCTCTGAGGCGTTTGATTTCGAGGTCAGTTTCCTGGAGCGCGATCAGTTGGCTCAGTTCAGGGCTCAATGTTACCTCCTCTAGCTCACGCGAGGTATGATGCTGACTGCGTGAAGCTAATCATCACATAGGCCCCCGCTCCGGCGCAAGCGCTTGAAAAAGAGCGAGTGAATTTTCTCCTGATTTTAGAGGGCTCAACTATGAAGCGGCAACTCCAATGGCCGATGCTCCTGGTGGCAGGGCTCTCAGTGACCCTGCTCAGTCTGCCCTGGCCCGGCTTGAAGGCCGTCGCCTGGCCTCAGCGCAGCTCACAGCCCGTCGAAGGCAATGCGGCCTTCCTCGTGGCGTTCGGCCTGAAAGACCAGCAAGGGCGGGCCTTCGACGGCCGCCTTCGCCTGAGCGCGGGTCGCGTGGTCGAGTTGAGGGGCTGGCGGTTCCAGCAGCAGGATAAAATCACCGGGCCTGACGCGTGGCAGCTTTCGACCAGAGTCGGGCCTTTCACCAATCTGCTAGAGCCGCTGCCGCAGCCGGGTGATCAGCCGCAGCGCCGCCTCATCCCGAACGGCATCGTCGTGACGCTCGAGGCGCCTCCGACCGCTACGGTCGAGATCACGACCGATGCCGGCTCATTCAGCTTTTCCCTCTCGCAGATCGTGGCCGGCCAGCGCTCATCTTTTCTTGAAGGCAACGCGGCCATCGAGCGCCTGCTGCCGTCCACCAAGTTGACTGAAGATAGTTACCAGGATGACTACCCGTCAGCGCTGGTGGCCAAAGACGGCTCGCTCTGGGTCGCCTGGGTCGCCTACCACGACGCTTCGGATGAAGTCCTGGTGTCGCGACGCGCCACAGAACCGGCTTCCCTGCCCGCTTGGACCGAGCCGGTGCGGGTGACTGAAAAACCGGGAGACAATTTCAAAACCGCCATCGCGCAAGACGCCGCCGGCCGTATCTGGGTGGTGTGGTCGGCGCAAGTCAACGGCAACTGGGACCTCTACGCCCGCTCGTTCGATGGCTCCCGTTGGTCACCAACTGAGAGGCTGACGACCGATCCGGGGCCGGACATCTTTCACCGCTTGATCGCCGACGCTCAAGGCAACCTCTACCTGGTCTGGCAAAGTTTTCGCGGCGGGCAATCGGACATCTTTCTGAAGTCCTACAAGAGTAACAAGTGGTCACCCGAGGTGCGCGTCAGCACCTCTCAAGCCAACGACTGGGAGCCGGCTGTAGCCTCAGATGCGCAGGGCAATGTCTACATCGCCTGGGACAGTTATGATCGGGGCAACTACGACATTTTCTTGCGGCGCTTGAGCGCCGGCACACTCGGCGAAGTAATCCCAATTGCCACCTCTCCTCGCTTCGAGGCCCATGCCGATGTGGCGTGCGACGATCAAGGGCGGGTGTGGATCGCCTGGGAAGAGGGCGGGATCAATTGGGGCAAAGACTTTGGCAACCTTGTGCCGAGCCCGGGCACCGCGCTCTATGAGTCGCGGCGATTGCGAGTCGCCTGTCTTGAAGGCCATCAACTGCGCGAGACGCAGGATGACATTATGAATGCCGTGCCCGAAAGCTTCCGGCGCTACGCCCATACTCCGCAACTGGTCAGCAGTGGGGCGGGGCGGATTTATGCGCTCTTTCGGCTGCGCATCGCGACGAACAACATGCGCGCCGACATCTGGGCCAACCTCGGCCGGTGGGAGACCTTCGTCACTTCTCACGACGGCACGCGCTGGCAACCGGCGGTGCAGTTGACAAACAGCGTGGGCCGCGTCGAGGTCTCACTAGCCACTGCCGAGCAGCGTGCGGTGAATAAGTTATGGTGCGTGTGGCCGAGCGATGAGCGGCCCTTCGGCGGTGGGGTCGGGCCGGCGAGGCCTTATGGCATGCCTTTCGTGGGCAAACACAATCTCTACTACGCGGCCATCCCTCTCGACGGCTCGGCCGCACGGCCGGTCCCGCTAGTCGCCTACCGGCCGCCGATTGAGTCTTCTTCTGCCCCCAGCTCCGGACATCCGAATGAGGCGGCGGATGTGGCACGCATCCGATCATACCCTTATCGCTCCGGCGGGCACACCTACCACATCTTGCGCGGAGACCTTCATCGGCACACGGACATCTCGCCTGATGGGGCCGGCGACGGGTCGCTGTTTGACCTCTACCGTTATGCGCTGGACGCAGCCAAAATGGATTTCATCCTCGTCGGCGATCACAACTCGGGCAACGACCACGAGTACAGTTGGTGGCGGACCCAGAAATCAAACGACCTCTTCTACCTGCCTGGCACCTTCATCCCGCTCTACGGCTACGAGCGCAGCGTCGCCTACCCGAACGGCCATCGCAACGTGATCTTCGTCAAACGCGGAGTGCGGACGCTCCCGATCTCTCAAGCTGAGAATCAAGGCAGAGAGAATACAGGGCCGATCCTCTACCCCTATCTGCGCCAAAACGGCGGCATCACCACCTCGCACTCGGTGGCGACCGGCCAAGGGACCGACTGGCGCGACCACGATCCAGAGTTGGAGCCGGTGGTCGAACTCTATCAAGGCTATCACGCCTCTTACGAGTACGAAGGGGCGCCACGCGCCGAGACGCCCGACAAACTGCGCGTGATTCACGGCCCTTATCAACCTGCGGGCTTTATGTGGAATGCCTGGGCCAAAGGACTCAAGCTCGGCACTCAAGCCTCATCCGACCACATCTCCACTCATGTCTCTTACGCCTGCCTGCTGGCCGAGCAGTTCACGCGCGAGGGGTTGGTCGAAGCGATGAAGCAGCGCCACACTTATGCCGCGACGGATAACATCGTCATCGACTTCCGCACCCGCGACGCTTCAGGCGAGCATCTGATGGGCGACCTCTACACCGGCCGCGGGGCGCCGCGGCTGCTGGTCAAGGTCCTGGGCACGGCCGAGGTGCGGCAAGTCGATGTCATCAAAAACAACCAGTTCGTCTACACCGTCTCGCCCAAGCAGCGGGAAGTAACTTTCACTTACAGTGACAACAAGCTGGATGAGGGGACGGGCTACTATTATGTCAGAGTCCAGCAAGTCGATGGACAGATGCTCTGGTCTTCACCGATTTGGGTTAAAGTGGCGAAGTAGGAACCCTGGCGGGCTGACACGTTGGTTAGACGCCTTCCATCAGCCCGTGCCCACAACGTAAAATATAGCGGTGGTTAAATGGAGTAGCTTTATACCGTCGGACTTCGAATATGACTTCGAGAACGACAACTCGCGGCTCATCACATCATATTTGACGAGGCTGTCGAATGTTTCTTTTCAGATTTTCAAGTCCGTAGGAATGAGAAGTTCAAAGACCGCGATCAACTTACTGGAAGAACTCTCGGCGGGCGCAAACTCAAGATTATCTTCCAACTCAAGCCAAGCAATGTTGTCCGAATAATCACGGGATGGCCATTATGAAACCAACAAAGAAGCAAACAAGGAAACAACTGAGCGAAGAAGAGATCGATAAGATCGTAGAATCGCAGGCAGGTGACGACTCAGCGTGGGAGAAGCCGACTCGAGTTCGCCGAGCAAGACCAGCCTCCATGTCGATACCAGCCGAGTTGGCCGCTCGCGCGACGTTCTTGGCAAAGCTGCATAGAGAGAGGAATCTTGAAGACTGGCTGACGAAGGTAATCAAAGAGCGAGTGGAGTTAGAGGAAGTGGCATTCAACGAGGCTAAGAGAGAGATGTCACTGAGAAACGGCGCCTAACAACCGCATACCGCAGAGGCGGCGCGAAAGGAGTCAAGGGGATCGCATATAACTTTGCAGGACAGAAAGTGTCCGATATTCTAAAGCAGAAGAAAGGGAGTATTAAACAAGCCCAACTACCTGAAGGCTCCCCAAGTTGGGATGAGTTCAGCCAGATGACTTGGGAAGAGATTGAAAACCGAGCACAGGTGAATGATCCCGGCTTCAAAGTTGTTCGAAAGTTACTTAGGCCGTGTCGCATAATTCGATAGGCCATACACCTCCGGTGTCAGCCTCTTTTTACTACTTTTTCCTCCTTCATCACCTTGATCGCTATTCAGCCTTGAGCCAAGCCTGTGGCT
>Ga0070707_100000769_pt1 | contig 31649 bp, 25 predicted proteins | sample KBSK5502metaG_FD_65468 | JGI IMG/M metagenome (GOLD analysis project Ga0070707, IMG submission 65468) | Corn, switchgrass and miscanthus rhizosphere microbial communities from Kellogg Biological Station, Michigan, USA - KBS K5-50-2 metaG | ecosystem: Host-associated > Plants > Roots >... | reverse complement strand
TTGAGGAAAAAAAAGCGGTTTGAGGGCATGCCCCAATAATAGGGAGGACTTGACAAGGAGGTGAGGTTCGTTTTACATTACGCCCTCTCTTCATGTATTTTCCCTATCCCAGGGACAACCACCGGGAAAGTGGTCAACCTTAAATGAGGGGAGGGAGCATACAGGCTAGTTAGAAATGTGGGTGGTTCCATGCAAGGGAGGAGTCATCCGATTGCCAGCCGGTTCCGCCTGAAGCTCGTTGCTTTCGGAACGGGTCTCGTTTTAGGCTCCTTCTTGATCGGTGCCGTCAGCCTGCCGCTTTTTCCCGCCTTTTCGGTCAAAGCCGACTCTCCTCAATCCCACGAAACCAGTCAATATCGCGGTGTGGAAATCAAGCCACAAGCTCCGAAACCCCCGACCGGAGGAAGCGGGGCGTCATCTGCCGGGGCGTCGGTGGCTGCGAGCGGAGCAGAACCCGATGACTTCATCGAGGGCAACTACTGGGCTTTGATCATCGGTATCAACAAGTATCCCAACATGGATAAGGACAAGCAGCTTGAAGCGGCCAGGAAAGATGCCGAGGCCGTGGCCAAAGTTCTTGTGGAACGGTATGGGTTTTCCAAGGAGAAGATGGTGGAGCTATACGATGAGGCCGCCAGCCGCAAGGGTATCCTACGCGCCTTCAACAATCTTAAACGGCGCCTGACGGATAAAGACAGCCTTTTAATCTATTACGCCGGTCATGGCGAATACGAAGAGAGCAAGGACAAAGAGAAACAAAAGCGAGTGGACGGCATGGGGTACTGGATCCCCTCCGACGCCGAAGTCGATGATCCCTCCTCCTACATTTTTAACTCGCAAGTCAGGGACTACCTCGCGAATATTGATGCCCGCCACATCTATGCAGTGGTGGACTCCTGCTTCAGCGGCTCCTTGATGGGGAGATCGCGCGCCCTGGGACGCGGCGCGATCAAGGAGCTCTACCAAGCAAAATCCCGGTGGGTGCTGGCGTCAGGAGGTCTCTATCCGGTGCCGGATGCTGTCGATAAGAACAAGGGCGGTCACAGCACGTTTGCCTGGTATTTCATGAAGGAGCTCAAAAAGAACACGGAGCCGTATCTGCTCGCCAAGGATATTGCGGAGCCGGTTGCCATTGGCGTGTCGAATGAGGTGAAGGACCAATTGCCGCGCAGTGGGCAGGTGGTCGGGGCGGGCGATGACGGCGGACAATTCGTGTTCCGGCTGAAGAAGGAATTTCTCGTGCAAACGCAGGCGGCCGAGGCGGATTTGGATGAACAACTGAAGAAGGCCGAAGAAGCTCTCAAAAAGCAGCAGGAAGAGATGGCCAAGAGAAAGCAGGTCATGCTGGAAAAAATCCGCCAGACCCAAGAACAAACAGTTCGAGAGGCGGCGGCTGAAGAGGAGCGCCTGAGAGCCGAGCTCAAGACAGCCGAAGAAAAAGCCAAGCGCGATGCCGAGGCGCGCCAGGCTCGCCTGAAGGCGGAGGAAGAGCGAATGAAAAAGGCAGAAGAAGAGCGTTTAGCTGCCGCCAAGAAGTTCGAGGAGGAGCAAAAAGAGCGAGAACAGCAGGCGCGGGAGGCTGAGTTAGCCCGCCAGAAGCTCGAAGAGGAGCGTAAAGCAGAAGAGGTGCGGCTGGCGGAGCTGAAGCGGCAGGCGGAGGAGAAGGAGCGCCAGCAGCGGGCCGAGCTCAAACGTCAGGAAGAGGCGCGTAAGGCGGAGGAAGAGCGGTTGGCGGCCGAGCTAAGAAAACGTGAGGAGGAGGAAAAAGCCCGCGAGGAAGCGGAACGGAAAAAGATGGGAGAGCTTCGCAAGAAGCAGGAGGCGGAGCAGGAGACGTCCCGCTTGGCCGAGCTGAAGCGGCAGGAAGAGGAAGCGCGCCAAGCCGAGGAAGCCCGCCGCAAGGCTGAGCAAGAGAAAATCGCCGAGCTGAAGCGACAGGCGGAGGAGAAAGAGCGTCAGCGGCGGGCCGAGCTCAAACGCCAGGAGGAGGAGCGCAAAGCAGAAGAGGTGCGGCTGGCGGAGCTGAAGCGGCAGGCGGAGGAGAAGGAGCGCCAACAGCGGGCCGAGCTCAAACGCCAGGAGGAGGAGCGGCGACGCATTGAGGCCGAGGCGAAGGTTGCCAAGGCGCGCGAGGAGCAGCGCTTGGCTGAACTTACGAGGAAGCAGGAAGAGGAAGAGAAGCGCTTTACGGAAGAGAAGCGGAAAGCGGAGGAGAAACGACTGGCCGATGAACGTGAGCGGGTCGAACGCGAGAAACAGGCGCTTCTGAAACGCCAACAGGAAGAAGAGTCAAGACGGAAGGCGGAACAAGAGCGGTTGGCGGCCATGGCCCGCGAGACTGAAGAGCAGAAGCGTAAAATTGATCAGGCCCGTAAAAAGGCTGAAGAGGACCGGAAGGCCCTGCTAGCCCAGAAGGAGGCCATCCAAGCAGCGAAAACAGGCGAGGCGCCGATCGTTGAGGCCACCCTCCGTCCATTCCAGGCTCCGAAGGCGAAGGATCTTGCCGCGGTGGTTGCGATCCCCGCCGGGGAGTTTGTGAGGGGAAGCAAGCCGGGTGCCGGTCAGCCCGATGAAAGTCCCCAACAAACGGTCTATCTGGACGCCTACACGATCGACAAGTTTGAAGTCACGGTCGAGCAGTACGCCGCGTACCTGAAGAAGGCGGGTGCTGAGACGCCGGACTTCTGGGACCGCGTGGATCACAAGGAGGACGGGAAACGTCCGGTCGTCGGCGTGGATTGGCTGGACGCCAGCGAATATTGCGAATACTACGGGAAGCGGCTTCCGACCGAGGCTCAGTGGGAAAAAGCCGCACGGGGTACAGATGGACGTAGGTATCCCTGGGGCAATGATGACCCCAGCCCGCTGTTCGCCAATTTCGCCTCAGGAGTTGCCTTCAGTTACAGCAAGAGCTTATCACCGGTGGGCAGCTACGAATTGGGTAAGAGCCCCTATGGCGTGTACGATATGGTGGGGAACGTCTGGGAATGGGTTCTTGACTGGTATGAGAAAAACTACTATCAAGTGGCACCCCAAAAGAATCCGGCCGGGCCTACTTCAGGCGACACCAAAGTGATACGGGGAGGCTCCTGGGCCAAGCGACCGGCAGTGGCCCGTGTGGCGGGTCGGACGTCGCTACCCACGAGCAGCCGATCCAATGCGGTCGGATTCCGCTGCGCGGGCGAAGTGCGGTAAGCCGCCCACCCCTCCTCAAGATGAGCCAGAAAACTCTTGACTTCGGCTCGTCCGGTGTCTACATTCAGCAAACAATTTCTGAATAGGCTCGGGTCGAGGGAAAAGGGTGCGATACCCTTGCGGTCCCGCCGCTGTGAGTGGGGACGAACCTCACGGAAAGCCACTGGCTGAGGATGGAAGACGCATCTTCGCCGGGAAGGCGTGAGAAGTAGGACGAACCACAAGCCAGAAGACCTGCCCGGGTCCAAGCGCCAACCTCTCCTCGCGGAGAAGGGGTGGGAAGGATGCCGAATTAATTTCAGGTGCAATCCTCAGGGTCCCAATCACGGCCTTGAGGATTTTTTGTTTGGAGGGGAACCCGTTGCTCGGGGCACCAGTTGCTCCCCGAGATTGCAACGGGTCACTAGCAAGGGGTCTGGGATGAAGCGTCGTCAGCAGGGCATCCGGACCGGCATGCCGTTCATGGCCAATGTCGCGGAACAGACCTTTACTGACGATTTGAAGCGGCGGGTGTATCTGGCGAAGCCGGCGCGGCGTGTGGTGTCGCTGGCTCCAAGCGTGACCGAGATCCTCTTTGCTGTAGGACTCGATGCCGAAGTGGTGGGAGTGACCTCCTTCTGCGACTATCCCTCCCAGGCCAAAACGAAACCTAAGATCGGTTCCTCAATTCCAAACCTGGAGGCGATTCTGGGACTCAGGCCGGACTTGGTGGTGGGCAACAAGGATTTCATTCGTCCAGATGCCCTGGCGAAACTCGAACAACTCAAGATTCCTATCTTCATTCTTTCCCCCCAAACAGTGGAAGACATTCTGGGCCATATCAGCATAGTCGGTCGTCTCGTGGGTCACGACAAAGAAGCACGAATGGTAGGGCAGGGGCTGCGGGACCGGTTAAACGACATCCGCAGCCGCATGGCTTCGGTTAAACCGGTGCGGGTGTTGTATGTGGTCAATACCGATCCGCTCATCAGCGTAGGTGCAGGAAGCTTCATTCATCAGATGCTGGAACTGGCCGGCGGAGAAAATGTTGTGGGGCGGACCGCTGCGCCATATCCTAAGGTTTCGCTTGAGGAAATTATTCGAAAAGATCCAGAAGTGCTGCTGTTTCCTGTCGGTACAATGGAAGGCATTCCAGAGGCCGAACAGCAGCGCTGGCGAAAATGGACCTCCCTGTCGGCTGTCGCACATAATAGGCTGCATCAAGTCAGGGCGGAGTTGGTGAACCGCCCCGGGCCGCGGGTGATCGAAGGGGTGGAAGTGCTGGCCAGGACCTTCCATCCAGCCATGTTTCCTCGTTCAACAGGCGGATAGATTCCTATGGACATTCCCATTCGGGCAGGGGCCTATCCCGACGTGTCATTCCTTCCTGCGCTTACGGTCAGCCGTTGGATCAGATCGCTGGCCGTCCTCACTGCAGTGGCGCTGCTTGGAGTGGTGCTCTGCCTTCAGTTTGGCACGGAGCGCATTTCGTTGTTGGAGGTGGCACGCCTTCTGCTGGCGCCCCGCGGTGCCGTGGAAGGGACTTCTGGGATCAGCGCCGCGGTGATTCTGTGGGACGTGCGCCTCCCCCGGCTGATTCTAGCCTTTCTTGTCGGCGCGAGCTTGGCGGCCGTCGGTGTTGCACTCCAGGCGCTGCTGAGGAATCCGCTGGCCGATCCCTATATTCTCGGGATTTCAAGTGGGGCGGCTTTGGGCGCGGCGCTTGCGCTGCAGTTTGGGTTCACCTGGGCAGTCGGGGGGTTCTCGGGGGAGCAGTTGAGCGCATTCCTCGTCGCGGCGCTGACGATCGGTGTCATTTATCGGATCGCCATCGCCAATGGCCGGATTCCGGTCCAGACGCTGTTGCTGGCCGGCGTGATCATCAACGCCATTCTCTCGGCGCTTATCCTTTTCATCACCTCGCTGGCCGATTCCACCAGCGCGTTCCGTCTGTTTTTCTGGCTCATGGGGAGTTTGGCGACGCTGGGGTATGGTGGGTTGGGGGCACTGGCGGTGTCCGTTGCCCTGGGCGTGGGGTTGCTCTGCGGCCAGGCGCGAAATCTCAACCTGCTGTCGCTGGGAGAGGACCCGGCGCAGGGCCTAGGCCTTGATGTAGAGCGGGTCAAGCGCGTGATCTTTTTGACCACCGCCCTTCTCACCGGCGTGGCGGTGGCCGTGAGCGGTCTCATCGGGTTCGTCGGTATGATCGTTCCCCATGCGGTCCGCATGGTGCTTGGGCCCGATCACCGACTCTTGCTCCCGGCGGCGGCGCTTGTCGGCGGGACTTTTCTGGTAGTCGCCGATACGGTCGCCCGCAGTCTCTTGGCGCCGACTGAATTGCCGGTAGGAGTCATCACGGCCTTATGCGGAGGCCCCTTTTTTATTTACCTGCTGGTGAGCTACCGGAAAGGATACCAAGGATAGAATCATGGGTCTCTGCTGCCAACTGCACAATGTGTCCTTCCGGTACATCCAGCCGTGGGTGCTTCAGGATTGCTCTCTGGAAGTGGCTGAGGGGGAAATCCTGGGGATTATCGGTGCAAACGGGTCGGGTAAGACTTCCTTGCTGAAATTGATGGCGGGACTCCTCCGGCCTCAGGAAGGATTGATCAGCCTGCATGGGCAAGACGTGGCGACCCTCTCGCCGCGGGAGATTGCCAGCCGGGTGGCCCTGGTGCCCCAAGAAAGCCAGGTGCTGTTTCCTTTTACTGTGGGTGAGCTGGTGCTGATGGGACGGTTTGTCCATCAAAATGGCTGGAGCTGGGAATCCTCCGAGGACCTGCGCATCGCCAGACAAGCCATGCAGGTCATGGACGTGGAGCCCTTAGCTGCTCGAACGTTCCAGGAACTCTCCGGCGGGGAACGGCATCGAGCCGTGATCGCACGGGCCTTGGCTCAGCAATCACGGATTCTGCTGTTGGACGAGCCGACCGCCTTTCTCGATCTGAAACATCAAATTGAGATCTATGCCATCCTGAGGGGGCTGAACCGGGAGCGGGGAGTGACCGTGGTGGTAGTCTCGCATGATTTAAACCTGGCCAGTCAGCATTGCGACCGCTTGCTGCTGCTCCATGAGGGCAGGCCTTTTCGGACCGGCCCGCCGGACGAAGTCTTAACAACCGAGCACCTTCGCACGGTGTATGGGTGCGAGGTCCTCATCGATCATCATCCGACGGCGGGGACGCCGAGGATCACGCTTCCTCACGCGGAAGCGATGCGTATGACTCAGAGGTAAAACAGTGGTTTCGGAATGGGATGTATCCCCCGCCGAATCCGGATCGTAAGGATACGCGGACAACATGTAGGGAGGGATCACACAAAGAGGGACGACAGATTCAGGGGAAGATGGTGCAAAGCCATCACGGTGCCGCCACTGTAAGCGGAGAGTGCTCCTGCACGTGAGCCACTGTGCGCGATGGGCGTATGGGAAGGCGTAGGAGACACGGGGACCCGCAAGTCAGGAAACCCGGCTGTCGGCCATATCGAACTCACCCTTCGAGCCAAAGGGAGGTGTCGTCATGTCGAGTTTACACGCCGGTTTCCGTCTTCTAGCCATTTCCATCCTTCTGTTGTGCTTTTCCGTGCCGGTCTTCGCAGAAACGCCAACTGAGTCGCTACCGGAAACGGTCGTAACCAGTACCCGCCTTCCCGGCGATCCAGTTGATCCTCTTACCCTGCCGGCGAAAGTGACGGTAATCACCGCCGAGGATATTCAGCGGCAGGGGGCCAAAACCGTTCAGGAGGCGATTCAGTACGCTACTGGCATCGTGATGTACGATCAAGTGGGGAATTCCTTCCAACAAACGATCGATCTTCGTGGGTTCAACGGACAGCCCGTTCCGGCCACAAGCGTGTTCGTGGATGGGGTTCGGCTGAACGAGCCGGATTTCAATACGATCAATTTTGATCTCATCCCGTTGGAGACGATTGAACGGATTGAGATCATTCCAAACGCTTCAGCCATCTATGGCAAGAATGCCTTGGGCGGGGCGATCAATATTATTACAAAGCGGGGAGGAGTCAAGCCGCAGGTGACAGCGGACACGTTATGGGGCAGCTTTCATCGAGAGCGATACAACCTCAACACGAGTGGACCCATAGGGAAGTTCGACTATTTCAGTAGCTACGCGTATGAGTCCGAAACGGGGTTTCGTGACGAGTCAGCCGGGCGCATCTCTCGATATTTCGGGAAGGTCGGTTTCCGTCCGACAGAAGGAACGGATTTGTCGGCGTCCTACACATATGTCAAGGATCACTTGCTACAAGCGAGCTCTCTTCCGCTCAGCCTGGCGGCCATTGATCGAAGATTGAATCGTAACCCTGGATCATTTACGGATAACGAGTCCAATGTGGTCAGGTTGAACGGCCGTCAAGCTCTTCCCTTGGGCTTCTCGCTCACTGCCAACGCCTTTTATCGGCACCTTGGGCAGGAAGCCTTTACAGTGTTCGGCGGAGGGGCCTTTGATAGTTTGAATAAGACAGAATCCCGCGGAGGAACGGCTCAGTTGCAACATGAAATGAATCCTCTCGGCCATAAAAATGTGTTTGTGCTAGGAGGGGAATTTACAAGAAATGACTTCGGCTCGCGCTCGAATGCCACTCCGTTCCCATTCCCGGGGCTCACCTCCACGAGCGAAGACATCTGGGGAGCGTATGTGCAAGATACGTTCAATCTAACTCAACAACTTCTGTTGACGACCGGGGTGCGCTATGATCAGGATGAGATCCAGTTTGAAGATAATGTTACTCCGGCAAACAGTGGAGTGAAACGCTTTAGCCGGACTACTCCACGAGCAGGTCTCACGTATCTGGTGACTCCGCGCACCAGTGTGTATTTCAGTTACAGTCAGGGTTTTCGTGTGCCCACCTTCAATGAATTGTTTGCGCTCGGGCCTTTCGGGTCGAATCCCTTCCTGCAACCGGTCCATTCCACTAATTACGAGGTGGGAACCAAAGCACGTTGGGGCGATTGGGGAGAGGGTTCACTGGCGGTCTTTCAAAGCGATGTTCGGAATGAGATTCTGACTGTTTGTGCGGATCCGACCTGTGGAGGCTTTGGCATCACGGCAAACCAGAATATCGACAAATCGAGGCGAAGGGGCGTCGAAGCAACGGTGAAGGCGAAGTATGATCAGCAATTAGACGGAGTTCTGAACTACACTTACACTGAGGCCACGATTGAAAGCGATCTTACGCTGAGTCCATTTTTCATAGGCTTTACCCCGTTCATTGAACATGTACAGAAAGGGGACAGCTTTCCATTGGTTCCGAAGCACCGTCTCGGGCTGACGGGGAATTATCACCCCAAGCCCGAGTGGACCCTGTCAGTAACCGGCCTGTATGTGAGCACGCAGTTCCATCTCAACGACGAACAGAACGTGCAACCGCGGGTGCCGGGTTATTTTGTCATGAACGGACGTATTGCGTACGAACATCCGGTGCCGGGAGGGCGATTGGCTGCGTTCTTCATGGTAAACAATGTCCTTGATCAAAAATACTTTCAATGGGGAATCATCAGTGCCAATGCGGGAGCCGTGGAACGTTTCGTGATGCCCGCGCCCGGGATCGCGTTTTATGGCGGATTGAGTTATCGTTTTGAAAACTTTTAGAAATGAAGGACGAGATTGTGGCATGAAACTTCCCCGGCTGGTCATTGCAGGCACTCACAGCGGAGTCGGCAAGACCACCGTGACGTTGGCGCTCCTGGCGGCTCTGAAGAATCGAGGCCGCCGGGTGCAGCCGTTTAAAGTCGGTCCGGACTTCATTGACCCCGGGCACCACTCGGCGGTGACCGGTCGGCCGTCGCGCAATCTTGATGGCTGGATGCTCGGACCGGATGTCAGTCGTCAGGTCTTCCTGAGAGCGGCGGCCGATGCGGACCTCTCAATCATTGAGGGCGTGATGGGGCTGTTCGATGGGAGTTCGCCGGTGAACGAAATCGGCAGCACGGCCGAACTGGCCAAGCTGCTCCAGGCGCCGGTGTTGCTGGTAATTGACGGAAGCGCCATGGCTCGCTCGGCTGCGGCCATGGCCTCCGGCTTTGCACAATTCGATCCGGCCTTGCGGGTTGCGGGTGTGCTCTTCAATAGGATCGGCGGGGAAGGCCATTACCGTCTGCTCAAGGATGCCGTGGAAGCAGAGACGGCTCTGGCAGTAGTGGGATATCTAGAGCCCGATGCGGCGCTCACCATTCCTGACCGGCATCTTGGTTTAGTCATGGCAGGGGAGCATAGCACCCCGGAGCTTTTTGACCGCTTGGCGCAAGCCGTCACTAAGACGGTGGATCTGGATAGGGTAGAAATACTAGCTTGCTCTGCCGGAGAATTGGCTGATGACGCTTGTCCGTCACCACATGTGAAAACGGCTGGAGCGATACGTGTTGGCGTTGCCTACGATCCAGCCTTCTGTTTTTATTATCCGGAGAATCTTGAGTTGCTTGAAGCGGAAGGAGCAAACCTGGTTCGGTTTTCTCCCCTCTACGATCCTATACTCCCGGATGTGGATTTGCTGTATCTCGGTGGCGGATATCCGGAACTCCATGCTGAGAGATTAGCCCAGAATGTGGGGATGCGGAGTGCTATCCGTGAATACGCAAGACTGGGCGGAGCGATTTATGCCGAATGTGGCGGGATGATGTATTTGATGAAGGCTATCCGAGACTTCGACGGCCGGACGCACGAGATGGTCGGTCTATTTCCTGGGGAAGCGGAGATGCACCGGTCAAGCCTGACTCTCGGCTACCGGGAGGTTGAGATTACCCGGCCGTGCGTACTGGGAGAACCAGGGACTAGGGCCCGGGGGCATGAGTTTCATTATTCTTCATTAGTGCCAGCCGGACAGATGGAGTATGGTTGCCTTACCACGGATGCCCAAGGGCGCCGGCGAGGACAAGATGGCCTCCTCCTAGGCAATACGCTTGCATTGTACACCCATCTTCATTTTTCCAGCCAACCCAAGCTGGCGCGGGCGCTCATCACGGCAGCCAGGAGAAAGAATGCCAAGCCGCCCGAATTGACTGGCTAGGATAAGGAGGACCGGAATGCGCATCACCAAAGTTTACACCCGGAAGGGAGATGCCGGACAGACGCGGCTGGCCGGTGGGCAGCAGGTCTGGAAGGACAGCCTTCGTGTCGAGGCCTATGGAACCGTGGACGAATTGAACTCGTCTTTGGGAGTTTTGCAAGCTGTCAATGCGGACATGATAGCGGCCAATGCTCAAGCGGCGCGATTGTCGGAGGAAATCCTCTGGGTCCAACATAAACTGTTCGATGCCGGAGCCATACTCGCGACCTCTCCAGGCCAGTCGTTTCCGCAGATGCCGATGATCAGTGAGGCGGACGTGACCAGGCTCGAACGGCTGATGGATAAATGCCAGAAGGATTTGAAACCGCTAGAGGAGTTCATTCTCCCTGGTGGCGGCAAAGTCTCCAGCCTCTTACATCAGGCCCGAACCATCTGCCGTCGGGCAGAGCGGGTCTGTGTTCAGCTATCGCGCGAAGAGCTGGTGGATAAGGTAATTCTGAAGTTTCTCAATCGTCTCAGCGATGCGCTTTTCGTGTTGGCGCGATGGGTCGCCAAGACCCAAGGCGAACCGGAGGTACTTTGGCAACGAGAAGTTAGGCAGTGACAGGGAGGTGTCTGTTAATAACAGAGAAAAGGACATGAGGGCATGACCCATGGAAAAAAGGTGTAGCAACTGTGACGAGAATTTTTCGTGTTACCCGAAAGATTGCTGGTGTAGTCAAGTCAGGCTGGATAAATCCCAGCTCATGTGGATTAGACAGCATTTTCAAGATTGCCTTTGCCCTGACTGTCTGACAAACCTAAGCCTGAAAGACACGAATCAGTAATCACTTAGCAATGACTTCGGAAACTGCGAGCAGACGGGCCCGAGCCCTTGCCGTTCTTGGAACAGGATCGGATGTGGGCAAGAGTATCATTGCTGCTGGCATATGTCGGTTGTTGCATCGGAAAGGAGTCCGCGTAGCGCCTTTCAAGGCCCAGAACATGTCCCTGAATTCCTTCGTTACCCCGGATGGTGGTGAAATTGGACGGGCACAAGCGCTGCAGGCGGAGGCCTGCGGGCTACCACCGCATGTTGACATGAATCCCATCCTGCTTAAGCCCGAGTCCGATCAATGTTCACAAGTCATTGTTCACGGAACAATCTGGGGGAGAAATTCCGCGAGAAGCTATTTTGCCCGATCCAAGGAACTCTTTGGAATTGTGCGCGCCAGTTATGAACGCCTTGCCGGCGCCTACGAGGCCATTGTGATCGAGGGAGCCGGCAGCGCTGCCGAGATGAACTTGCGGGACCGAGATATCGTCAACTGGCCGGTCGTTGAGCTGGCGGATGCCTCCGTGGTGCTCGTGGCAGATATCGACAGAGGCGGAGTGTTCGCGCAGGTAATCGGCACCATAGACCTCCTCTCCGCTGCCGAGCGCAGGCGGTTGGTGGGAGTAGTTGTGAACAAATTCCGCGGCGACCTTGGCCTGTTTGCGGACGGAGTCGCCTTCCTGGAAGCCCATACTAAAGTGCCTGTTTTAGGGGTGCTCCCGTTCTTGCGTGGCTTGGAACTAGACCAGGAGGACAGCGTTGAGTTGACCCGGTACCGCGGGACGCCGTTCGCTCCCCAAACCGTGAACGTGGCGGTGATACTTGCGCCGCATATGAGTAACTTCACGGACTTCAATGCGCTGGCCGGCGAAAACGATGTGGCGCTCCGCTATGCCTCCGTCACCTCCGATCTCGTCGGAGCGGATGCCGTGGTGCTGCCGGGCACCAAGAACACGATCGCCGACTTTGAACATCTACGGAACAGGGGCTTTATCGAGGCGTTGGCCCTCCATATTGACCGAGGCGGAGAACTGCTGGGGATCTGCGGCGGCTATCAGATGTTGGGTCGGGAAGTGTCTGATCCCTATGGGGTCGAGGCGGGAGGGCGAATACCCGGTATGGGATTTTTGGATGTGGTGACCGAATTGCTGCCTGATAAGCGGACAACTCAGGTTGAGGCGCGTTCATTGCTTGGGAATGTGGCGCCAGATAGTATCGTATCCGGATATGAAATCCACATGGGCCGCACCCGTCGCGGCTCAGCCCTCCCTTGTTTTCGGATCCTGAGGCGTGTAGGAAAGGAAGGTTCTGCGGTCGTTTCTATGGTGGAAGAAGTTGAGGATGGTGCGTTCCGTGAAGATCGATCGGTGTGGGGGACCTATATCCATGGCGTCTTTGACAGGCCTGGATTCCGTCGTCAGTGGCTGAACAGGCTGCGCCGGCGGAAGGGACTGATGCCGCTGGACATCGCCGTATCCGAGGCAGTCTCGACACGGCTTCAGTCCGCGCTCGATTGCTGGGCCGATCACCTGGAAAAGCACCTGAATCTGACTAGGATATTTGCGGCCCTGGCTCTGAGCGAATAAATAGTAAGAAGAAGCAAGGATACCGGTTCTGTGGAGGGACCAACGATGCAAGAAAGAGAAAACTGCTTTCATGGAATGACAGCAAGGAAAGGAGTGCCAACATGCTGAACACTCGTTTTTTCACACTCCTGGGGATCGTGATCGCGGCTGCGGCGATGCGGCTAATGCCCCACCTCCCCAATTTCACGCCCATCGCGGCGATTGCGCTTTTTGGAGGCGCCTATTTCTCCAATCAGAAGGTCGCCTTTGTGGTCACGCTGACTGCCATGTATCTGAGCGATCTCGTCCTCGGCTTCTGGGTCTATGACTTCGGTGGGTTCTATGCCACGATGCCGTTCGTGTATGGCAGCTTTGCGCTCACTGTGGGTTTGGGGGGTTGGGTTCGACGGCATCGCTCACCGCTCCGAATCGGTGCGGCTGCGGCAATGAGCGCGGTTCTGTTCTTTGCTGTCACCAATTTCGGGGTCTGGCTTATGGATGGTCTGTATCCCATGACCCCAGGGGGGCTTGTGGCCTGCTATGTCGCGGCCATTCCGTTCTTCCGACAGACGCTCTTGGGAAATTTTGTGTATACGATCGTACTCTTTGGAGGATTCGCACTAGCGCAACGCTACCTCCCAACCCTCCGTGATGAGACAGCGACAGCGATGGCGCGCACCTGATTGTTGGCTTCTGGACGGGAACGGACATGAGGATTGTGTCATTTCTTCCCAGCGCCACCGAGATGGTGTATGCCCTGGGATTGGGAGATCAACTGGTGGGGATCACACATGAGTGTGACTACCCGCTGGAGGCGAAGTCGAAGCCGGTCGTGGTTCGAAGTGCGATCGGGACCAAGGGGCTCACCTCTCAACAAATTGATGAAACCGTTAGCCGGATGTTGAAGGCCGGGCAGAGTCTTTATACGGTTGACGAGACCCTCTTGAAAGAATTGGCGCCGGATCTGATCCTGACCCAGGACCTCTGCCAAGTCTGCGCCCCCTCAGGTAATGAGATCAAGCGAGTGCTTCAATTTCTTCAGCGATCCCCCCAGATCGTCTATCTGACTCCGACCAGTCTTGAGGAGATTTTTGATAATCTCCGACAAGTGGGCGAGGCCACGGGCCGGACGGCCGAGGCGGAGGGGCTAGTCCGGCGACTGTGGAAACGGGTAGAGGCCGTTGCGGATCGAGCCCGGCCTCTCTCCTTACGCCCCCGCGTTTTCTGCATGGAATGGCTCTCGCCTCCCTATAATGCCGGGCACTGGATGCCGGAGCTCGTGGAGTTGGCTGGCGGGGTAGATGGATTGGCTCGGAAGAGAAAAGATTCCGTCCGAATTGCCTGGGAACAGATATTGGAATATGCCCCGGAGGTATTGGTCTTGAGCCCCTGCGGATTTCATTTGGAGGAGGTCCTCCGTCAGGCCCATCTTCTGACAACCTATCCCGAGTGGGAGAAAATACCGGCGGTCGAGCGGAGGCATGTCTATGCGGTAGATGCCAGCAGTTATTTTGCCCGTCCAGGCCCGAGAGTGGTGGACGGGATCGAGCTTCTAGCCCATCTTATTCATCCGGATCGGTTTTCGTGGTCAGGTCCGCCGGAGGCCTATCGGTCCTTGAGCGCAGAGGAACTCAGGTTGATCGCTGCGAAGAAGTAAGCTCCTTGCTCAACGCCATCAGCATTGGCATGAATGCCTTTGCTGTGACTCTGGAACGCGAGCTTGCTGGATACAGAACAAGCTGTTTGACAAAGGCGCGATTCTGGCCACTGTCCCGGCTAGAAATTCAAAAACATGCCGCAAGTGGGAACGAGACGATTGATAGGCACAATATCTGCATATGAGGGAACAAGATACAGGTGCACCGGAACGATGCCGTTCGATATTCTGAAAACTCTTCTAACATGTTGGATCGGTGATGGAACTTTCGCCTAAATTTTAAGCACGCGGAAACAACCGACGTATGAGTCGTGTAGAAGCTCGACCTACACAAGGCTATCCCCAAGGTGTCCCCAGAAATTGTGGACAGGCGTTCGTGGAAGCGGTGCTGATTGGTGAAGGCCTTCCGCGTGAATTGAGCATTGTGCGAGCTGAAGGGCATGAACCCCAAGTCAATTGCGGGATTAGCGTGTAGTAGTGATGGAAGAGGGCGGCTGGAGCAGTCAGAACAAAACAGGCAGCGTCTCTGGCCCGCAGGATGCCGAGAGGCACGAATCTGACGACGCAGAGGGGCATTCTCCCTGTCTGAAATGACGCATCCAGTCGTGATAGGCGAGGATGAAGTTGAAATTTTCCTCGGCACGCCTGGGATACAGGATATGGGGGAAGACAATTCCTGCCCCCCCGATGTCTTGAGTAGTTGGTGGTTGCCTCACTGACTGTTATAATCGCGCCGACTATTTTTTACTATGAAGAAGGCCACGGGATGCCCAAGATCGTTACCGCCAGGCGCAAGGAAGATGAACGAGACCGTGCCCGACAGTATCTCAAAAGCCGGTTGATGTTGCCGACCATCCCTCTGGGAATGGTCACCCTGCTTGCCGGGTACGGGGATGTAGCTGTGATGTGGATACAGGATGAACTCACGCCCAGGGCGCTGCTGGGGAGTACAGTCCTGTTCGCTTGCGGGGCAGTATGGGGCTGGGGCCATGCCAGGTACGAGCGGTACTTGATGACGGCCTGCCCGGACTATTTGGCGAAGAAGCAGAGACTTTTAGACGCGGCCAAGGAATACAAACGGGTCAAGCGGGATGTGCCGATTGCTGGTCCTCTCCACCCAGGACGCCGAATCGTGCTCGTCCTGTATGTGGTGGGACTTTTCGCGCAGGGTGGGCTCACGTTGTATTATCTCGGCCAGTTGGGCACGTATGCGGCGATTTTTCTCCCCTGGGCAGGCTATTTTAACGCCAAGGTCATCTACTGGCGAGACCTCTTTACCCATCCGTGACCCCGGCGCGTTATTGGCGGACCCGTAGAAACAGGTATCCGGCGAAGGACAGAAACAAAATATTGGCAGTCCAGCCGGCTAGGAGAGGCGGCACCACATCGCTCCGTCCCAACGCCAGGGCGACGGAATGGGTCGTCCAGTAGAGGAAGCCGACCAGCAGACTGTACCCCACACCCTTCACGAGCCCTGTGCCTCGCGTGCCTGTCTCCGTGAGACTCATCGTGATCCCGATGAGCGCCATGATCAGACACACAAAGGGAAAGGCCGTTCGCCCGAACAGGTCCGTGGCGAAGCGGGCCGGGTTGTAGCCGTCTTGCCGGAGGCGCTCGACGTAGGAGGCCAACTCCCGCAGGCTCAGGTCGTCTGACTCGATGCGGATGGTTCGCCTGAAGTCTTCCGGCTTTTGGTTCAACTGAACAGGCAGGCGGCCGAAGGAGTGGGACTTGATCATTTGGTCGGCGTCGAACGTGCGGCTGATCCCTGACAGCAGAACCCAGCCGCTGTCTTCGTGGCGCAGTTCCTTCGCAAAAACGAGTTCCCTGATGCCGAAGTCCTGATCCAGGCGATACAAGCTGATGCCGTAAATCCTCGGAGCGTTATCGTCGGGCAAGTCTCCCATCATGAGGGTTTGATCGCCCAGGCGTACCCAAATCTCATTGCCTTGAAAGACGGCGCGCGGATTCCGCCCTTCGATCCGGGTCTCACGCAGCACCTCCGCTTTCTGGTTCGCGTGGGGGATGACGGCGTCACTGGTCCAGAGCATCAGCAGACTCAGAACCTGAGCGACCGCGAGAAACGGCACCGCCACCCAATAGAGACTGATTCCGCTGCTGCGCATCGCGGTGATCTCGTTATGCCGGGACAGGATCGTGAGCGCCAGCAGCGTGGACATCAGAACGGCCAGCGGCATGATTTGAAAAAGGATGCCGGGGCATTTGAGGATGAAATACCAGAGGATATGACGGAGTTCGGCTTGGTAGGTGACGAACTTTCTGATCTTCTCGACGAAATCGACCACGAGATAGACCGTGGCAACTCCCGCCAGGCACGGAATGAACACCCGAAGGTGTTCGCGTAGAAGATAGGACATCAGGAGCGGCATCGGTCGACGCTCGCGGGTCAGGCGCGCAGACGGCGGTTAAAGAGCCAGAGAATGCCCAGCACGAAGACAACATCGGGGAACCAGGCTGCGACGAATGGACTCATCGCATGGCTGGAGACCCAATAATCGCCGATGACGTTCAACACATAGAAGAGGAGAATGATCAAAATACCCGCAGCAAACCCGCCGGCCCGGCCGGATCGTTTGATCACGACACCCAGCGGCATCCCGATCAGCCCGAACAGGAAGGTGGAGAACGGAAAGGCCAAATTCTTGTAGTGGTCTTCCAGCATTCTGAGGTACCGAGGGTCCTTCCCGTTGGTTTCCGCAATCTTGGCCCGGATTTCGAAAAGCGAAAGACGCTCTTCTGGAGTCGGGGCCAGGCTTTCGCTCAACTCCAGCTTGAAATCATAATGTGAGAACCGGATCATCCGATACTCGACCGGGTCCTTGGGGTTCACGTGGATCGTGCCGTCCTGAAGCGTCAGGCCGATGCGGTTGTGCAGCGGATCGTTGATGATCGTCCAGTTGCGGGCGACAATGATCCGGGGCGCGCCCTTGACCCGGGTATCAGAAATGAACACACCATGGGAGCCCTCCGGAAGGCTGGGGTCGCCGATATACATCACCACGTTGTCGGTGGGCCTGTTGAAGACCCCTTCATCCAACGCCAACGAAACCTGGTCGCGGAGCATCACCAGCGCCAGCTTTTTGAGGGACTGTCCGGTCCAGGGCTGGGCGAATTGGGACAGCCAGAGCGTGAGGAGAAAGACGGCAAACGAAAAGAGCGCGACGGGTTGAATCAGGCGCCTCGCGCTGACTCCAGTGGCCTGCAGCGCCGTGAGTTCGTGATCGGACGACAGACGGCTGAAGGCGCTGATGGAGGCGATGAGGCAGGCCATGGGGAGTGTCAAGACGAAGAAGGATGGAAGGAGCATGACGAAAGTTTTGAGGATAGGGATGAAGCCGACCCCTTTGTTGATCAAGAGTTCGACGAGACGGAGGATCTCCCGGGTCATGAGGATGAACGTGAGCGCTCCCAGGCTTTGAACAAACGGCACGCCCAGTTCTTGCAGAATGTACCGGTCGATTGTCCGCACGCGGTCTCGGGGTCTCCCGGCCACAGTTATACTGGAAGGCCGGGAGCAATGCAAACGGCCGGCCGGCGCCTACTTGACACCTGTGAGGGGCTATGATAGATGCTCACCCCGATTAGGTGGACGATGAGGTATTTGGGGCCAGTACTGTAGGCAGGGGAGTTCTGCCCGGTGGTCGGTCATGGTAGGAAAGGAGGGCGGTGTGAAGAGCAAAGGCACTGTCAAATGGTTTAATGACCGCAAGGGGTTCGGCTTCATCCGGATGGAAAGTGGGCAGGACGTCTTTGTCCATTATTCGGCCCTTCAAGGAGAAGGGTTCAAGACACTCAAGGAAGGGGAAAACGTCGAATTTGACGTCGTCGAGGGGGCCAAGGGGCCGCAGGCCTCGAATGTGATGAAGGTTTAGTCCGGTGTAAGGTGCGGCAGGCAGTCGCCTGCCAGTGTCTGCTGCGACAAGGGCTCATCCCACGAGATGAGCCCTTGTCGTTTAGACGCCCTCCGAATTCTTGACTTGGACAGACGGTTCCGCTAGTTTACCGTAAGGTGCAGATGTGAGGTTGTAAGCGTGGCCAGCAAGAAAGACGCCACGATCGCGCGTGCTCACGAGTATGCCGCTGCCGGCCAATTCGCCAAGGCCAGCGCGACGTGGCGTGAGCTTCTCGACGGCTCCCCCACCGACGCAAACGTCTATAATACAATCGGCGATCTCTGTCTGAAAAACAAGGCGACGGCGGATGCCGTGGAGGCCTATACCAAAGCCGCCTGTTTCTTTCTCCAAGAAGGTTTTCATCTCAAAGCCATCGCCCTCTACAAGAAAATCCTCAAGCTTGAACCCGAGCGCGCCGACATCTGTACCATGCTCGGTGATCTCCACGTGGTCCGCGGGTTGATGAACAATGCCATCGCCGATTATTTGGCTGGCGCGAAGGTGTACGTCCAGAAGGGTCACAATACACATGCGCTGACGCTCTTTCGCAAAATCATGAAGGTTGATCCGCGCAATATGGACATCCGCTTGCGCATGGCGGAGCTGTGCCGGAAAGCGATGCTCACGGACGGGGCCATTGCGGAGTATCTGACGATCGGGACGGAGTATCAACGGCTCGGACGAACGAACGAGGCCCGCGCGCTCTACGAGCAGATTCTCACGCTCTCACCTTCGCATGCCGAAGCCCGCTGGCGGCTGGACAACCCGTATCAGCCCGATGCAGAGGCTACCTCGGCCGTGGCTCCGGCGGCGGAGACTCCAACGCTTGAGGTGGAAGCACCGGTGGCGCCGATCGAAGTGTCCGAACCGGAGATAGAGTCTGTCGTGCCCATCGCCGACGCGAGTGCGACGGAAGGGGAGGGCGCTGATCTTGATATGAGCCCTGCCGAAGACTTCCAGAAAGAGGGGCAGCCTGTGGAGGTGGCGCCTTCCCAGGAAGCCGATGCCGTGTTCGAAGCGACCTTCGAGGAGTTTTGCCAAGGAATCAAAGAGCAGGCGGGTGATGAGGACTGCGAGACCCATTATGACTTGGGTATCGCGTACAAGGAGATAGGCTTGGCGGCGGAAGCCCTTGAGGAATTCCAATTAGCGGCGCGCGGCCCGACGCGCTTTGTCGATTCGTGTACGATGGTCGCGGCCTGTTATGCGGATCAGCATCATACCCCATCGGCCATCGCGTTTCTTGAGGAAGCCCTGGTGGATCCCCGATGTACTGGGCCTGGTGTGCCGTACGTGAAATACAATCTGGCCGTGCTGTATGAGGAAGAAGGCATGGCTGAGCGGGCGGCCCAACTCTATGCGGAGATCCCGTCCATACAGGACGTCGAGGAGCGTCTTAGGAGGCTGCAAAACGGGGAGGAACCGGCCGAGTACGCATAGGCCGAAGCGACACATTCCACCTCATATCTCTGACCGCACAAGCGGGTCATCCGCCTTGACTTCATCGCGAGCCGGGTGCTAAACTCACTTCACTTATTGAAAGATTTTCAGTAGGAGTAAGTGCCATGTCGAGGTATGACGGCGACCGGCATCCGCGAGAGCGGTTTTCCCTGACGGTTGACGGATCCGCTCAACCCGGAGGAGGGACCGCTGCGGAACAATCCGACCTCCCGCCGCCGCAAGATGTCAGCATTCAGGTAGGGGATGGACAGCTGACGATCACGTGGAAGCCTGTTCCTGACGCCCTCTTCTACAATCTCTACTACAAGACCTCCCGTGGCGTGACCAAAGAAGGCAAGGAATTCAACCGATTCCAATATGACGCCATCGGGGCGGAGCGGTTCAAGACGAAGATCGGAGTGACCAAGGAGAATGGCACCTTGGTCGATACGGCGGCGCCCCCCTATCTGCACACCGACCTTGCAAACGGCCTGTGTTACCACTATGTGGTCACCGCGGTCACGAAGAATGGAGAGAGCCCTGAGTCCGAAGAGGTCATGGCCATTCCCTCCCCGTATGGTTGCGTGATGCATTTTGGGACCGAAGGCTACGACGACGGCGAATTTAAATCCCCCACCGGAATTGCCCTGGACCGTGAGGGGAATATCTATGTGGCTGACACCGATACCCACACGATTCAGAAATTCGATAAGGACGGTAAATTCCTCGCGCGCCTCGGCAACGAGGCGGGGGAAGCCGAAGGGCAGTTTTATTATCCCCGGGGATTGGCCTGCACCTCTCAAGGCGACGTCATCGTCGTCGACGCCAACAACCACCGTATCCAAAGGCTCGACAAGGACGGTCAATTCCTAACCATCTGGGGAAAGTTTGGTTTTGCGTGGAAAGGCGCGTCGCAGGGAGTTTTTGATAATCCCTGGGGCGTGGCGGTCGACAAAGACGACAACGTCTACATCGCCGACACCCTCAACAATCGGATCCAGAAGTTCACCGCCGAGGGAGAGCCGATCTTGATGTGGGGGAAGGAAGGAGCCTTCGAAGGGGCGTTCTTCTATTGTCGCGGTGTCGCCGTCGACTTTGTGGGCAATGTCTATGTCACGGACGAAATCAACAACCGCGTCCAGAAGTTCGACAGCAGGGGGAATTTCCTCGCCAAGTGGGGCAAAGAGGGCAATGGTCCCGGCCAGTTCAACGGCCCATGGGGGATTGCCGTCGATGCGCTAGGCAATGTGTACGTGGTGGACACCAACAACCACCGCATTCAAAAGTTCACGAGCAACGGGGCCTTTATCTGTTCGTGGGGCAACCGGGGCAATACGATCGGCCAGTTGAATTTCCCGTATGGGATCGCGGTGGACCGCGAGGGGTTCGTCTATGTGGTGGACAGCGGCAACGCGCGCGTCGTGAAGTTCGCGCCAGTGGAGGGCGCTCACGCCAAGCCGACGGCAGAGAAGGCGAAAGGCGAGTTGGCGGCCCCTGCCGAGCTGACCGCGAAAGCGGGCGATACCGAAGTGGCTCTGAGCTGGATGGACGTGCCGGGCGCCGCCTCCTATAACCTCTACTATCACACTGAACCGTACGTCACGACTCAGACAGGGACGTGTGTTGAGGGCGTGTCCTCTCCCTACACGCATAGCGGGCTGGCCAACGGGACGACCTACCATTTTATTTTGACGGCGGTAGGGCCGGAGGGGGTGGAGAGTGCGGCCTCTCCTGAAGTCGAGGCGACCCCCATGATGATCGACATGGCTGCGCCCCAGAATCCCTACATGATCATCAATCACGGGGCGTTCATGACGAATCTTCCCGATGTGGTGCTGACTATTTCGGCCCACGATGTGGATTCCGGCGTCGCCGGGTACTTTATCTCGGAGTCGCCGACCGCGCCGACCGCCACCACGCCGGGGTGGGTCGACGTTGAGCCGGTTGGCAAGTTCGGCGCCACGGTTCCGTACACGCTCTCGCCCGGCGATGGCAAGAAAACCGTCTATGTATGGTTTAAGGACGGCGGCGGGAACATCTCCGCGCCGGCGACCAACTCCCTTCTCCTCAACACCTCAGGGTATGTCTGCGTCAACGTCTGGGGGAAGGCCGGCAGCGGCGCGCACCTCCTGCACGGAGGAGAATTCGGAACGCCGTCGTTCGGGTTGGCGTGCGATCAAAGCGGCAATGTCTATGTCGTCGATACCGGTAATTGTCGGGTTCAGAAATTCGACAATGCGGGGAATTTCGTTCATCTCTGGGGTATGTTCGGGACCGCGCCCGCCAATTTTCAGAATCCCACCTGCGTCGCGGTGGATGACAAGGGCGTGGTGTACGTCGCCGACACCGGCAACCATCGGATTCAGCGTTTTGATGCCAAGATGGGCAGCTATCTCTCCAAATGGGGGCGGCAAGGCGGGGGAGAGGGCCAGTTCAACGCGCCCTGGGGGATCGCTGTCGACAATACACGCGGCTATATTTACGTTGTGGACAGCGCGAACTTCCGGATCCAGAAGTTCGATCGCAGCGGGGAGTTCGTGATGGCGTGGGGTAGCTTCGGCAACGCCGACGGCCAGTTCTACTTTGCCCGCGGCATGGCGGTGGATGAGAACGACGGGACGGTCTATGTGGTTGACATGGGAAACCACCGGATTCAGAAATTCGATACCAGCACAAATTTCCTCCCGCAACTGCTCGGCAAGTGGGGCACCAAAGGGCAGGAACCGGGGCAACTCTGGAATCCGTGGGGGATCACCTGCGATCGGGACGGCTTCGTCTATGTGACGGATACGGGCAACCACCGCGTTCAGAAGTTCGATCGAGACGGAAACTTCGAGACGCAGTGGGGAGGGTTCGGGGGCGCTCGCGGCCAACTGAATTTCCCCTATGGCATCGCGGTGGATCGTCGGGGTTCGATTTTCGTCCTCGATAGCTCGAATTTCCGAGTGCAGCAGTTCATGACGGCCGACGAAGGGGAACTGCAGTTGCGCGAGCAGGCCGAAGTGGCGGAATCTGAATCCTCGGCCTTGGAGGAAAAGAAGACCATCCAGGAGGAATCTCCGGGAACGCACCTCTGGTCAACGCCTAAATAAAGGATCCATGCTCCATCCTTCCTTGCCGCTGGGACTGACCTTCGATGATGTGGTGCTGGTCCCAGCGAAATCCTCGGTCTTGCCGGCCGATACCGACACCCGCACACAGTTCACGCGGCGCATCTCCATCAATACTCCCATCGTCAGCGCCGCCATGGATACGGTGACGGAATCCCGGCTGGCCATCGCTATGGCGAGAGAAGGGGGACTCGGGATCATTCACCGGGTGCTCTCGGCGGCGGATCAGGCCATGGAGGTGGACAAGGTCAAGAAATCCGAGAGCGGTATGATTCTCAATCCGGTGACCATTTCCCCTGACCATACGATCAGGGATGCCCATAAGATCATGGCGCAATACCGGATCTCCGGCATCCCAGTTACGAAGAACGGCAAGCTGGTCGGCATCGTCACGAATCGTGACCTGCGGTTCGAGACCCGCATGGAGTTGAAGATCTCGCAGGTGATGACCCGGGAAAATCTCGTGACGGCGCCGGAAGGGACGACGCTGGACAAGGCCCGCGAGATCCTGCACCAACACCGGATCGAAAAATTGCTGGTCGTAAACGATCGCTTCGAGCTCAAGGGCTTGATCACGATCAAGGACATCGCAAAACGGATTCAATACCCCGATGCCTGCAAAGACGAACATGGCTGCCTCCGGGTGGGTGCGGCGGTCGGCGTGGGGAATGATGCGGAAGAGCGTGTCTCTCTGCTGGTCAAAGCTGGGGTTGATGTCGTGGTGGTGGACACCGCGCATGGCCATAGTGTCAGCGTCCTGGAGACGGTGCGTTTGCTGAAGCGCCGGTTTCCTGACATGGAGGTGGTGGCCGGCAATGTGGCGACGAAAGAGGCGGTCCGCGACCTCATTGCCGCCGGCGCTGATGCCATCAAGGTGGGTGTCGGGCCGGGCTCGATCTGCACCACGCGGATCGTGGCGGGAGCCGGGGTGCCGCAGTTGACGGCGGTGGCAGAATGTGCCGCGGTTGCCGCCCGCGCCAAAGTGCCGATCATCGCGGACGGCGGGATCAAATATTCGGGCGATATTTCCAAGGCGATCGCCGCCGGCGCGTCCTCGGTCATGATCGGCGGGTTGTTCGCCGGGACCGAAGAAAGTCCGGGAGAAATGGTCCTCTTTCAAGGCCGCACCTACAAGGTCTACCGGGGAATGGGTTCGCTCGGCGCCATGGAGCGCGGCGGGAGGGACCGGTATGCCCAAAAAGATCGGCCCGTGCAGAAACTGGTTCCGGAAGGCATCGAGGGACGGGTTCCCTATCGGGGCACGATGTCCGGTGTCGTGTATCAGTTGGTCGGCGGCCTTCGCTCTGGGATGGGGTACTGCGGCTGCCGCACCATCGCCGACATGCAGAAAAAGGCCCGCTTCATGCAACTGACCCAAGCCGGGTTGCGCGAAAGTCACGTCCACGACGTCATCATCACGAAAGAAGCTCCCAACTATCGGACGGAAGTTGAGCTCTAGTTCCTCGCCGACTGCCATGGGTCCCCCGCACCAGAGGATTCTGGTTCTCGACTTCGGTTCGCAGTACACCCAACTCATTGCGAGGCGCATCCGTGAGGCGCACGTGTATTCGGAAATCCTGCCGTATAACGTTCCCCTGACACGCATTCTGGAACACCGTCCGGCGGGGCTCATTCTGTCTGGAGGACCGGCCAGCGTCTATGATCGTAAGGCGCCGACCCTCCCGGCTAAGCTGTTCGATTTGGGTATTCCGATTCTGGGAATTTGCTATGGGATGCAGTTGGTAACCCATCGATTGGGAGGAACCGTGGCGCGGGCGGCTCATCGCGAGTATGGCCCGGCCACGCTGCAGATCGACGACCGGACGGATCTGTTTAAAGGATTTGAGGGGGCGAAGGGCAGTCCAACGGCCTGGATGTCCCACGGGGACCGGATCGAACGGATGCCGTCGGGCTTCAGCGCCATCGCCCGCACCTCGAACTCTCCGGTTGCGGCCATGAAGTCGACGGACCCCCACAGACGAATCTATTGCCTTCAGTTTCATCCTGAAGTGGCGCACACCGAAGGCGGGACGGCGATCTTGAGGAATTTCGTCTACGATGTGTGCGGGGTCAGGCCGGATTGGACGATGCAGTCCTTCATGACAGAAGCGATTGACGCGATCCGTGCGAAGGTGCCAAGCGGGAAGGTGCTGTGCGCGCTCAGCGGAGGAGTGGACTCGTCGGTCGCGGCGGTCCTGGCGCATGAAGCGGTGGGTGATCGCCTGACCTGTCTCTTTGTGGACCATGGGCTCTTGCGGGAAGGCGAGGCGGCGCTGGTGAGCGAAACCTTCGCCAAGCACTTTAAGATCAAATTGAAAGTGATCACTGCGGCGCCGCGGTTTCTGCGGGCGCTCAAGGGAGTGGCGGATCCGGAACGCAAGCGCAGGATTGTCGGGCGCGCGTTCATCAAGGAGTTCGAAAACTTCGCGCGGGGACCGGGCAGGGCCGACTGGCTGGTCCAGGGCACGCTCTATCCCGACGTGATTGAGAGCGTGAGCTTCAAAGGGCCTTCGGCGACGATCAAGACCCACCATAATGTTGGCGGGCTCCCGACGCGTATGCGGTTCCGGTTGATCGAGCCTCTGCGCGAATTGTTCAAAGACGAAGTCCGAGAGCTTGGCAAGGAACTAGGTCTTCCCTTTGAGATTGTCTGGCGGCAGCCGTTCCCGGGACCCGGGCTGGCCATTCGCATCATAGGCCCTGTCACAAAGGAGCGGCTGACGATCCTCCGTGGGGCCGAGGCGATCGTGGAGCGGGAAATCCGCAAGACCGGATACTATGACAAGGTTTGGCAGGCCTTCGCCGTGCTGCTGCCGATCAAAACCGTTGGCGTCATGGGCGATCAACGGACCTACGAGAATGTGGTGGCCATCCGCGCGGTGACCAGCGTGGACGGCATGACGGCGGACTGGGCGCGGCTGCCTCCCGAGGTACTGGCGGCGGTGTCAACCAGGATCATCAACGAAGTCAAAGGGGTGAATCGAGTCGTCTTCGACATCAGTTCGAAGCCCCCGAGCACCATTGAATGGGAATGAACGCCGTCCGCTTGCAGAAGGTGATCGCGGATGCCGGCCTCGCCTCACGCCGCAAGGCGGAGGAGTTGATTCGCCAGGGCCGCGTGACCGTGAATGGCCGCGTCTCGACCGAGATGGGGCTCAAGGTGGACCCCGCCAAGGACCATGTCAAAGTGGACGGCCGACACCTCAAGCCAGCCGCTCCCAAAGCCTATGTGATCCTGAACAAGCCCCAAGATGTGCTGACCACCCTCGAAGGACCGGGAGAGGAAGATCGCCCGACGGTCCAGTATTTGTTGCGCGGGATCAAGCAGCGCGTGTTTCCGGTCGGCCGACTGGATTACGACACGGAAGGCCTGTTGCTGCTGACGAACGATGGAGAACTCGCGCAACGGCTGTTGCATCCTCGCTACCATGTGCCGAAGACGTATCTGGTCAAGGTGAAAGGGGTGCTTGAGGATGCGCAGATCCGCACCTTGGAAACGGGGGTCCGGATCAGGGATGGCCTGACAGGTCCGGCTCATGTCAAGAAGATCCGGAAGACCGAGGAAAATTCCTGGATCGAGTTGACCATTTACGAGGGGCGCACGCACCAAGTGAAGCGGATGCTCGAGGCCGTCGGGCATCCTGTTCTGAAGCTGAAACGGCTCCGGTTCGGTCCCCTGACCTTGGGGACGCTTCCGATCGGACGGTACCGCTTCCTGACGGATCCTGAAATCCATCGGCTGAAGGCGGCTGCGATGGGGAGGGAGAAGCTGGCGTCATGAAGCCGCGCACCCACACGTGTGGCCAGCTCCGTTCCCGCGAGGTCGGCCAGTCGGTGCACCTGATGGGATGGGTGCAGGGCCGGCGGGATCACGGTGGGCTGGTGTTTCTCGACGTGCGCGATCATACCGGATTGACTCAGGTCGTCTTTAACCCGGACGTGAATGCCGCCGCGCACGAGCAGGCGCAGCGGCTCCGTCATGAGTTTGTGATCGCCGTGACCGGCACCGTCTCCGCCCGGCCGACTGGCATGACCAATCCCAATCTGGCGACCGGCGAAATCGAAGTGCTGGTTCAGCAGCTCGACATCCTCAATGAAGCCAAGACGCCGCCGTTTCTGATCGAGGACGACGTGGACGTGACGGAGGCCGTTCGGCTCAAGTACCGCTACCTCGACTTGCGTCGGCCCAAGATGCAGCGGTTGCTGGCGTTGCGCCATGCCGTGACGCAGCATGTGCGATCGTTTCTGAATGCCGAGGGATTTCTCGAAGTCGAAACGCCGATGTTGACCAAAAGTACGCCCGAAGGGGCGCGGGATTACCTCGTCCCCAGTCGTGTGAATCCCGGTTCGTTTTATGCGCTCCCCCAATCGCCGCAATTGTTCAAGCAGATCCTCATGGTCGCGGGGACAGACCGGTATTATCAGATCGCACGTTGCTTCCGGGACGAGGATCTACGCAACGATCGCCAGCCGGAGTTCACGCAGATCGACCTGGAGATGTCCTTCGTCGATCGGGAGCAGGTCATGTCGGTAGTCGAACGGATGATCACGCTGGTGTTTCGCGAGGCAGCCGGAATCGCGCTCTCGGCCCCGTTCCCGCGGATGACCTACCACGAAGCGGTCGGGCGCTATGGGTCGGACAAGCCCGATCTCCGCTTCGAGATGCCGCTCCATGACCTCAGCAGTTTTGCGGCGAAGACCGAGTTCAAAGTCTTCCGAGATACGGTCGCGAAGGGGGGAATCGTCAAGGCGCTCATCGTACAGGGCGGGGCGTCGATTGCCCGCACCCGCATCGACGCGTTAGGGGAGATGGCCAAGGGCTTCGGGGCGAAAGGACTCGCGTGGGTGAAGGTCACCGCTGACGGTCAGCTGGACTCGGTCATCGCGAAATTCCTCGACGCGAAACAACTGCGCACGGCCGCGCCGGAGGCGAAGCCGGGCGATCTGCTGCTCTTCGTCGCGGATCAGCCGAAAGTCGCGCACGATGTGCTGGGCCGTGTGCGGCTGCTGCTGGGGGAGGAACTGAAGCTGATCGATCCCACGCTGTGGCGTCCGCTGTGGGTGCTCGAGTTTCCGCTGCTCGAGTATGATGACGAAGCCAAGCGCTATGTGTTCATGCACAACCCCTTCGCTGCGCCGTTCGACGACGACGTGGCCCTGCTGGATTCCGAGCCGTTGCGGGCCAGGGCCAAGGCCTATGACCTCGTCTTGAACGGGAATGAAATCGGAGGCGGCAGCATCCGGAACCACCGTAGCGAGATCCAGCTCAAGATCCTGGACCTGCTCGGCATCAAGAAGGACCAGGCGCGGGAAAAGTTTGGCTTCCTGCTGGAGGCGCTGGACTATGGCGCCCCGCCCCATGGTGGCATCGCGCTCGGGCTGGATCGCCTGATCATGCTGCTCGGCGGGACCGAGTCCATCCGCGACGTGATCGCCTTCCCGAAGACCCAGAAGGCCCAGTGCCCAATGACCGACGCGCCCTCGCCCGTCTCGCCCGAGCAATTGAAGGAACTCTCCATCAAGCTCGACAAGATCGAGTAGTGCACCACCTCTCGGTCGTCGACGGATCAGTTCAAGCTGAACAGCGCGCGGGGTTCGGAGGGCGGGGTCCCGTCGTCGATCTTACCGTAGCGGTCTTCGTATTGCGAGAGGTTGTCGCCCACGACGGAGATGATGCGGCGTAGATGGGTGGGACTGACGACAACGCGAGACGTGACCTTCGGCGCGGGCGGAAACGTCGTCAGAAAATCCATGATGAATTCGTCGTGCGTATGCATGACGGACATGGAGTTGGCATAGGCCCCGCCGAGCAACTCGTCCATAACCTGAAGTTTGGCATACAGCTCGTTCACTTGTCCGGCCTTCGCGCGGGTGTTTGCCGGTTGGGCGGGAATGACGCCGAAGGTCTGCTCATACCGCCCGATATTGTCCAGCAGGGCCTTCAGCATGCGTTTGAGGAACACCGGTGTCGCGATGACGCGCCCGATGACCTGCGGCGGGGTGGCAAAGCCGGCGATGAAGTCGAGAAGGAACTCATCCCGCGTGTGAATGACGACGAGCCCCGTCGCATAGGCGCCTTGCCCGGTCGCGGGATCGATCTGGGGTGGTGGGACCTGCGGGGCCTGTGAGTCGTGGGGCTCATCCATGGGGTCGCCACCTCAGAGATGATCGACGATGGTGACGATCGTGTGCAGTCCGCTGGCCCCTGCGGGGCTGGGACGCACGATCTCCGACGTCTGGAGCTGGCCCTTGGCATTGATGGCGCGCACGGCCACCTGGTATGTGCCGGCCTTGGGGGGCGCCCAGTTAGCGTACCAGATGACCCAGGTATAGGGTGAGAGCGGGAGCTCGAACGGTGCGTCGTTCCAGGACTTCCCGCCGTCGAAGCTGACCTCGACTTTTTTAATGGTCTCGGGCCCTCCGTAGGCGATGCCTTTGAAGAGATGCTCCTTCCCCTGCAGGCTCTGATAATGGCCGGGACTGTCGATGCGCGAGGTGAGTTTGATCGTGCCGTCATCGGTCCAGCCTTTCCGCTGCCAGTACCCTTTGTAGTCGCCGTCGTAGACTTCGATCTCTGTGATCCACTTGACGTTCTTGATGCCGTAGATCCCGGGCACGACGGCGCGGAGCGGATAGCCGTGCATCTTAGGGAGCTGGACGCCGTTCATCAGATAGGCCAGCAGCACGTCCCCGCGCATGGCGCGTTCAAACGTGATGCTGTCGTCGTAGCCGTCCGCCGCCCGGAATACGACGTCGCGCGCCATTTCCGTATCGGCGCCGACTTCTTCCAGCAGGGCCTTGAGGGAGATCCCCCGCCACAGGGCGGTCCCCATGCTGTCGCCGCCCGGGAGGTTGTCGATGCACTCGAGCGTCACCGCCCGATCGATCGCAGGCCGTTTGAGGATGTCGGCGTAGCGTAGCACGCGCGGCTTCTTGACGGTGCCGGTGATTGAGAGCTGCCATTGGTCGGCTTTGACGTCGCGGGAGAGACTGAAGGGAGAATCGGAATAGTTGACCACGTAGAATTTGTCGTTGGGGGTGAAGTAGGACGTCTCGCGGGGCGGCACCGCGAACATCCGGCCGAAGAGCGCCGCCGCTTCGGCTTTCTGCCCCAGCAGGCCGACGGCCAGCCCGGCTGAGGCCAGCTTCATCACATCACGGCGCTTCCAGTGAACCTGCATGGCGGTATTCTCCGCTCGTTATCCAGGCACGCGCAAGCCGTGCGTCAGCTCCGCCATCGAAGCGTGACCGGCCCCTTCAGCGGATGATCGAAGAGACCCCCGTTCCGGCGGGCAGCCAGGTGCGCAGCTTTCAACTTATAATACCATTTGGCGGGCGTGTCGGCGTCATCCAACAGCATCAACGGCGGCTTGTACTGGAGACCCACGGCTTGCCGTTCCATAATCCGCTTGTCCTGTTCCAGGAAATGCCGGGCGATGAGGCGGAACAGCGCCGTTGAGAACGGGACCCGGCGGAACACATTCCAGGCGGCGCAAAAATCGATTCGACACTCCTTGTCGGTCATCGGGGTCACGGTGGCGCGAGAGGAAAACCAATAGGACCCGCAGCGAACGATCTCGTACCGGAGATTGGGCAGCACGAAATCAATGGTGGTGGAGATGCGCTCACCGTAGACACCGAGCAGTTTGTAGATCGCGCTGTTGCGGGAGGGTTCATGGGCCTTCATGCGAAATCCGTAGGGGATCGGCTCAAATTCCTTGGCCTTCTCATGGATGCTGTCGCGGCTCCGCCAAAACCAGCTTTGGTGAACGAAGGGACCGTGGGCCGGATCCATCAAGCCGACGATACCGTCGTCGATCGTGCACCTCAGCATAGTGGAGATGTGAAGCACGCGATAGCGCTCCGAATAGAGCGGAAGGCGCGGCACCTCTGGCGGCGACTGGTTCTTGTCGTCGGCGTCAGGTACGTAGACCCAGATGTAGCCGTCCTGCTCTTGGCAGGGATAGGTGGTCACGCCGATCTTCTCGGGTTGGAGCGTGGCCCCCTCAACGAGAGCCGGGATGTGGCGGCATCGCCCCGCCGTATCGAACTGCCAGCCATGATAGGAGCATTCCAGGCGGTCGCCGTCGAACCGGCCGAACGAGAGAGGCATGCCCCGGTGCGGGCAGATGTTGCGAAGTGCAAAGACTTGTCCTTGCCGATTCCGGCAAATCACCAACGGTAAGCCGAGGAGCATCTGAGCCTTCATTTTTTCCGGCCAGATGTGGGAAGCTTCAGCGGCAGGATACCAGAAGCCCAAGAGGGGAGGGCTTTGCGGAGAGCGCGGTGCTATTTCCGTTGCGGCGTCCATCCAGACTCAAGATAGCCACATTGATGGGTGAGGGTCAAGGATTGAGTTCTTCCGCAGGCTGGAAACGCTTGACGGTTCGGTCCGCGATATGCTACATAAAGACGACAGTTTTTCGGTCTCCATAATCTTCCTGCGGGTGCCCGTCAGGGAAAGTGGGCGCTTGACAGGAAGATTTTGTTTCTGTACGATAACGTGTTTCGTAGAGAACTTTGTTCTTTGACAACTGAATAGGGTGTATTGAAGTGGCGGCCCTTGAGTTGAGTTTCAAAAAGTCTCTATTTTCGAGAGTTTGATCCTGGCTCAGAACGAACGCTGGCGGCGCGCTTAACACATGCAAGTCGAACGAGAAGCCGTAGCAATACGGTTGTAAAGTGGCAAACGGGTGAGTAACGCATGGGTAACCTACCCTCAGGTGGGGAATAACTCCCCGAAAGGGGAGCTAATGCCGACGATACCCATCGGTCTCATAAGAGGCCGCTGGAAAGCCGAACCGAGGGTTCGGCGCCTAAGGATGGGCTCATGTCCTATCAGCTTGTTGGCGGGGTAACGGCCCACCAAGGCTGCGACGGGTAGCTGGTCTGAGAGGACGACCAGCCACACTGGCACTGCGACACGGGCCAGACTCCTACGGGAGGCAGCAG
>Ga0070707_100000767_pt1 | contig 31712 bp, 31 predicted proteins | sample KBSK5502metaG_FD_65468 | JGI IMG/M metagenome (GOLD analysis project Ga0070707, IMG submission 65468) | Corn, switchgrass and miscanthus rhizosphere microbial communities from Kellogg Biological Station, Michigan, USA - KBS K5-50-2 metaG | ecosystem: Host-associated > Plants > Roots >... | reverse complement strand
ACCACCCCTTGCTTAGGCAGGTAGGCGGCTAACAAATGGACCCCGCGGCTGGCTCCCAGGGGGATCGTTCCCCGCAAGGTTTTGCCATCCAACGCCAGTTGTAGGCTGCCGCGCTTGCCCTCAGACTGCCTGACTGCCCTGAGAAAAAACTGACCAAGCACGTGCTCCATCTCTGCTGGCTCAACCGCATGACCCAGGACCCGGCTCCAGGTACTGTAGTGCGGCATGCGCTCTCGCTTGAGGTGGAAGAGTTGACGCGAGTTTATGGGTGCGCAATTTGGCGAAGTCGGCCATCGCACGACGACTATCCTGACCAGCCAATTTCGCCAGCACCCCGATCATGAGCAGACTCGCCAAGGGGTAGTGCCGACCACGTCGGTCTCGATGATCAGCAATGGTTTGCCCGCCCGGCGTACAGCGCCTCCAAATCAAACACCAGCGCTTTCTGAGGAAGAGAAAGCTGACGCAAAAGTGTTGTATCGTTCATAGAAGGACCTTTCATGAGGAAATGGCATTGTTTCATCCATCTCTACTCATGAGGGGTCCATTTTATTCCCGATCTTGCAACAGCCCTGCCCTTTCTAAGGAAAGAAAAAACACAAGGAGGGCAATCAGCAGTGCAAAGCGCATCTTCTGGGAGCAACGAGTGCGAGGCTCCTCTTCCCTGCTTTTGCAACGCATGCGGCGCGGCCAATCCGTGGCAGGCAACCACCTGTTTTGCCTGCCACGAGCCTCTCGTTCACTCAGCATCACCGCCAGCCGCGCAGCCTCTCATGGTGTCACTGCCAGTTCCTCGGGTTCCTGCTCCCGTGGGACACCCTTTCAATATGGTTGTATACTTAAGAGTAGGTGAAAAGAAGGATACACCGTATGCAGTTTCTCGGATTCCATTTTCATGATGAAGGGAGTTCAGAAGAGGGGCTGCTGGCCCAAGATTCGAAAGGAGAGGTATGCGATGTCAACATTGCAAGGCGCTGTTGTAGTTGTCACCGGTGCAAGCAGAGGCATAGGGCACGCGATCGCCGAGGAACTGGGGCAAGGTGGAGCAAAGGTCGTCGTGAACTACGCTCATAGCAAAGAACCGGCAGAGGAACTCGTCACGCAGCTCATGGAGCACGGATCACCGCAAGCGGTGGCGATCCATGCAGATGTCGCCGATGCGGCTCAGGCTGCCAGGCTCATCGAGGGGACAGTTCAGCAGTTTGGCCGCATCGATGTGCTGGTCAATAACGCGGGCATCAATCTTGACCGGACGATGAAGAAGATGACTGTAGAAGATTGGAACACCGTCATCCAGGTGGACTTGAACAGTTACTTCTACACGGTCAAAGCGGCACTTCCCTATTTCACGGAGCAGAGAAGTGGGAAAATCATCAACATCAGTTCCTTTGTCGGACAAATGGGCAACTTCGGCCAGGCCAACTACTCAGCAGCCAAAGCGGGCATTATCGGTTTTACCAAGACAGCCGCCTTAGAGCTGGCTCGCTCGAACGTCACCGTCAATGCCATCTGCCCAGGCTTCATCGAGACGGATATGTACGCGACAGTTCCAGAGAAGGTGAAGGAGGCCATTCTCCAGCGCATCCCCCTGGGTCGCGTCGGTACCCCGCAAGAGGTAGCTCGCGCAGTCCGTTACCTGATTGTCGACGGCGAGTATATCACCGGTCAGGTACTTAACATCAATGGTGGTATTTACATGTAGGAGCGTAGAGGCTAACTGTAGGGGGCCGATTTATCGTGCACCCCGATTGCGGGAGGGTGCACGTCATGGCTCCTCCCGCTCAACAAAGCGATAATTTCAACAACCAGAAAGGGAAAGTATCATAATGGCTGAACTGCAAGAAGCGGTCATTGTGAGTGCCGTGCGTACCGCGATAGGCACATATGGCGGTGGTCTGGCCGAAGTGCCAGCCGCCAAACTCGGCGAGATTTGTATTCGGGCAGCCCTGGAGCGGGCTGACCTCAAATCCAGCCAGGTGGAAGAGGTGATCATGGGCAATGTGCTCCAGGCCGGCCTGGGGCAGAATCCGGCTCGCCAGGCAGCTATTCATGCAGAGTTGCCGGTGGCTGTTCCTGCAATGACGATTAACAAAGTGTGTGGCAGCGGCCTCAAAGCGGTCATGCTGGCAGCACAGGCCATCAAGCTGGGCGACGCTGAGATTGTCGTGGCCGGTGGGATGGAGAGTATGAGCCGTGCGCCCTACCTCCTGGAGAAGGCGCGCTTTGGCTACCGCATGGGGGATGGGCAACTGGTCGATTCGATGATCCGGGATGGCCTGTGGGATGCGTTTAACGATTGCCATATGGGCATCACGGCGGAGAATATCTGCACGGAGAGCCACCTGACCCGGGAAGAACTGGATGCGTTTGCGCTTGAGAGTCAGCAGCGAGCGGTGCATGCGATTGAGGCCGGGAAGTTCCGCGATGAGATTGTACCGGTGGAGGTGCCTGGCCGGAAAGGTCCCACCCTCTTCGAGCAGGACCAGCAACCACGTGCCGATACGACCGCCGAGGCTTTGGCCAAGTTGCGCCCGGCATTTAAGAAGGACGGGATGGTGACCGCAGGCAACTCGTCCGGCCTCAACGATGGAGCCGCGGCAGTGGTGGTGATGAGCCGGAGGAAGGCGGAAGAGCTGGGTTTGAAGCCACTGGCGACGATTCGCAGCTATGCCTCGGCGGGCGTCGATCCGCGCATAATGGGCATGGGCCCCGTGCCCTCCACCAGGCGTGCGCTGGAGAAGGCCGACCTCTCGGTGTCGGACCTGGACCTGGTTGAGGCCAACGAGGCTTTTGCCGCACAGTCGGTCGCGGTGGGTAAAGAGCTCGGCTTCGAGCGCTCGAAGCTCAACGTCAATGGCGGTGCCATCGCCCTGGGCCACCCCATTGGAGCCAGCGGCACGCGCGTACTGGTGACCTTGCTCTACGAAATGCAGCGGCGTAATGCCCACTACGGCCTGGCAACGCTGTGCATCGGTGGTGGTCAAGGGGTGGCGATGATTGTAGAGCGCTGAAACCCTGTGCCCTCCCTCTTCGCTCCGCTTGCGCCATAGCTTCATCCTTGCGTTCGATGTGAACGAAGTATTTCGTAAGATGTCAACAACAGCCGGGACCAACAAGTCCCGGCTTGTTCTTGTGACTTATTTTGACACAGCACTTTGATTATTCTATAATAGTAGCGCTCCACGTACTCGAACGGTGTAGCAGATGTTACGCTCGTTCGCGATGTGCATTGGGGTCAGGCATCGCCACCATTATTGAGCGTCTCTACCCGCTCCCCTCTGGCAGTAGCATATGAACTCTTGGAGGTATCAATGGACATCCCGAGCTATGTCACCAATGCGAAGCTCCGCGCGTGGGTTGAAGAGATGGTTGCGCTGTGCAGGCCTGACCAGGTCCACTGGTGCGACGGTTCGCAGACAGAGTACGACCGCCTGTGCGAGCAGATGGTCGCGTCCGGCACCTTCATCCGGCTCAACCCCGACAAGCGCCCCAACAGCTTCCTGGCCCGCTCCGACCCCAGCGACGTCGCCCGCGTCGAAGATCGCACCTTCATCTGCTCCCTGAGCAAGACCGACGCCGGCCCGACCAACAACTGGGTGCACCCCAGGGAGATGAAGGAGACGCTCCACAGCTTGTTCGGCGGCTGCATGCGCGGGCGCACGATGTACGTGATCCCGTTCAGCATGGGGCCGCTCGGCTCCCCGATCGCGCACCTTGGCGTCGAACTGACCGACTCGCCCTATGTCGCCGTCAGTATGCGCATCATGACCCGCATGGGTCGCGCTGTCTACGACGTGCTGGGGGCAGACGGCGACTTCATTCCGTGCATGCACTCCGTCGGCATGCCACTTGCGCCGGGCCGGCAGGACGTCCCGTGGCCGTGTAACAACGAGACCAAGTACATCGTGCATTTCCCCGAGGAGCGCGCCATCTGGTCCTACGGCTCGGGCTACGGCGGCAACGCGCTGCTGGGCAAGAAGTGCTTCGCGCTGCGCATCGCTTCGGTGCTCGCACGCGACGAGGGCTGGCTGGCCGAGCATATGCTCATCCTGGGCGTTGAGAATCCGCAGGGCGAGAAGACCTACGTCGCCGCCGCCTTCCCCAGCGCCTGCGGCAAGACCAACTTCGCCATGCTCATCCCGCCCAGGGAGTTCCAGGAAGAGGGCTGGAAGGTGACGACCGTGGGCGACGACATCGCCTGGATCAAGCCCGGGCCTGACGGCACGCTCTACGCGATTAACCCCGAGGCCGGGCTCTTTGGCGTCGCGCCCGGCACGAGCGCACAATCCAACCCGAATGCAATGGCGTCGATGCGCGCCAACACCATCTTCACCAACGTCGCGCTGACCGACGACGGCGACGTGTGGTGGGAGGGTATGACTGGGGTGCCACCCGCGCACCTGGTTGACTGGACCGGCCAGGACTGGACGCCGGGCAGCAGGCGGGTGGCCGCGCATCCCAACGCGCGCTTCACCGCGCCGCTCAGCCAGTGCCCGGTCATGGACCCTGCGGCCGACGACCCGCAAGGTGTCCCGGTCGCGGCGTTCATCTTCGGCGGTCGGCGCGCGAGCGCGGTCCCGCTGGTCTACCAGGCCTTCAATTGGATGTACGGGGTCTACGCTGCGGCCACGATGGGTTCGGAGACGACTGCCGCTGCCGAGGGCCTGCTCGGCGAGGTGCGCCGCGACCCGTTCGCGATGCTGCCGTTCGCTGGCTACCACATGGCCAGTTACTTCAACCACTGGCTGAACTTCGGGCGGCAGCTGCCGAACCCGCCGCGCATGTTCAATGTGAACTGGTTCAGGCGCGACGCGCAGGGCCATTTCCTGTGGCCAGGCTTCGGTGAGAACATGCGCATCCTGAAGTGGATCGTCGAGCGCGCGCGCGGCCGTGCGATCAGCATCGAGAGCCCAATCGGCTGGATGCCGCGCTACGAGGACCTGGACTGGCGCGGGATGGAGGACTTCACGCGCCAGCAGTTCAACGAGTTGATGTCGGTGGACCGCGACCTCTGGCAGCAAGAATTGCTCTCGCACGAGGGGCTGTTTGTGAAGCTGTACGACCGGCTGCCGAAGGAACTGCTGTTCATCCGCGAGCTGATCCTCTCCAGCCTGTGGCGCTCCCCGGAGCGCTGGGGCCTGGCGCCAGAATGAAATGCCTTAGCCTAACAAACTGTACGGGTTTTGTAACAACCGCTTGACCTCCTGGAGAAAGCGTGCCGCGGTCGCACCGTAGATGACGCGGTGATCAGCCGAGATGGTCATCGACATCAGGTCCCGGAGAACTGGCTGTCCGTCAATCGGCACGAACTGTTTGCGCGTAGAGGCTATCGCCAGGATGGCGACTTGTGGTGGGTTGATGACTGCAATGAAGCTCGAAGCGTCCATCATGCCCAGGTTCGAGACCGAGAAGGTGCCACCCTCCAGGTCGATGGGGGAGAGCTTGTTTGCGCGGGCCCTGCTAATGAGGGCTTTCGCCTCGCGAGCAATTGTGCGCACCCCCTTGATGTTCGTATCGCGAATCACCGGCACCACCAGCCCGCCAGGCACGTCTACGGCGAAGCCAACGTTGATATATTTATATTCTATCAGTTGGTCCTCCTTGAGCGTGCTGTTGACCTCGGGGAACTTTTCAAGGGCAAGCGCACATGCCTTCACGATCAAATCGTTGACCGTAACCTTCACGCCGTCCTCTCCGGCGCTCGCGTTGAAGGTCTGGCGCATCGCCAGCGCGTCGGTCATATCAACCTCGCTGCTCACATAAAAGTGCGGGATAGTCTGCTTCGACTCGGTCAGTCGGCGGGCGATGAGCATCTGCACCCGCGAGAGTTTGACGACCTCCGCCTCCGCAGGTGGCACGACCGGTGCTGGAACCGCCTGTGGAGGAGCGGCTGGCACGGCTGCGGGAGCAGGAGCGGTAGTCGCACCGCGCTGCTCGAGAAAATCATCAATGTCATCGCGGACGATGCGACCGCCCGGGCCGGTTCCCTGGACCAGGCCCAGGTCGATGCTGTGTTCTCCGGCTATGCGGCGCGCTAGTGGCGACGCTTTGATCGCTCTCCTCTCGTCGCCCTCGGAGACGGTGAGGCCATCGCTCCCGGTGCTTGCCCGTGCCTTCGCCGGAGCCACCTCTGCCTTGTCCGCACCTGTCACCACCACAGCGGTAGGCTGGACAGGGGCAGGGCTTGCCACTACACTTTGGGCGACCGCGCCGGTTCCGATGAGAGCCACTACCTGGCCGATGGGCACTGTTTCACCCTCCTGCGCCAGTATCTGCTGCAGCGTGCCTACCTCGTAGGCCTCCAGGTCCATCGTGGCTTTGTCCGTCTCGATTTCGGCCAGGACATCGCCTTTCTTGATCTCGTCACCAGCCTTCTTGAGCCAGCGGGCAATGGTGCCTTCTTGCATGGTGTCGCTGAGCCTGGGCATGGTTATTTCACCAATGCGCGGCGAGAGGCCCCGGTCTTTAGACCTGGGGAGGAAAGCCGCGCCGCCGTTAGGCGGTTTGCTGTCTTCTTGCATAGAACGTCCCTTTCCCCCTGCGGGGAGCCGTTTTTGTGTGGGAACGGCTAAACCCACACCGGTTACCCGGGTAAGGTCTTCCTCGCTCAGTTATCTGACGGTTTCCTTTGGGTGCCAACGACACTGGTCTAACCCCGCTATGCCTGTTTAATCGTTGGCCGTAGACGTTGGGGCTGGAAGGGCCACCCCGAACGTACCTATACATTCGCCAGTAACGTTTACCCATTCGGGTGAGCTGGTCAGGATAGTGCACGTGTCAGCCTGGGCGAACATGCCCAACAGGTACACGTCTTAGCATCGGCTCAGAGCACAAGCCCCTCGCGCAGAGCTATGGGGTTCCTGACTCATCGTTATCTCCTGCTCTTCAAAACATAGAAACATGTAGTGATTCCTTGGCGCACACCAAGTACACCGCAGGTAGCCAACTACCTGTGTGGCGGAAGCCCCGCAACGAACCGCTGGTAGAGGTTGACCGCGCTGTTCTCGTCGCGGTCCATCACCAGGCCACAGTTCTCATGCTCACAGCGATACGTCCGTTTCCACAAGGGCATATCTTGCTTGTGCTTGCACTTATGGCACATCTTGGTCGTATCGCGTTCGCTGATTAGATATAGCTCTTTCCCAAAACGCAGACACTTGTAGGTGAGCATCTGCACAAAGCCGTAGAGCCCCCAATCATTATACACCAGGCGGTTGCGGATACGTCGCTTGTTCCGCTCTTGCCTGGTCTCATGCTCCTGCTTCGGAATGACCATCTGCCGTTGGGAAAGATCGCCAATGACAACAGCCCTTTCAGCCAGTTTGCCAGCGATGAGATGGGAGGCCTTGTGCAGACAGTCGTGTTGCTTGCGCCGCTTGCGCTCTGACACCCGCTTGTACACCTTGGAGAGGTAGATATACCGGCGAGACTTCTTCTTGCACTTGTCTCGCTTGGAACGAATTTTGTCCAGTTGTTTATTGTACCAGCGGTAGCCCTTGAAGCCGCCGATGTGGTAGAAGCGCCCCTGGCCGTTGAAGCCCGTCGCCAGCGTCTTGATGCCCAGGTCAAAAGCCGCGATGCCATCATCGCGTATGGGGCGTCTCTTGCGCTTTTTTCGTCTCTTGCCAGGCTTATGCTCATCATCGTGGTTCTCCTGTACCGCATCGTCATAGATAAACGAGCAGTAGTAGTTGCCACGTGCATCCCTGGATACGGCTACCTCATGAAAGTGCTCAGGAGGGTCCTCGGTGAGATGGGCCACAATGTTGGGATAGCGTTTGGGTCCCCAATTGCCGCCACCACCCGTCGGAAGCGTGATGGTCTTCCCTCGCACTTCCAGGTACATGGCCGGATAACACAGCGTAAAGAACTGGTGTCGAGGCTTGACGCGCGGAAACCCTGGTTTCTTCTCGCCTTCAGCGAGGCGTTGAAAGAACGCCTGCATGGCTTTGTCCAGGCGGAAGTACACCTCCGCTAGCAGCTTGCCATAGACATGGCGCAACTCAGGGTCGTACTGCTTGCTCTCGCGCAACGACTTCTTGGCCCGCTCCAGGTTCCAGCGTTCGCCGTTGCGTAGTCGCATCACCCACCAGTTGTACAATCCTCTAGACTTCTCCTGCATGAACTCCAGGGCTTCGGCGCCCTGATCGCTGACTTCGGTTTTGATCTTCTTACACAGTAACATGGTCCCTCTTCCTGAAAGAATCTCCTCTTCTGCTCTTCTTCTTCCTGAGAGGGAAGGATGTGGTTATCTTTCCCTCTCCACGCCATCGGTTTCCTCTTGCTTAGCCAGGCACAACCAGACGCTTTGGAGCCAACCCCTCAACTGAACACCCAATCACATGCGCAAGTCGTTCGCGGAACGCATGCGGAATGACATGCTTGCCCGAAGCCCAACTGTAGAGCGTACTTTCTGGAATAGTGGTCTCCCTTGAGACTTCGCGGAACGAGTAGCCCGCCTGTTTGATGCACGACCTGAGCGCATTGGGATATCTTGGTGCAGAAGCGTGCGTCCACTTGCGCCTCTTCTGAGGGACAGGTGCTGCAAGCGTCTCGTCGGCTTCCGCGTCCAGGAACAGTTGATGCTGCCAGGCCAGGCACCACCCACAGAGGAAGCCTCGTTTCCAGGAATCAGTGGCTGAGTGTGTGGCGGGAAGACAGGCGAGCAGGATTCGCCATTCCTCCTCTGAGAGAGGCGCACTGTGCTTGAGGTCAGCATCATAGGAATCCAGGCCGTAGGTGGTAGCATCAGTGATAGTCGTTGCCATGAGTGTTCCCTTTCGTCTTGACTTGTACTTGACAGGTCTGGGTCTCATGTGCCTGAATCTAGGCAGAGAGCACCCGTAGGACTTCTTAACAATAGGCTACGTGTGTATTCTCGCTGCTCGCTACCCTATCGTGTACCAGACGGTAGGGTAGTACGGTCTCACCCTCTTTCCGTAGGTCAATGCGGCTAAACTTCACTTATCAAGAGAAGTATAGCACATATTTTGTGCATAAACAAGCCATTTTAGGCATATTTGAGCACATAAAGATAGTAATATTGTAAAACAGGTTGACCCATGCTATCATAGGCTCAATATGAGTCATTTCGTAGGAGGCACCCGTATGACAGAGTTTGAACGACTACGCATAAACGCAGGTATTACCATCGTTCAGTTAGCGCAAGAAGCCGATATCTCACGAGGTACTATCGAGAAGATAGAAAAAGGCAAACCTGTAAGAGCAGTATTAGCCGCGCGTGCCTGCAATGCACTTAGCCGTCACTTGCCCAACCCTGTCACCTACGAAAGTCTTGGAATTAAGGTTATATAAGAGGTACCGGAGGGCATTCGGTAAGCCACGGAAATCGATTCGAGAAGAAACAGTGGCAGCAACCGGGTGCTTGCCTCAAGTAGTTCCATCTCTAAGCTTCCTACAAGAAAGCGCCACCAAGACAGATAAACGTTTAGACTCCATAGAAACACAACTCACCGAGCATAAAACGCTACTCACTCAAATCCTTGCACGCCTGCCAGAAAAACCATAGCAAGCCATTTTATCTTAAAGGGACATCACCAACCCGCTCACCAAGCCGCTCCACGAAAACGCTATGAAATAGGGCAAGTGTATGCCATAATACCGTCTATCCTACACATATAAGCATAATATCCCTCCAACCGCTCTAAATCTATCACTAACCTCCACATTGGAAAATACTCCTACCAAAGACAGCAAACTTGACAGCAATTGAAGTGCTCTAAAGTTATAAAGTAGCTTGTCATCAAGGCACACCTGAGACCATTACACATGAATACTCATCCATTGTTCAGCAGAGAAACTCATCCTTTTCATAAGTATAGCAAAGTGCGGTTAAATAATTAATAGTTTGATAAAGTTTAAAAAAGTATTGACCAGTTACTATGACTTTGATATACTTCAATGTGGGGGGGATGAATGGATGATGATGCGATGCAATGGAATGCTTCCCGTTGCTGACCCCCAGGTCATCTGTTCAGCTCTTGAGAGAAGCGAGAACAAGCATGTAGGAGGCTACGTCATGAAGCAGTTCCTCAAACGGTTCTTCTCCTATCCCTGGCGTTTTTTCTATCGTCTGGTCTGCTGGATTAACTACCCAACGTTGCGCGAACGCATGTGGCATAGGTACTCGCTGGGCAAAGCACAAGGGCGCAAAGAAGCCTTGAAAGAAGTGCCCATCGTCCAGGTCCAGCCACGACAAACCACAAAACCGGTTGAGTTGCATCTTCCGCCTGGCGAATGGACCAGGCAATGGCGCGCAACCCATCCTGAGCTTATCCGCAAGCCAATAACCACTGCTTTGCCAGTCATCACCGAAGATTCCTATGATGAGTCCTGGCTGAATTCAAAGCCTCCGCTGAAAATATCCCAGGATGGACAGGCAACCGAAAAAATGCCGGCGGTTGTCAAGTTGTTGCACGAGAGAAGACAACATGCTTAATGGCTGGTGGTATTTGCCGTCATTGGATTGCTCTGTCTTAGTAGTGGGTTTCTCGTGACAGGCCTGTTGATGTATTTCGCCCTCAAGCACGACCGCGAGATCAAAGCGGCCCGGGATGCTGAATATGAGGAAATGAGACAATCATTGGTGCATTACAGGTTTGATGAACCGGGATAGGAGGTACTGTGCGAAGGAGAATAGTTCAGCGAGAGGAACGCATTCGGCTCGATATTATCAAAGACCTGGTCAAATTTGATTTGCTGACGTGCAAACCGATAAGTGAACGCCGGAACACGGCGCGTCTTACCCGCGTATTGCCCGATGCGCCAACAGTAGTAGACCCGATGCGTACAGAAACCATGCCAACCGGGGCGCACATGTGAGTTAAATGAGGGCATTTCCTCACTCCAAAAAGAAGGAGGAAAGCTGAGCTGATCGGATTGGGGCTGAGGGCGGTGGTCTTCCCGGCCTGGGCGCGTTCTCGCTCATGTGTGGGTCAGGGTTTGAGGCCATTGCCCAGAATGATGTGCATGGCGCTTTCATGGCGCTTCCTCCTTAGACTAGGACCAGCGAGGGCGAGGTGCATCAGTTGGGCAGTGGCCCCAAACCCTGCCGACTGGGCCTTGGAGTGAGGAAAGGCTCTCCTCCTTTTGACAGGCAGGAAATGCCCTCCCATTACACAAAATTCGGTATAGCATCCTTCCCTGCTCCACCCTCCCAGTGTCCCCTCTCTGATGTTTCCATCGCAACAATTCTGATATAATCCGCGCTATATAACTGAGTATAATTTCACCTCGGCTACAGAACCGCCCATCTCTTCACACGCGGAGGTCAAAGAGGCAAAGGAGAGACGCAGGAAGCAGCTCACAGCAGTGTTTCAGAGGCGAAGGGAAATATATAAACGGTACCTCAAGAAATTACAGATGCAGGGAGCCAAAAGATAACATTTTATAATCACCGCACAGATTATGTTATACTGCTAAGGAAAAATTGGAGGGCATGAGTCAGTGACACCTGAACCAGAGCAGTTGGATAGCGATTATAAGTTACGATACACCGCATACTACATTATAAGCAAGTTAGAATTGCTGAATAAGATGAACGAGCTTTTACACGAAGCACTCATGCGCTCGATTATACCGTGTGAGGTTGACTTGGATGCTGGGTCGATCTGTCAACAGGCCAGTGCGATATGTTATGGATGTTTGAGGATGTGCTTTGCTATCTGAAAACATAGCCACTGACAACAGAGCAACAGAGAGAAGCAGATCATCTTATGGTTGAGGCGAAATATTTTCGCCAAGCACTTGAAAAGAATATCCTCCTCTTGACCGAGCTACAAGGGCCAGGTGGTAACAAGAAATCATTGAAGAACCATTAGATCAAGGAGCTTATTTTACCTTTTGGGTGCGTTACCCAAATATACCCAAATTAGGGCGTGTGTTAGCCGGACAAAGGGGGCAGTGAATATCATAGAAGATTGGCACGAAACAGCAGAAGGGAAAGCAAGAATAAAGGGAGCCAGGCAATTTCTCCTTGAGTGCACGGAGGAAGGAGATGGATTTAGTGTCAGCTATATTACGCTCAAACATCACTACTATTCCTGGTGTCAATCAATTGGCCTTCCGCGTGAGGAGTGCGGCTTCGGCGAAATATATCATGTGCTGAACGAAAGGGCTTTGTTGCGTTATGAGCCATCCACAAAGGGTTTTGGTGGAAAAACAACGGTTATTGGTGTGAGAATGAAACACCCTGTCGGACTTCCTCGCTACTACAATGAAGGTGATCGTAAAGGTCTATCTAGCAAAGTCAAGGAAGCCGTTTAGGAATACTTGCTGCGAAATATGGTATCGACATAGAGGAAGATTTGGCAAAAATCCTCCCGGCACGTGATAACGATAATAGTGAATAATGACTTTCCATTTGTAATGGAGAAAAGCCAACGATCTTCCCTACCTCCCCCATGTTATAGGATGCTATCTCGATTGTTGTGTAGCGGTGTGGAGCGAGAAGGCGTTAAAGCCAGGCCGGACTGGCTTCCATGCTTTTCTGCTATGTACCATTACAAAAAATTCGGGATGGCATCCAAATTTTGGTATGGCATCTTTTACTACATGGACTACATTTCCTCAGATTGTTGTTCTCCTCCTTCGGCGCGGCGCGAGTTCGTTGATTGCATCCTCCAACTGCCTGGCACCCGTCAGCGTTGCCAGTTCCAGCGGCTTTGAGTAGGGCAGCGGCACTTCCAGGCTCGCCACTCGTTTGACAGGCGCGTCCAGGTCATCGAACGCCTCTTCCTGCACGAGCGCGGCAATTTCTGCGCCAATGCCGAACGAGCGCCAGTCTTCTTCGAAGACGATGGCCCGGTTCGTTTTCTTGATGGAGTTGATGATGGTCTCGTGATCGAGCGGTCGCAGCGAGCGCAGGTCCACCACTTCGATGCTCAACGTATTTTCCTGTTCCATGCGGCGGGCAACATCCAGGGCCACCACCGCCATACGCGAGTAGCTGATTACGGTCAGATCAGCGCCCTCTTTCGTCACTTTCGCCTGGCCGATGGGTACCATGTAATCACCGGCAGGCTCTTCACCCTTCGTGTTATAGAGGGCAAGGTTTTCGAGAAAGATCACCGGGTTGTTGTCACGTACGCAGGTACGCAGCAGCCCTTTCGCATCGGCGGGAGTGGACGGGGCAACCACTTTGAGTCCGGGTACATGCGCGAACCAGACCTCCAGGTTCTGCGAATGTGTGGCCGCGAGTTGCTGGCCGCCGCCACCAGGAGTGCGAATCACCAGTGGGACCGGGCACTGTCCACCGAACATGGCATAGATTTTCGCCGCATGGTTGACAATCTGATCCATGGCCAGCACGATGAAATTGATCGTCATGATCTCCACAATCGGACGCAGCCCAAGCATAGCGGCCCCTGTAGCCATGCCGATAAATCCATTTTCGACGATGGGCGTGTCCACCACGCGTTTGGGACCGAACTCGGAGAGCAGTCCGGCAGTGATCTTATACGACCCCTCGAAGACACCGATCTCCTCGCCGAGCAGGAACACATTTTCATCGCGCAGTAGTTCTTCGCGCAGTGCATCGTGGAGTGCCTGCCGGTAGGTAATCTCAGCCATTCCTTCCCCCTTTCTCCGCCGCTTCGCCTGGCGCGTAGACGTAGCCATACAGATCGCTCATAAATTCCTCCACCGAGGGAAAAGGGCTTTCCTCGGCAAACGTGACCGCTGCATCGACATCGCGCTCCACCTGTTCCTCGATCGCGTGCCTGCCACTCTCATCGAGAAGCCCGGCCGCTGTGAGGCGTGCTGCGAATGCCTCTATTGGGTCATGCGCACGCCCTTCCTGCACCTCCTCTCGGTCTCGATAGCGATCGGGGTCCACCACGGAGTGACCGCGGAAGCGAAAGCTCACCGCTTCGATGAGGCTCGGTTCATGCTCTTCACGAGCAAGCGCTGCTGCCTTGCGCATGGCATCCCGTACGGCCAGGACATCATTGCCGTCCACTCGCCAACTCTGCATGTCGTAGGCACACGCCTTGCGGTATAGCTCGCTGATGGCAGATCCCCGCTCGACACGCAGGCCCATGCCATACAGGTTGTTCACTACGAAATAGACGATAGGGAGGTGATAAATCTTAGCGAGATTGAGCGATTCATGGAAAGCTCCCGTATTCGTGGTTCCATCACCCATCTGACATGCCACCGCCGCCGCAGAGCCGCGATATGCGACCGCAAAGGCGGCGCCCGTAGCCAGGGGAATCTGGCCTCCAACGATAGCATATCCACCCATAAAGCGACGTGCGAGGTCAAAGAGATGCATGGAACCTCCGCGCCCGCGCGAACAGCCCGTGTCCTTACCGAAGAGCTCTGCCATCACTGCACCGGGAGAGATGCCGCGACCAATGGCATAGCCATGTTCCCGGTAGTTCGTGTAGACATAGTCTGTTGGCTCGAGTCCGGTGCAGAAGCCGATCACTGATGCCTCTTCGCCCAGATTGAGATGGCAGTAGCCACCAATGCGGGCTTTGGTGTACATTTCAGCAGATTTTTCCTCGAAGCGGCGGACAAGCAGCATCTGGTTGTAATAAGCGAGGAGTGTATCACGATCTTCTCCCTCGGGTATCGGAGGAAGTGCCTGCTCGCGGACAGATGTTGACTTATGCGTACCCGCTTGCTTTTTGCCTTTCGCGTCCACAGTATACTTGATCCTTTCTTATTCCGGGGGAGTAGTGGCCCCGGACTCCCCGGCTAGCATGAGATAGAAAGAAGTTCCCTGTGCCCGCCTCTTATGAGCCGGGAGGCTCCGGCTCAAATGAAGCTGGCACATTTTTTGCGTGGCAGCGTGGGCAGCGCTCCGGCTGTTCCTCGCCGTGAACGACTTCCCCGCATACAGGGCACATCCAATGCATAGCTATCTCTCTGACCAGGTCTGCGCGGCTTATAATGCCAACCAGCCGACCCTGATAGAGCACGGGTAGACGCCTGATGCGCTCATACACGAGGAGATGGCTCACCTCTTCCAGGTCTGTATCCGGCGTAACGCTGATGACTCCGCGCGTCATCAGCTCACCGACTTTCTGCCCCTCTTTGCTAATGATATCGTACTCGGTGACAACACCCACCACAACATTTTCATTATTAACGACGGGTAAGCCGCTAATGCGATGTTGAGACAGCAGACGCGCCGCTTGCTGCCTGGTCTGGTTTTCTGTCACTGTAATAACCCTGGTGGTCATTACATCCTCGGCCTTCATAATTCCTCCTTCCGCTTGTGCGTTGGCCTTCTCCGCGTACCAATGGTAGCATATCATACTATGTGTGAAAGGGGGTACGCACTACTAGCACGATGGCTCAGCTCACTTGACAGAGCGGAAATCATACGGTATGCTATCTATACCCCTACCAGGGGGGTATGGGTAAAACAAGATAGGATAGAGAGATAAAGGTAAATCACATGGCTACAGGAACCACTCGCCCTCTCTATGAAAACTCAGTTGTTTCTCAGATGCAGCCCGGTGCAGAGAGTCGCGCCACCCTTACTTTAGAGGGGATGACCTGCGCCTCCTGTGCCATGCGCATCGAAAAGGGGCTGAAGAAGGTGCCGGGTATCAAGGATGCGAGCGTCAATCTTGCGACGGAACAAGCCACCGTCACCTATGATCCGGCCCAGACGAATCTGGAGCAGATGGTGCAGAAGGTAGAAGCCGTCGGATATAAAGCATTTCCACAGGTTTCATCGCCACAAAAACCGGTACAGGAGGAAACCGCCAGCTACCTTTCCGGTACAACGGAGATTCCTGTCGTCAGTATCTCACAAGCAGATGAGCAGGGCAGACGAAAACAGGCCGAGATCAGGCACAAGCGCAACCTGTTGATGCCGGGCATCGTGCTCACTGTGCCTGTCGTCATCCTCAGCATGTTTTTCATGAACCGCTTCCCCGGCGAAAACGCTCTCCTGCTTGTGCTCACAACTCCCGTTTGGGCAATCGTTGGCTGGGAATTTCATCGCGGAGCTATCAAAACGCTGCGTCACGGCAGTGCCAACATGGATACACTGATCTCGGTTGGCTCGACCGCAGCGTACGTGATGAGCGTCGTGGCGACCTTCCTGCCGCAGGTCGTGGGTTCCGGCACTTTCTACGATACAGCGGCCTTGATCGTCACGCTGATTTTCCTGGGGAAATACCTGGAGGTGCGCGCGAAGGGGCAGACCAACGAGGCCATCAAGAAGTTGATCGGGTTGCAGGTGCGCACCGCGCCTGTGGTGCGTAATGGCCAGGAAGTCGAGTTGCCCATCGAACAGGTGCATGTGGGCGATGAGTTGATCGTACGCCCAGGCGAGAAGATCCCCGTCGATGGAGTCGTGCTTTCCGGCACCTCGTCGGTGGATGAGTCCATGATTACCGGCGAGAGCATTCCGGTCGAGAAGCGCACGGATGATGCCTTGATAGGGGCGACCATCAACCAGCGCGGACTGCTGCATATGCGCGCGACGAAGGTCGGAGCCGACACCGTGCTTGCCAGCATCATTCGCATGGTTGAGCAGGCGCAGGGGTCGAAGGCTCCCATTCAGCGACTGGCTGACACCATCTCAAGCATATTCGTCCCGGTGGTGCTGGTCATTGCTGCTCTCACCTTTATCGGTTGGACGCTCATTGGCAATCTCATTGGAGTCGGTCAGACAGCGGGGATGATGGGGGCTAGCAGCCCCTGGATTACCGCCATTGTTGCAGCGGTAGCGGTGCTGGTTGTTGCCTGCCCATGCGCACTGGGGCTGGCGACGCCGACTGCTATCATGGTCGGAACAGGCAAAGGCGCTGAGCAAGGTATCCTCATCAAAGGCGGTGAGAGCCTTGAACGCATTCAGGCAGTGAAGGCCGTCTTGTTGGATAAAACAGGCACTATTACAAAGGGCAAGCCAGAACTGACCGACGTAGTGACACTCCCCGGCACACCGGAAGACGAGATGCTACGCCTGGTGGCCGAAGCGGAACAGGGTTCAGAACATCCCCTGGCCGCCGCCATTGTAGAGGGAGCGAAGGCGCGCGGAATAGCGCTGAACACGCATCTCGAACACTTTACGGCTCTGCCCGGTCGGGGTCTACAAGCCAACGTCGAGGGACATGACGTGCTGTTTGGGACACGTCGTCTGTTCAGCGACTTCTCCATCGCCTATCAAGACGTACAGGAGCAACTGGAGAGCCTGGAGCAGCAGGGCAAGACGGTTATGCTGGTGGCGATCGATAGAACTATTGCAGGCATGGTCGCTGTTGCCGATACGGTCAAAGTAGGATCGGCGCAGGCTGTGCAACAACTGCAATTGCAGGGACTCACTGTCTGGATGATTACCGGCGACAATCGGCGCACCGCCCAGGCGATTGCGACGCAAGTGGGCATTCCCCCTGCGCGCGTGCTGGCAGAGGTCTTACCAGAAGACAAGGCCAACCAGGTCAAACATCTGCAAGAGCAAGGGATGGTGGTGGCTTTCGCTGGAGACGGCATCAATGACGCACCAGCGCTGGTGCAGGCTGACGCAGGAATCGCCATGGGAACCGGCACGGATATCGCGATGGAGGCCTCGGACATTACAGTAGTCAAAGGCAATTTGAAGAGCGTGGTAACTGCGCTGGCCCTTTCGCGAGCGACCTTGCGCACCATCAAGCAGAATCTCTTTTGGGCCTTTGCCTACAATGTCATCTTGATCCCGGCGGCCATGCTCTCACCGCTCATTCCATTCTTACGCGAGAATGCGCCCATCTTTGCGGCGGCAGCCATGGCGCTGTCATCGGTCACAGTGGTCAGCAATTCGCTGCGGCTGCGGCGCTTTGGCCGTTAATGTATCATCACTCGCCCTGGCTAGCTGGGGCGTGAAAGGAGAAACGATCGTATGGAGTCAACAACCCTTGTCGCCCCCGACATTTCTTGTGAGCATTGCCAACATGTTATTGAGGGCGCAGTTGGCAAGATGGAGGGCGTGAAGCAGGTCAAAGTGGATATTCCTACCAGGACGGTGCAAGTCGAGTATGATCCAAAGCTTGTCACGCTGGCCAAGATCGAAGCGGTGATGGATGACGTCGGCTACACCGTAGCAAAGTAGTTTGTTATAGTGAGGAATTCGGGAGCGCAATGAAGAAGGTAGAGCCCTGGTCTTCGAGCGACTCGAACCAGATGCGTCCACCGTGTTGCTCGACGAGGGCCCGGCAGATATATAGCCCCAGGCCGGTCCCATCGATCTTACGGGCATTGTCTGCCCGTTCGAAGCGACCAAAGATGCGGGCTTGCTGGCGCGCAGGGATGCCGATGCCCTGATCTTCTACACACAGCTCTACGGTATCTGCCTGCGGGTCTTCACGCAACGTGAGATCGATACGGCCTCCCTCGGGGCTATACTTGATGGCATTGGTAATGAGGTTGCCCAGCACCTGCTCGATGCGGAGGGGGTCCGCTTCGGCGACGATGTGCTCCTGCGTGGCGTGAATGGCGATGGGATGGCGCTCGGTGGTGACCTGCAGCCGTGCCGCCACCCGCCGTGTCAGGGCGACCAGGTCCGTCGGCTCGGGGTGCAATGCAAGCTGTCCTGCCTGCAGGCGCGTCACATCCAGCAGTTCTTCGGTAAGATCGACCAGGCGGTGCGTGGCCAGGTCAATATTTTGGAGCGCCTCTCTCTGCCAATCGGCCAGCTCGTATCCTCTCCCCCGTCTGGCCTGGAAGAGGAGCGCTTGCGCATAACTTTTCAGGACGGCAAGGGGATTACGTAGTTCGTGTGCAGCGATGGCGATGAACTCGTCTTTGTGCCGCTCAGCCTCTTTCATGGCACTGACGTCCTGGTGAACCACGAGGGCTGCAGGCTCGCTTCCCTCAGCAAGAGGTCTTGTTGCATCCACTGGTGACGAGAACAGATGATGGAGATCGAGTGCGACGGCATTGACCAGGACAGGCATAGTCGTGCCATCAGGAAGGCGAATGACCTCCTGGTGTTGATACACCATCTCACCATCCAGTACTGCTCGCAGCGTCGCAAGCTGCTCGGGAGCAAGCGCGTGTCCATTCGTGCCGAAAACGCGGATATCATGCTCCCGCAGGAACTCACCCATAGGCTGGCCAGGCTGCCAGGATGCTCCCCAGCCGGTTGCGGTAGCGCGATTGGCGAGGATCAGCCGTGCGTCACTCCCATGGACGAGGTAAACGCTGCTGGGCAACTCATCCAGGATCATTTGCAGTAAGGCCCGCCGTGCTTCTGTTTCAGCATGAATTCGTCGTTCAAGTTGTTGCAGGCGATGACGCTCCGACATATCCCGAAAGGTCATGACAGCGCCTGTTATTCGTCCTTCCTGGTCCCGTAAAGGAGCACCACCGATACTCACCTGCATCTCCTGTCCATCGAGAGCGCGCACTTCCACCTCCAGCGCATTCGCACCCGTGAGCACCTCGCCTTTTAGGAGACGCCCCGGTGCGGAGCTGCCCCTGGGGAGGCTCTGCCCCTGGGTATCACGCATATCGAGCAGAGCAATCCGCTCCTCCAATGGACGAGCGGTGTAGTCAGGAACTACATCAAGTGCGAGTAACCTCCGGGCCGCTGTATTCACCTGCATAATGCTGCCATGGCGGTCATAGACGAACACCCCGTCGGTCATCGCCTCGAAGATCGCCTCAAGCTGGCTCGCATATACCTGCGCCTGGTGCTCAGCCTCCCGCAAGTGGCGCTCAGTCACGTCGTGCCAGGTAACCACCGCACCAAATACGCCGTTTTGTCGAGTGTTCGTCGTATCGTTCTTCTGCGACAAATGGCCTGTGGCGAGAAGACGGAGCGGGGTGGCATTGACCAGGTACTCGCGCGTCTCGTTGTGGCTATCAACTACACTCAGCGGGAGATCCACTACCGCCTCGCCGTTCAGTGCATGCCGCGCCGGCGTGTAGAGCAATGCCTCGACTACACGCTCTCCTTCAGGCGTGTCTTTGAGTTGCTCGCGCAACCGGCGAGCGGCACCATTCTCACGCACAATAGTTCTCTGGTGATCCATCACGGTGACACCATCAGCAATACTTTCAAAGATGGCGTTCAGTTCCTGGGCACGCCTCTGAGCCAGGCGGTATAACTGCGCATTCTCCAGGGCAACGACGGCCTGGGCAGCCAGCCCGACTAGCAGCGCTTCATCATCCCGCGTAAATTGACCTGGTTCCCTGTGCCCCAGGAGCAAGCCCCCGCGTACCTGCGCCGTGCGGTCGAGCAGCGGCGCCCCGAGAAAACTACGCACGACTGGATGGCCGCGCGGCACGCCCATTGAACGCAAGCCTTCCTTTGAGAGCTGCCCGTGCGCATAGGCGAACGCGGCCTGCCGGGCTGCATCCCTGTTCTGTTGTCCTGTGGCCCGCGTCTGCTCCGGCTGGGGGAGGTGAGCCAGGGCATCGGCGACGCGCACCGGGACCCCGTGGCGGAAGATCGGCGCGAGCAGCCCCTCTCCACTCAGCTGCAAGCGGCGAAACAGGGCTTCCTGCTCTGGCGTGACCCCCGCCACGGCTGCGAGATGAAAGCGGCCGCCCTCCGCAGGCACCAGCGGCTCTCCCTCGTCATTTACCGGCCGTAACGTGAACGCTGCAAATTCGGCACCAGTCAGTTCACAGGCAGTTTCCGCGAGACGGGTCTCATCCAACGCGCTCATGAGTGCGATCTCTACCCGACTCAGAGCCGCAGATCGCTCTTCCGCTGTACGTTGCGCGTTCCTTTCATGCTGTTTCATGCTCCACCTCCGCAGTCGTGACGAAGAAATTCACGTGCGCCACCCGTTAAAGCAGCACAATCTTCTCGCGGCGAATCTCTCTGCTTGTTGGCTGCCAGGGACCCACGGTCTATCACCGGCAATGCAAACAAACCGCATATGATAAAGTGCTTATCAATGTTTGAGACATCCTTCATTTTATGATAATAAATAACATAGATACAGGTACTTCGCCTGGCATGCTCAGGGCATTCGTATCTATATGGGGAGGTGGCAGATATGAAACTTTGGTGACTCTCAAAACGTGTACAAAACGAAAGAGGGATACCGCATTCCCCCATCACTCCAACCCTCGCGGCGTCCCTCACCACTTGCTTGTTGTCATCCAGCCATTTCACCCCTTGACATTTATTGCATATAGATATATTCTGCATATAGATGCTCAACCTTATCTATCTATATGAACAATGATTTGGAATTGTCTCATTGTAAAAGCATAGATGACGTGTAAGCAAGCAATGAGATACAAGGGGGGATCATCATGCAGCATATCAAAAGGGGACTTGCAAGACTTCTAGGCCCTTCCGCCCATTTTTTCCACGAGCGGACAGGCACTTTTCTCAGTGGCGATTTTTCCAATGGAACGGGTTCACGGCCCTATAAGCTTTATATTCCACGCAATTATACGGTCGGTACCTCTATCCCGCTGCTCGTGGCTTTGCACGGCTGTACGCAAGACCCAGATAACTTTGCCACGGGTTCTCGCTTCAATGTACTGGCCGATAAATACAACTTCCTGGTACTCTATCCACAACAGACCGGCAGAAATAACCTCACCAGGTGTTGGAACTGGTTTATCCGTAAGAACCAGGTGCGCAACAGCGGCGAACCCGCCCTTCTTGCTGCTATGGTTGATTACATCGCATCGCAATATGCCGTCGACACAGGTCGTATATTTATCACCGGTATATCGGCGGGCGCAGCCATGGCTGTCATTATGGGCGCTTGCTACCCTGATTACTTCGCAGCTATTGGCGTACACAGCGGCGTGGAATATAAGGCTGCCTTCGACCTGGTCAGCGCCCAAATCACCATGAGCAGGGGTGGTCCAGACCCTAAAAAGCAAGGGAAGCTTGCCTACTTGAGCGCTGGTTCAGCAGCGCGTGTGTTACCGGTCATCGTGTTTCATGGGAACAACGATCACACTGTCTCTCCTATCAATGGGGATCAGGTAATCCAGCAGTTTATCAGCACCGGTGATTATGTAGACGATGGCAGCGCGAACAATTCAGTCAGCGCCGATCCAGATAGCGTCCGGAACGGCCAGGTACCTGGTGGCTATTCCTACACCATCTACACCTATATTTACCAGAAACAGGTGCTCTTGCAGCACTATAAAATCGACGAGCTTGGACACGCCTGGAGTGGAGGTGATACCACAGCACCTGCGACGTTCACCGATCCTAATGGTCCAGACGCCTCCCTGTTGATGTGGAACTTTTTTGCCAGCCATCCGAAGGTCCGGCGTACCGCGACTCCTGTTACTCCCGTCAGGCACGGGGATTGGTCTCGGTAGACGCCGTTTCATATGCTTGTGACGTAATTGTGATGAATATTACCGATTTACCCCTTGACAACAGCAGTAACTAAGTGTAAAATGCATATAGATGCAATTGCACATCATCGTAATAGACATCGTAGCTAGATGCATATAGGTGCGATAATGGCAGAAGTAAACAGAGAAAACGAATCACAAGCCGGGGCGAACGAGTCCTGGTCAAAAAACTGGCTCGTTCCTATCCTTCTCTTGATGTTACGGGAATGGAGTTCCTACGGCTATGAATTGATGGAGAGAGTGGCGACCTTCGGGTTAGCCGCAATGAATCCGGGCACGTTTTACCGCACGTTACGGCAGATGGAGAAAGAGGGAATGGTACGCTCGAGCTGGGATACCTCAGAGACGGGGCCAGCCAGGCGTATGTACTCGATCACAGAAGCTGGTGAAACCTACCTGAAGTACTGGGCGGACTCTCTGAATCAATACCAGAGGCTGATGGATACATTCTTCCGGCTGTACACCGGTCGTCCATCACAAAAAGATCAGCCGTAAGTGAGCAGATAAAGGCATTTGAGCCTTGGAGGCTCATGCAAGCGAGTCAAGTTTAAGGGGTACTCCCGCGAGTACCACTAGTGCAGGTAACTGCTAAAGATCAAAAGGAGTTAAGACAATGGCAAAGAATAAAGATCAAGTGAATGATGCGGCCTGGAGTCTGAGCAAGTCAGTACAAGAGGCAAATCAGGCAATTACCGACAGTGCTGTTGCAGCTCAGGAGCGCAATGTGAAGTTTGTCCAGGGCGTCTTCGACAACGGCATTGAGGTACTTAAGAGCCACGCCGAGAGCACACGCGCCTTGATGCAGGAGTTTGTAGGGCTGCCGGAGAAGCAGCAAGCGGCAGTTCAGGTAGTGGCCGATAGCGCCGTTGCTGCCCAGCAGCGGAACATGCAGTTTGCCCAGAGCATACTTCAAAGCAGCACAGAACTGATGAAGAGTCATGCCGAGAGCACGCGCACGCTGATGCAGACACTGGTAGAGCAGACGCAGAAGCAGCAAGAAGCTTTTCAGGTGCTGACGCGCGAGTCATGGGATACCTACATGGGCTTCCTCTCTGCACCGTTCTCCTATTACCAGCAGGCCTTGGAGACTGCCGAGTCGATCGCCTCGCAGGGGGTAGAGACCGCGCAGAAAATCACTCGCCAGGGATTGGAAGTAGCTCAGCGGGCGACTCGCCAGGAAAAGCAGGCCGTTCGGGCAACTACTGAATAACAAGGCATCCAGCAAGTTCACTGGGGCCGGAGCGCAAGCCCCGGCCTTTTTTGCTTTTTCGACTCCCAATGGGTGGGAGTAGACACAATGACGAGTGGTTCTAGCAACTGAGGGGAGTGCTTACATGACCAAAGAGGAAAAGCCAGAAGAACCGGCAGATTCCAACGTATGGAAGAAAAGCATGGACGGGGACAAAGAAACGTCCCTTGATCCCTACGGTCTTTATCGAGCGTGGCTGAAAAGTGTAGGTGAAGCTCAGGAGCAGATAAAGCCCAGTTCTATGAAGATGTTTGATCTGAAAGAGGTATGGCAGCAATGGTTCGAGGCGACAACTGCGGCCTGGCAAAGCGCTGCAGAAAAGGGAGCCGACCCATTAGGGCTTACCACTCAGTGGTCGGAGATGATGGAGGAGGCCCGGGCCAAAATATCAGCAGAAGGCACCATAGCAGCGGACCCATTTACCTTATTTAAACAATGGTATGATGCCACGAGCGAAACATGGTCAAAGGCAGTTGGGGACATCATCGGCAGCGACAGGTTCATGCAAATGGCCAGCCAGTTCCTGGAAAGCTACACGAGCTTCGCCAGGACTTTCCACCGTGCGAGTGAAGAGTATTTCAGTAATCTGCAACTTCCCACGCGCTCGGATATTGCAAGAGTAGCAGAGCTGGTCATCAATGTAGAAGAGAAAGTCGATCAGTTAGACCTCGCCTTCGAGGGCCTCGAGGATACTTATGCGCAATCGACAACAAGCGAGGCCATAGCAGGCCTGGCTGGACGACTTGACGGCGTGGAAAACAAACTGGACGTGCTCCCCGCCGTTCTGCAAAAGCTGGCAACTGTAGAACGATTGGAAATGCGCCTGGATAGGGTTGAAAACAGGCTGGATCAACTGCTGTTAGCCCTGGAGAAAATCGAAGCAACTCCGCAGGCGGTCAGGTCCACCAATTCAACTCGTAAGTCACCAGGACCCAGGAGTGGGTCTACAAAAGGTCAGGCAGGGAAGGCCAAAGTGTAGCTCCACTATGCACTTCAAAAGAATAGCACACAGAGGAGGACCACATGAGCCAGGGCAGTACGACACCATCCGATTTCGAAAGCACTTTCCAAAAATACCAGACGGGTATGGAGATTATTCTGGAGGGCGCGAAGGCTGAGACGGGTAAGACGCCTAAAGAGGTCATCTGGACCAAGAACAAAGCGAAGCTCTACCATTATGAACCGACCGCCGAGAACGAATTCCCGGTTCCCATCCTGCTGGTCTACGCGCTGATCAATCGTCCCTACGTGCTGGATTTGATGCCCGGCAACAGCCTGGTGGAGTACCTCGTTGGCCGGGGCTTCGATGTGTACATGCTTGACTGGGGAACGCCAGGAGATGAAGATAAGCATCTCTCGTTTGAGCACTATGTGCTGGACTACATTCCCCAGGCGGTAAGGAAGCTGCTGAAGCATTCCCACGCCGAGGAGTTCACCTTGATGGGATACTGCATGGGCGGGACGATGACGGCCATGTACGCAGCGCTTTTCCCCGGCAAGCCGCTCAGGAACCTGTTACTCCTCACCGCACCAATCGATTTCACCCCCGATGAGATGGGGCTTTTTGGCCTCTGGACCAGTGAGAAGTACTTCAACCCCGACCGCATCGTGGAGGCCTTCGGGAATGTTCCGGGCGATTTCATCGATACCGGCAACCGCATGGTGAAGCCTGTCACCAACTATGTTGGTTCCTATGTCACGATGTGGGACCGCATTCTGCAGGGAAAGTCCATGGACACGTGGCTGGCGATGAACAAGTGGGTAAATGACGGCGTCCCGTTCCCCGGTGAGGCGTTTCGCCAGTGGATCCGTGAATTTTACCAGCAGAACAAGCTCGTGAAAGGAGCAATCAAGCTTCGTGGGCGCCAGGTAGACCTCGCGCACATTACGTGTCCGCTCCTGAGTATCGCGGGCAAAAAGGATCACATCTGCACCTTGCCCCAGGCCGAAGCCATTATGCACCTGGTGAGCAGTCAGGACAAGGAGTTCTACACGCTCGACGCCGGGCACGTTGGCCTGCTGACGGGTTCGGATGCGAAGAGGGGGCTGTGGCCTAAGTTGGACAGCTGGCTGGAGCTGCGCTCAAAATAACGGCGCGCCTCGCTTTCTACTCATCTGTCAATCCGCGTGGGTTGCGAGCAGGGAACGTACCTCACAGGGTTATTCTCTTGCTCGCTTGTATCCTTCCCGTGAAAACTGCCGGGTTTTCCCGTTTCTAGATAAGAGGAAGAAAATCTGCCCGCCAGGTTCTTTGTAACCGGAACGGGGGATTTCGCATAAAGGAGAAGAGTGCGTGCGTATTTTGAAACGAACATTCCCGGTACGTCGAATAGCAAATTTCGGGATTCGCCCTTTCATCCTCTTACTGTTCATCATCATGACAGTTGCCATTCTACCGGCACAATTTCAACACGGTGCGCGTGCCAGTAACCCGCAGTGGCAGCAATTCTTCTACAATGGCCCAGCCGGCAGTCGTCCATATTTTGTCTACACTCCCGAACACTACCAGGTTGGAACAGCAGTGCCACTCATCGTCATGTTGCATGGATGTATTCAAACGGCGGTTGACTTTGCGACAGGCACACAGATGAACCAGTTGGCAGAGCAGTATAACTTCATTGTCGCTTATCCACAGCAAACAAGCATTTACAATCCGTCGTTATGTTGGAACTGGTTTAATCCCGCAAATCAGTTTCGTGGAAGTGGTGAACCCGCCATTATTGCCGGGATTGTACAGGAAATTGAGCGGAATACTGCCCGGTGGACGATTGATGGACATCGTATTTACGTAACGGGCATATCTGCCGGAGGCGCAATGGCTGTGATTCTGGGCGCTACCTACCCGGATATCTTTGCAGCGATTGGCGTCCATTCAGGTGTGGAATATCGCGCCATAACTTCTCTCCTCAGTGGAGGAGAAGTTTTTCTCGATGGTGGGCCAGATCCAATCCAACAAGGGCAGGAAGCCTTTGCGGCCATGGGCAGTTTCGCCCGTGTCGTTCCCACCATCGTTTTTCACGGGACAGATGATGTTGTGGCTAACCCGATTGATGGGAATCAGGTCGTAAAGCAATGGATGGAGACAGATTTTCTTGCGTCGCATGGCACCTACGATGCCGGCTTTAACCATCCCAGCAGCACCATGCATGGTCAGGTCCCGGAGGGTCATTCGTACACCGTGTACCGGTGGAATGACAACGGTGGCAACGAGGTTCAGGAGTACTGGCTCATCAATGGTATGGGGCACGCCTGGTCGGGAGGTAATCCAGGCGATTTCACCGACCTTCAAGGCCCGAGTGCAAGTCTGGCAATGTATCTGTTCTTCAAGAACCATCCCATGCGCGAGTGACGTGTGGTTCTCATATCGGCTTGAATCGCTACTGCCTCTGGCGATCCGTTCTGCTGAAGCCCGGCTACCACGTCCTCAGCAGCCTCCTTGCTTTTAGAGTAGTTCACCACCACTCTGGCCCTTTCATGCCCAGTTCCTTGGCTCTCAATGGGGGGGATTGGGCGAGAGTTGCAGCGCGTCACCAACCGTGATAGAGTGTAGCAGCCCAACAAATAGGGATTGTTTTGTGATACTAATTCACCACTTTCGTGATAGATATGTGAGAAAAGGCAATTGGAAGGAAAGGAACCATCATCTCCCATGAGCGAACAACAAGAAACGCCCAATCCACTCGATCCTTTTGACACCTGGACTGCGATGCGTGATGCCGGCCTGAAAAGCTGGACTGCGATGCGTGATGCCAATCTGGAAGCCTTGTCCAAGATGCTGATCGACCTGGTCAATTCAGAGGCCTACAGCCAGGCCACAAGCCAGTGGTTGGATACCTATTTGACGCTATCGCAACCATTCCAGCGCGTGATCGAAACGACCATGACGCAGGCCCTGACGAGATTGAACATGCCGGTGCGTACTGAAGTGATAAGCCTGGCGGAGCGCCTGACCAACGTTGAGATGCGCCTGGACGACCTGGATGCCAAGCTCGATGACATCCAACGCGCAATCAAGGCGCTCGCTGCGTCAAACCGCGCGGCGGACACACCGGCAGAAGCAAAGGAGATCCACTAATGTTATCCTCATCCCTACCCGCGATCCCAGCTGCGCTCGAGAGCGAACTGCGGCAGATCGAGGAAAATACCCGTACTTTGCTGCGGGTAAGTACCAGCCACGCCCGTGTTGCCCAGACGCCTAAGCAGGTGATCTGGACGCTCAACAAAGCCAGGCTGTACCACTACATTCCAGTCGTCCCCGCCGAGCAGCGGCACAAGGTCCCATTGTTGCTGGTGTTCGCGCTGATGAACCGGCCGTATATCCTCGATCTGCGGCCAGGCAATAGCTTCGTCGAGTACATGGTCAAGCAAGGCTACGATGTCTACCTGCTTGATTGGGGAGCGCCCGGTCCCGAGGACAAAGGGCTGAAGTTCGATGATTACGTGCTGGATTACCTGACACGCGCCATTCGCAAGCTGAAAGCGGTCTCAGGTAGTGATGAGTTGAGCGTGCTGGGCTGGTGCATCGGCGCGATTCTCACGACCATCTATGCCGCCTTGCGACCCGACGACGGTCTCAAAAACCTGCTGCTGCTGACGGCACCGCTGGATTTCACCGACAAGACGGCGGGGGGCTTTGTGCGCTGGGTGAACGACCAGTACTTCGATCCCGATAAGATTATCGAGGCTTTCGGCAACATGCCGGGCGAGCTGATCGACTACGGGGCCAAGGCGCTCAAGCCGGTCGAGAACTATATCGGCTCCTACCTGACGCTGTGGGACAACCTGGATAACCCGCGTATCGTGGAATCGTGGCATGCCATGAACACCTGGGTCACCGATCTCATCCCCATGGCCGGGGCCACCTATAAGCAGCTCATTGGGGAGCTTTACCGGGAGAACCGGCTCATTGAGGGACGGATGATCATTCGTGGTGAACGCGTGGACCTGCGTCGTATTCGCGCGAACCTGCTCAATGTGATCGCCCTGGCCGATCACATTTCGCCGCCCTGCCAATCGGAGAGCATCATGACGAACGTGAGCAGCACGGATCAGCTCTTGCTGAAGGTGAAGGGAGGCCATATTGGCATGATGGCGGGAAGCGGTGCGCTGAAATATACATGGCCACACATTGACTCCTGGCTCGCGGCACGCTCAGATTGACAAAAGCGTCGGCTTCAATCCAAACACCCACTGTCCCATGCTGTGGATGTGCACCTGATAGCCGCCGTGGAGAGACTTGTGGCCTCTAACAGCCCTGATCCTCTCTAGCAGAAAATCAAATATGTGGCTGATAAGTGAGCGCATGCATAAGATATGCTCTGAACTCGTCGTATTGCGCTTCGTCGAGGATTCCCATATCTTTCATGAGTGTCAGCAAGGCGACCATCTGACCAGTAATAAGCGTGTTTTTAATAAGTGCCCGCACTTTTTCATCCTCGATATTTAAAGAGGCTTTAGCTACAGTCGTGCGGTGCACAAGCATATGACCTAGAGTCTTTTGAAAATCGTCGGAAAGCCTGTCTTGCAGATCTTGTACAGCTTGCAGATAACTTTTGTCTTGCATCGGTTTTTCTCCTGGGTAAATACATGCATATTCTTGTATGAGATCTGCATTCCTACTAGTAGCAGTGCACCTCGTGAAAGCAATAACGAGAAGCTATGCGCCTCGCTTTTCTGGAGAGAAGAAATTACCTACACGATATCCTCTTCACAGTCCTCTAAAGAGACGCTTCCTCTTTTGCATAATGATTATCTGCTGTCGTAAAAAAAGCTGTGGGAAGACCTCATACTTCTGTTTATTATAGCGTACGGGGGGGGATTATTGTAACTCACTCTTTTTTAGCCCTGCAGTGCCATTTTTAACGCCAATCGGCTGCAGCAGCGCATGGACGTCATAGATCTGTTTTTTGATGATCTGGCTGAGGAAGCCGCTTCACCAGAGATAGAAGGTACACTGTGGTATGAGCGAGTGTATGAGAGGGGTGTAATTCCAACTTGCATTCTAACAGATAAATTTGAATGGCAATAAAAGCACCGTGACGAGGAACAAAGTTATCCATTTGAACGCGAAATGGTATAAGCAGCCAAAAAACGAAGGTGAATGCATTTGGCTGCTGTTTCAGAAGCCAGGGCGGGAAGAGCTGCTATCAGATCCGTCAACTGGCTTCATCCAGGTATGTGCCTGTGGCTGTTTATTGCCACTCTTGCCTGTCGGACCCTTCTTTGGAACCTGATTCCTGGCCGGTTTCCTTTGGAGAAACTAGCGTATCCAGAGCCTTCACAATTGCAGGGGCAAGCGCTTCTGCAAGCGCAGGAGCAAGCGCTTCTGCAAGCGCAGGAGCAAGAACTTCTGCAAGTATGGCTTTGTCAAATGAGGATGCCTGTGATACGGTGCGTGCCGGGGAGATCAGGGATGTCATCAGAGCCGCTGTGATTGCACCTTCCGTTCGCGATGCTGCTTTCGGATGTGATGCAGTTTCAAGCAGCTCTTTAATAAGCGCTTCGACCATAGGATCTATACGATCCTGGAATGTTGCTTGTCCAGAATTAGTCGTCATGATGATTTCCTTTTGAGCAGTTTGGGCTTTGTAGAGTTATCCAGAGCTCATACGCGAGTGTGTATGAACTCCGGATAACTCATCATTTCACTAAAATCGCCAGATAGCCTCCCCGTTCTTAGCGAATGCCGAGAGAGGCGAACAAAAGAGGAGCCAGAGCCTCGATGTGCTACACCAACTCCTTCTCCCGCTCCTCGCGGCGACCCATCAGGGCGGCTAACACAAACGGAGATATCCCCTCCTCGCCCTCCTTCCACTCCTTGCGGCGCGCCATCAGGGCGGCCAACACGAGCGGATGCGCTATTCCTTCGCCTTCCCCGCCTTCCCTGCGGCGCGCCATCAGGGCGGCTAACAGAAGCGGAGAGATGCCCTCCTCACTTTCCCTGCGGCGCGCCACTAGAGTGGCCAACAGAAGCGGAGAGATGCCCTCGCCTTCCTCACTTTCCCTGCGGCGCGCCATCAGGGCGGCCAACACGAGCGGATGCGCTATCCCCTCGCCCTCCTCGCGTCCCCTGCGGCGTGCAACTAGAGTGGCCAACAGAAGCGGAGAGATGCCCTCGCCTTCCTCACTTTCCCTGCGGCGCGCCATCAGGGCGGCCAACACGAGTGGATGCGCTATCCCCTCGTCTTCCTCGCGTCCCTTGCGGCGTGCAACTAGAGTGGCCAACAGAAGCGGAGAGATGCCCTCCCGCTCTTCGCGGCGCGCCATCAGGGCGGCCAACACGAGCGGAGAGATGCCCTCGAAAGGACCCTCCTGCTCCATGCCACCTTGCTCTTCATCTACTCGCCCGCGAACTCCACCTCGGACGGTTGTTGTCATAAAATTCTCCTTTTTAGTGTATCCATCTAATCAAGTAGATGGGGATGAACTCTCCATCTATGGAATGTAGGGGGTAGCTCACCACGAGAAACGTTTACGTAGAGAGAAACCCCGACAGACCCTCAGTAACCGGACTACAAGGGACGCGGACCGAAAGGGAACATCTTGGAGCAGTTATGCTTGAACTCCACCGGCGAATTCTCAGCAGGAAACGCTCACTCCTGACAGGAACCGGTGAGGGTCTTCTCTATTGAGGAACACACTCCAAGAAGGTATCTACTCAGGTGCCTTTCTCAAGTCGCCTCTAAAGCTAGATGATTCAAAGACAACAATAACGAGAATAGATCATGATCTGATCTAGTAGGGCTTTCACTAGAAGACCATCTGAGCAGCTACGCTTTTAGTCGCATTGATATTATAAAAAAATATCTTTCGCTTTGTCAAGTAATCGTGCTGAGATTAATCTTTTTGCAGAAAACTCAACTTTTACTAGAGAAGACGTGGTAATGAGCATTTCAAGAAACCACTGTGTGATCTACACCGTAGTTCACCACGAGAAACGTTTACGTAGAGAGAAAGCCTGAACCATCGTTTATACTTCCCCATCATAATACACGTTGGTGATTAGAAAATAGTAAACAACTCCGGGTCAGGGATAGTGAAACGTGTTGCGCAGCAGAACATGCTTGCGTCCATCTGCTGGGGCGAAATCGTCGTGGTCAGCACGTGAAGGGGAGAACGGCTCTTTCAGTACCCTCAAACCGGGTCGAACCTCTGCAAC
>Ga0070707_100000765_pt1 | contig 31778 bp, 28 predicted proteins | sample KBSK5502metaG_FD_65468 | JGI IMG/M metagenome (GOLD analysis project Ga0070707, IMG submission 65468) | Corn, switchgrass and miscanthus rhizosphere microbial communities from Kellogg Biological Station, Michigan, USA - KBS K5-50-2 metaG | ecosystem: Host-associated > Plants > Roots >... | reverse complement strand
TCAACGGTCGCGGAAATTTCGATCGCGTGACCGGACCGGCGCTCGAAGATGAACGTGGCTGGCACAAATATCCGCCGTCCTCGAAATTCAAGCAGGACGATGACGTTGGAATCAGCGGCGAGAAAACTTTCGAGATGGTGATCGCTCCTAACGAAAAGAAGCCCGCTGTGCCGCCGCTCGTTTTCGCGTATTTCGATCCAATCAAAGAAAACTACGTAACGCTGCGGAGTGATGCGGTGCCGATCACAGTGGAAGGCGGCACCGCGCCCGCGCCCAGCGTTGCTGCAGCTCCGAGCACAGCGCCAGCAGCGGCGACGCCAAACGCAACGGCTGCAGCGCCCGCGCCAATCGCGAAGCCGCAGGATATTTTGTATCAGATGAATGATTTAGGCCCCGTTGGATCGTTCCAACCAATCTATGGCCGTGGAATTTTCTGGATCACTCAGATTGCGCTTTTGATTTTGTTGCTCGGCTTCGTCGGTTGGAAAATCCGGCAAGCGAAGATCGACAATCGCGATGCGCGACGAGTAGCAGCGCTGCAGCACGAATCAGCAGAGCTGCTTCGAAAATTACGGCGCGCGGAGTTGTCTCCGCAGGAATATTTTTCAAACGCTTCGCGCGTTGTGCGGGTCAAAACGGCGATCGCGAAAAATATTAATCCGAACGCTGTGGACGCAGAGGTGGCGGCGAAAGCGTTTGGGCTGGGTGAAAACGAGCTCGTCCAAATGCGGACGTTATTCGAGCGGAGCGACGAGTTGCGTTTCAGCGGTAGTGGCAACGGCGCCGACAAGATTTCACCAGCCGAGCGTGATGAAGTGCTGCGGTTACTGGAGAGTTTGCCCGCATGAAGACATTTGTTTCCTTCGCAATTCTCTTCCTCATGACTCGCGCGCTTTTTGCGGCCGAGCCGAGCGCGCAGTTTGCGAAAGCAAATCAGGAGTACGCAGCGGGTGATTTCCAGTCGGCGATCAATGACTACGAGGAACTCGTGCGCTCAGGACAGGACGCGCCGAATCTTTTTTACAATCTGGGCAACGCTTATTTCCGCAAAAAAGATTTTGGACGTGCGATCTTGAGTTACGAACGCGCGCTCGTTCTCAATCGGCGCTTTGCCGAAGCACAAGCCAATCTCCGGATCGCGCAAGATGAAGCGCGGGCGCTGGAATTGTTGCCCACTCGTTGGGAGAGCTTTTTCGCGGTCGCGAACGAAAACCAATTTGCTGTCGCCGCAGCGTTCGCGTTTTGGATTGGAATGTTGGCGATCGCGGTCTTCGTTTTTAATCGGCGACGCAGTTTCCTCACATTGTCGATCTTTTCGTTGTCGATCTTTGCGATCGCGATTACGGGCGTTTATCAACTCGGTCATGGAAAGAATGGAAACGGCCTGGCGATTGTGACCGAAGAAAAAGTCGAGGCGAGAATCGCAACGGCCGACAATACGAATCGCGTTTTGGCGTTGCCCGCCGGAAGCGAAATCAAGATCGTGAGTCGGCGCGGCGACTGGATTTACGCGGCGCTGCCAAATAATTTGCGGGGCTGGATGCCGGCGAGGAACGCTGAGCAAGTGCGGATGTAAAAATCAGCGGCAAACTCCGAACGCGCAACGTCCAAGGCCCAATTCAAAAGGCGCGTTTGAGAACATCTCGAGCAAGAGCAAGAGTATGAGGAAGATTCTTGTATGAAAGCGGAGATGACCGTGGGGACGAACCGAAAAGCGTTCCAAATCAATCTCGATCGGCAAAAGTACGGGACGTTCGCCGAAATCGGGGCCGGCCAGGAAGTCGCGCGCCGTTTTTTCCACGTCGGCGGCGCTGCCGGCACGATTGCCAAGACAATGTCGGCCTATGACATGACTTTCAGCGACGCGATTTACGGGCCGGCAGATCGTTACGTAAGTCGAGTGCGTTTGAACACGATGCTCGATCACGAGTACGATCTTTTGTTGGAGCGGCTGGGAACGAAACTCGGTGCAGAGCGCGCCTTTTTTGTTTTTGCCGACACGGTGGCGGCGAGAAGTTTCAAACAACACAACGAATCACACGGATGGCTCGGAGTTCGTTTCCAGCCCGCCCCCCGCGCGGAGCCGAGCCAGATCATCATTCACGTGCGCATGCTCGACGAAGCGAACGTCGACCAGCAGGAAGCGCTCGGCGTGGTCGGCGTGAATCTGCTCCATGGAGCGTTTTATCAATCGGACCCGGAACAGTTGATCTCTTCGCTTCAGGAAAATCTCGCGCCCGGCAGAATTCAGGTCGATCTGATCAAATTCTCGGGAGCGGCGTTCGGGAACATCGACAATCGCCTGATGAGTTTGCAACTGGTCAGCCAGGGTTTGACCGACGCAGTCATGTTCACGGCCGATGGCGAAATGGTGCAGCCGTCGGAAATTTTACATAAGAAAGCGATCTTGATCGAGCGCGGCAGTTTTCGGCCGGTGACCTATGCAACCAACGACATGTTGGAGGGAGCGCGCCGCCAATTTCTGAACGAGACCGGCTGTTCGGAAAAAGATCTCGTCGTGTTGATGGAGATGACTTTGGAAAATCTGCTCTCGGAAGGCCAACTCAATCACCCCGATTTTCTGGCGCGGGTCGACATTCTTGGCGCGCTTGGCCGGACCGTTTTGATTTCGAAGTTCGGCGAATATTACCGGCTCGCCGGTTATCTCTCGCGCTATACGAATCGGCGAATCGGTTTGGTGATGGGCGTGCCAAGTTTGCTCGAGATCTTTGACGAAAAATATTATCTCAACCTCGAGGGCGGAATTTTGGAAGCGCTCGGTCGAATGTTCACCAGTGGTTTGAAGCTTTACGTTTATCCGATGATCGACGAGAAGACGGGCAACATTCTCACCGCGAAACACGTCGAGGTCGCGCCAAATCTGCGTTCGCTTTTCCAATACTTGATCGACAACCGCCACATCGAAGAGATCATCGATTACCGCGAAGATTTTTTGCGGATTTATCCGCCGGCCGTCCTGGCCAAATTGAAAGCGGGCGACAAAAGCTGGGAGGAAATGGTGCCGGCCGAGGTCGTTCAGATTATCAAAGAACGCGAATTTTTCGGCTATCGAGGCGCAGTAGCCGCTTGAAAATCAAAGGCTAGCGCCGGCGTTCGAAACCCTGTCGACTAAAAGCGACGGCGCGAGGCACGTTTCCCGCTACATGAGCAAAAAGCATCATGGCGAAACGGGCAGATTCTGTTGTCGGCATCGACCTGGGTAAACACGTACTCAAAGGTGTCGCGCTTCGACACAAGGGGGATCATCGTTTTGTTCTCACCAGTTTTGCGTCCCGCCCCGTCCCCGAAGAATTTGCTTCGGCGGAAGACCTTTCGCGCGAATTGAAACAACTCGTGCGCGAACTCGGCGGGAGCGCCAAAGCGTGTGCGTTCGCTGTCTCCGACCCGACGAATATTTTGCGAATCATCGAGCAACCGGATACGCCGCTCGATCTGCTTCGAAACGCGTTGCGGCTGAACGGGCTCGCGGTGTTGAACCAGGAATGCAAGGACTTCGTGCTCGACGTCGCGCCGGTTGGCGGGCACGGCGAGGAAGAATCGGCAACGGGAAAAACGTCGGGCGATAGAACAAGCGTTCTCACTCAAACCAAATATCTCGTCGGTGGAATTCCGCGAAGTCAGGTCAAAATGATCTCGGCGGCAGCGAGCAAGGTTCGCCTTTCGGCCGAGCTGCTTCAGGTCGCGCCGGTTTGTTCATTCAACGCGTTCGAGTTCGCCTATCCTGAAATTTTCGCGAATGACGCGTTTCTCTTGCTCGACATGGGACATTTGCAAAGCACGGTTTTGATCGGGAGCAAAGGCGAGCTCGTGCTTGTCCGCAGCATCGATTACGGCGGCAAAGCATTGATGCAAGCGCTCACGGCCGAAGACGCGCTCGACGCCGATGCGGCCTGGCTGATGATCCAGCAGGGCGATGAAGGCATGACGGAAATTTGTCGCGGCTCACTTGCCCGGCTCGGAATGGAAGTGCGCAATTCGATCGGCTTTTTTGAAGGCCAGCGCGAAGAGGCTATCACCCGGATTTTTGTTTCCGGGGGACTGGCGCGCGCTGAAACGGTGTTGCAGGCGTTGAGTGATGAACTCAGCCTGCCTTGCGAAATTTGGGACCCGCTCGAAACGTGCGAGGTCGCGCTCCCGGCCGCGAAACGGCAGACTTTGCCTAACGAATTTGTTTCCCTCAACGTCGCCTGCGGCGCGGCCTTCGAATATTTCAAACTCTGACCTACGGCAATGGCTCTTCACCTCAATCTCCTGCATGAGGAAATTCTGGAGCAGCGGCAGCGGCAACGCGATCCGCTGAAGATCGGTCTTCTCGTGCTCTCGAGCTGCGGCGCGCTCCTGTTTCTCTATTACGCCTGGAACGCTTACGAGACATTGGAAATCAAATCCAAGCTCAGCAGCGTTGAAGCCGAATGGAAAAAGCTCGAACCGAAAGTGACGCAGGCGCAAAAACGTTCCGCCGAACTGACGGACGTCATTAACACAACGCGGGTGCTCGATGATTACATCGACAATCGTTTCTTCTGGGGCCCGTTCCTCGAAAAACTTTCGCGCTGTGTTCCACCGAACGCGCAAATCACAAGCATGGAAGCTTCTTTGGGCGATGAGGACAAAGGCGGCGGCGTGACTGTCACCCTCGACGGCGTGGCGGCCGCGCGCGAACCGCGATCTGCCGCCGAAGATTTGCGACAGATGTTACTCGAGCAGCTCGGCAAAACTTATCATGACGTAAAAGCGGAATTCAAAACGCTCGAGGATGTCGAAACCGTCGCCACCATTGGCGGCGCCACGGTTCCGATGTCGCGTTTCATGTTGTCCGTCACCTTTAATCCGAGCGCCGCGAAACCAGCCGCCACGCCGGCCGCTGGTCGGCGAAAAGCGAAGACGAAAGACGAGTGACAATGAATCTTCCGAAGCTAAAACTAAGTAAAGACCAGACAAAGAAGCTCGCTCTCAGCGCGATGGGGTTTGTCGTTTTGCTCTACGTCTATTTTAGTTTTTTCCTCGGTCCTTTGCAGAAATCTCGCTCCGGCACGTTGGCCCAGATCGAGGATCGCCAGAAAAAGATCGACAATTCCAAAGCGGAAGTGAACAAAGCGGCCGCGCTCGAACGTCAGGCGAAGGAATCGATGGCACGTTTCGCCGCGCTCAAGGCGCTCACTCCGGAAGGTGCGCCGATTGCGTGGTTCCCGCCGAAGATGAAAACATTTTTCGCGAATCAGGGAATCGATCGCGCAGTTGCGCGGTTGGAGAGCAACACCAACTTCAAACAGAACGAGCTCGCGGCCTGGACCAAGTTCAATTGGCTGATTGATCTGCCGCAGGCCGATTTCGCCTCGGTCGGCAAATCGATCGCCGAGCTCGAAAATACTCAGCCGCTTCTTTCGATCACTAAGTTGAGCATTCACGTCCTTCCCGAGCAGCCCCAATTTCAACAGGTCGCAATCGCCGCGACCACGGTCATTGAAAAACGATGAACAAGTTTCTCTCTTTCATTTGTATGTCGATCCTGGCCGCTCCGGCGTTGTTCGCGGCGGGTGAAAAGACCGCGCCCAGCGCGCCCCAAAAAACCGCCGAGCAAGCCGCGCCCGCCGAAACTAAGAATAAACCGGCCGAAGAACCGGCCGTGATCGTTTTGAAAAACAAATCCGCGTTCAACATCGACCCCGCAACGCGCAGTCCATTTTGGCCGATTAGCTGGAAACCGACCGGAAAGGTTGCGTCAGGCGGAACGGACCAGGGTGAAGTTCCGCCCGGCGCCTTTCTGGTCAGCACCATCACAGTCGATGGCGCCACCAAGTTTGCCATTATCAATGGCAAATCGATGTCCGAAGGTCAGCAGTTTGGCCTCCAAATCGGTACCCAGGTTTACCAGGTCACGGTCAAACGAATTGAAGATGGCCGGGTAATTCTCGGACGGCGTGACGAAGAGATCGTCGTCCCGTTGCGCCGGAAATGACAGCGTAGCTGTCATCCTGAGCGAAGCGCAGCGAAGTCGAAGGATCTCTGACTATTTCAGTTTCTCGTTAACGCAACACCGACGCCGTGCAGTGTTGATCACGACAGGAGACGCGCCTAGCTTTATCGCTCCTAATTTTTTTCTCGATCCCCAACCAATAAACTGCATAAATGATCGCAAATTCAAATCCCCCCGTATGGCAAACGCTAAGATTAACTTAAAGATTGGTCGCCTTGAATTCAGCGCTGAGGGCGAAGCAGATTGGGTAACGACACAGCTGGACAAAGTAATAGCCAAGGCAAGCGAAATCGCGTCCGTGGCCGGAGCTGAAGGTGGAGGTGATGGCGAAAGTGAAAAACCGACTGACAGCACACTCGCGAAAAAACCTCTCGCGAGTTACCTACGCGAAAAGGGCGCCGTTGAAAACAAGACTCGAAAGTTTTTAACGACCTCCGTTTGGCTCCACGCTAAAGGTGCGAAACGCCTCAGAGTGTCGGATGTTACAAAAGCGCTAAGCGACAATAATCAAAGCAAGTTAGGAAATGCGTCGCAGTGCCTCGCCAATAACATCAACCAAGGTCATTGCGAGCGTGACGGCGATAAGTTTTTTGTAACTGAGGACGGGAAGAAATCGCTCTGACTCTGAACCCCGCAAGGCGCAGTTAGGAGATGCTAACTCCAGACCAGCTAAAACAAGCAGTTCATCGCCCAGGAATCACTAAGACTGACATCGCACTTCTTTCGGTTGCGGCAGGTGGTGGTAAAGGGGTTCCGACGAGCAAGGTGCGCGATCACGCAACTTCCGCTGGAGTTAGAGGCGCGAAAAATCTCAATTTCTCTGGCCATCTCTCAGCTGCTGAGGACAAAGTCTTTAAAACACCTGATGGTTGGGAACTCACAGAAAAGGGTCGGCAACATGTTGCCACAATTTCCGCATCAGCAATTTCAGTTTCAGCTGCAGCGACAGAAGCCCAGGAGTTACGCGCTCTTCTACCGAAATTAACCGATGCCGACGTACGAACGTTTGTATCTGAGGCTGTAGTATGTGTAGAGCAGTCGCTGTTTCGTGCTGCTGTTGTCCTTTCATGGATTGGTGCAGTAGCAGTCCTTTATGAACATGTCCTGAAACGATGTCTGAAAAGATTCAACAACGAGGCGTTAAAGCGCGATCCGAAGTGGAAGACTGCCAAGACTCGGGATGATTTGGCTCGGATGAAAGAATACGACTTCCTTCAGATTCTAGAAAAGCTCTCAGTCGTTGGAAAGAACACGAAACACGAATTGGAACAGTGTCTCAAATTGCGAAATGCGTGCGGTCACCCGAGTTCGCTTCAGGTTGGACACCATAAAGTTGCCGCACATCTTGAGACACTGATGCTAAACGTTTTCGCGAAATTCACCTAACATTTACTCCATGAGTGATGCAACCAACCCCCGACAATCCTATGGCTCTCATCAAATGTCGTGAATGTGACAATCCAGTAAGCACTGAAGCCTCAGCGTGTCCGCATTGCGGCGCACCGCAGCGCCAAGTGCCTCCGCCTTTGCCACAAGATTTGCAACAACCGCCGCCTCTTCCTACTCAATGGGAAATCTGCGAAATCGAACTATTAATCGTCAAAAATAGTGGCCTGTTCACACCTGGCGAGGCCCGATGGGGCGCAAAGGCGACTGGTCCGAAGGGTACCTATACTGCAGCGCGGTCGCCCGTATTTACAGCACTAATTAAGCACGGCAACATCAGAGCTTCGGACATTGATTCCTCCGACGCTGAAAATGCTGTCGATACTTTGACATCTGAGCTGCTTGCTGAAGGGTGGGAATTCCTCGGCCTTCAAGGACAAGAATTTTGGCAGAAGCAATTCCGACGAGCATCGAAATAGCAATAATTCAAGACGACTTGGCTCGACTTACGATCCGACGGTCTCGAGTCGACCAACTGGCACGAACTCGCTCTCACGCAGAACGACCGGTTTCGTCCCGCGAATGAGTTGCCACCATTGACTCGCTGAGCCTACGACGATCAGAAACACGAACAGCATGAAAAATCCGGCAACGATCGCGTCAAATTGCCAGACCTGCGCCTGACGCAACAGCTCGCTCGCTTTCGTTGGATCGCTGCTCGCCTCAGCCGCCAACGATTGCGCGCCGCTTAAGAAACCAAGCCTCGGATCGGCGGAAAAGATTTTCAGGTAACCGGCCGAGAACGTGACCGCGCACATGAAGCAAAGCGGCGCGAGGGTGATGAACAAGTACCGCGTCTTCTGCATTTTGATCAGGATTGTCGTGCACAAACAAAGCGCGATCACTGATAGAAGCTGATTCGCCAAACCAAAGAGCGGCCAGAGCGTGTTCACGCCGCCGAGCGGATCGACAACTCCTTGATACAGAAACCAGCCCCAGGCCGCGACCAGCAGCACGCTGGTCAGAAAATTCGCGGTCCAGGATCGCGTATTGCCGAGCGGTCGCCACACGTTGCCCAACAAATCCTGTAATAAAAATCGCCCGACGCGCGTGCCGGCATCGATCGTGGTCAAAATAAAAAGCGCCTCGAACATGATGGCGAAGTGATACCAGAGCGCGAGCGCCGTTGGGCTCGAAGTAACACGCGCGAACATGTGCGCCATGCCGACAGCAAACGTCGGCGCGCCGCCAGCGCGGTTATACATCGTTTGCTCGCCTAGATCTTTCGCCAAGATCGACATCTCGTCTTCGGTCACCGGAAATCCTTCAGCCGAAACTTTCTGAACGACTTCAGTCGGCGTCCCTTTCATGTTGATCGCGAAATATTGACCGGGCTGGAGCACAGAGGCCGCAATCAACGCCATCAGCGCAACCATCATTTCGGTGATCATCGCGCCGTAACCGATATCACGGATCCGCGATTCGCGACCGAGCATTTTTGGCGTCGTGCCCGACGCAATCAGCGAATGAAATCCCGAAACAGCGCCGCAGGCGATCGTTATACAAACGAACGGAAACACCGGCCCGGCGAATACGAGACCACTACCGTCCATGAATTTCGTCAGCGACGGCATTTGCAGCGTTGGATGAATCAGAATCACCGCGACCGCGAGCGCAGCGACCGTTCCGAGTTTCAAAAACGTGCTCAGATAATCGCGCGGCGTTAAGAGCATCCAGACCGGCAGAATCGATGCGGCCAATCCGTAAATCATGATCGCCCACGCGACCCACGTCGCGTCGTGACGGAACCACGCTTCAATCGCCGGAAAGTTTCCGAGGAATTGTCCGCCCCAGACGCCGAAGCCCAAACCGATCAGGCCGATGATCGTTATAAGGGTTACGTTGAATTTTCCGCTGCGCAGACCGAAACCCATGATCAGCGCGGTCGGGATCGTCATCGCAATCGTGAACACGCCCCACGGACTTTTCGCGAGCGCTTGCACGACCACGAGCGCCAGCACCGCGAGCAGAATGATCATGATCGCGAGCACGCTGATCAGCGCGAGCACCCCGACGCCGCGCCCAATTTCTTCCTTCACCATCATGCCAAGGGTCTTTCCACCGCGCCGCACCGACGCGAACAGAACGATCATGTCGTGGACCGCGCCGCCGAGCGTCGCGCCAATCAAAATCCAAAGTGTCCCCGGCAAAAATCCAAACTGCGCCGCGAGCACCGGTCCAACAAGCGGTCCGGGCCCAGCGATCGCCGCGAAATGATGACCGAAAACCATCCAGCGATTCGTCGGCACGAAATCCTTGCCGTCATTCTTCACCATCGCCGGCGTCGCGCGCGCGTCGTTCAGCACGAGAATTTTCGCCGCAATCCATTTGCTGTAGAACCGGTAACTGATCGCGGCCGCGCAGAGTCCCGCGGTCACGATCCAAAGCGCGCTGATTTGTTCGCCGCGCGACATCGCCAGCACCGCGAGCGACGCAAAACCAAGCAGTGTCACCGCAACCCACAGCAGTTTTTTCCAGAGAGCCATCGGTCTCCTAAGATCGACAATCAGTCCGCGAATTGCAATCCGCGCGGCTGTAGCGGCGCTCTATGAGCGTCGGACGAGTTAATACGGCGGTCATAGACCGCCGCTACAGCATTAGAGCTTGTCGCGAGCCTCTTTTAACTTCCCTAACTGGTCAGCAAAATTCGCTTTCCGCTGTCGATGTTCGTCGACCACCGGTTTCGGCGCGCGATCGACGAACGATTTGTTCTTCAACTTCTCTTCGACTGTGCGCAGCTCCGTTTCCACTTTCGAGATCTCCTTGTCGAGTCGCTCCCGCTCCGCGGAAAGATCGACATCAACGATGAGGAGAATATCACCGAGCGCGGTCGTTGCGATCGGGGTTCCTGCGCCAGCCGTGAATTTCGTATCGACGATCAACTCCGACGCGTTCAGCAACCGCGCGACTGTTTCCTGCTCGCTCGCTAACCCACTTTGTTTCGATCGCAGCACGAATTTTGCTTTTTGATTCGACGGAATTCTTGCCTGCGCGCGCAAGTTGCGCCCAGCCTGGACCGTTTCGTAAATCGCGGCGACAAGTTTGCGCTTCTTAAGATCGACATCTTTCAGCGCAAGCTTTTTCGGCGGCTGCGCGAACTGAATCGAATCGGCCCCGAGAGCGAGCAGCGACCAAAGCTCTTCGGTGATATGCGGCATGAACGGATGGAGCAATCGCACGATCGCCGACAGGACGTAATCCATCACCGCGAGCGCCGATTTCTTCTTCGATTCGTCTTCGCTGAAAATTTCGGTCTTGGCGGTTTCGACAAACCAATCGCAGTAATCGTTCCAGATAAAATCATAGAGCCGTTGCGCGACGGTGTTGAACTCGTATTCGCGATAGCCCTTCTTGATCGCGTCGATCGTTTCGTTCAAGCGCGCGAGCGCTTCGATCGCATAAATCGATATCTGCTCGATCTTTGGTTCCGCTGAACTGGGTCCGTGCATTTGGCGGAAACGCGCTACGTTCCAAAGTTTGGTGGCGAAGTTCCTGCCTTCTTCGATCTGTTTTTCTTCGAAGCGAATGTCTTGACCGCTTGGCGCGACGCGCATCAGACCAAATCGCAACCCGTCCGCGCCGTATTTGTCGATCAACTCAAGCACGTCGGGCGAATTGCCTAACGATTTCGACATTTTGCGACCCTGTTTGTCGCGAATTATCCCGGTGAAGAAAACATCGTGGAACGGAATGTTGTTCCCGGTCTTGCTGGATTCTCCGGGTTTGAATTCAAGCCCGGCAATAATCATCCGCGCAACCCAGAAGAAAATAATCTCGGGAGCAGTCACGAGCGTGCTGGTCGGATAAAATTTCTTTCGCGTTTTTTCATCCATCGTTTCGTAGGCCCACAGCCACGACGAAAACCAAGTGTCGAGCGTGTCGTTATCTTGAATCCAGTTTTCCGGATTCTTCGGCGGCTCAATCCCGACATAAATTTCTGACTTCTGACCGCTGACCTCTGACTTCTGATTCCGGCGGTACCACGCCGGAATCCGATGTCCCCACCAAACCTGCCGGCTGATGCACCAATCCTGAATGTTCTCGATCCATTGCGCGTAAACTTTTTCCCAGTGCTTCGGGTAGAAGCGAATGAGATGTTTCTTCACCACCGCGAGCGCCTCTTTCGTTTTCGGATATTTCAAAAACCATTGCTCGCTCAAACGCGGCTCAATTGGCACATCGCTGCGATCGCTGAAACCGACGTTGTTTTCGTACGGCTCCGCTTTCGCGAGCAGTCCCCTCGCCTCCAATAGTTCCCCCGCTTTCTTGCGCGCTTCGAATCGCTCGAGTCCGTCCAATTCCGGGACGGCCGGACAATTTATTTTTCCATTCGGCGTCAGGACATCGACGATCGGCAGTTTGTGTCGCTGGCCGATCTCGAAATCGAGTTTGTCATGCGCGGGCGTGACTTTGAGAATGCCGGTGCCGAATTCCGGATCGATCGCATCATCGGCAACCACAGGAATTTTTTCGCGCGGCATCGGGCGCCAAACTTCTTTGCCGACAAGATCGACATATCGTTTGTCTTTCGGATGAACCGCGACGCCGGTGTCGGCCATGATCGTTTCCGGGCGCGTGGTTGCGACTTCCAGAAATTTTCCGGGCTGATCGACGATTTCGTACCGGACGTAATACAAATTCCCGCGCTGCGGTTTGTTGATTACCTCCTCATCCGACAAGGCGGTTTGCGCGGCCGGATCCCAATTGATCATGCGTCGGCCTCGATAAATCAGATCTTTGTTGTAAAGTTCGACAAATACTTCCGCGACCGCGCGCGCGTAAGATTCATCCATCGTGTAACGCTGGCGCGACCAATCGCACGAGCAGCCGAGGCGTTTCAGCTGTTGGATGATGATGCCGCCGTGTTTGTCCTGCCATGCGAGCACGCGCTGGAGAAATTTTTCGCGGCCGAGATCGTGGCGAGTCACTCCTTCATTTTTGCGAAGCCATTTTTCTACCGCGGTCTGCGTTCCGATTCCGGCGTGATCCATGCCCGGCAGCCACAGAACCTCGAACCCCTGCATCCGCGCGCGCCGCGCCAAAATATCTTGAATGCTATTATTAAGTACGTGGCCAAGGGTGAGAACGCCGGTGATGTTCGGCGGCGGCATCACGATCGAGAACGGCTTCTTCTTCGAATCCGTGTCCGCTTCGAAGTCGTGATTGTCGATCCAACGCTGATACCATTTCGGCTCAACGGTTTTCGGATCGTAGGTTTTGGAAAGCTCGGCCATCGCGATCAATCATCGGGAAGCAGCGGCGGTTTGCAAATCGTCGGGACAACGGTGAATTTCCGCGCTGCATGAGCGACGTGCGACCCATCGGCGTTTTCGATTCCGGCATCGGCGGCCTGACCGTGGTCAAGGCAATGCGCGATTTGTTGCCGAATGAAAACATTTCCTATCTCGGTGACACTGCGCGGGTTCCGTACGGTCCGAAAAGTCCGGACACAGTTCAGCGCTACGCGATCGAGCTGGCGGAAATGTTGATGAAACTGAACGCGAAGGCGCTCGTTGTCGCGTGCAACACCGTTTCATCAGTCGCGCTGCCGGCGTTAACGAAAAAATTTCCAGTGCCGGTAATTGGGGTGATCGAGCCCGGTGCGCGCGCCGCGCTCGCGGTGAGTCGAAACCGGCACATCGGCGTGATCGGAACGCGCGCAACCATTCGCAGCGGCGCGTACGAGAAGGCGTTGCGCGCCGCGGACGGAAATGTGCGCGTCAGCAGTCGCGCGTGCCCGTTACTGGTTCCATTGATCGAAGAGGGGCTGCTCAATGACGAAGTGACCGACCTCATGATTTTGCGTTATCTCGATCCGCTCCTGAAAGATGAGATCGACACGCTGGTGCTCGGTTGCACCCATTATCCATTGCTCACTGGCGCGATTGCGCGCGTGCTCAAGCGCCAGATCATGATCGTCGACTCGGCGCAAAACTGTGCGCGTGCGGTCGAGGAAATGTTGGATCGACAATCGCTGCGCGCGGCGCCGTTGAACAACGCCAAGCTCCACGTCGCATTGACTGACGCGGCGGACAGTTTTCTCAACGTGGCGCGCGATGCGTTGCAGTTGAACTTCGGCGAAATCGAAATTCGCGCGTTGCCCTAGATGGTCGAAACAGATTCGCAACCGCGCTCAACGGAACCGTTCCGGCAATTCCTGGCCGACTTGTTTCTGTGGCTGTCGCTCGTGTTTTTGTTTTTGGCATTCCGTATCGCGCTCTTTTGGATTTTCCATGCCGAACTCTCGCAACGCCCGACGAGTCACGCGTTCATTCAATGTTTCGACATCGGTCTTCGCTCCGATACATCTGCCGCGACCTGGGCTTTGCTGCCCTCCTTGCTTCTGACCCTTCTCGGATTTTTCCGGCCACTCGGTCGTTGGCATCAACGGATTCGTCGCGCGACCATCATCGTCGCCCTAAGTCTGTGCGCGATCATTTTCATCACCGATGTGGGCTACTTTGGCGAGTACGACGACCAGTTTAATCATTGGATATTTGGTCTGATCTACGACGACCGGCACGCGATCCTGGCCACGATTTGGAAAAGTTATCCGATTGGATGGCTCATTATACTCGCAGGATCAGCCGTCGCCGTCTTTGCGTGGGCTCTGAACAAGCTCTGTCGCATCGCGAACGGAGCCGCGTTTCCAAGATTTCTCGGAACCAAAACGGCGCGCGCAATCTCCTTTGCCTTAATCCTCGTCTGGACGTTCGTCGGGCTGCGCGTGTGGCTCGGCAAAAACAGTGCCGGCTTGAAAAACGCCGCCGGGACTGGCGATCCGTTTCTCAACAAGATCGTGCTTAATCCATTTTTCGCGCTGCGTTACGCGATCTGGCAGGAGCACACCATGCAGCGATCTGCCGGACTGAAAACATTCCTGAAGGATGGCGACGTCCGCGGCGCAGCAGCGGCGCTTTTTCCAAACGCTAAAAATCCTGCGACGCTGGACGATTGCCTCGAACGCATCGCACCGGGAAATCCTTCACCGCGCCCGAGTCACATCTTCATCGTCGTGATGGAGAGTTACGACGCGTGGGCCACGCAGCCCGAATACGCTGATCTGCATCTGACCGATCGACTCCAAGCGCTCGGTCGCGACGGCATTCACGTTCGCGGATTCATTTCGTCCGGAGTTGGGACGATTCAAAGTCTGGGCGTGTTTATCACCGGCCTGCCGTTCTCACGTGTCCTGGTGAATTATCAACCGATTGTGCGCCGCGGAGTACCGACTGCGGCTGCGCCCATCTTCAAACAATTAGGTTATAAGACGCGATTTTTTTATGGCGGATTTTTGAGTTGGCAGCGAGTCGGCGAATTTTGTCGCGAACAAGGATTCGACGAGGTTTACGGCGGAGATCAGATGCCGGCGCATTCGCGCAGCAACGAGTGGGGCGTGGATGACGAAGATCTTTTTCGTTTTGTCCTGGAGCACACCGGGCCGGAGCCGACTTTCAATCTAATCATGAGCACGTCGTATCATCCGCCGTTCAGCGTCGACGTTGAGAGCAAAGGCTTCGATCCGAACGTGGTGAAGGCGAACCCGCTCGGCGCAAAGTTATCCAAATTCCAGCTGCACGTTTTGGGACACCTTTGGTACGCCGACAAGTGCATTGGCGATTTCGTTTCGGAAGGCACGCGCCAGCTCGAGCGACCGATTTTCGCCGTCACCGGCGATCATTATTCGCGCAAGCAATACGTTTCGGCCAGGCCGAGCCACACACTTTTTGAAAAAGTCGCGGTGCCGCTGGTTCTTTACGGACCCAAAGCGCTCGAACGAGTTCACGTTCCGGCGGCGCTCGCGGGCAGCCATCTCGATGTCTTACCGACGTTGATTAATCTGGCGGCGCCGCGCGGCTTCAATTATCACGCATTCGGCCGCGATCTGTTCGATGAATCGCAGCGCGAAGTTGGTCTCGGCACCAACACAGTGATCGGTCCGGATTTCATTTTTAAGGTGAGCGATCCGGCCCGCCCGGAAAACCTGCGCGGCCAGGCGACAACTGTAGCGGATGGAAAAGAGCTGTCGCTCCGTTATCGACAGTTGCACGCCCTCGGTTGGTGGCGAGCGATGCGCGGCAATCAATGGCCAGACAAGAGAAGTCAGACGTCAGAAGTCACAGGTGAGAAATCAGCAGCGAAGGTTAACGACGACTGACTCCCGCCCGACGCGACAACTTCTTCGCAACCAGTTCGTACGAGTGGTCGATCATTTTTCGGATCTCGGCGTCGGGAACACCTGCTTCGATGTCGATCGTGTTCCAATGTTTTTTTTTCATGTGATAACCGGGTCGGACTTGTTCGTAACGGTCGCGCAATTCTAACGCCAGGTCAGGATCGCATTTCAAATTCGCGCGCGCCGGAATTTCATCGAGCGAGGCAAGCGCGAATATTTTGCCGCCGACTTTGAAAACGAGCGTGTCGGGACCGAAGGGCGTTTGCTCGACCGCGTCAGATTTACCCAGGCAGTACTCCCGAAACTGCGCGAGGTCCATTCACGAGATTCGCGAAATCAGAATGCTCGGCAAATCTTTAATCGCGACGCGTTCTTGTTTCATGGAGTCGCGTTCGCGCAATGTGACGGTCTCTTTCAATGCGTTATCTTTTTCGCCGAGCGTTTCGAAATCGACGGTGATGCCGAACGGGGTTCCGATTTCGTCCTGGCGACGATAACGGCGACCGATCGCGCCGCTCTCGTCGTAGAAAACAAACATGTGCGGCCGGAGAAGATCGACAATCTCCTTGGCTTTTGCGACCAGCGGCTCTTTATTTTTCAGCAATGGAAAGACGGCGCACTTGATCGGCGCCATGCGCGGATGGAATCGCAGCACCGTTCGCGTTTCCATTTTGCCTTTTTCATCCGGCGCCTGATCTTCCGAATACGCTTCGCAAATCAGCGCCAGCACGGTTCGATCGACGCCGGCGCTTGGCTCGACCACGTGCGGAATAAATTTCTGCTTCGTCTCCTCGTCGAAATATTCGAGCGGCTTGCCGCTCGCCTTTTGATGCTGCGACAAGTCGTAGTCGGTCCGATACGCGACTCCTTCGAGCTCCTGCCGGCCAAATGGAAAATCGTATTCGATGTCATAAGTCCCTTTGGAATAAAACGCGCGCTCTTCGTCGGGAACGGTGAGCACGTGCAATTTGTCGCGCGACAATCCGATGTTCTCGTAAAACTTGAGACGCTCTTCTTTCCAGTACTCGAGCAGCTTCATCCCCTCCTCCGCACGGCAGAAATATTCGAGTTCCATCTGCTCGAATTCGCGCGAACGAAAAGTGAAATTGCGCGGATTAATTTCGTTTCGAAACGCCTTCCCGATTTGCGCGATGCCGAACGGCAGTTTTTTGCGCGAGACTTCGAGCACATTTTTGAACTGAACGAAGATCGCCTGGGCCGTTTCTGGGCGAAGATAAGTCAGCGACGATTCATCTTCCGTCGCGCCGACGTAGGTCTTGAACATCAAGTTGAACGAACGCGGCTCAGTCAGATCTTTGCCGCCGCAAACCGGGCATTGTTTGCCTTTTCCCTTGTCGACGATCTGGTCGGCACGCAATCGCGCCTTGCAAGATCGACAATCGATCATTGGATCGGTGAACGTATCTTCGTGGCCGCTCGCTTTCCAAACTGATCGATTCATCAAGATCGAGCCGTCCATGCCGACGACGTCGTCGCGCTCGTGGACCATGACGCGCCACCAATAGTTTTTGAGATTGCGCTTTAGCTCGACGCCGAGCGGGCCGTAATCCCACAGGCCGTTCAGACCACCGTAGATTTCGCTCGATTGAAAAATAAAGCCCCGCCGCTTGCACAAGCTAACGATCTTTTCCATCCGTTGTGAGTCAGTCGCGGCGCTCATTTGTTTGGCCACAGATGAACACAGATTGACACGGATTCAATACAGAGAATCAGACAGACGGCTTCCGCCGAGTAACTCTATCTGTGTTTATCGGTGCAAATCTGTGGCGGATTACTTCTCGACCGTGACTTCGGTCTTGACCGAATTGGCGATGAAACAATTCTCGTGCGCGGCGTGATGCAGCTTGTCCAGCTCCTCGGCCGTTGGTTGCTTATCGCCTGAGAATCTAATTTTCGGATGCAATTCAACTTTCGTGATCGCCATTTTGCCTTCCGTGTTTTTTTCCATGTGGCCGACCGCTTCATCGACATATTCGTCGAGCACGAACTTTTGCTTACACGCAATCGCGAGAAACGTCAGCATGTGACAAGCCGAGAGCGACGCAACGAACGCTTCTTCGGGATCGACATTCTTCGGATCGCCAAGATATGCAGGCGCGGCCGAGGCGGTCATTTCATGGCCGCCATCAAATTTCCAAGTGTGATTGCGCGGATATTTCTGGTAATCGAAGGGAGCGTCGCCGCGCTTCCAGGTGAGAGTCATTTTGTGTTCGGACATGCCCTCTAAATAGAACGCGAGGCGTGGTAGGGCAAGCGGGCGCCCGAAGGACCTGCGCGATGCTGGTATCGAACCAGCGACCCCTTGCGTGTGAAGCAAGTGCTCTACCACTGAGCTAATCGCGCGTTTGGAGATAGGAATTAGAGACGAGGAACGAAAAATTACAAGCGGGCGAGGGAGAGTTTGTACGCGGTGGCCCTGCACCGATGTAGATTTGTTCTTGCCCGAGCGAACGCATTTGTCGGACAATTTGTCCCTATGAAAACCCGCGTGACTCGTCGTGCATTTCTCGGAACCACTCTTGGCGGCAGCGCCGCGCTTTTAGCCGGCGGACTCAATTCGCTCATCACAAGATCGACATCTGCGTCCAGCGGGAGCTGGATCGAGGCAACCATTCCTCAACTGCAAGCGCTCATGAACTCTGGCGCGCTGACAAGCGCGCAACTGGTCACTAATTATTTGAATCAGATCGCGAGCTTGAATCCGCTTTTGCACGCCGTGATCGAAACGAATCCGGACGCGCTCAGCATCGCGCAAGCCCGAGACAAGGAACGCAAGACCGGAAAAATCCGCGGTCCACTTCATGGCATTCCAGTGATTGTGAAAGACAATCTCGCGACGAAAGACAAGATGCAGACGACCGCAGGCTCGCTCGCGCTCGTCGGCAGCACAGTTCCCGCAGACTCGACGGTCGTGGCACGCATGCGCGCGGCCGGCGCGGTGATTCTCGGCAAGGCGAATCTCTCCGAATGGGCAAACTTTCGCGGCAACGCGCCGTTCAATGGCTGGAGCGCGCGCGGCGGATTCACGCGCGATCCGTACCTGCTCAGCTTTGATCCGTGCGGCTCGAGCTCCGGATCGGCTGTTGCAGCTGCAACAAATATGTGTTCGGCAACGATCGGTACCGAAACTGACGGCTCGGTCGTTTGTCCTTCCGGAAATAATTTGAACTTCGGGCTGAAACCAACAGTCGGTCTTGTTTCGCAGGACGGAATCATTCCGATCGCGCACAGCCAGGACACAGCGGGTCCGATGTGCCGCAGCGTGACCGATGTCGCGATCATGCTCGGCGTGGTCCAGTCGACTTTCGGCCCGGTTGCGGGCAAGAGTGTGCCGAGCGATTACACGCAATTTCTGAAACTCGGTTCGCTCAGAGGCGCGCGCATCGGAGTCGACAGTCGGTATTTCTCGAACGCGTACGGCGGCGAGAATGATCTGGTTCAAGTCGCGCAGGCAGGTATCAATGCGATGCAAAGCCTCGGCGCGACAATTATTCCAACCGACACCGGCAATCCGTTTCAGAACAACTTCAAGTTCTACAACGACGAATTCACGGTGCTGCTCTACGAATTCAAAGTGCAGATCGCGCAATATCTGGCGGCGCTCGGGAACACGACGATGCGCACGCTCGCGGACCTGATCGCGTTCGACATCGCTCATTGCGAAGAAGAAATGAAATACTTCGGACAACAAGTGTTCGAGGCATCGCAGCAGACCAGCGGGAATCTGAACGATCCGATTTATCTCCAGGCACGTCAGGACAACCTGACTTTTGCGCGCACGAACGGAATCGACGCCGCACTGAAGAAAGACAATCTCGATGCGATCGTCGCTCCGACTTACAGCTTCGCGTCGTCGCTGCCGGCGGTCGCAGGTTATCCGAACTTTTCGATTCCAGTCGGCCTGACGCCGGAAGGCAAACCGGCCGGACTGTGGATGTACAGCGGATTCTTGAAAGAACCGAAATTGCTCGCGCTCGCTTACGATCTCGAACAAGCGATCAAGCCGCGTGTGCAAGCAGGATTTCTCGGCAGCGTTCCGCCAGAACCGCCAGATGCGGGAATTTGCGCGTCGCTCTCGACCGCAAGCGCAAGTTCGCAATCGCTGCTGGTCAACGGCCGCGGCCAAACGACGAAACATCTCGGCACCGGAAAACCGCTCAGCCCGTAATCGGCGCTAACAATCCGGGATTAATTTCCGCTTTGCGCGACGAGATTGTTTCTGCGCAATCTGCAGAGCGTGACGGCTAATTCCGTTTTCGTTCCGCATCCGCCTGGATTTCGCGCGCGTCGTGGACTGAACTGGACGTTTGTCGGTCTTCTCTACACTTCGTTCTACACCTGCCGCTACAATCTCGCGATCGCGAACAAGTCGATGAGCGACGAATTCGGTTTCACGAAAGCCGACATGGGCAAGATCATCACGACGGCGTTGCTCGCTTACGCGTTCGGCCAAATCATCAATGGCCTCTTAGCGGACCATCTCGGCGGCAAACGCGCGATGCTCATCGGCGCGGCCGGCACCGTAATTATGAACGTGGTCTTCGGAATAGCGTCCTTCTGGGGCTTGCTCTGGTTTTTTGTTTTGATCCGCGGAATCGACGGCTACTTCCAAGCTTTCGGCGCGCCCGGAATGGTGAAAATCAACGCCGCATGGTTCGCCCACACCGAGCGCGGCCGCTTCGCCGGAATTTTCGGATTCATGATCAACGCCGGCCGATTTCTCATCAACACATTTGGTCCCGCACTTCTCGCTGGCTTTGTGTTTCTCGGGCTGTGGCACGTGCCGCCGTTGCACTGGCGCTGGTTATTTTGGATTCCGGCAATGATCGCCACTGTCGCGGCGATCTTGATGTCGATCTTCACCCAACCAACGCCCAAAGAAGCCGGGTTTGTTCACCCTGGCGTCGGTGAGCCCGAAGGCGATACAAAAGTGCGCGCGAAAGTCAGCGACGTGTTCTGGACCATCACGTCGAACCCCGTGATCTGGATTGTGGCGCTCGCGTATGCTTGCACCGGATCGGTTCGGCAAGGCGTCGACCAATGGTTTTTCAGATTCATGCAGGAAGTTCATCACCTGAATCTAAACGACAATCGCTTCTGGTATCTCGGTATCGGCATTCCATTTGTCGCTTCAGTTGGGTCGCTCATCTCGGGTTACATTTCCGATACCATTTTTAAAGGCCGTCGCGCACCGGTCGCCGCCGGACTCTATTTTCTCGAAACGATTATCATTCTCAGCGCAGCTCAATTCACTTCGGCAAACACAGCCGTTCTCTTTTTGATTTTAATTTCGCTTACGGTAAACGCGACGCATTCCATTCTCGGGACAGCCGCGGCAATGGATATCGGCGGTGCGCGGATGGCGGGCTTCGCTTCGGGACTAATCGATTCTTTTCAATATTTCGGCGGGAGTCTCGCCGGTTTGCTCCTCGGACATCTGCTCGACCGCAGCTGGGGCTGGTATTTTTATTTCATGGCGCCGTTCGGTCTGATCGGCGGCACTTTGATGTTGTCGATCCCGGGAAGAGTGACGCTCGCAAAAAGGTAGAGGCGATTGACCTCAATCGACCGCGATTTTGGAGTGCGGCGCGTCCGCGCGCCGCTTTCATCGGACGCCGTTTCGTGCCTGCGCTACACGTCGAAAGCGCTGCGTGTACGTAGCGCACTCCAAAGCAGGCTTCGCCCGCGAAGTTTACAACAGCTTGAGCTGCTCGTTAGGCCGGCGGAACGCCGCGGTCGAAAGTTTCGGGCGGTCAGTCATTCTCGCTCGCCGACATGCAACTTCGAACATGTTTGAGATTTGTTCGGCAAAAATTCCCTCGCCGATCTGGCGTTTCCGCCAACGCGAATCGTAAAGTTTCTCGCCGCCGCGCATCGCGCGCAATCGCTCTAACACTTTCATTTTTCGTTCTGGAAAATGTTCGTCAAGCCAGTGTTCAACCAGCGGTCGCACCGCCCACGGTAATCGCAGCAAAACATGACCGGCAAATTGCGCGCCGGCTTTCGCGCACGCGTCCACGATCTTCGGAATTTCGTGATCATTAATTCCCGGAATCACCGGCGCGACCATGACTCCGACTGGAATTCCCGCTGCGCGCAATTGGGCAACAGCGTCCAGTCGCGCGGCCGGAGCAGACGTGCGCGGCTCCATGATCCGCTGAAGATCGACATCCAACGTCGTGATCGAAAGATTCACGACGACGCATTTGTGATGCGCAAGGTCAGAGAGAACTTCGATGTCGCGCGTGACCAATCGGTTCTTCGTAAGAATACCGACTGGATTTCTAAATCTCGCGAGCACTTCAAGACACCCGCGCGTAATTTTCAGCTTCCGCTCGATCGGTTGATAGCAATCAGTCACGCCGCTCATCATTAAGAGCTGCGGTTTCCATTTCGGCGACGATAACTCGGCCTCAAGCAATCGCGGCGCGGCCGGTTTCACCATGATCCGCGATTCGAAATCGAGTCCGGCGGAAAAACCGAGGAACTCGTGAGTCGGTCGCGCAAAACAATAAATGCAGCCGTGCTCACAACCGCGATAGGGATTGATGCTGCTTTCGAAGCCGACATCAGGACTTTGATTGTGCGCGATGATCGTTTTCGTTTTGTCCGAAAAATATTGAGTCGCGCGGCGCGGCTTTTCCTCTGCGTCGGGATCGTCATCGACAAGATCGACATCCGTTAGATCGACATGCAGTTTTTCGAAGCGATTGGCTGGGCTCCACGACGCACCGCGGCCGTGGATTGCGTCATGACTCTGTGGATTCTCCTCAACCACCGGAACGAATTTCCGCTTCGCCACGCTCAAATGTTCAAATGAACATGTCCCTTGTCGAGCACGTTTTGTGTAGGGGAAGCCGTTGGCTTCCCATGAAACGACAGCGTCGTCTCCTGCAGGTTCATTGTGATTTGCTCAACTGGTGAGCGATGGCACAATTCTCGCGACCGAAATTTCCCGGAGGGGTGGCAGAGCGGTTGAATGCACCGGTCTTGAAAACCGGAAGACCCGAAAGGGTCTCGTGAGTTCGAATCTCACCCCCTCCGCCATTTCAGTTTAGATTTTCGATTGCCGATTTTCGATTTCTCTGGGCGACGACACGCCAGACGAGCAACGCGCAAATAACTCCCAGCACTGCTGCGCAGACGACATCAGAGAGATAATGGGCGCCAAGATACAAACGAGAAAAACCAATCAGCATTGGAATCGGCAGACAAACCAGGCCGAGTCGTCGCCTCGCTAGAAAAAGGACACCAAAGAATCCCATCGACGCATCGACGTGGCCCGACGGAAAAGAATGATATTTCGCGCCGGTCAAATGCGGACCGTTCCACATGTGCTCGGCCTGCACTGACGGCCGCGCGCGCCCGGTTGAAATCTTAATTACACGCCCAGCCAAGCCCGCGACAGCGAGTGCAATCAACATTGCGAGAAAAATCCGTTTCCACTTTTCATTTTCGCGCCACCACGCGACGCCAAGCAAGAGCAAACCAACGACAAAGTGTTCCGGCCAGTCACCGAACCGGCTCACGTTTAGCATGAAACTATGCACCTTTTGATTTTGGTGCGTCGTTATCCAGTTCCGAGCGGCTTCGTCAAAGTAAAACGCGGCTGTGACGATGGTCGCGATCATTGCGATGCCGAGCAGCGAGTAAAAAACAGCTTTGCCTTTCACAGGAAGTGAACTCTTACTCTTGCGCTTGCTCCTAGTCGAGACACAGCGAGCATGAGCAGGAGTAAGAGCATGAGCAGGATAAACTCGAGCACAGCAAAATACGCGATTTTATTTCTTGCCTGCGTCGCCTTCCATGTCCTCGGCACGTGGAGCATTCCGCTCATCGATCGCGACGAGCCGCGCTTTGCCGAAGCGTCGCGCGAGATGATCGAGCGCGGCGATTACGTCGTTCCGCGTTTCAACAATCAACTGCGTCTGGACAAACCTCCGCTCGCCTACTGGACGCAGGTCGCAAGCTTCAGGATTTTTGGCGAAAACGATTTCGCGGCGCGTTTTCCGTCGGCGATCGCCGCTGCGCTCGCTGCGATGTCGATCTTGGCGTGGGGGAAAAAATTTGGTGGCGAACGGGTTGGTTGGTGGGCAGCGATTATTTTCACGCTTTCGCTCCAAACTTTTGTCCATGCCAAAGCGGCGGTCGCCGACATGTGGCTGGTTTTGTTTGTGACCATGGCGTATTGGGCTGGCTGGCAATTGCTGCAGGATAAAAAAACGTCCGACGCTCAACGTCCAACGCCCAACTCTCAATGGATTTGGTGGTTTGTTTTCTATTTGTCGTTGGCGCTGGGATTTTTAGCGAAAGGACCAATCGCGTGGACGCCGCTCCTAACGCTTGCCGCAATGAAATACTTTTCGCGCGACGTCGCGCTGGCGCCGCGATTCAAATTTGTTCGCGGCATTTTGTTGATGCTCGCCATCGTCGCGCTTTGGGGAGTGCCGGCGCTAATCCAAACGCACGGCGAATTTTTCCGAATCGGAATCGGCCGCCACGTGATTGGGCGGTCATTCAGCGCGATGGAGAGCCACGGCTCAAATTCGCTCGGCATCTATCTGCTGCTGCTCCCATTTTATTTCATCACGATCTTCGCCAGCTTTTTCCCGTGGTCGATCAAACTGCCATCATTGACGAAAAAGCTCTGGCGCGAACGCGACCAGCTCGACATCTACTTGCTCTGCGGCGCTGGAATCATTTTTCTCATCTTCACCTTGATCAAAACGAAACTGCCGCATTACACGCTGCCGGCATTCCCGCTCCTCGCCTTGCTCGTTGCCCGACATGCTGGCAGCGAACGTTTCTTAAAAGCCGCTGCGGTTGCTGTGACGTGTCTTTATCTCTCTCTCGGTTTTTTTGGGGCACCTCTTGCCGCGCGTTTTTTTCCCGCAGCAGAGCTTTACCGAGAAGCGCACGATTATTTGCGGCCGGAAATGGAGTTTGGCGCGGTTGATTTCCAAGAGCCGAGCCTGGTTTGGTATTTCCGATCCCGGGTGAAAGGTTGGATGACGCCGTTAAATCAAAAGAATGCAGGCGAGTTCATGGCAAAAAGCGGCGGACGATTTGTCGTTATGCCGACAGCGACTGCCGAAAAAACACTTCCGACTCCGCCCGCGAATTGGAGCACGTTTTCCGCCAGCGGTTTCAATATCGTGAAAGGCAAGGATGTCGATCTTACACTTGTCTTGAAGCCGGAATGATGAAGCGTTCAGCCGAATGATTACTTTTTTAGATGGCAAACTCGTGGCCGCGTTACCGACGCAGGCAACGGTGGATGTTAACGGAGTTGGTTACGAAGTGTTCATTCCGCTTTCGAGTTACGATAAACTGCCGGCCATCGGCCAGCCGATCCGGATCCTGACGCATCTCGCCGTGCGCGAAGACGCGCACATTCTTTACGGATTCATGAGCGCGCCGGAGCGAGATTTATTCCGGTTGCTGGTGAACAACGTGAGCGGAATCGGACCGAAGCTCGCGCTGGCGGTTTTGAGCGGCATGAGCGTGAGCAATTTCAAAACTGCGGTTGTGAATTCCGACATTGCGGCGATATCGAAGATCAGCGGGCTCGGAAAGAAAACGGCGGAGCGAATCATTCTCGAGTTGAAAGATAAACTCGGAGTCGCGGCGGCATGGGAAGCAGCGACCGCAGCGCACGCGCCGACGCGGGAGCAGGAACAAGCGAATGAAGCTGTCCTGGCATTGATCGCGCTCGGTTATAAACAAGTCGACGCGCACAAAGCGGTGCGCGATTTGCAAACGCAGGGCGAGGCGAAATCGGCGGAAGAATTGGTGAAGCTTGCGCTGAAGAAGATGGCGGCAGGCAGATAAGCGGAAGTTGAGAGTTGAGGGTTGAGAGTTGAGAGTTCGCCCAACTCGATGCTCGTGCAAGACAACAGGATCGACATCATCCGGAACGCGTTCCCGAAAGAGGGCCTGTTTGCGGAGAAGGACTGGCTGATTTCGCCGGACGCGTTCCCGATTGAGAAAAAATTTCTGACCGAGCTCGAGCAACTCGGCCATCGGCTCTTCGTTTTTCAGCGCGCGTGCAATCAGCTTTACCAGCTCAGCGTTAAAGGAAAACAGCCGGAGTGGGTTGCGCGCTATCTTGACGCCGGAAAGCCGAAAGAGCTGATCGAATTTTCACGACGCACGGAAATTCGGAACGATTTGTCTCGAGTCATTCGACCGGATCTGATTCTGACGGACAACGGTTACATCATCGCTGAGGTCGATTCGGTACCGGGCGGAATCGGCTTAACTGCGTGGCTCAATCAAACCTACTCGGCGTTCGAGAAAGAAATCATCGGCGGCGGGGAGGAAATGCTCGATGGATTTCAAACTGTTCTTCCAAATGGCGGCGACATCGTCATTTCCGAAGAGGCTGCAACCTATCGCCCGGAGATGGAATGGGTGGCCGCGCGATTAAAAAACCGCGATCTCGATCTTCGAGTTGTCGCCGCGGAAAACTACGAACCAAAAGACGGCCGCGACGTTTATCGCTTTTTCGAGTTGTTTGATCTGCCGAACATTCCAAAGATCGACAATCTGCTGCGCGCGAATGCCGAAGGCCGGGTCAGGATCACGCCGCCGATCAAACCGTTCCTCGAAGAGAAAATGTGGTTCGCCCTTTTCTGGCTGAAGCCGTTGCATGAATTCTGGCGACGTGAGCTTGGTGAAAAATATTTTTTGAAACTGCAGGAGGTCATCCCCTACTCCTGGATGCTCGACCCAACGCCGTTGCCGCAACATGCGGTGATTCCGCGTCTGGAAATTCACGGTTGGCGTGAGGCGGCGAAGTTAAGCCAGAAAGAGCGCGATCTTCTTCTCAAGGTGAGCGGCTTCTCGCCGCTCGGCTGGGGCAGTCGCGGAATTTCACTCGGCTCCGACCTCGCGCACGCGGAATGGGAAAAACGAATCGAGAACGCGCTCGCGACTTTCGATTCGTCACCGACGATCATGCAGCGATTCCACAAAGGGCGTTTACTCGAGCATCGCTATTTCGATCCCAATTCGGACGAATTGAAAACGATGAAGGGGCGCGTTCGACTTTGTCCGTATTACTTTGTCGAAAGCGATCGGGTGAAGCTGCGCGGCGCGCTGGCGACGATCGTTCCGGCTGACAAAAAATTTCTGCACGGAATGCGCGATGCGATTTTGGCGCCGTCAAAGTTGGCGGTGGAGGTCGCGCAATGAATCCGCACACCGAACCAGCCGCGCCATTTTCCAATGTCTATGATGATTCGTGCAGAGCGGAAGCGTACGCGACCCTCGATTTTCCGGGGACGTATTATTTGGCGTTCCGTGATTTGCCTTCACTTATGAGTAAACACGTAACGGGCCGCGAAGCGCTCGACTTCGGCTGCGGCGCGGGACGCTCGACTAGATTTCTAAAGAAGCTCGGGTTCAAGACGATGGGGATCGACATCTCGCAGAGCATGATTGAGCTGGCGAAAAATTCCGACCTAGAAGGAGACTATCGGCTCGTTGCGGACGGCGACTTCAGTTCTTTGGAGCCTGCTCGCTTCGATCTGATCCTTTCGGCCTTCGCTTTTGATAATATTCCGGATGTCCGGAAGCGCGCCGAGTTGTTGCGAGGCTTGAATGCTTTGTTAAACGGGCGCGGTCGAATCGTTATCCTCGGCTCGACGCCCGAAATTTATATTCATGAGTGGACGTCTTTCACGACGAAGGATTTTCCCGAGAATCGGAAGGCCAGGAGCGGAGATAACGTGCGAATTGTCATGAAAGATGTCCGAGATGCACGTCCGGTTGTCGACGTTATCTGGTTTCACGAAGATTATTTGGAACTGTTCGCGCGTGCCGAGCTGAAAGTTCTGGTGTACCATAAACCGCTCGGAATGCCGGACGAACCGTTTGAATGGCGGGACGAAATGGCGATTGCGCCGTGGATGATCTACGTTCTCGCGAAAGAAGCTAAAATTCATTAGGTTTGTTGAGAAAGATGTTGGCTTTCCGGGTTTGAAATTGGTTTTATTTTAGAAAAGGTTTCGGCTTCACCATGCGAACAATTCCTCTGCGACGGATCCTTGCGGTCGGACTCATTCCCGCGCTGCTTGCCGGCTGCAGCGGCCATCGGACGATCCGGGAATATCGAACTGACGAGTCCGGCCACGCGATAGTCAGCAACGTTAGCGAAGACCAATATTGGAAAGAACGCGTGGACGAACGGATCGCGGCCGAAATCGCCAAGGAGAAACCGGAGTCGGGTTACGACACGTGGCAAAATTATTGGCGCTGGTGGTACAGCGTTCTGCGGCGAAAGAAAAAGCCGCCGTTTAAGTCCGAGGAATTCAAGACCTCGGAGGACATGGTCAATTACATTAAGGAAAAACGGCGCGCCAAGGGACTGCCGACCTACGAGGACTGACGAAGAAAGTCTAAAGTAGAAATTAGGAAGTAGAAAAGTTTCCTCTCGCGCGTGCGCAGGTTGCGCGAAAGAATTCCGCATGGGCGAAGCGATCGAATCGTACGTGCCGGCACGGTTGGACCGGATGCCGTGGAGTTCCTGGCATTGGTTGATTGTTCTCTCGCTCGGCGCAACTTGGATTCTCGATGGACTCGAAGTCACGCTCGCGGGTTCGTTGAGCGGAACGTTGACGAGAAGCGAAACGCTGAACCTCGGCGCTCTTCAAGTCGGAGCGAGCGCGACGTGCTACTTGATCGGCGCGGTGCTCGGAGCGCTTCTGTTTGGTTACGGAACCGATCGATTTGGGCGGAAGAAATTATTTTTCATCACCGTTGCAGTTTATTTGATTGGAACCGCGCTGTCCGCGTTTTCCTGGAATTTCGCGAGCTACGCAATTTTCCGCGCGATCACCGGCGCAGGAATCGGCGGCGAATATGCCGCGATCAATTCAGCGATCGACGAATTGATTCCGGCGCGCGTGCGCGGCCGTGCCAATCTAATGATCAACGGTTCCTACTGGGTTGGCGCGGCTCTCGGCTCGGGCGCGACTGTGTTTCTGCTTGATCCCGCGCGAGTGCCGATCTGGTTGGGCTGGCGCCTGGCGTTCGGGATCGGAGCAACCCTCGGCATCATTGTAATTTTCTTTCGCCGCTGGATTCCGGAAAGCCCGCGTTGGTTGATGATTCATGGGCGAAACGCCGAAGCGGAGAAAATTGTCGACGAAGTTGAACAAAAAATCTGGCGTTCGGCGGTCATAGACCGTCGCTACAGTGATTCGCCTCCAACCAGGATTCACACGCGAAGTCACACGCCATGGCTGGAAATTTGGAACGCGATCGCCCATCAACATCGACGTCGTTCGTTCCTCGGGTTCGTATTGATGTCGACCCAGGCGTTCTTCTACAACGCGATCTTTTTTACTTACGCGCTGGTGCTGCTGCACTTTTACCAGGTGCCGGAGCACCGCGTCGGAGCTTATCTACTTCCGTTCGCCGCTGGGAACTTTCTCGGCCCGTTGGTACTCGGACATTTGTTCGACACCATCGGACGACGGGAAATGATCACCGCGACTTATGGAATATCAGGAATTCTGCTCGCGCTTACTGCTTGGTTGTTTCATGTCGGACTGTTGAGCGCACAGACCCAGACGCTGGCATGGACGATCATCTTCTTTATTGCCTCAGCGGCGGCGAGCTCTGCTTATTTAACTGTTAGCGAAATTTTTCCGCTCGAAATTCGCGCGTTCGCAATCGCAATTTTTTACGCAATCGGAACGCTCATCGGCGGGGTATTCGCACCGTTGTTGTTCGGCTGGATCATTCAAGCCGGCTCGAGCAACATGTTAGTAGCCGGTTACATGGTCGCAGGCGTATTGATGATGTTGGGAGCAATGGTTGAGGCATGGATCGGGGTTCCCGCCGAGCGCCGGCCGCTCGAACATGTGGCCGCGCCATTATCGAGCCGGGACTGAAAGCTGGCACGTGTGAATTGGTCCGGCCGGCGTGAGCTCGCTGCAATAAAGATGAAACGCTTCGACGCGAAACATTCCAGCATCGAGATCGGTGTTTGATTTGAGAAATTTTCGCAGCGCGCCGCCGGAGATATTTTCTCGACAACGCGCGAGTGTAAAATGCGGATGCCATGGGCGCAGTTCCGGTTCGATTCCAACGGCGAGCGCCGCTTCCTGCACGCGTTTGTGAAGTTGAAAAAGATGCGGATGAGCTTGCCCGACTCCCATCCAGATAATTTTTACATGACCCTTGGACGGAAAAGTTCCAACGCCCTCGACCGGAAGAAAGAACGCGCCGAACTCGATTGCCGCGAGCTTTTCGCGCAAAGCAAGATCGACATCCTCCGGGACGTCGGGGAAAAAGCCGAGCGTGAGATGAATTTGATCGCCCACCGTCCAGCGCACACCGCGGATGTGCGGGTCGAGATGGACGAGAAGTTTTCGAATTGATGGCGGGGGATCGATCGAAACGAACAGCCGTTTCGTGTTCACTTGCCGGCGCGGATCGCCAGGCCAGTGCGGGCTTGGTTGCCTTCCTGACTAACGCGCGACGGCAAACTGCGATTAAACATTCTCATCAGGCGCGCCATCAGATTTGGAAAGAGCGCATGAGCTGCAATAATGAAATAGGCAGAAACGGGCATAATGAGATTCGGACTGCCACGCCGGCAAGCCGCCAGAACTTTTCGCGCCGCTCGGTCTACGGAAATGGAGGCGAAAGGAATTTTGAGGGCCCAACGAAACCAGCGGTACTCGGCAGCGTGATCGCCCTTAAACTGAGCGTGCACGTCCGAACCTGTGCGCATTAATCCAGGCGTGACGGTGGTAACGTAAATTTTATCGCAGGCGAGTTCCGCGCGCGCGGCATCGGAGAATCCGGCGAGCGCGAATTTACTGGCGCAATAGGCGGCCATATGCGGCACGGCGATTCGTCCGCCGATGGAGGAAATGTTCACGATCCGACCGCCGCCTTTCCCGCGCATCTGCGGCACGATCAGGAATTGCAAAATGTAGGGCGCCCAGAAATGGATCCGCATCGCACGATCGAAATCTTTCAATTGAAGATGGTCAATGGGGCCAACTTCGATCACGCCGGCATTATTGATGAGGATGTCGATCTTGCCGAAATGCTGGAGAGTTTGCTGAACGGCCGATTGAATCTGCGCGGTCTCGACGAGATCGCACTGGATCGTCAGAACTTCAGCGGCGAATTGATCCAATTTCGTTTTTGCAGCGGCGAGTTCGTCGGGATCGCGAGCAAGCAGCACAACTTTTCCGCCCCGGGTGCAGATTTTTCTCGCGATCTCCAAACCAAGTCCGCGCGAGCCACCCGTGATGAGCGCGATTTTGTTTCTATAAAACGACTGCGACATCCAAACACGTTGAACGCTCAACACTCAAGGTTCAACGGCAAATTCAAAGAAGATGTCGATCTTCAGGAGTGTTTGCGATTGAAGCGGGCGACTTCGCGAGCAGTCTCGCGCTCAATCGTGCGCTTCTTGATGTCCGCGCGTTTGTCGCGCGCGACCTTGCCCTGGCCGACACCGAGCTCAGCTTTCAGTTTTCCCTTTTTCCAATAAATCTTCAGGACAACGAGCGTCCGGCCTTTGACCTGAGTTTCGCCATAGAGTTTGTCGATCTCCGCACGGTGGAGAAGAAGTTTGCGCACGCGTTTCGCGCTGGGAATTTCGTGGCTCGCCTTTTCGTAGGGCTGAATGTCCGCGTTGTAGAGAAAGGCTTCCCCGTTATCGATTCGGGCAAAGGCATCGCTGATGTTGGCTTTGCCGGCGCGAATGGACTTGACCTCGCTGCCTTTCAGCTCGATGCCGGCTTCGTAGCGATCGAGAATGTGAAAATCGCGCAGCGCCTTACGATTAATGATCGACTCGGCGGGCATGTTCGCGCGGTGAACGCGCTGAAGAGTTAGGCGTTCTCCGAACCTTTAATGGGCTCGAAAGCGAGCTTACCGGCGACGATTTCCTTGAGAGCGATATCGGTGAGCGACATACGCGGCGTCGTTTCAACCATTGGCCGATGTCCGAGACCTAGCTGACGAACGCGCTTGGAAACAACGTTGATCAGGACTTGCTGGTTCGGAATTACTTGAGCTGCTTCCTGGAGAAGTTGTGTCGTCATATGGCGCAAGGATCTGACGGCGCGGTTGGCTTCCGTCGGGAATTGAAGAATGGTCGGCGCA
>Ga0070707_100000763_pt1 | contig 31787 bp, 28 predicted proteins | sample KBSK5502metaG_FD_65468 | JGI IMG/M metagenome (GOLD analysis project Ga0070707, IMG submission 65468) | Corn, switchgrass and miscanthus rhizosphere microbial communities from Kellogg Biological Station, Michigan, USA - KBS K5-50-2 metaG | ecosystem: Host-associated > Plants > Roots >... | reverse complement strand
AACGGATCGACGCCCCGTCGCAGCCGGTCCGGATCATTGACGGCAAGAAAGGCGAGATGACCGATTTGATTGTCGATCAAAAAAGTTTTGTTCGGATTTCCGCCGAGCAAATGAAGGCCGCCGCGGAAACGATCAGTAAGTTCAACGCTGACAAACCGGCGGCCGAGAAAAAACTTACCTCAACGGGCAAAAAGGACACGATCAACGGCTACGAAACCGAGGAGTACGTTTATGAAACTCCGCAATTCAAAGCCTCGTTTTGGGTCGCACCAAAATATCCGGACGCGCAAAACATTTTGAAACAGATGCAGGCGCCAATCGCGGGCGCGTGGAAGCCGAGCAATCTCGGGATGCCTGACTACACCGATTTTGCCGGCCTGCCGCTCAAGACGGTCATCTCGGTGGGCAACAATCAGGTCGTGACGACGATCATGTCGATCAAGCAAGATTCGTTGAACGCAGCGGAGTTCGAGGTGCCGAAGGAATTTCAAGAAGTGAAAGCTCCGGTCGGTCCTCCGCCGCCGGCTGGCAACGCAACGGCCTCGCCGTCCACGACGCGGTAGCCGCGAGAAATATTCGCGCGTGCGTTCGAAGTTGTTGCTCGCTTCCAACTCGCCGCGCCGGCGTGAATTGCTCGCGGAAGCAGGATTCGATTTCGAAACCTTTGGCCCAAACGTCGAAGAACGAGTCGATGTCGATCTAACCTTGCGCGAGCTCACGGCGCTCAACGCGGGCCGGAAAGCTTTGGCAGCTGCGCGCGCGCATCCAAAAAAAGTTGTGCTGGCCGCAGACACTTTAGTCGCAATCGACGATCACGTTCTTGGAAAACCGGCAAACAAGAATCAGGCAATCGCGATGCTCGAGCGCTTGAGCGGACGAGCGCACGAGGTTTGCACTTCGGTTTTCATTTGCAACCTTGCTCGAGCTCGCCACGGCGAGTCCGTCCGGTGGCGGGCAAGATCGACAAGCTTTTACGAAATCTCACGCGTGCACTTTCGTAAACTCAATCGGGATGAGATCGAAAGTTACTTCAAGCGCGTGAATCCACTCGACAAAGCAGGGGGCTACGCTGCGCAGGGTTTTGGAAAAGAGATCATCGAGAAGATTGACGGTTCCTACACAAACGTAGTGGGACTTCCGATGGAAAAAACGATTCGCGCGCTCGAAGAGTTTGGCGTCGTGCCGTATTAACGAGTTTCCGCCAGTTCGCGCTCTGGTTTCTGAATGTCTGGATGCTTGTCGCGTCGCAGCACCATGTAGAGAAACCAAACGATGAAGCAGTTTGCTAACAGCAAGATTAACGGCGCAATAATGGGACGGTGAAAAAGCAGGCTGCGCCAGGTGTGCCTGATCTCGAGCGGAATCAACGCCGCGGTGGCAAAGATCATTAGAAATTCGGCCCAGCGTTTTTGCATGTAAACGCCAATGCCTTCGGTAAAGAGTACGCCGCAATAAAAGAGCGAAAGAATTCCAGTCGCGCGCAGCGCGCCGCCGGAAAGCGCCTCCTGGAGCTTGTTCAGGAGAAAAACGACAGTTTTGCTGTGATGCAAAAGCAATTGGTCATCCGCCCAATCTGAAATTTGATCGAGCCAGACCGGCCGGCTGTTGAGAAAGAGAAGCGAGAAGCCGAGCCCGAAAAGAAGAGTGCCTTTAAGAATTTTGAAGAGCGCGATGATCTTGAGATAACGAACACGCCGCTTGCCATGCAAAATGGCGAGCTCGTGCGGATGGGCGCTCATCGGTTCAATCCCTCGTTGAGGTTCGCTTACTCCGCAACGATTGGATTCTCCCGAGAACAGATTTCCAATTTGTTCCCGTCGGGGTCTTCGAAAAAGAATCCGTAATAGCCCGGGCTGTACTCGGCGCAGATTTCCGGGCCTTCCAAATTCTTGCCACCGATCTCTTTTACGAGCTTCGCGATTCGATCGATATCCGCGCGCGTCTCACCCCAAAACGAAATCCGCGTCCCGTTCGGCTGATGATGTCGATCTTCGGTGAACCCGAAGAACTCGGACGGCTTGTCGCCACCAGCGGAATAAAACGTTCCCCACGTTTCGTCCGAGCGATCGCACGTGAAACCGAGCGCGGGAAGCAGTTTGCCGTAGAATTTCATCGCGCGCGCGAAATCTTTAACACGCAGATCAATGTGATCGAGAATGCGCGGCTTCATTGCGATTGGATTTTCTTAATCAGCGTCGAGTCGTCCGGCAACAAACCGGATTTCGGCAAACGCGCTGTGAGCTCGCGCCAGTTTGCGCCGTTAACGCCGGAGAAAACTTGTTTGAAGATCGGCAGTGACTCGTCTACGCGCTTCATGTTGACCAGCGCGACCGCGTGCCAAAAGCGCATCTCGGAGAGCCGGCTCGGTTCCACGTTCTCCGCTTTCGATGCAGTTTCTTCGGCGAGTGCGTATTCGCGCAGTGCAGTTTCATTGTCATGATGCTCCGTCGCTTCGTCGCCGGCGTTCATGTGATTGTAGGCGCGTTCGAGCTGAACCAGCTTGCGCAATTCTTTCAGCGGTTCGGGTGAATCATCCACCCGAAGATTGAAACGCGCGTCGTGCCATGGCCGCCCAGTGGATTTCCCGTTCACGACGATCAACGCCGCCGATTGCCGGCCGCGGGTATCTCCGCCAGCGGCTTGCGCCGCATCGAGCGCTGCCATCATTCGCTCGGCTAGATCGCCTTTCGTTTCCTGAAATGCTTTCGCCATTGCCGGCCAAATTTTGTCGTTCGACATCAAATTGGCCTGCGTCGAAAAATCTTTTCCTTCGAGCAGCGTTCCGCCCGCGCTGCCGCAATTAAATTGCGCGCCTTTTGCTCCAACGATTGTTCCGCCGGCCGGCGAAATATTTTTCGCGCCGGTGAAGCTCGCGACGTTGCCGTTGATGTCGATCATCGCTACCTGGCGCACTTCGCACGATTTGTCGGCGTTCAGTAATCCGCGCAGCGCGTCCGGCGCGCTTCGTCCCGCACGCATCAGATCGAGCCCCAATTTTCCATAGCTCGCATCGGCAAATGATTGAGTCGCGACTGCGCCAACGCCGGCTTCGGCCCACGGCACGGTGTCGCCGACGGCGAACCAATGCGATTGCACAGCCACGCCCAACTCGCCCGTCTGCGGATCGCGCGCAACGATCGAGAAGGTGTGCACAGGGCGAAGCTGCGCCCACGCTGTTGTCGCAAACAACAGCAAGCCAGCGAGACCAAACCGTAACGGATTCATATTACTTAGCTTTCGATTTTCGCGTCGAATCATCAACTTCAATCCCGACCACGTTTCATCGACCGCACAAACTTTGATGTCGACGAAACCGAGCGGCAGCGCGACGGCGCGAATCACATCTTCGGTGATATCCGTCGCAACGCCCGACGATTTCTTCGGCCACGAAACCCAAACCGCGGCGTCCTCCGCGATTTTTTGGCGGAGTGCTCGCAGATGATTTTCCAAAACGCGCCGTTCTTTTACGAAAAGATGAACGAATTTCGTTTTTCCGACCGGACGGGTCGCGAAGTTCACGCCGCTTGGAATCGGATCGAGGAGTTTGCGGTAATCATCGGGAGGGTCGATCGCGACGATGATCATTCCCGGTTTGATTCCGAGCTTCTGCGGCAACAGAGTTCCTGAATAGCCAGCCATCGTGAATCGCTTTACCGAATCGTCAGCCAACTGCATGTTTCGCTGCTTCCATGCACGTGGCGAGAAAATTGTTCGGCCGAAATAAGATCGACATCGCGTCCAGCGCCTTGCTGACGCTCGCGTTGTTGATCTCTTTGTCCGCGTGCAATCAACGCAAAAACGCTGTCTCCGGCACGATTGAAGTGGACGAAACGCATGTCGGTCCGCGCATGGCCGGCCGGGTGGAGAAAATTTTCGCACAAGAAGGCGATCGCTTGCACGAAGGACAAATGATCGCCCAACTCGAAGCCCGGGAACTGCGCGCGCGTCGCGATCTGGCCGCGGCGCAGATCGACACCGCGATTCGCGACGCGGATGCGGCGGCTGCGCAACTAGAATTTTTGCGGTCCGACGCAAAGCGCCAAAAGGATTTGCTCGCGCGCAAAGTCGTGTCGCCAAATGACGCCGAACGTGCGGAGAGCGCGTCGAAGACGCAGGAAAAAAATGTGGAGGCCGCGCAAATGAAAGTGATTCAGGCGCGCGCGCAGCTCGCCGACACCGAAGCGCAGCTCAAGGAAATGCAGGTCCTCGCGCCGGCGGAATCGATCCTCGAAGTTTTAAGCGTGAAAGTCGGCGACGTGCTTCCGCCGAATGGCGAAGTCGCGACGCTGCTCCTGCCGCAACATCTTTGGGTCCGCGTGTACGTTCCTGAACCGTGGCTCGGCAAAATTAAAATTGGCGATCAAGTCCGCGTGCGAGTCGATTCGTTTCCGGGAAAAGATTTTCCCGGCGAAGTCGAGCAGGTAAATCGCCAGGCCGAATTCACGCCGCGCAATGTGCAAACGGTCGAGGACCGAATCCGGCAGGTCTTTGGCGTGAAGATCCGTCTGCCAAACAATGACGATCGTCTCCGCGCCGGAATGGCGGCGGACGTTTATTTCCCAAACGTCACGAAATAGATCGACATCATGGAAGCGATGATTGAGTGCGAAGGTTTAACGAAACGCTTCGGCACGTTCACCGCGGTCGATCACGTTTCGTTCAAGGTCGGCAAAGGATCTATCTTCGGTTTTCTCGGTCCGAACGGCTCCGGCAAATCAACTGTCATCCGGATGCTCTGCGGAATTCTCGAGCCGAGTGAAGGCAGCGCGCGCATCGATGGTCACGACGTGGTGCGCGACACAGAATCGATCAAAGACATCATCGGTTACATGTCGCAAAAATTTTCGCTCTATGACGAACTGACGGTGAACGAAAACCTCATCTTCGCCGGAAAACTTTACGGACTCAGCGGACGCGATTTGGAGAAAAGACGCGATGAGATGATCGCGATCACGCATTTGGAGCCGTACATTGATCGGCGCGCGGCGTTACTTTCCGGCGGCTGGCGTCAACGTCTGGCGATGGCCTGTTCGCTCATGCACAAGCCGACCGTTCTTTTTCTCGACGAGCCGACTGCGGGAATTGATCCGGTCGCGCGCCGCGAATTGTGGGATTTGCTTTTCGAATTCACCGCCGGCGGAATGACGTTGTTCGTCACGACGCACTATATGGACGAAGCCGAGCGGTGCGATCACGTCGGTTACATTTACATGTCGAAACTGATCGTGTGCGGCGAGCCGGACGAATTAAAGCGAATGCCCGAAGTCAGTCCGCCCGGAACGCGACGCCTCGATGTCACTTGCGATCACGTGACCACGGCGCTCCAGGCGATGCGGCAAATGCAAGGCGTCCGCAGCGCGACGGTGTTCGGTCAATCGATGCACTTGCTCGTTGACGAAAATATTCGCCGCGCCGAAATCGATGAGAAATTGCACAGCGTCGGGATCGGACAAACCGAAATCCATGAGATCGGTCCATCGCTCGAAGATGTTTTCGTCACCTTGAGCGCAAAAGAGGCCGCGGAGGAGCAGCAAAAGAAGAAGGCGGCGTGATCGACATGAAGAAGATCAAACCGTTCCGCGGGCTCGGCGCAATTTTGTTCAAGGAGTTCATCGTCGTTTGGCGCGACCCGATGACGCTGTTCTTCATGTTTTTCCCGCCGCTGGTGGAAATGATCGCGTTCGGTTACGCGCTCGACACGGACGTGAAACACATGGCGCTTGTTATTCTCAATGAGGATCGCACGGTCGAAAGCCGGCAGTTCATCGACAAGTTGGTGAACACAGAAACATTTCGCGTCGTCGGCGAAGTCCAAAGCATCGACGAGATGGCGAGCCAGATTCGAAAAGGCCGCGCCTATGCCGGATTGCAAATTCCACCGAAGTTTACCCAAAACGTGCGCGCCGGTTTTCCCGCGCAGGTGCAATTGCTCGTTGACGGATCAAATTCGACTACTGCGCTCCAAGCCCTCAATACCGGAGTTTCAGTCGCGCTTACTCAGTCGATCCAGTCGTTGCTTCGGGAAACCGGCAAACGCGCCCCGCCGATCGAGGTCCGGCCGCAAATGCTCTACAACCCGACGATGCGCAGCCCGAACTTTTATGTTCCGGGCGTGATCGGGATCGTTTTGCAAATCGGCACAACATTCGCCACCGCGATGGCGGTGGTTCGCGAACGCGAAAAAGGAACACTTGAGACTTTGCTCGTGAGTCCGCTGAGTCGCTGGGGATTGATGCTCGGCAAACTCATTCCATATCTCTGCATCGGCATGACGATGGCGGTCATTTTGTTTTTGATCATGCGCTGGCTTTTTCAGGTACCGATCCACGGCAGTGTCGTCGCGATGATGTTCGCGACCCTGGTCTACTGTTTCGCGTTGCTAAGCCTCGGCTTACTCGTCGCGACCAAAGCCGAGAACCAAATGCAGGCGTTGCAAATGTCGATGACGTTTATCTTGCCGAGCGTTTTCTTTTCCGGATTTGTTTTCCCGCGTGAAACCATGCCCTGGATCTTTTATGCCTTCGGCACAGTTCTTCCGACCACTTATTTCATTTCGCTGATGCGTGCGATCATTCTCCGCGGCGCGCATTTTATCGAATACTGGCCGCACCTGCTCATCCTCACCATCATGTCGATCTTGCTCTTCGCTTTTTGCGCGTTGCTCTTCCGCAAAAAGATTGGCTGATTATTGATCGGTTCTCGGAAGGAAGCGGGACATGATTGCGAGCAATGCGATTACGACAAGCGTGAGCGCGCCCCAGAAAATGTAGCGCGAAGTTCCGGTGAGCGTTTCACCGACTCGATTGACGCGACCGGAAACATTTTCTTCTGCACTGGCGGTAATTGGAGTGCGTTCCGCTCGCAAAAGTTCACTCGAAACGAGATTGAGGTCGTAATGCGGAGCGATCGCGTCGCGATTGCCATAGTAAATCCAGACCGGTTTGGACGAATCGGGCGTCGCCTTAAACAAAACGCGCGCCACGGAATAGTAGGCGCGAAAATCGCGCAGCTCGATTGGCGGATTGTCGCCGTTGTCGGTTTCGAGAAAGAACGTATCGCTTTGCGGACGCGCCGTAAGATCGACAATCAGGTCGCGCTTCGAGCTGGGCGTTTGGCTCCACACCACTCGACCAAGCTCGCAAGGATATTTGTCGCCACGTTCGTCGGTGACTTCTTCCCACAAACGCATTTCGCGATGGAAAAGTGGCGACGGAGAGATACAAACCAGGCGCGCGATGGGCAAACCCGGCTGCGGCAGCTTCATCGACCAGCGCGACCAGCTTGGCTTCTTCGGATCGTTCGCTGGCGCGCTATTCAAATTGATCCGGCGCGCGATGGACGTTCGCTCCAACAGAAATGGAATTTGCCTTTCCTCGCGCACCAGCCGGACATCGCGTTGGTCGGGCAGAGTATGCGCGAGCAATTCGGGATCAAGCTCCACCTCCTGAACTCCGCTTTGGGTAAGCGGCAGAGATCTCCGGAATTTCCACTTCTCGATGTCGATCTTTGCTCCGCTCAACGTGACGGCGGCGAGCGCTTCCGGCGCTTTATAATTTGGATTTGCCGCGAGCGCCGACGGAGCAATTTCTTTTGCGTTCGCGCTTTTCAATTGCTCGCCTAACGCGGAAAGATCGTAGCGCGGAGCCGTGACCTGGCTGTTACCGCTGAGAAGCGAGTAACGACCGGCCTGGTTCGCAAAGAAAATCAAGCGCGCCAATCGGCGATCGACTCGGACCGCGTTAATCGAAAGCGGCGGGCTGTCTTCGTTGTGGATGAGCACGAGCAATTCGCGCGACCGGACTTGCAACTCGAGCGGGATGTCGAGATGCGCTTCGCTCTTGCCGTTCACGTTCACGCGATAGATCACGGCCTCGGCAACCGTCCGTTCGCGAATTCCGTCTTCACCGAGTTCCGGAGTTGCGAGCGTGACCGAGCGCGTGAACAACGGCTCGTTCGTCTCGAGACGGAGCGACGCCAAAGTCTGGTTCGCTGCGCCAAGATCGACATCCAGCCGCGTCGTGCCGAGACTTTCTTCGTGCGATTTGATTTTCAGCGGGATTGACTCCACCGGCGCCATGGCGCGCGCCTTGCACAATTCGGCGCCGGTGAATGGCACCGGTTCGGAACGGCGATCGTCGACAGTGAGTCGCAAAAATTCCCACGAACCTTCCGGAAACGAGACGCGCGACTTGGCTGCGTCGTTTGGTAATTGGAAGATCGGTTCGCCAGCCGCGACTTTTTTCCAACTCAAACCGTCGCGCGAGGCTTCGACATCGACCGCTTTGACGAATTGCCGGCTGGGTGTCTCGAGCACAACGCCGTTGACGGGCGCGGCGGTTCCGGTCTTGATGATGACACGCGTCGCGCCGGTCTCCATTGTGCTCCGAAATTCTTTTGCTCGAACGGTTGATTCAGCTTCTGGCGCCGGTCGCTCGATCAAATACGGCACCTGGTTTCCGGTCGGATCAAGAACGCGCAGGTCCTCAAGATCGGGCTGTGCCACATCCAAGGTCGCGCTCGGTAAGTTCACGCGCGTTAGACCAGGCGCGGGAACTTCCAATGATTGTGTTTCGCGCCATTCGTTCGGTTCGATCGCCAAAAGCGATCGCGCACCGAGAAAAGTCGCGACGCCAACTGCGCAGAGTTTAAGGAGTTGGCGCGATGGTGGATTTGGATTCATTGTTTTTCTCCGTCGCGGCCAGAAACCGTTGATACAGAAACGATGCTAGGATCGCGATGACTGCGACCACGACAAACGCGGCGATGCGATAAAGTTGGTCGAGCCGGGAAAGATCGTGGAGGAAAAGTTTGAGCACGGTGACGCCGAGCAGTCCCAGGCTCGCGTAGCGGACCGGCGCAGTTTTTTTGCGCATACCAATGATGAGCAACAGCAGCGCGAACAACGCCCAGGCGATGCCATAACTCATGTCGCGTGCAAAATTTCCCTCGAACTCAAACGTCAAATTGGCTGCGCCCGGCGTACTGAAGTAATCGGCGATCTCAATGTTGACGAGAAGAAACGCCAGCACAGTTCCGAGCGTGTAAAGCAATGGCGGAGCATTGCGGCCGAGTACCAGATGACGCGGCGGCGCGAGTAACCTTGCAGCTGCAAATAAACACACTGTCGCGAGACCGTAGGTGTAGAGATACCAGTTTAAAATCGGCGCCGCGGCGCGCGGATGATAGCTGAGCACCGCCGGATTGAGAGCCAGACGAACAAACACGGTGACGAGCAACGCGACGCCAGCGAGCCGCAGCCCGCGATGTGGGACGCGATGAAAGAGCCAGCAAAGCGCTGCGCCTTCGAGTGCCCAACTCACCGTGATCCATTGTCGATCAAACTGAATTGGAAAAATCAGCGTGATGAAGAACAAGGTTGCTCCGCCGAAGAGTGCGAGCTGGGCGTTGCGCGCCGCACTGTCGAGCGGTGTGCGTTTGAGCAAAATGAAAAGTCCAAGCAGCGATGGCAATGCAAATGCCGCCGGCACCAAACCGGGAACTCCGCTGGGGTAGGCCGCGCGGATGAGTTGATAAACGAGATAAAAATGCAACGGCCCGGCCAGCGCTGCGGTCACCCAGGGCAAAGTTTTCCCGGCAAACTTCCGATGAAAGACAAACGGGAACACGGTGAAGACCGTGTAAAATCCGAGATACCAGCAGAGCGGCAGCGCCGCGCGCGCCGGATTAAAATGTTGGAAGTGCCACGCGTGTTCTAATGCGAGCACAGATGCGAGCGCCACCGACGGCAAGACGTCGAGCGAGAAAATTTCGCTCATACCCAGAAGTAAGACGATCAACAACAAGCCGAGTCCGAAGACCGGCGACGGATTCGCGAGCGGCAAACGCACTGTCACCATGATGAGCAACAGGAACGGCAACGATGCAGACAGCGCCGGGATTTGAACAGAAAGATTCCGCGCGTCGGTGATGTTGCCGAAAAGTTTTGGTGCGGCGCTGGTTCCCGCGGGGATGAATCGGCGGCACGCAAAACTTGCCGCAGCCAGGAAGAAAATTGCGAATCCGCCGAGAAGAAACAGCGTGGTGGGCAGGCCGGTCAGTTCCGTCGGGATTCGCAATATCCACGCGCCGATTGCGACCAGCGTTAGCACCAGCACCGCTACGATTGGCAGCAGCGTCGCCGTCGTGACGGCAAGGATAATCGCGAGCAGATCGACAATCAGCACGAACGGCCAGACCAGGATCGAAAGTTCGGTCAGTTGAAAGATCGGCATCAAGACCAACAACAACGCAAAGACCGGAAAGCCATGACTCAACCGCGAGATTTCGATCTGCCGTACGCCTTGCAAAATGAGCGGCGTTGCCGAATGAAGAACTGCGAAGGCAAAATAAAACGCCAGCGCGATGTAGAGGTCCGCGCTTGTCAGATAGTTACTCGTCCAAACGCCAAGAAACATGAACGCCACCAGTCCGGCAAATCCCTCAAGCATCGCGAGCCGGCGTTCCATCAGCCTCAGCGCCAGCAGGCCGAGATCGACCGCGAAAACATAACTGAACAGGAGGGCGGGCCGGTTTGCGATCGTTTGAAACGAGAGCAGATAAAACGCGGATAACATTGCGACCGCTCCGAGTCCGAGCGCGCATGCCAGAAGCTCGCGATTCATCTTGGCGGTGCGCTTCGCCCAAACGGTTGCGGCGAGAAACAACGCCTGAAATCCGATGAACACCGCCATCGCGATGAGGACTTTGTTGTTGGCAAAATATTTTTCCGGAACAAAGAAGGTCGCGACCCAACTGATTTGCATGAGCACAGTTCCGATCGCGCCGAGAATTTGGAGCGACTTCCAGTGTTGGCGTTGCGCGACCGCGAGTAGACCGATATCAAGCAACGCGATATAGACGAACAGGCCGAGCGGATGATCTTGTCCCGTCGAGAGCAATCCAGGCGTGAGAAAACCTCCGGCGATGCCGAGCACGGCGACGACGATCGCATTCAGCCGCACCGCTAGGAGAAACGCGACGACGGTGATGAGCGTCATCAATAAAAATGTCGGAACCAATCCGAAGAACGGGAAATGATAATAAGATCGACAGGCAAAGGTCACGGCGTAGAGGACGAGCACGCCGGTTGCGCAGAGCGTTTGCGCGGTGACCGCGTTTTCCTTTCGCTTCAACAGGATACCGCCGGCAAGCAATGCGACCCCGACGGCGAAACCGATGGCGACCCGCACTTCCGGCGGGATGAGATTGTGCTCGAACGAATACTTGACGAAAAACGCGACGCCGAGGAAAAGCGCGAGCCCGCCGATCCACGCGAAAAGTTTCGCGCCCATGAATTGTTCCCAATTGATTGGCGGCCTTGGCGGCTTGGGCGGCGGCGCGGGTTTCGGTTGAACAACTCTCGGCGGGCTTGGCGGCAGCTCGGATTTTTTCTGATCTTGCACGGGAGCCGGCGTTGTGACCGGCAAAGGCGGTGGAACCACAACTTTCGGGGCGGGTGCGCCCTCGGGTTTAGGCGCAGTAACTTCACCCGGTCGCGATTTGCGCAGCTCGTTCTCGAGCGACGCAACTCGCGCGGTTAAGCCAGCCAAATCTCGCTTGGCCGCGTTCGCTCGTGCCATGGCCAGAAAGGGCAGGACAAAAATCAAAATCAAGAACCCGATGACCAGCAGAATTAGGAATTCCATTTTGTTTGTTAGGTTTGGCCGAAGTCTCGGCCTTTGTGGGAGGATAACTGCGTTGCTCGGTGGCTGTTAATCGATAAAAATGACAGATTTCATCGACTGTTTCGATCATGAATATTCACCACCTTGAGCTGTTTTATTTCGTGGCTAAGCACGGCGGAATAGCAGCCGCGGTCCGCAACATTCCTTACGGTATCCAACAACCAGCCGTTAGCGGACAGATCGCGAAATTGGAGGAATCCCTCGGGACAAAACTATTTCAGCGGCGGCCATTCGCGCTTTCGCCGGCGGGCCTTGAGCTTTTCGAGTTTATCAAACCGTTCTTTGATAACATCGACATCGTCGGCGAAAAACTGCGCCAGAACAGATCGCCGCAGTTGCGGATCGCTGCTCCGTCAATTGTTTTACACGATTACGTCCCGGACTTGTTGCAGAGGCTACGCCGTAAATTCCCGGCTTTTCGGCTTTACTTGCACGAAGCCGGACGCGCCGACGCCGAGCGATTGCTTTTGGCGCGCGATGTCGATCTTGCCATCACACTGGTTGAGAAAAAATCACGCGCCGGCATTCACGTTCGGCCGTTGCTCGAATTGCCGTTGATTCTCCTCGTTTCTAAAAATTCTCGCGTCGCACGCGCCGAGGATCTTTGGAAAAGGGACAAGATTGAAGAGACCCTGATTAGTTTTCCACGTATCGATCCGGTTCACGCGCATTTCCAGCGCGGCCTCGACGGCCTCGGCGTCGAATGGTTCTGCGGAATCGAGGTTAATTCCGCGCGAATGATCGAGCGTTACGTTGCCAGCGGTTACGGAATCGGATTGGCGGTCAATGTTCCTGGATTTAAACCGGGCGCGACGGTGCGCCGGATTCGGTTGCCAAATTTTCCACCGGTTGTCGTTGCCGTCGCCTGGTCCGGAAAACTCTCCAAGATTGCGCAGCAGCTGGTCGCGGAATTAGAGACCGAAGCGCAAACGCAAAGGCGCCGAATGAAGAGCCGTTCCTGAACACTCTTGGCTCAGTCGATCGAGTCCTTCAGCATCGACTTGAGCTGCTCGCGCAATTCTTTCGGATCGGTGTGGCCGTGCGCTGAACACGCGTGTTGGACGGCCGCTTCGAGAACTTCTTCTTCCGTTCCCGAGATCCTCAGCGTGCAACCCTTCTCGCTCGGGTAGTCGCGGCAATCGACAAATTTTCGTTGGGCCATAACTAGCTCTTTTTCAGTTCAGCCAAATCTTTCAACACTTGCTCGCTGTGCTCGGCCGGTTTCACGCCGGTGTAAACCTTTGCGATTTTTCCTTCCGGGTTAATCAGAAATGTGTTCCGCGCGGCCATCGTCGTCCCCTGATATTGCATGGTCGATCCGTACTGCGCCGAAACTTTGCCGCCCGGATCGGCCAGCAGTTTGAATGTGAGTCCTTCTTTCGAGCAAAACTCCTTGTGCGAATCCGGACTGTCCACGCTCACGCCCAAAATCACCGCGCCGGTTTTGTCGTACTGCGCCAGGTCGCGTTGAAAATTCCTCGCTTCCATCGTGCAACCGCTGGTCATGTCTTTCGGATAAAAATAAAGGATGACCCATTTGCCTTTGAAATCTTTCAGGCTGACCTGCGATCCATCACTTGTCGCCAAGCTGAAATCCGGCGCCGCGGTTCCTGCGGCCGGTTGAGTTTGAGTGTCTGCGCCTTGCATAAGCGCCAATGTAGCGAAACCGACAATTGCTGACAGGAGTGATGTTTTCATGTTCGTTTTGTTAATTGGGACTGAAACGTAACTGGAAAAGTTCGTGAAAGCAAAAGAACCAAAAATGATCTCGCGCACTTGGACGATTGGGCATTCGACCCGCAAGATCGACATCTTCCTTGATCTTCTGCGAGAGAACGGGATCAAACTTCTGGCCGATGTGCGGATGTATCCGGGTTCGAAACGGTATCCGCAGTTCGGGCGGGAAGCGCTGGCGAAGTCGTTGAGCGAAGTCCGAATTGGGTACGAACATTTTCCAGAACTTGGGGGAAGACGAAAGGCGAAGCCGGATTCAAGAAACACCGCATGGCGGAACGAGATGTTTCGCGGTTACGCCGATTACATGGAAACCGAAGATTTCCAAAAAGGGATCGCGCGCCTTGTCGATCTCGCGAAAAAATCGGGACCAACAGCGATCATGTGCGCGGAAGCGGTTTGGTGGCGCTGTCATCGCTCGCTCATTTCCGATTATCTGAAAGCGCGCGGCGTCGAAGTGCTGCACATTCTCGATCACAACAAAGTCGAGCCACATCCGTTCACGTCCGCGGCGAGAATCGTGAATGGCGAATTGAGTTACGCGGAATTGCTATGATTAGCGCGGATCGGTCACGCGCCCGATGAACAAACACGCGCGGCTCGGCACATGCTGGATCACGTAGAGAAATGGGCGATCGACTTTTACTTCGATCGGTTCCGGTCTGATGGCACGAACTCCAAGCATCGTTATGGTTGTTGCGGCGGCAGCTTCGGTTCCTTTTTCATTTACAGCGATGAACGTTTTGTGAAAGACTTCCGAAAGCGCCAAATAATCGTTTGGTTTGCGTGTCGCGATCTTGTCGAAGTTTGCGCTGTTCTTCGGTTGGTCGAAAGCTGTCTTCATCCCTAGCGTTTGAAGCGTTTCTCCCAAAGCAATGGTTGGCGACTCGAATTTGAATTTCGGTAAAGAAAGATCGACATCGTGCCGCTCGAGCTGCGCGCATTCCTTAAGCATTTCTGTGCTGAGTTTCGACTCCAGCTTGGCTAATCCGTCAATTTCGTCGGGAAGTAGAATAACGAATTGAAGATCATTCCCGGTGTAATGCTGAGACAACGCAGAGTAGCCGTTTCGCTTCGCGTACGCGAATTCGCCGCGGTCATGCATTGTTGGAACGTCGGCAGGGAATTTGCCACGTACGTGAAATCGCTCGGGTCTGGTTCGATACTCGCTGAATGGCGCTGCCCAAGGTGCTTTGAGGTAAATTGCGTTCGCTAAAACCAGGCGAGTATCTTTGTTTATGCCGTTCACTGGAACCAAATCGCGAATCCGGTTACGCGTCCGGTTGGCGACCCATTTGTTGATGTGCGTTCGCGACGCTTCGGGATCTTTTTTGAAATCGAGCGGTTCGAATGGCGCGGCATAGAATTTTTTGACGAGTTGTTGAAATGGTTCGCGAAAATCGTGACCGCTTTGGCCGAACAAACGGTTCGCAATTGAAAGCGTGATCGGTTCGCTCGGCCCGCCTTCTTTTTTCGATTGCTCGGCGATCTGTGCCGTCTTGCTCTTCATTTCTTCGAGCGAGCGCTGAAGCGAATTGAACGACGCGTGGATTGCGTCACCGTCGCTTGGAAAATGGAGAACTCGTACCATCTCGGTTCTTGTCTCGCCGTCCGCGCCGGCGAAGGTCATCGCGAGCGCGCTTTGGATGGAGTATGGCGACAAACAAAGATTTTCATCGCCAGTTGTGAGTTGATGATAAAGATCGACACCGAGTTGATTGGTTGCGTTCGCGGCCGAATCGAAATCGGCGGCGTGAACAGATAACGCGAGCGCAAAGAACAGAGCGCAAACGAGTTTCATTTTTTGGGAAACGATTATCACAACCTTGCGACGATATTCAAAGTGGATTAGACAACTTGTTCCCGAGGGTCGGTAGCTCAATCGGTAGAGCAGCGCCCTTTTAAGGCGTTGGTTCCGGGTTCGAGTCCCGGCCGACCCAGATTGCCCACTAAACACACGAAAGAAACGAAATTTTTATTTTCGCGAGATTTCGCGTGTTTCGTGGGCGAATAAATTCACTTTCTATAAAATCGACAACAGATCGCGGAGCGAGTTTTTCTTTCGATCCAATTTGAAGATCGACAACCCGGCACCAGTCGCTGCGTTCCAATCGCGCTCGGGATCATCGCCGACGTGTAGAACTTCGTTCGGCTCGAGCTGAATAATCTTCAATGCGCGGCGGAAAATTTCCGGATCGGGCTTGTCGGCGCCGAGCTCGCTCGAAACAAAAACGCGCTGGAAAAATTTTGAAACGCCAAGTTGCTCGAGAATCATTCGCAACCGTCCATCGAAATTCGAAATCACCGCCATTGGAAATTGCGGCGATAATTTTTCCAGGACCTCCATGACTTCCGGGTAAAGCTCCCACACGCCGGACTCGGCGAAATGTTCGTAAACGATCTCAAAGAAATTATCGCGGTCGAGCTCGTTCAACGACGGCGCGGTCTGATCGAGCACGCGTTCAACGACTTCCCGCCACCAATCCTTGTCATCATTTTCGCGCGGGCGATCGATCGCTTCCCGCGCCGGCATTGCGTTGCAGGCTGAAATGAAAGCGCGATCGAGGTCGTTGGAATCCAATTGCAATCCGATTTCGCGGGCGACGAGCGCATAATGATAACCGACGCCGCGCGGGAGATAGAAAAGGGTGCCGGCGGCATCGAAAAAGATCGCTTTCGGCGGCGTCTCGATTTTGTTTGTTGTAGCCATGAACGGTCTCAAACGATGGAAAGTCGTTTTCCTGGTCTTCGCAACTTTTGTGGTCGGCGCGGTCACGGGCGCGTTTTTCGTGATGGGTTCGGCCAAGGACGAGCTGCGCCGCAGTCGTGATCCGCAGCGCTGGTTCGCGTCGACGCCCGACCGCTGGCGCGCAAACATGAAACTAACGCCGGAGCAGGAACAAAAGGTCCGGCCAATTCTTCAACAGATTGACGATGAGTTGAACAATCGGCGCCAACTCGACTTGCGCGAGACCGAAGGAATTCTCTCGCGCGGCGAGGACAGGATCGCCGCGCTCTTGTCGCCGGAGCAGCAGACACAGCTGCACAAAAACTTTGAGCAACGCCGGCAACGATTGCGCGACTGGCTTGGCGCGACCGACGAGCAGAAGAAAGTAGAGTGATCTTTTACCGCGCTTGTTGGACAATTTCCTTTCGACACTCGATTAATCAGGATGCTGCCGGTTGAACACAACGATCCGATCAACGCGCAGATCCTCGCGATTTCGGAGGACAAGATCGAAGGATTCGTGCGCGCGCCGTTCGCGGAAATCGCGAAACGATCTGGAGTCGATGTCGATACGGTGATGGCGCGGATTGCGGCGATGTTGCGCGCCGGGACGATCCGCCGTGTCCGGCAGACATTGCTCGCGACCAATCTTGCCGATGGCGCGCTGATCGCCTGGAAGGTTCCGGAAGGCAAGATCGACAGCGCATTTGATTGGATGTTTCAACGTGATCCGTTTTCCGGCCACGTCGTCGTGCGTTCGACCGACACGGTCACGGCCGGCTCGGAATACAAACTTTGGACGACGCTGAAAGTGCCGCACGGGTTTTCGCTCCAGAAACACTGCGAATTGCTCGCGACAAAAGTACGCGCCGAAAAATTCCGGATCATGCCGGCGAAAGGAATTTTCACGCTCGGCGTCGGCCATGTGCGCCGGAAAACGATCGAGCCTGGAGAAAAAGCGGACCAGCCCGCGAAGATGATTCAGGTGGAAGCTGTCGATCTTAGCGAACACGAGTGGGATATTTTGCTCGCTTTGAAGCGCGAATTTGCTCCGGAAGAAATTCGTCCGAATCCGTGGGCGGCACGCGCGAAAGAGGCGGGCGCAAGTTTGGAAGAATTTTATCGTGTGGCGGAAGATTTGAGCGCTCGAAAAATTATCGGGCGGTTTTCAACTTTTCTCGAACACGTGAAACCGTCGCAGACCGGCGTCCGCGTCACGCGTTTCAACGCGCTGTTTCATTGGGCGGTGCCGCCCGGCCGCGAAATCGAAACCGGCGGCGAAGTCGGGCGGCATCACATTCTCACGCATTGTTACTGGCGCGAAGCCGGCCCTGAATTCAAAGACGTGAACATCATGGCCGTCGCGCATGGCACGGAAAAGTCGCGCTTGCTCGAGCACAAGGCTGCGATCGATCGACATCTTGAGTCGTGCAGCATTCCAGTTTCGTACACGAACGTTTTCTGGGGCGGCCGCAGCGAAATCAAGCCGTCCGAAATCTCGCCTAAAATTTATCGCGAATGGACACGCCAGACCGAGGCAGCATGATTTGGGAACCACGGGTCGCTCTTGGCTCGCTGATCGAGAAGGTGCGCAATGATGTCGATCTAAACAGCGGCGAAATCGCGGATGTCGTTCCGCTTTTGCTTTCGACCGACGTTGACGACGAGACGAAAGCGCAATTTCTAACCGCGCTTCACAAGAAAGGCGAGACCGCCGAGGAGATCGCCGCATTTGTCCGCTCGTTAATGAAGCGCGCGATCGATCCGATGATTCTTCCCGCTGAGATGCCCGGACCGATGGTCGATGTTTGCGGCACCGGCGGTGACGGGCTGGATTTTTTCAACGTTTCGACTGCGGTTTCGTTTGTCGTCGCCGCAGGCGGTGCTGTCGTGGTGAAGCATGGAAATCGCGCCGTTACTTCGAGCAGCGGTAGCGCCGATGTGCTCGAAGAGCTCGGCGTTCCAATCGATCTTGCGCCCGATCAGTTGCGCGAATCGCTGAAACAACACAGCCTGGGATTTTTATTCGCGCGCCAATATCATCCGGCCTTTCGTGTTCTCGCTGAAATGCGGCAGCGTTTGGCGCGCGAAAACGTGCGCACAATTTTCAATACGCTTGGGCCGTTATTGAATCCGACGCATCCGTCACGCCAGCTGATTGGCGTCTATGCGCCGCAACTCACCGGCGTTTTAGCGCAGGTCTTGCGGGAACTGCGACGCGAACGCGCCTGGATCGTGCACGGTTTGGGCGATGACGGCGTCGGCATGGACGACATTTCGGTGAGCGGCGCGACGACAATTGCCGAGCTTAACGACGACAAAATCACTTCGGCCATTCTCGATGTCAGCTGGCTCGGAATTCCGCGCGTCTCGGTCGCCGAATTGCGTGGCGGAGACGCGAAGGAAAACGCCGCCACCATCGATGGAATCCTGTCCGGCAAAATCACGGGCGCGAAACGCGACATGACAATCGTCAATGCGGCGGCAGGTTTTGTGGTTGCTGGTCTCGCGAAAGACTTGAGGGAAGGAATCCAGCTCGCGCGTGAAGAGTTGGACAGCGGGCGTGCGCTTGAAAAATTGCGCGCTTTGCAAAGTTATCGCGCGAAGACGTCCGCGTAAGTTCGATCGAGGTTTTCCAGCAACGCGACCGCGAATTCATGACGGTCGATTTGTCGATCCAATGCCATTGCTAAGGAAATCGCACGCACGCGCACTTCTTCCGGAAAATCTTCAGCGTGTTGATTCACGTTGACGCCGATCCCGGCGATCGCGATATGCGGCGCATTTGATTGGGCGCGCATCTCGATGAGGACGCCGGCGACCTTTTTCCCGGCGACAATGACGTCGTTCGGCAATTTTACCGACGCCGGCAACGCGAATTCTTTCGAGATCGTAGTCGCAATTGTCCGTGCAGCCCATTCCGCCAGCCGCGGCGAATCCGCGATGTCGATCTTTGGCCGGAGCAAAATCGAAAACCAGAGTCCTTTGCCGGTGGCCGATTCCCACAAATTGTTTCGCTGTCCGCGTCCAGCGGTCTGGCGTTCGGCAAAAACGACCAAGCCTTCTGGCGTTGTTGAAGTCGCTCGTTCCAAAACCGAATCGTTCGTGGAAGTCGTCTCGTTCAGAACAATGATTTCGTTTCCGATAATGGAACGATTGAGATCGGCGCGCAGTTTATCCGCACTCAGCGCGTCGAAGCGGTTCATTGATCAATCGGTGTCAGCTCGAGAGAAAAATCAATCGCACGAGGTGAGTGCGTCAGCGTGCCAATGGAAATGTAATCCACGCCGGTGGCTGCGATTTGCCGGATGTTCTTCAGCGTCACGCCGCCGCTCGCCTCGAATTTTACTTTGCCTTTGCCGAGCGCGACCGCTTCGCGGATCTGCGCCGGCTTCATATTGTCGAGCAGGATGACGTCGATGCCGTCGATTTCCAAAAAGGCGTGTACTTGCTCGAGCGAATCGGCTTCGACTTCAATTCGAATATTCGGCCGCGTCTCGCGAAATTTTCGGATGGCATTGGCAAAAGCGTCGAAATCTGCGGCCGCAGCCAAATGATTGTCTTTCAACATCACCATGTCGAACAAACCGAAGCGATGATTTAGGCCGCCGCCGGCGACGACTGCGGCTTTTTCCAGCGCGCGCAGACCGGGAGTCGTTTTCCGGGTGTCGAGAATTCTTACGTGCTCGTTCGCGGCGGCATCGACAAACTTTCGCGTCATCGTCGCGATCCCGGAAAGACGCTGCAAAAAATTCAACGCGACGCGCTCGGCCTTCAAAATTGAGCGCGCTGGACCATGAAGCTGAATCACGCTTTCGTCGGCGTTTACTTCGCTGCCGTCTTCCCGAACGACCGCGATGTCGAGCGAAGAATCGATGCGACGAAAAACTTCCGCGGCGGTTTCCGTGCCGGCAAGGATCGCGCGCTCACGTGCGACAATCCGCGCGTTCCCGCGTTGATTTTTGGGCACGAAAAAATCCGTTGTCAGATCGCCGTCACCGATATCTTCGCGCAACGCGACATCGATTGGATCGACAATCGCCGTTTTCATATTGTGCCGAGCAAACTCGGCGCCTGGTAAACGCGCTTTCCGCGCACGTAAGTTTCGAGATTCGCTTCCGGTTTTCCGCGATAAATGCAAAGCGCCACCACGTCTTCGGGCGCCAGCTCAGCGAGCGCTTCGGGATTTGGATAGGGGAGCAACGTCGCAAGATCGACAACGATGAGGTCCGCTTCCTTGCCGGCATCGAGCGTGCCGATGATTTTCGATTTTCCGAGTGCGCACGCCCCGCCGTGAGTTCCGAGATAAAATGCTTCGCTCGGCCGAAGCGGTCGCAGATTTGGCTCGTAAGCGGTGCGCGCTTTTTGCACTTCAATCGCCGCGCGCATCACCTGCCACATATTTAATTCCGGGCCGCCCGCCACGTCCGAGCCGAGTCCGATATGGATTCCCGCTTTCAAGAGTTGATCGAGTTTCATCAACCCGCTGCCGAGAAACAGATTCGAGCTCGGACAATGCGCGACGCTCGATTGCGCAGCGGCGATCGCCGCGATCTCGCGCGGATTCAAGTGGATACAGTGACCGAGCATAGTGTGCGGCGTAAGCATTCCGCATTTCTCGTAAACGTGCGTGTAGTCGCGCGCACTCATGTAAAGGTGGTGGACTTTTTCGAGTTCCTCACGGTTCTCGGCAAGATGAGTTTGCAGATACGCTTCCAATCGCGCGGCGAGTTCGGCCGCGCCGCGCATCATTTTTTCCGAACAAGTCACCGCGAAACGCGGGCTGAACGCATATTCGAGTCGGCCATCTTCGCTGCGATGCCATTTCCGACACAGTCGCTCGCTCTCCAACAATGAAATCGACAGAACTTTTTTCGGTTGCTGCTGGCCATACGAGCCGAGGTCCATCATCATTTTGCCAAGGATCGCGCGGATCCCGCTTTCTTTTGCTGCTTCAAATCCGAACTCACAGCTGTCTTCGTAGATCGCGGCGAAAGCCATTACCGTGGTCGTGCCGTTGCGGACGAGATCGCGAAAAAATTGCGGCGCTTCGGCGCGCGCTTTTGGTCCGGTGAATTCGCGCTCGGCCGGAAAAATATGTTGGCGGAGCCACGGCAGGAGTTCGCTCTCGCCGCGCGCGACCACCGAGTACTGCGGCAAATGCGTGTGGCAATCGATCAGGCCGGGAAAAATTGCTGAACCGCGCCGGTCGATCCAGTTAATCGAATTCGGTCGCAAGCGGCGAAGATCCTCGTAGTCACCGATGTCCAGGATTTTTCCGTTGTCGATCAAGACTGCGCCGTTGGGCCGGGCACGCAAAGTGCCAAACTCAGGCGCGTCGATGAGGAAGCCGCGGAGTCCGAACGGTATGTTGCTCTCCATAAACCGCGGTCGCTATGAAACCATTTCAGTGCGCCGCGCCGCAATACCGCAATTCAGCGCATGCGCAGAACCGGTACAAAAAAAGATTCGGGCAGCGCACGCCAAGGAGAAACAGCAAATACAAGAAACGTGCAACCGCCCGAATCGCCTTAACCTGTTAATTTGGACAGCGGGCGTGGCCTGGCGTTCGAATTATTTACGAATTTTTCGGACTCGGCAGATCCAACTCTCCCAGGGACTTACAACTTCATCTCCTCTTGGGTTGCGGCCCCGGCTCGCGCCGCCTCGTCCTTTACTTCCTGAAGCAGCGACTTGAACTCGCATTTCTCCAGTTCGGCGATCAGCGGCGGGTAATCCGGCTTGATCCGAAGCTCATCGATCGCCACCGGCAGTTCCATGTGGCAATCGAGCTCGACCATTTTCCGGTTGTCCAAAATCTGGTCGCGCGCCGCGATCAGTTTTAATCGCATCTTGTCGCTTTTGACTTTGTCGACGTTTGCCAGCAACGCATCGAGCCCGCCGAATTCTTTGATCAGCGATGAGGCAGTCTTTCGTCCAAGTCCTGAAACACCGGGAATGTTGTCGACCGAATCGCCGCTGAGCGCGAGCACATCGCCAATCATTTTCGGTGGCACTCCCCATTTTGCGGTGGCCTCGGCTTCGCCGAGCAGCGCGAATGCATCCTTCGGTGAAGCGAGATCGGCCTTCGCTGTAGTGTAAACTTTCACGCACGGGCCGATCAGCTGATACAAATCTTTGTCGTTGGTCGCGAGGACGACTTCCATGCCTTTGCGCTTGCAGGCTGCCATCGCGTAACAGCCCATCAAATCGTCAGCCTCAGTATTTGGGAGCGAGATATTTTTGAACCCGACCATCGCGGTCAACTTTTCCTGAATGAATTCCAACTGTGGCACCATCGGTAGCGGCATTTCTTTGCGCGTTTCCTTGTAAGCCGGTTGCAATTTCACCCGTCGCTCCGGCATTCCTTCGTCCCAAAACACCGCTCCGAGTTCGGGCTGTAGATGTTTGATCATCAACCGGAGCGTTTTGGTGAAACCGAAAATGGCGTTAGTCGGTTCGCCCCGCGAATTCGACAGGTTCGGAATCGCGAAGAACGACCGGTAAACGTAGTAATGCCCATCTATTAAGAGCAGCTTCATTCCTGATCTGGATTCTGGATGCGGCTTGTTCCATGATCAAGCGATGGCCGAGCAATGGATCATTCGGGTTGAGGGAAAAGAATATGGCCCGGCCGATCTCGCGACGTTGCATGAGTGGAAAGCAGACGGGCGCGTTCTGCCGAGTAACGCGGCGCGGCGCGTAGATGTCGACCTTTGGAAAACCGCGGCCGACATTCCGGGTTTGTTTCAACTCGAACCCCCGCCGGTTCAGAAAGAAGTCAGAAGTCAGGCGTCAGCGGTCACAACTCAGCAATCGGAAGTCAGCGATCAGCAATCAGCCAGCAAGCCGCCCACGCGAAACGTTCTCACGGAAACGTTCCGGGTTTATTTTCGCGGCTTCTTTCAGTTCCTCGCGCTCACGTTGCTCACGCTGGTGCCCTCGCTCTGCAGCCAATTTACCGGCGCGATGATTCAGACCGCGCCAAACGTGAATGTCGATCTTCGCACCATGGTCGCGGCCGCCTTCAGCGTCTGCATGTTTGTGCTCACGCTCGTTCTCTGGCCGGTTTATGTCGCCGGCATTCAGATTCTCAGCGTCGAATTGACGGCCGGCCGGCGCGTCAGTTTTCTCAGCATCCTCAATCACGCCGTAAAATATTGGCCGCGCGTCGCGGGTCTTTGCATTTTCGTTTACGTGATTTTCGTTCTCATCACCGGCTTCGGCCTCGGCGTTTTGCTCATGATGTTCAGTGCCGCTGTATCGGGATCTCTTTTTTCGATCGTCGTCGCTTTGGGTCTGGCCGTGTTTCAAATCTGGTTGTTCATGCGCTTCTTCATCAACGTTCTCTTTTGGCAACAATTCGCCGTCCTCGAAAACGCGACCGCCATCGACGCGTTACGCGCCAGCAGAAATCTCGCGCGCAGCGGCCGCGATCTTCCCTGGTATCAACGTCCAGTCTGGCGCGCCGCGCTCATCGTCTCGATTTGGTACGCGTTTGTCATCGCGGTCGAAGTCGTGGCTTACTGGCCAAAGGTCGCGGCCGAATGGCCAATGGTTCAGGATTATTACAAGCAATTAATCTCGGCCCAGGATCCGAAGGTGGTTCTGGAAAAAATGATGGCCAACGTTCCGCAAAATCAGGCGATCAACTTTGCCGAGCTCGGCTGGAGCATCTTGATCAGAATTGTCCAACCACTTCTCGGCATCGCCTTCGTCGTCCTTTACCTCGATAGCAAAAGCGACGTCTAACTAGCGACGACCGTGGGAACATTCCGTTTTAGGCCAAAGACATTCGGCGCGCGTCATATTGAGATCCTACTGTTCGTCTTACTTTGGACTACTTACGCCTACTTCTACCAATCGACCGGGACTAACGAAGCCGTCCGGTTCGATCAGATCCGCGCGCTGGTTCAGGATCACACTCTTACGATCGACAAGTATTGTTTTAATTCGCCTGATCTAATCCGTTATCCCCCAAACACCGGGCATATCTACCCGAACAAAGCTCCAGGGATGACGTTCCTAGGGAGCATTCCCTTCGCGCTGGTCTGCATTACCCTCGCTCCGTTTCGAGCGGCTGGATTACCGGAATGGATTTACTGGCACGTCGTTGCTTACGCGACAACCGTTTTTGCCGTAAGTTCGCTGTCAGCGCTGGCGGCAGTGGCGACCTATCGGGTGCTGAGCAGAATGGCGAACGACTCGTATTTTGCCGCGATAACTGTCCTGGCGATGTGGCTTGGCACGCTGGTGTTCCCGTACTCCACGCTTTTCTTTAGCCACCTACCGACGGGATCACTGTTAGTGATTGCTTTCTATTTGCTGTTCGAGCTGCGTGATCGTTCTGGAACCAATTCATCGCGCGTTGTTCGTGTTTCGCTGGCCGGTGTGCTCATTGGGTTCACCGTCGCAATCGAATATCAGGCAGTGCTGCTGGGTGTTGTCCTCGGGTTTTATTTTTTGTGGATTACGTTGCGGATTCAATCATCGCCGCGGGAAAAATTGAGAGTGCTCGGACTGTTTGTTTTGGGCTTCGTGGCCGGCGCGTCGCCGCTGATCCTGTACAATCTCAACGCGTTTGGTAATGCTTTCTATATCCCCTACGAAAGTTACGCAAAGCCTGGGGCATCATTTTATTCAACTTACGGTCGCGGCTGGTTGGGTTGGCAGTGGAGCGGATTGAGTAATTTCCTCCAAGCGCTGCTATCGCTTTTTATTTACCGGCCTAGCGGACTCTTCTATGTCGTCGTCGGGCGCTGGCACATTTATGCGTGCAATCCGGTGCTCTGGCTCTGTCTCCCGGGACTGGCAATCATGCTTTGGAGGCGCACGTTGCGTCCCGAAGGACTCCTCGTTGGAGGTCTCCTCGTCGTCTACCTGGCGTTCATCGCCAACTACGGAACATCAATCTACGATTGGGGCGGCGGTCTTTATTTGGGACCGCGCCATCTCATCCCTTTGCTGCCGTTCCTGGCGCTTCCACTTTATTTCGGAGCTCACAAACTGCGCTGGGTTTTTTATCCGCTGGCTGCGATATCGGTTTTCTACATGTTGCTTGGCACTGCAACTGAGCCGCGAATCGCATTTCCGTTTGGAGATATAACGCGCGATCTTCTGCTCCCCGATTACCTGACGGGACATTTGGCCGAGAACACAGCTTCGCTGTTCGATCCGGCTCAACGAAGTCTGACTTCTGATTCTACGGCGGCGAATTTGCCAAAGCTTTTGCGCGTTCCTGGGCATTACCAGCTCCTGCCGCTGATGATTTTCTGGACGATTGGCGGAGTAACGCTTCGTTTCCTGACGGATCAAAAGCAGCAGAAATTTTGGGATGTTGGCAACGTTGCTCTTTTCCTGTTCGCCGGCAGTATCGCCGCCGCGCCGATCGTTCATTACGCGCTGATGGCGCAGCCGTCCGGTCCGCACGGTTTGCTCGCTAAATATTATCGGAATGCCACGTGGCAGGGTGAGCCGGCCGACGTCCGGATCGATCGCGCCATCGATTTCGATTGGTCGAAAAGGCAACCCTATCCAGCGCCATTTAGCGTGGAATGGACCGGCAAGGTCATTGCCGATCGAGAGGGCTTTTACATGTTTACGCTCGCGGCCGATGACGGCGCACTGCTGGAGGTTGATGGAAAACCGGTTGTCGATGCCAGGTATGCGCTTTTCCGAGAACGAGAGCAGACCATTTCGCTGAGCCACGGTCTGCACTCGATTCGAGTTCGCTACTTCAATCTGATGTTTGGCGGCTCAGTGAAACTGTGGTGGACTCTTCTCGGACGCCCGCGCCAAATTCTGCCTAACGAAAATCTAGTTCCGGAAACAACCCCAGTGCCGGCGGGCTTCTGATTTCAACTCATTTGCAGATACCCAGCTAAACCGTGCACGCCGCCTTCGCGACCGAAGCCGCTTTCCTTGTAGCCCCCGAACGGACTGGTGGGATCGAATTTGTTATAGGTGTTCGCCCAAACCACGCCGGCGCGGAGTTTGTTCACGATCTTGAAAATTTTGCTGCCTTTGTCGGTCCAAACGCCGGCGCTTAAACCGTAAGGCGTGTTATTCGCCCGCTCGATCGCTTCCTCCGGCGTTCGAAACGTCATTACACTCAGCACCGGTCCGAAAATTTCTTCCTGCGCGATCCGATGCGACGCGGTTACGCCGGTGAAGAAACTCGGCGGATACCAGTAACCCTTGGCCGGCAATCGCAACCGCGGTTGAATCAATTTCGCGCCTTGTTTCACACCGCTGTCGACCAACTCACAAATTTTCTCGAGCTGCATCCGCGAATTGATCGCGCCGATGTCGGTGTTCTTGTCGAGCGGATTGCCGACGCGCAGTGTTGCGATGCGGTCGCGCAATTTGCGAATCACCGGCGTGAACACGCCTTCCTGGACGAACAAGCGCGAGCCGGCGCAGCAAACGTGGCCTTGATTGAAATAAATTCCGGAGATGATGCCTTCGACTGCCTGGTCGATCGGCGCGTCTTCGAAAATGATGTTGGCTGCTTTGCCGCCGAGCTCGAGTGTCAGTTTCTTTTTTGTTCCGGCAACGGCGCGCAAGATTCTTTTTCCAACTTCGGTCGATCCTGTGAACGCGACCTTGTCGATGTTCGGATGTTCGACTAACGCGCGTCCAGTTTCGCCCGCGCCGGTCACGATGTTCACGACACCTTTGGGCAATTCCGCTTCCTGAAAAATTTCCGCGAGATGCATCGCCGTGATCGATGTCGTCTCGGCCGGTTTGAGCACGCAGGTATTTCCGCACGCGAGGGCAGGCGCGAGTTTCCACGCCGCTATCAGCAACGGAAAATTCCAGGGAATGATTTGTCCCGCCACGCCGAGCGGACGCGGCGTTCGTCCCGGAAAGGCGTACTGAAGTTTATCGCACCAACCGGCGTGATAAAAAAAATGCGCGGCGACCAGCGGAAGATCGACATCGCGCGATTCCTTGATCGTCTTGCCGCCGTCCATCGATTCCAAGACGGCGAGCTCGCGCGATTTTTCCTGAATCAAGCGCGCGATGCGGTAGAGATATTTCCCGCGCTCGCGCCCGGGCATCTTGCTCCAGACGTTGTTGTGAGCTTTTCTCGCCGATTTCACTGCAAGATCGACATCGCGCGCGTTCGCATCCGCGATCTCGGCCAAAGTTTCTTCCGTCGCCGGATTGATCGAATCGAAGTATTTGCCGGAGCGCGGCCTGACGAACTTTCCGCCAATAAAAAGTTCGTAGCGGGGTTTAATTTTGAAGTGGCTGTGCGCTTCCGGCGCCGGCGCGTAATCCCAGCGACCGCCAAAACTCAACCGGCGCTGACTGAGTGGCAGCGCGACCCGGTAATTGATGGTCTTCTCTTCGCGTACGACTACGGCGCGGACGCGCGACAATTTTTTGCGCGACGCGACTTTGCGTTTCGTGCGGCGACGTTTCATGGCAACGAAAAATAATCCGCGCCTTGATAGCTGCCGTCGACCGTTTTGACGATTTGCATCAACACATCATTGACCAGCGTGCTCGCGCCGAAACGAAAAAGATCCGGCGTGAGCCAATCGTCACCGAGCGTTTCTTTCAGCATCACCAAATAAGCAAGCGCTTGCTTGGCGGTACGAATGCCGCCGGCCGGTTTCATCCCGATGCGCAATCCGGTTTCGTAAAAGAAATCGCGAATCGCTTCGAGCATCACGAGCGTGACCGGCATCGTCGCCGCCGGTGAAATTTTTCCCGTCGATGTCTTGATGAAGTCAGCCCCGGCGCGCATCGCGATCTCGCTCGCGAGCCGAACGTTGTCGTAAGTTTGCAGCTCGCCGGTTTCCAAAATCACTTTCAGATGCGCATCGCCGCACGAGTCTTTGGTCGCGGCAATCTCATCGAATACGCTGTTGTATTCGCCGGCCAGAAAATTTCCGCGATTAATCACCATATCGATTTCATCGGCGCCGTCGTGGGCCGCGCTGCGGACTTCCTGCAATTTCAACCGCAATGGCATCAGACCGGTCGGAAACGCAGTGGCGACCGACGCGACTTTAACGCCGGAATTGCCGAGAAATTTTTTCGCGAACCGGACAAGGTTCGGATAAACGCAAACCGCCGCGCACGACGGAACTTCGTAGCGCGAATCAAGTGGCTGCATCGCTTTGCGGCAGAGGAACGCGATTTTTCCCGGGGTATCTTTTCCTTCCAGTGTGGTCAGATCCATCATCGAAACCGCGAGCTTGAGGCCGGCGAGCTTGGCTGAAGTCTTAATGCTGCGCTTGGTGAAAGCCGTGGCGCGCTCCTCGATCATTACTTGATCGACAACCCCGAAAGCTATTCGGGGGCGCGCCGCATTTCGCTGGCTGCGAACGGTTTCCGAGCGCGCAATTGTTTTCATGAGGCCGTTTTCAAGCTCGGTTCGGAAAAAAGTTTTGTCGAGTGGCGACCACTTTCGTAGGCCAATCCGATTCTTATCCTAAAACCGCCCGCCGAAAGCAATCATGCAGACGTTCCTCTTGTTCCTCGCCATGCCAGAGCCATCGCCCCGTGCGCTCATCATCACGGGCGCGATCAGTCTCGGACTGTTGGCGATTTTTCTGCATCACAAACTCGGCTAGTCCGCGCGCGAATCGCGGATTGCGTGTTGTGACGCGGTGATCGATAAGAACGTCGCGCGTTATGAGAACGGTTAAGACCTGTCCCGGAAAATCGTATCCGCTCGGCGCGACTTGGCTCGGCAACGGCGTTAACTTCGCAATTTTTTCCGAGCACGCGAGCAAAGTTGAACTTTGCTTGTTCGACAACGTTGACGCGCCAAAAGAGTTTGCGCGTGTTGAGTTGCGCGAACAAACCGGCGAAGTCTGGCACGCGTTTTTGCCGGAACTGCGGCCGGGGCAGCTTTACGGTTATCGTGTTCACGGTCCCTACGAACCGAATCGTGGCGCGCGTTTCAACGATTCGAAGTTGCTGCTCGATCCCTACGCGAAAGCGATCGCCGGTCAGATCAAATGGTCGGACGAAATGTTTGGCTACATCGTGGGCGACGCAGCGGAAGATCTCGCCCGCGATTCACGTGACAACGCGTGGGCGATGCCGAAATCGGTCGTGATCGATGACGAATTCAATTGGGGCCGTGGCAAACGCCCGAACACGCCGCTCGCCGAATCCGTGATCTATGAAGTACACGTGAAAGGATTCACGAAGTTGTTTACCGATTTGCCGGAGAAGCTGCGCGGAACCTACGCCGGCGTCGCAAACGAGAAAGCGATCCAATATCTAAAAAATCTCGGCGTGACGGCGGTCGAACTTTTGCCCGTGCACACACATCTCGACGACAAGGCGCTGATCGAGCGCGGCCTAACGAATTACTGGGGCTATCAGACGATCGGTTTCTTCGCGCCGCACGCGGAGTATTCGAGCGGTCGGGAACCGGGCGAGGAAGTGGTCGAGTTCAAAGGAATGGTGCGGAATCTTCACGCCGCGGGGATCGAAGTGATTCTCGACGTTGTCTACAATCATACCGGCGAAGGAAATCATCTCGGCCCGACAGTTTGCTTCCGAGGCGTCGACAATCAGGCGTTCTATCGGCTGATGGCCGATAGTCCGCGTTTTTATTTGGATTACACCGGCACTGGCAACACCGTCGACACGCTTCGTCCGCGCACGTTGCAACTGGTGATGGACAGTTTGCGCTATTGGGCAACCGAGATGTGTATCGATGGTTTTCGATTTGATCTCGCGCCCGCGCTCACGCGAGACGCAACTGGCTGCAACAAGTATTCGGCGTTTATCAAAGCGATCCAGCAGGACCCGATTTTGTCGCAGGTGAAATTAATCGCCGAGCCGTGGGACGTTGGTGAGGGCGGTTATCAGGTTGGAAATTTTCCAGTGCCGTTTTCGGAATGGAACGGAAAATTTCGAGACGCCATGCGCAGTTTCTGGCGCGGCGACGAAGGATTCATCGGCGAAGTGGCGTATCGATTGACCGGCAGCCCCGATCTTTATCAACACGATGGCCGCGCGCCGACCGCGAGCGTGAATCTCATCACAACGCACGACGGATTCACGCTCAACGATCTCGTCAGTTACAACGACAAGCACAACGAGGCGAACGGCGACAACAATACCGACGGCGATCCGCACAATCGTTCGTGGAATTGCGGCGTGGAAGGACCGACCGATGATCGGAAGATCGACAACCTCCGTCGACAGCAACAGCGAAATTTTCTGACCGTGCTCTTTTTGTCAGAAGGCGTGCCGATGCTTTTGGGAGGCGACGAATTTTCGCGGACGCAGAATGGAAATAACAACGCCTATTGCCAGGACAATGAGGTTTCGTGGCTCAACTGGCAATGGAACGAAAAACAGACGCGACAATTCGAGTTCACAAAGAAATTGATTCAGCTCCGCCGCGAACATGCGGTTTTTCGCCGGCCGAAATTTTTTCACGGCCAACGCCTGCCAGGCGGCGAGGTCAAGGACGTGATGTGGTTCAATCCCGGCGGCAACGAAATGAGCGAAGACGAATGGAATTCGCCGTTCGTGCGTTGCCTTGGAATGTTGATTAGTGGGGACGCGACTGACTTGGTCGATGAACGTGGCGAACCGGTCCGCGACGATGTGTTTTTGCTTTTGATCAACGCTCATCACGAGCCGATCCCGTTTTTGCTGCCGGGCGAAGAGCATATCGAGTGGGAATTGGTTCTCGACACAACGAACGACGACGGCTTTCTCAAGCAGCCGAAAAAATTTTCCTCCGGCGAGGATGTCGATCTTGGCGGACGCGCCTGCATGTTGTTTAAGCTGAGTCAGGGCGAGCAGCCCCGCGCACGTCACGAATCGTGGAAGAAGCGGGCGGCTGCGGCGTGGGCTGCGATCACTGGCGAAGAAGAGCGAAAAAAATAATTGGCGAATTGTTGTGGTGGCAGGCGTCCCGCCTGCAAAACAAAAGCACTGCAGCCGAGGACGGCTGCCTCCACAGAAATTCTCTTGAACGCAACGTTGCAACGCCACGCGATTCTATTATAGAGAAATTGATGAGCGCTCCTCCGACGCTCCACCGCCGCAGTGAGTTATGATTCCGGCTTCCATCGTCATCGCAGCAGATCGCGGCAGCTTGAAAGCGTATCAGGTCAACGAAACGCCCACGCGCGGACCGAGTTTGAAATTAATTCAGGCATTCGACGTCACTGCGGCGCATGGAAAATTGATCGATAAGGTCAGCGATCTCGCCGGGCGCTTTCCCGTGACGGAGAGTGCTGGCGCGCATCGCGGCGCGGCTTCCATTGCCGAACGCACGCAACTCGCGACCGAGAACGAACGCCGGATCAATCGCGAACTGGCCGATCAAATCACGAAGATCATTAACGGCAGCGGCAAGGAAGGTTGGGCGTTCGCCGCCGCGCCGGAAATTCATTCCGCGATTGTCGATCTATTGCCCGATCGCGTCCGCAATCGGATCGTCGAGCATGTGAAATCCGATCTCGTGAAAGTTGAGCCGGCGAAATTGCCGAATCATTTTCGTTCCCTTCGTCCGGTTTAAGCTCGATAGTTAAGAATGCAATTGCCTTTGAACATCACTTACCGCGGCCTCGAGAAATCTGAGAAGATCGACAATCTGGTAATGAGTTATGCCGCGCGGCTCGATAAATTTTGCGATCACATCAACC